>Ga0315553_10001253_pt1 | contig 21354 bp, 17 predicted proteins | sample SalMarSW160140MG_FD_203099 | JGI IMG/M metagenome (GOLD analysis project Ga0315553, IMG submission 203099) | Salt marsh sediment microbial communities from the Plum Island Ecosystem LTER, Massachusetts, United States - Salt Marsh Sediment SW1601-40 ... | reverse complement strand
GGGAAGGCTGGTGGCGGCGGCTGTCCGGCGGACTGAAACGCACCTCTGCTTCAATTGGCGGTGCGATCAGCGACATCGTCACCAAACGCAAGCTCGACGCCGATGTCATCGAGGAGCTGGAGGAGGTGCTGATCCGCGCCGATCTCGGCGTGCAGACCGCCGCGGCCGTGGCCGACAAAGTGTCCGAAGGCCGCTACAACAAATCGGTCACGCCGGAAGAGGTCAAGGCCATCCTCGCCGGTGCCGTTGAGCAAATCCTTGCCCCCGTCGCCAAGCCGCTGGAGATCGACGCGGCGCAAAAGCCTTTCGTGATCCTGGTGGTCGGCGTCAATGGATCGGGCAAGACGACGACCATCGGCAAGCTCGCCGCGCGTTTTTCGGCGCAGGGCCGCAGGGTGATGCTCGCCGCGGGCGATACTTTCCGCGCCGCCGCTATCGAGCAGATCAAAATCTGGGGCGACCGCACAGGGAGCGAGGTCGTCGCCCGCGCGCAAGGGGCGGACGCCGCGGGGCTCGCCTATGACGCGCTAGCTGCGGCGCGCGAGCGGGCCGCCGACGTCCTCATCGTCGACACCGCCGGGCGCTTGCAGAACAAGTCGGCGCTGATGGGCGAACTCGAAAAGATCGTGCGCGTGATGCGCAAGCTCGACCCGACTGCCCCGCATGCCGTGCTGCTCGTGCTCGATGCGACCGTCGGCCAGAACGCGCTGTCGCAGGTCGAGGAGTTCGTCAAAGTCGCGGGCGTGACCGGCCTCGTCATGACCAAGCTCGACGGCACCGCGCGCGGCGGCATTCTGGTTGCGGTTGCGGCGAAATACGGCCTGCCGGTGCATTTCATCGGGGTGGGGGAGGGGGTCGACGACCTCGCTCCGTTCGCAGCCGAAGATTTTGCCCGCGCGGTCGCGGGCCTGGAGGCGGATAACGGACACACCCACATACCGGTGTGACGATCGCTCTAAAACTTTGCGCTGTCCGATCAATCGAGGATCGCCTTGTAGGCCGCCTCGTCGAGCAGCGCATCGACTTCGCTTTTGTCGGTGATCTTGATCCGGAACAGCCAGCCCTCGCCGGTCGGATCGCTATTCACGAGCCCCGGCTCGTTGGTCAGCTTGTCATTGACCGCGACTATTTCGCCCGTCACCGGCGCAAAGACGTCGGACGCCGCCTTTACAGATTCGACGACGGCGGCCGGCCCACCCTGCTCGAACCTAGCGCCGAGGCTCGGCAATTCGACAAAAACGAGATCGCCAAGCTGTTCCTGGGCATAGGGGGTGATTCCGATCGTTGCGACATCGCCCTCGACCCGCAACCATTCATGGTCGGTGGTGTATTTGAGCATGGCCCCAGCTCCTCACATTCTTCCTCGCTTATAGCGCGCGGGCACGAACGGCAGCGCCGCTACCCCCACCGGCAGGCGCTTTCCGCGCACCTCGGCAAACAGCGTCGTTCCTAGTTCCGCAAGGGCGGTTTCGACATAGCCCATCGCCACCGGCGCGCCGACGGTCGCGCCGAATCCGCCCGACGTGACGGTTCCGACCGGTTCGCCTCCGGCTTCGGCGCGATAAAGCGGTGCGCCCGCCCGCACCGGCGCGCGGCCTTCGGGCTTCAGGCCGACCCGGCGGCGCTGCGCGCCTGCCGCCAACTGTCCCAGAATGATCTCGCTGCCGGGAAAGCCGCCGGGCCGTGCGCCTTTCGCCCGGCGAGCACCGCCGATGCTCCATTCGAGCGCGGCTTCGACCGGCGTCGTCGTTGTATCGAGGTCGGCGCCGTAAAGGCACAGCCCCGCTTCGAGCCGCAGGCTGTCGCGGGCGCCGAGCCCGATCGGCGCGACGGACGGATTTTGCAGCAGCGCTCCGCAGAAATCCTCGGCCATCTTGGCGGGAAGGCTGATTTCGAACCCGTCCTCGCCGGTATAGCCGGAGCGAGCGACGAGGCAGCGTTCGCCCATCAATTCGATCGGTCGGGCATCCATGAACCGCATGACATGCAGCTCCGGCGCGAAGTGCGCGAGCGCCTCCTCCGCCTGCGGCCCCTGTACGGCGACGAGCGCGCGGTCGTGCAGCGGCTCGATCTCGCAGCTTGCTGCAAGATGCGTGCGCAGGTGCTCCTCATCCGCCTCCTTGCGGGAGGCGTTGACCACGAGGGAGAGATGGTCGCCCTGGTTCGAGACCATCAGGTCATCGAGGATGCCGCCCGTCTCGTTGGTGAACAGCGCATAGCGCTGCCGGCCCTGCGGCAACGCTAGAATGTCCGCCGGCACAAGCGCTTCGAGCGCGCGCGCGGCATCGGCAATTCGCCCCGAACGCGGGCGCAGCACGATCTGTCCCATATGCGAAACGTCGAACAGCCCTGCCGCGGCGCGGGTATGCAGGTGCTCCTTCAGAATACCGGCGGGATATTGCACCGGCATGTCGTAGCCGGCGAACGGCGCCATGCGCGCGCCGAGCCGCACATGCAGCGCGTGCAGTGGCGTGCGCCTAAGCGAGGTTGCTACGTCCGACTGCGCCATCGCTCCCTACGTCGACTCCGCGGGGCGATGCGTGCGCCCTTAGAGCATTTTCCGGCGAAGTGGGAACCGGTTCGCCGCAGAAAATGCGATCACTAAAGGAAAACGAGAGCGAATTCCGATTCCACCGGAACGGAATTCGCTCTAGAAATGTCCGAAATTATAATCTTCGCACGACAGACCGAACTGGTCGAGCGCATCTTCCAGATGGTCGGGCAGCATCGGCTTGGACAGCAGGTAGGAGGCGGTGCGCTTGTTGTGGGCGCGGGCCGCCTCGGCGCGCAAGTCATCCCATTCATCGATCGTCGCGTCGCCGCGGCCGAGCCAGGTCAGGGCCACGAGGTCGACCTGTTCGTCCTCATTGAGCGAGCCGATAAAGGCTTTCAGCTCATGGTAGGTCGGATCGTCATGGTGAGGGGCGAGTGCGGATAGGGATTCCTCGTCGGTCTCCGAATCATCGCCAGGCGCGTTGTCCTGGACGTCGAACTCCCGTGCCTTGAGAATGATGTAGCAGACCTTTTCCGGAGATATCGCCAGAGTGGGCCGGGGCAGGATCGCGGCGTCCTCAATCCGTTGGTGAATATTCATGCCAAGTAGGCTCCGACCCCCTAATGCGGTGCAACAGATTGCTGCCCTAAAAATACGCATTGAAAAAATACGAGGCGGTTCGCGCCTTTCCTTTGATTTGCGTCAACGATTCGCTGGGGAATTAGGCTTCTCGCGACGAAATGCAGCAGATGGCTGTGGATTTGGCGCGCACCCGAAAAGCCACCGTCCGCGCAGCTCGGCCGCGCGGGCGGTGCTTTCAGTATTTCTAAGTCTTCAGCGAATGGCCTGCGAGCTCGACGGCAGCTCGGCGGTTCCTGCGGCTTCCGGACCCTGCTTGTGAGCGTGGTTGGGCTTGTTCTTCGCCAGCACCACGACACGGGTCCCGACAGTCACGCGCTGATACAAGTCTTCAATGTCGGCGTTGGTGAGCCGGATGCAGCCCGAAGAGACGAAGGTTCCGATCGTCGAGGGCTGATTGGTGCCGTGGATGCGGTAAATCGATTTACCGAGGTAGAGCGCACGCGCGCCGAGCGGACTGCTTTCGCCGCCCGCCATGAAGCGCGGCAGATAGGGCTGGCGCTCGATCATCTCGGGGGGCGGGTGCCAGTCCGGCCATTCGGCCATCTTGCTGACGCGCTCGACCCCCGACCACGTGAAGCCTTCGCGCCCGACCCCGATGCCGTAGCGCATCGCCTTGCCGTCGCCGAGCACGAGATAGAGGAAGGTGTTGGGCGTATCGACGATGATCGTTCCTGCCGGCTCAGTCGTCGGAAAAGTCACGAGCTGTCGCTGCAGATGGGGCGACAGCTGCTTCGGTTTGCCTTCTTCCGGACGGTAGTCCGGCGGGAATGCCGCATAGGCATTGCTCGCGGGCAACGCTTTCGGCGCGCCGATCGAGCCCGTCGGTGTGTCGGCCGGAGGCGAAGTGGGCGCGGCGGGCGCAGCATAGGGACCGTTCGCCCGCGGAGGAGAGATGTCGCCCGGCGGACGGACCGGCTCTCCCCAACCGCTGTTCGCGCCCGTTACGGAGTAACCGCGCGGAGCGGACCCGGGACGGTCAGGCGGATACGCGGAGCGGTTCCGATAGGAAGCCGTAGGCGGCGGCGCGGGAACCGCGGGCTCAGCGGCCGCTCCGGGCGGCGGCAGCGGCTGCGCCTCGTAATCGTCGTAGACCGGCGCGCCGCGATATGGGCCGGGCGCGGGGCCCGGCGGATAAGGCTGCGCTGATGCCTGCACCGCGAATGCGGCGAGGCCGGTCGCAAGGACAACCAAATACTTCGTATGCAAGTGGCTTTCCCCCTTCTGGCTTTCGCCCTTCGATACTCGCCCCCGATTTTGCCGGCGTTGTGGGAAGAAGATAGGGCAGGAACAAGGCGGAATCGCGCTCGCGCCACGTCCCGGCCATTCGCCGGCCCTGGGATTGTGGCATTGCAAGCATTAAGAGAAAGGTAACGATACCGGCGCGCGCGGACGCGGGGTGGCGGCTCAGGAGAGAGGCTTCGACTCGCGCCCCGGAGGGGCCGTGTCAGGGGAAGGATTCTTGTTTGTCTCCGCCGAAGCCCGGACGGCCGCATAGCGCGTCATCAGCGGATACTGCAGGGCGGCAAAAATGAAGGTGAGCGGGACGAAGCCGAACAGCTTGAACTTCACCCAGAGGTCGGTGCTTTGCGTGCGCCAGATCAGCTCGTTCAGCGCGGCGAGCGCGAAAAAGAACGCCGCCCACCGCGCCGCGAGCTTGCGCCAGCCTTCATCGGTGAGATCGAATACGGAATCGAACACCACTGCCAGCAGCGGCTTGTCGAAGGCGAGCCCGACCGCCAGCACCGTCCCGAACAACGCGTAAATGATCGTCGGCTTGACCTTGATGAAGGTCTCGTCATGCAGGACGAGGGTAAGGCCGCCGAACACGAGCACGACGAAAGCCGAGACCATGGGCATGATCGGCCAGCGCCGCGTCCGCATGAAACCCACGAGCAACGCGGCAACGACCGCGATCATGAAGGCGGCGGTCGCGGCGAAAATTCCAAACCAGGCATAGGCGGCAAAGAACAGCACCAGCGGCCCGACATCGAGCACGAGCTTGAGGCCTGGACTGAGCGGCCGCGTCGGCTTCATGGAGGTGCCTTCTTCCTCGCCTCGTGGCAAGTGGGTGGCGGATCCGGCGACGAAGCACGTATCACCCGCGGGGCGCGGCGGCAATTCGCCAACCGGCTGCAACCCAAGGACCTGTTTGACACACGGATGTGTTTGCCTGTTATAAGCGGTGCGCTATGGCAGTAAAAAAACCCGCCGAAAGAAAAGTCCTATTGATAATGGCTGCGGCAACAGGGATCGGCAATGTCGGATTTTAGTATCAAGGATTTCCTCGACCGGTTGAACACTCTCGGGCTGATGTTATCGGCGGCGCGTCTGGCCGACGGGAGCATTCGATTGAATCAGTGGCGCGGAATGAATTTTTACGAGAATGAAGCTGAGATCAACGATGTTTGGATGAGCAATATGGCGGGCCATGATACGCGGATGCAGGACGTCGCGCGCTATCTTGAGCTGACGCAGAGCCGCAATCGATCCGTGCGGTCCTGATCATTTCTAACCATTCGACAGCGGTTGTGCCGTCGTTATTTTGCAGCGCCAATTAGAACGGCTGACTGCTGGATATTACCTAGAGCAGCTTACCGATCTGGGATCGCTTGCAGCGATTAGCTAGGCGTGTTGGTGCGCTCCTTTGTGGCGCCGGTGCGGGTGCTCCCGATCGATCGGGATCATCACCAGGTTGCCGTGACGGACGCCGCGTTCCGCGATGATATGATCGGCGAGGTGCTCGACTCGATTAGTCGCGCCCTTGAGCACGTTCACCTCCAGGCAGCTCTTCTCGTCGAGGTGTACGTGCATCGTCGCGAGCGTCAGCTCGTGATGCCCATGCATTTCCTTCACGAGCCGTCTTGAGAGGTCGCGGGCGGCGTGGTCGTACACATACACGACGGCTGCGACGCAGTCGCCGCGTTGGTTCGAACGCTGCCGGTCTTGGGCGATGCCGGCGCGAGCCAAGTCGCGGAGCGCCTCCGAGCGGTTCTGATAACCGCGTCGTGCGATGAGCCGATCAACATCTTCCATCAGCTCGTCGTCGATCGTAATCGTAATTCGCTGCATCGTTTCCTCTCGGACGTTCGTCCCAAGGCCTGCCAGGCGATCGGCGCGGGACTTTGCGCTGATAGTGCGACAGGCGGAGGGGATAAACAAACCGGACGGCGGGCGAGGGCTAGAGCATTTTCCGGCGAAGTGGGAACCGGTTCGCCGCGGAAAATGCGACCACCAAAAGACAACTAGATGCGAATTCCGATTCCATTGGAACGGAATTCGCTCTAGCCACCGGCTGGCTACCGAACGAAAGCGTCTGCTCCTGGCGATACCTGCCGGCCATGGGATCGATTAACGAACGATATTTCACCGCGGGCGCCGCCGAGGCGTCCCGGACGAAGCGCGGACAGCTCCCGCGCGCTGATTTCTTACGGGCGCTCGGCTGCGCATTCGCCAGTGGGTTACTCGAGCCTTACCGCGCGAGCGCCTGTTTGCGCGGTCGTCATCAACCCTGGCGCTCCTTACTCGGCCGCCTCGCGGACCGTTTGTGCGCTCCAGAAGGCAGGGATGTCCTTGCGGTAATGGCGCAGCACAAGATTGGCGATCAGCCCGGTCCATCCGGTCTGGTGCGATGCGCCCAGCCCCTGTCCCGTCTCGGCGTGGAAATACTCGTAGAACAACAAAAGGTCCCGCCAATGCGGGTCGGCGCGGAACGGCGGTTGGCTTTGCATCGCCGGCACTATGCCATCGCCATTGCGCCGATAGAGATTGGCGACCCTCTCGGCGAGCAAGTTGGCGACGCCGTTGAGGGTCAAGCGGCGATTATCGAGGCAGGGCACGGCGACAGTGAATTCGTCGCCGAGGAAGCGGTGAAACTTCTCGATCGATTGGATCAGCATATAGTTGACCGGCAGCCAGATCGGTCCGCGCCAATTCGAATTCCCGCCGAACAGGCCCGAGTTCGATTCCCCGGGAACATATTCGATCATCGCCGTGCCGACGCCGGGCAGCACGCCGAGATCGCGATGACGCTCATGGATCTTGCTGACGCTGCGCACGCCGAACGGCGACAGAAACTGCTCTTCGTCCAACAGGCGGGTAAGGATCGGCTGGATCATCGTGTGATCGACGACGGAGAGCAGATGCTCGCCGCGTTCGTTCTCCCAATCCGGACAGGCGCAGACATAGTGGCCGCGGAACAGGCCGCCCTTATGCACGTGCAAGCGGTTGGCGAAACGCGGCGCCCGGCCCATAAGGCGGTGGTCGACGACTTCGGTGGCAAACAGCGGAATAAGGCCCACCATCGAGTAGACGTCGATATGACACCAGGACTCGTCAGGTGCGACGATCAGATCCTTGAAGAAGCCGGCCTCCGCATCCCAAAGCGGGGTTCGTCCGGTCGCGTATCCCGACAACGCGTCGCATATGCCGAGGAATTGCTCATAGGTCTGGATCGCCATGTCCTCGTAGTCGGGATCGCCATGCGTCAGCTCAAGCGCGATCACGGTCATGTTGAGGGCGAACATCGCCATCCAGCCGGTGGCGTCGGCCTGTTTGAGCTTGTAGCCGAACGGTAATGGCTGCGAGCGGTCGAACACGGAGATATTGTCGAGGCCGAGGAAGCCGCCCTCGAAGATGTTGTGGCCGTCGGCGTCCTTGCGGTTGATCCACCAGGCGTAATTGAGCAGCAGCTTGTGAAAGACGCGCTGCAGGAAATCGTGGTCGCCGCGGCCGCGCTGCACGCGTTCTGCGCGGAACGCTTTGAGCGCCGCAAGGGCGTGGACCGGCGGGTTCACATCGCCGAAGTTCCATTCATAGGCCGGTATCTGGCCGTTCGGGTGCAGATACTGTTCGCTCAGCATCAGCTCGATCTGGTCCTTGGCGAAGTCCACGTCGATCAAGGCAAGCGCGCCGCAATGGAAGGCGAGGTCCCAGGCGGCGAACCAGGGATATTCCCAGGCGTCGGGCATCGAGATCACGTCGCCCGCCTTCATGTGCTTCCACGAGGTGTTCCGCCCGCGCAGGCGCGTCGCCGGCGGCGGGTAAAGGTCGCCCTTCAGCCAGCGCTCGACCTCATAGTGGAAGAACTGTTTGGTCCAGATCATTCCGGCTAGCGCTTGACGCACGATACGCAAGTCCTCGGCGTCGCCGTCTGGGAGAAGATCACGATAGAACGCGTTGGCCTCCGCCTCGCGCGCGGCGAAAACCGCGTCGCTGCGGGCGAAGGGCGCGACGGTCGGCTGAGCCGAGAGCACAAGTTCGATCTGCGCGCTTTCGCCCGGCGCTAGCGAAAATTGGTTCCAACACGCGAACTTTGTGCCTTCGCCGGCCGGATTGACGGCATCGGCGGCGGCTTCGACGACGCGCCGGTGGAACGCATCCTTGACATAAGGCGTGATGTTGGGCTGGCCCCACAGGCCCTGGTCATTGGTTTCGTTGTCGGTGAATAGGAGCTCGGCGCGGTTGCGGCCATAAAGCCAGTAGCTGCCGATCTCGTCATGCTCCGCCTCCACCGCCCAAGCGGCGCCCTCGGGCGGATCGATGGCGCGGATCGACGGCTCGGCCGCGCCGGCGCTCCACGACCAGGTATTGCGGAACCAGAGCGTCGGCAAAAGATGCAGCTCAGCCGTTTCCGGACCGCGATTGGTGGCAATGACGCGAATATGGATTTCGTCCGGCCTTGCCTTGGCGTAGACGACCTCCGCGTCGAAATAGCGGTTATCGTCGAACGCTCCCGTATCGAGCGGATTGAAGGGCGGGTCGTGGCGGGTGCGGCGTGCGTTCTCTTCGACGAGGGCGGTGTATGGAAATGCGCCCTGCGGATATTTGTAGAGGTAGCGCAGCAAACTGTGGCTCGGCGTCGCGTCGAGATAGAAGTAGTACTCCTTCACGTCTTCGCCGCGGTTGCCTTGCGGGCCGGTCAGTCCGAAGGCGCGCTCTTTGAGGAATGGGTCGCGGCCGTTCCACAGCGCGAGCGCGAAGCACAGGTGTTGTTGCTCGTCGCTGATGCCGCCGAGGCCGTCTTCGCTCCAGCGATAGGCGCGCGAGCGCGCCTGATCATGAGGGAGGTGGCCCCATGCGTCGCCGTGCGGACTGTAATCCTCGCGCACGGTTCCCCAGGCGCGTTCGGACAGATAGGGGCCCCATAGGCGCCAGTTCTCCGTGCCGAGGCGCTGGTTTTCCAGACGGACGCGTTCAGGATCGAGGCGGCCGGTGCTGGTCATCATCATTCTCCCGCTGACTGGGCAAGGTGGTCGGCGACGCGAAGCGCCCAAGCATAGATTGTCCGCGCCCGGTTGACACGGCTCGATCGCGGCAAAGCGCCGTTGTCGACCACATTAAGATTACTCATGCCGTGGTCATCTCACCCTCCGGTCTCGAAGCCGGGATAGAGCGTCATGCCGCCATCGACATAGAGCGTCGCGCCGGTGATGTAGTCGGAGTCATCGGAGGCGAGCCACACCGCCGCGCGCGCGATGTCGTCGACCTCGCCGATGCGCTTGTAGGGCACGAGCCTCATCAGCTCGGCATAGGCTTCGCGCGTGCTCCAGGCCTCCATGTTGATCGGCGTGCGCACGGCGCCGGGACTGATCGCATTGACGCGGATGCGATAGGGCGCGACCTCCTGGGCGATCGACATCATCATCATCGAAATGCCGCCTTTGCTCGCCGCATAGTTCACATGCCCCGCCCACGGGATCACGTCGTGCACCGAGGAGATGCAGATGATCTTGCCGGCGGCGCATGAGACGCCAGGTTTTACGCCTATCCGCTTGAACAGACGCACCGCCTCGCGGGCACACAGGAACTGGCCGGTCAGATTCACCCCGATCACGGTGTTCCATTGCGCGAGCGTCATCTCGTCGAAAGGCGCGTCCTTTTGCAGGCCGGCATTGTTGACGAGGATGTCGATGCCGCCGAACTCGGCTTCCATGCGCGCGAACATCGCGCGGACCTCGTCTTCTTTGGAGACGTCGGCGCGGTGCGCATAGGCCTTGTTGTCGCCGCAACGCTTGACCTCTTCGACGATCTTCTCCGCCTGGGCATCGTCGCTGATATAATTGACGACCACATCGGCGCCGGCATGGCCAAGCCCGATGGCGATGCCGCGCCCGATTCCCGACGAAGCGCCGGTCACCAGCGCTTTCTGGCCCTTGAGCTTGCGGTCGATCGGACAGGACGGCATCACGACCGGCGGCAGCGTCTCATCCTCGGTTGGCGGAATCGTTTCCACATCCATGTGTGCGCTCCCTTGTGCTCGTCGGCGCGGGTGTCGCCGGCAGGTCAGTACGCATGATCTCTCGATACGCCGCGCAGAGAAAATAGCGGCTCGCTCTCAATTCCATGACGCTCGGCTATCGACGCGACGGGCCGCCTCGGATTCTGCCACATAGCGCACGGCTATCGAAGCTATTCGCGGCCGGTATTTCCTCTCGCGAGAAAACTTGATGAAAGTTGATGGCGCACCCCCGCGCCGGAAGACGCCGGATGCGCTAGGTCAGCCTGTAAGAAACGAAGGAGACCGACGATGGAAAAGCCGATGGCTCTGACGCTCGCCGCCGCCCTCGCTGCGGCCGTGTCCGGCGCGGTCGCGAGCGCCCCTGCGCAGTCCGCCTCGCCGACGCCCGCTCCGCAACCGACCTACAAGTTCGAGAAATGTTACGGGATTGTGAAAAGCGGCAAGAACGACTGCGCGACCGCCACCAGCTCATGCGCCGGCACCGCCAAGCGGGACAATCAGCCCGACGCCTGGGTCTATGTGCCGACCGGCACCTGCGACAAAATCGTCGGCGGCAGCGCACAGCCGAAGCAGTCGTGAGCCGGCGCGCCGGTGGACGGGAACGTGCGCAACTCGCGAGCCTGAACCCGTAGCTCTGTTTGTGAGTATAAATTCCGGTGCAGCCAAGCCCTGCCCGGCAAGGTCAGCGACTTGAACACATGTTGCCGGACGTTCAGTCTGCGCGGCTCTCGCCGCCGGTGATCAACCGCATGCTGCGGTTATAGGTCAAGTAAGACCAGAACCAGTCGAACACTACCGCGATGCGCGAGCGCAGGTCGACCAATAGGGCGACATGCACAAGTCCCCACAGCCACCAAGCGAGGCTACCGCTGAGCCTGACGAATTGCAGGTCGGCGACGGCCGCTTTCCGCCCGATCGTCGCCATGGAGCCGTAGTTGTGATAGCGGAACGGCCCCGGCGGGCGCCGTCTTTCGATGCGCGCGCGGATCTGCTTGGCGATGTAGGCGCCTTGTTGCTTGGCGACCGCGGCGAGGCCGGGAAGCAGCTTGCCGTCTTCCCCCTTGCAAGCGGCAGTGTCGCCGATGGCGAAAATATCGGTGGTTCCGGGAACGGCGAGATCGGGACCGACAATGATGCGACCAGCGTTGTCGCGCTCGGCCTCGATCCATTTGCCCGCAGGCGAGGCCATCACGCCGGCGGTCCACAGCACCGTGCGCGCTTCGATCCGCTTGTCGCCGATTTGCACGCCGTCGGCGTCGATTCCGACTACGCGCGCCTGGGTCAGGACCTCGACGCCGAGATCGGTGAGCGAGCGCATCGCGGCGAGCGACAGCGCGTTGGGAAATGCCGGCAGGATCAGCGGGCCCGACTGCACAAGAATGACGCGCGCGGCGCTCGGGTCGATGGTGCGGAACTCCTCGCGCAGGCCTTGCCGTGCGAGCTCGGCGATTGCGCCGGCAAGTTCGACGCCGGTCGGGCCGGCCCCGACCAGAACGAAAGTCAATAGCCGCCGCCGCTCCTCGCCATCGTCGCAGGCCTCGGCCTTTTCGAAGGCTGCAAGAATGCGACCGCGCATCGCGGTCGCGTCTTCTACCTTTTTGAGGCCGGGGGCGAATGCTTCCCAGGCGTCCTTGCCGAAATAACTGTGGCGCGCGCCGGTTGCGAGCACGAGGTAGTCATAGGGAAGGCGGGTATTGCCGACGAGAACCTCGCGCTGCTCGGGCGCGGCTCCGGTCACCTGCCCCATCAGTACGCGGCAGTTCTGCTGGCCGCGCAGCATCGCGCGGATCGGCACTGCGATGTCCGCGGGCGAGAGCGTCGCCGTCGCCACTTGATAGAGCAATGGCTGGAACAGGTGATAGTTGCGCTGGTCGATCAGCGTGACGTTGGCCCAGGCGTGGCGCAGCTTGTAGGCCGCGGCGATGCCGCCGAAGCCGGCGCCGACGATGACGACGCGGGGCGCACCCTCAAGCCAGCGGAGGTCGCCCGTCAGGCTCGGGCAGAGATGCCGCGCCTTAAGGAACAGCAGGGCGTCGAAGGAGAGGGTACCAGCGCCGTGAAGGACGAAGCTGGCGAGCATAAAAAAGCGCAGCATCGGATCGCCGAGATGAACGATATCGGCGGGCATGAACATGCTCATCCCGGCGAGAACGAGCGCTGCGGGACGGGTCGCGAGGCCGAGGGCAAGGAGGACGCAAAGGACGAAGCCTGCAGCCTGCCAGGCAGCGGGGCCAGCCCGAAACGCGACGCTCCACAAGAGCCAAGCGAGCCAAATGCGGACCGCGAGCGTGAACGGCGGCAGCAGAAAGCGTGCAAGAAATGCCGCGATCCGGCACAGCGAGTGGCCGAAAGGAATCGCCGATCGTTCCAGATGCGGCGCGATAAAGTAATCGAGGGAGAGCGCGCCGGGGCCGCGGAGGATCAGGAATCCAAGCAGCGCCATCCAGAAAAGGTGATCAGCAAGTTCTTTATAGGTGAATTGCAAAAAGGCAGCAGTGAGAAGCATCGGAATGGCGGCGAAGCGGGTTGCGATGCCGAACACCAGAAAAACGGGGCAGAGAAGTTCAATGCCCGTCCCGATCAGCGCGGCGGTCGCGGGGTCGAGGCCCGGTACCGGATGTTCGTTGGTGTAGAGGAAGACGGTCACGTCCCAATTGACCGTCTTGAGCATGCCGGACACGAAGAAAATCTGCGCGAGCCAGAGCCGGATGGCGAGGTCGAGAGCCGCGCCGGCGCCTTTCTCCAGAAAAGTGGTAAGGCCGCTCCACGCCTCGATAGACGGCGCAAGACGCGACGGAAGGTAAGAAGAGGCAGTCGCGGCGCTCATGAAACGCTCTCCGCTCGGTTGTTTGCCATGCGGTCAGGCGCGCCGCCGAAACAGGACCCATGCAACGGCCCTGCTCAGCGCGTTTCCGCGGCGGCCGGATTAGTTCGCGCGCGGTCGGGGCGCAGGTTGCTCCACAACAGATGATCGAGCGACACGGCGCCGGGTCCGCGCGCGATGATAATCAGCATCAGCCCGATCCACAAAATGTGTTCCGGCCAGCCATCGGGAAAAACGAACAGCTGAATGACCATGGTCATTCCGAACAGCGCGAGCGCCGAGAGGCGGGAGGCAAATCCGATGACCAAGAGAACCGGGAAGACGTGCTCGGCAATGGTTGAGATATAGGCGGCAAGATCAGGCGGCAGCAGCGGAACCTTGTACTCGTCCCGGAACAAGAAAAAGGTCGCTTCGCGGATGTGGAAGCCCTCGACCTTGGTCTGGCCGGAGCGCCAGAAAACACTGGCGACGCCGAACCGCGCGACCAGCGCAACCAGGCTATAAGGAACACGTTCGGCGAGAGACCGACCGCCCTCCAGCAATTGGATCAGCGACACCGACAGTCTCCTTGGTCGTTGCGGTGCAGCGAAGCGCCAAGCCATTCGCTCACGCGGCATCGGGATCGACCGACGGCGCGGTCTCGACACGCCGAGCAAACCGAATATCGAGGCCGGCGGGAAATGCCGATCGATGATCAAACCGATAGCCGAAGGCTATCGGCGTCGCCAGCCGTTTTCCCAAGGCGCTTGCGAGACGGCAGTCGATTAGGACGGCTCGCGAGGTCATGACCCGATGACCGATCGATGACGGCCGTCAAATGATGGGGAGGCCGAACTCGCGTTCTCCGTAGTTTGCGAGCGAAACACGACGACGATGGGCGGTCGCGCAAGGCATCAGATTCGACAGAAATGATTCGCCATCGCTCCGCATCGCCGTCATCTTTCGGTCATCCGGTTTGCAATTCTCGCTGCAGAGATCGTCTGTGCAGGATCGGGATCGGAATAGCAAATGCGATTCGATCTGCGCTCGCTGCTTACTAAAAGGAGGGAAATGCTCACAACCATAGCCATGATGGTTGCTTTCTCCCGTGTTTTCCGACAACCTACCGTTCATTGCCAGCAGATATTTGGAGTTGGAGAGCGTGGCCCAAGAGATTCGCTCGCCCACCCCTCGAGGTCGGTGCCGACATGGCGCGCCGCGCCACCGTTTCATAGCGCTTCACTCATTCGGCTCGATCCGATCCGCGATTCTTCTCGCCCGTCAGGCGAGTCATCCGGCGCGGTCCGCTGCGCCATGCGGTAAACCGATTGCGGGCGCGCTCGATCATGGTCCGCTGGGGAGGCAGCGGCATTGATCGAGAAGAGCAGGCAATCTCAATTTCTTGCATGTGGTAAGCGATGGCTGCAGCCCGCACTCGTGCTTGGGCTCATGCTGATGGTTTCCGGCTGCGGTCTCAGTCAGGCGCCGGTGCTCGATCCCAAAGGCCCGATCACTCTGGTCGAGCGTGACTTGTTGTTCACTGCATTCGGCCTGATGCTGATTGTGGTGATCCCGGTTTTCATCATGGCGTTCATATTCGTGTGGTGGTACCGGCCCGCCAGCACGCACGACATCTATGACCCAGACTGGGGCTACTCGGTCTGGATGGACGCGCTGGTCTGGCTGGTGCCGGCGCTAATCGTGATCGTGCTCGGCACGTTCGTGTGGGACTACACGCATCGACTCGATCCCTACAAGAGCATCGATCCCGCAAAGCGCCCGCTCGAAGTCCAGGCCGTGGCGCAGGACTGGAAGTGGCTGTTTCTTTACCCCGAGCAAAACATCGCGGTCGTCAATGAACTGGTGTTCCCCAGCGGGCGGCCGCTGAGTTTGAAGATCACCTCCGATACCGTGATGAATTCGTTTATGATCCCGACGCTGGGCAGCCAGATCTACGCGATGGCGGGCATGGAGACCCGGCTCCACCTTTTGGCCGATAAGCCCGGCCGGTTTGCCGGCAGGAACATGCAGTACAGCGGCTCCGGCTTCGCCAATCAGTATTTCACGGCGACTGCCATGTCGGACGCGGACTTCAACGCTTGGGTTGCCAAGGTCAAGCAATCGGCCAACAAGCTGGACACCGCCGCTTATGAGCAGCTGGCCAAGCCGAGCCAGCTTCATCCGGTGACCTACTATGGGGCCTTCGAGCCGGATCTGTTCGCGCGCATCATTGCCCAATATGCCCCGGCGGGCGCCGGCGCGATGCCCGCAGCCCATGCCCAGGCCGCGAGCCACTAAGCGGGAGATCGGACGTGTTCGGAAAACTCACCATCGATGCGCTGCCGTTCTATAGCGCAATCGCCATGGGTGGCGCCGCGATCACGGTGCTGGGCGGGTTGGTCGTGCTCGCCCTGATTATTTGGCTGGGCGTGCGCTATGTCTGGTCCGAGTGGCTGACCAGCATCGATCACAAGCGCATCGGCATCATGTACATCATGCTTGCCAGCGTGATGCTGCTGCGCGGCTTTGCCGACGCGATCATGATGCGCGCCCAGCAGGCGATCGCGCTGAACTCCGACGGCTATCTGCCGCCCGGCCACTTCGATCAGGTGTTCAGCTCGCACGGCACGATCATGATCTTCTTTGTGGCGATGCCGTTCCTGACCGGGCTGATGAACATCGTCATGCCGCAGCAGATCGGCGCGCGCGACGTCTCCTTCCCGGTCATGAACTCGATCAGCCTGTTTTTCACCGCGGCGGGCGCGGTTCTGGTGCTGATCTCCCTGGTGATCGGCAAGTTCTCGACGGCCGGCTGGACCGGCTATCCTCCCTATTCCGGCATCGAGTACAGCCCCGACGTTGGCACCGACTACTGGATCTGGGCGCTGCTGATCGCGGGAGTCGGCTCGACGCTGACCGGCATCAACTTCGTGACCACCATTGCCAAACGGCGCGCGCCCGGCATGACGTTGATGCGCATGCCCCTATTCACCTGGACCTCTCTTTGCACCAGTCTGCTCATGGTGTTCGCCTTTCCGGCCCTCACCGTGGCGGCGGCGCTGCTCGCGCTCGACCGGATGTTCGGCATGCATTTCTTCACCAATGAAGCCGGCGGCAACATGATGAATTACATCAACTTGCTTTGGATCTGGGGCCATCCGGAGGTCTACATCCTGATCCTGCCGGCGTTTGGCGTCTATTCGGAAGTGACGGCGACCTTCGCGCGCAAACGGCTGTTCGGCTACGCCTCCCTCGTCTACGCCACGATGGCGATCGCGTTCTTGTCGTTCGCGGTCTGGCTGCACCACTTCTTCACGATGGGATCGAGCGCCGACGTCAACGCGTTCTTCGGCATCACAACGATGATTATCGCCGTGCCGACTGGCGTGAAGATCTTCGACTGGTTGCTGACGATGTATCACGGCCGGCTATGGATGACGGCGCCGATGTACTGGACCGTGGGCTTCATCGTGACCTTCGTGATCGGCGGCATGACCGGCGTCCTGCTTGCCGTGCCGCCGGTCGACTATCTGATGCACAACACGACCTTCCTCATCGCTCACTTCCACAACATGCTCATCCCGGGCGCCCTGTTCGGTTATTTCGCCGGCTATATGTACTGGTTCCCCAAGGCGTTCGGTTTCACCCTCGACGAGCGCTGGGGCATCCGCGCCTTCTGGTTCTGGCTGATCGGCTTCTGGCTCGCCTTCATGCCGCTCTACGCCCTGGGCTTCCTCGGCATGCCGCGGCGCATGGAGCACTACAATGTCGCCGAGTGGCAGCCTTATCTGATCCTTGCGGCTTTTGGCGTGGTGCTGATCGCCGCCGGCATCGCCTGCCTGATCATGCAGCTGGTGGTCAGCATCCAGAACCGCAAAGAGGCGCTCGATCTGACCGGCGATCCCTGGGGTGGCCGTACGTTGGAATGGCTGACTTCGTCCCCGCCTGCCCCCTACAATTTCGCGGTCGTGCCCGAGGTCCATGACCTCGACGTCTTCCACGAAATGAAGCGCCACGGTATCGCCTATCAGCAGCCCGCGCACTACACCGACATTATGTTGCCGCGTAATACCGCCGTCGGCGTAATCACTGGCGGCTTCGCCTTTGTCCTCGGCTTCGCGATGATCTGGCAGATCTGGTGGCTCGCCATTGTCGCCGGCCTCGTCATCCTGCTCACGCTCGCCGCACGGAGCTTTAACGACGATACCGAGTACCGCATGACCGCTGCCGAAGTGCAGGCGATTGAGGATCAGCGCCGGCAAGTGATGGCCACGGCGCCCCGTCGCGCCTGGGACCGCGCCCCGGCGGCGCAAGATCAACCCGTACCGCAGGGGGCGACATGACCAGTCTTGCCGCCGACGCGTCCGCCGAGCACCCCGCCGCAGAGGTGGATGTCTACGAGGAGAAGGCGCTCGGTTTCTGGATTTATCTGATGAGCGACGCGATCATCTTCGCGTTGCTGTTCGCCACCTATGTAATCATGGCGCCGAATCATGCCGACGGGCCGACCGCCAAGACCCTGTTCAATCTCGGGCGCACCTTTGGTGAGACGATGCTGTTATTGTTCAGCAGCATCACCTTCGGTTTCGCCTCTGTTGCGATAAGGTTCGGCAAGCAGCGCCTTGCATTGACTTGGCTCGCCGTCACCTTTGTGCTCGGCGCGGGGTTCGTCGCTTTGGAGATCGGCGAGTTCACCGGAATGTACGAGCAGGGCGCCGGTCCGCAACGCAGCGGGTTCCTCTCCGCGTTCTTCACCCTGGTCGGCACCCATGGCTTGCATGTCAGCACGGGCCTGATCTGGATCTTCATCCTGTCGCTTCAGGTGCTCGTCAAGGGGCTGACCGAGCCGGTGACGTCGCGCCTGTTTCGGCTCGGCCTGTTCTGGCATTTCCTGGATATCGTCTGGATCGGCATATTCTCCATCGTATACCTGCCGGGGGTCCTGTGATGCAGACCAGCGATCACTCTGAAAGCCTGGAGCCCTACGCCACGGGTTTTGTGCTGGCTCTGGTGCTGACCGTGATCCCGTTCGGGCTAGTCGTGGCGGGCATTCTGCCTCCCTTCGCGACCCTGGTGATCATCGCCATCCTCGCGGTCATACAGGTCGTGGTGCATCTGCACTACTTTCTGCATGTCGGTCAGTCGACGCCGAGCGAGAACCTTTTGACCTTGGCCTTCGCTGCTCTTCTGATCTTCATCATGATCGGCGGCAGCCTGTGGATCATGCTCGACCTTAACGCTCGCATGATGAGCTGATCGGGTCCGGCGCTCGAAACTCAACAGCGGTGAATAGCCGAAGAGGACGCATTTATATTGGCGCTCCCGCCAAGAAACGTTCAGTGAAGCCGTTAACGGGCGACGTGCGGTGTCTTGATCGATCTCTCTGCCCGGATCGCGTGCGGTGCGTTCGTTAACGACGACACGGTGTCACACACCACCGCGAGGGTGTGTTGAATTGCCGATGTCATGCGCTCGTGTAATGCTGTCATGCGTTCGTACCCGGATCTGAACAGGAACTCGGCCGCGTTGTCGACTGAAGGGCGCGGAGATATGCCGAACAGGACCTAAACGCCACAGGGGATGTCTCGATGCCGCCCGAAGGCAAGCCGAGCACCGACAGCGCTCTCGACGCGTCGAGCGACGAATTCAGACAGGATGACCGTCTCGACGAGCTTTGCATCAACACCATCCGCACGCTGACGATCGATGCGGTGCAAAAGGCCAATTCAGGCCATCCCGGCACGCCGATGGGTCTCGCGCCGGTGGTTTATACGTTGTGGCAACGGTTCCTGCGTTTCGACCCCGAGGACCCGATCTGGCCGAATCGAGACCACTTCGTGCTGTCCAACGGCCACGCATCGATGTTGTTGTATGCGGTGCTCTATCTCGCCGGCGTGAAGGCGGTCGACGCCAAGTACGAACGCATTGGCGAGCCGGCGGTCACCCTTGATGACATCAAGCGGTTTCGGGAACTTGGGAGCAAATGTCCGGGACATCCGGAGTATCACCTGACGTCTGGCGTCGAGGCGACCACCGGGCCGCTGGGTCAAGGTTGCGGCATGAGCGTCGGAATGGCGATTGCGGGCCGTTGGCTCGCGCGCCACTTCAATCGTCCGGGCTTCACGCTGTTTGACTACGACGTGTACGCGATCTGCGGCGATGGCGACATGATGGAGGGCGTCTCAAGCGAGGCGGCGTCGCTCGCCGGCCATCTGGAACTGGGCAATCTCTGCTGGATATACGACAGCAACCGCGTCACTATTGAAGGCCACACCAGCCTCGCTTTCAGCGACGACGTCGCCGCGCGTTTTCTCGCCTATGGCTGGAATGTGCGCCGCGTCGGCGACGCTAACGACGCGGAACGTCTGGCGCAGGCGATCGAGACGTTCAAGCGCACCGATGACGTGCCGACGCTGATCATCGTCGAGAGCCATATCGGCTATGGCGCGCCCCACAAGCATGACACCAGCGCCGTGCATGGCGAGCCGCTCGGCGAACCGGAGATTCGCCTGACCAAGCGCAGCTACGGCTGGCCGGAGGACGCCAAATTCCTGGTGCCGGATGGCGTGATCGAACGTTTCCGCGACGGCGTTGGCAAACGCGGGGCGCAATGCCGTGCGGATTGGGAAGCACTCTTCAAAGCCTACAAGGCCAAGTACCCGGACCTTGCCGACCAGGTCGAGCGCATGCAAAGACGCGAGCTTCCCGACGGGTGGGACCAAGACCTGAAGGGATTTGCCGCCGACCCCAAGGGCATTGCCAGCCGCGATGCATCGGGCGCGGTCCTCAACATGATCGCGCCTCGCTATCCGTGGCTGATCGGCGGCTCCGCCGATCTCAGCCCGTCGACCAAGACACGTCTGACCTTCAGCGCCGCGGGCGATCTGGAAGCCGAGACGCCGCAAGGCCGCAATATGCATTTCGGCATACGCGAGCAGGCGATGGGCGCAATTCTGAACGGGCTCGCGCTGTCCAAGATCCGTGCTTTCGGTTCGACCTTTCTCACCTTCTCCGACTACATGAAGCCGCCGATCCGGCTGAGCGCGTTGATGGAAGTGCCCGTCATCTACGTGTTCAGCCACGACTCCATCGGCCTCGGCGAAGACGGGCCGACGCATCAACCGGTCGAGCAGTTGATCGCGTTGCGCAGCATCCCTGGCCTGATCACGATCCGCCCGGCCGACGCCAACGAAGTGCTTGAAGCCTGGCGTACAATCATTTTGCTCAAGCATCAGCCGGCTTGCCTGGTGGTGAGCCGGCAGGCGCTGCCGACCTTCGACCGCACGCGCTATGCATCGGCCGCCGGCGTGAGCCGCGGCGCGTACATTCTGGCCGATACCGCCGACGCCAAGCCGGCGGTCATTCTGATCGGAACGGGCAGCGAGGTTGCGCTCTGTCTTGCGGCCTACGAGGAGCTCAAACAGGAAGGCGTGCCGTCACGCGTCGTCAGCATGCCGTCCTGGGAATTGTTCGAGCAACAGGACCGCGCCTACCGTGAGCAAGTTCTGCCTCCGGACGTCACGGCGCGCGTGTCGGTAGAGATGGCGTCCGTCATCGGCTGGGATCGTTACGTGGGCACCAGCGGCGCCAAGATCGGCATGCACACCTTCGGCTCTTCGGCGCCATTGAAGGACGTGTTGAAAAAGTTCGGCTTTACGCCGGACAAGGTTCTGGCGGCCGCCAAGGAGCAGATTGCCGCAAGTCGGGCGGCGAGCCCGGCATCTTGAAGGCGCGCTCTTTCGAACGGGAGCGACGGCGAAAACGTCCACCAGCCCTGCTGTGAAAGGAAAAGCAATAATGCAACTCGGCATCATCGGTTTGGGCCGGATGGGCGCCAATATGGCGTTGCGACTCATGCAGGCTGGCCATGAATGCGTCGTCTACGACGTCAGGCCGCAATCGGTCGCGGAACTCGCCAAGGAAGGGGCGGTCGGCGCCAGCTCCATGAAAGATATGGTCGTGAGGCTGAAACAGCCGCGCGCGATATGGATGATGCTTCCAGCGGCCATTGTCGACGAAACGATCGCGGCGCTGGCCGGCGTCATGAGCGCTGATGACGTGCTGATCGACGGCGGCAACTCGTTTTACCAAGACGACATCGCGCGCGCCAAAACGCTTGGACCCAAGGGCATTCACTATGTCGATGTTGGAACCAGCGGCGGCGTGTGGGGCTTGGAG
>Ga0315553_10001252_pt1 | contig 21368 bp, 19 predicted proteins | sample SalMarSW160140MG_FD_203099 | JGI IMG/M metagenome (GOLD analysis project Ga0315553, IMG submission 203099) | Salt marsh sediment microbial communities from the Plum Island Ecosystem LTER, Massachusetts, United States - Salt Marsh Sediment SW1601-40 ... | reverse complement strand
CCACGTGGCGTCGGTCCACTCGATTTTTGACTTGGCGCTCATCAAGCCGTCCCCTGTAATCTCATAGTACTATACATACGTTCCCTACGGCAAGCGAATCCCTTCTCGCCGTGGTCTTGCGTCCTCCCGAGTCGGCCATTGTCTATAGCTGCTAACCTAGCGGAATCGGAACGTCATTTTGAGCACTTCCGCGAGAATTCCCGAAAGATACGGCCCTTTGCCGTGTCTTACCTAATGGCAGGCAGGAAGGATGGTCGCCCCGACCATGACCCGCTGATGACCCAGACCGTGCCCCAACCGCCCGAAACCCGCGAGACGCTCATTAGCCGGCTGCCCAATGCGGCCGATGTCGAGGCGTGGGATGCGTTCGTGGGCATCTACGAGCCGCTGCTGTTTCGCCTGGCTCGCGGGCGGGGCATGCAGCAGGCCGACGCCGAGGATTTTGTACAGGAGGTGCTGGCGGCGGTCATCAAGAGCATCGATCGCTGGGTGGCCGACGACGACCGCGGGCCGTTTCGCGCGTGGTTGTTTCGCATCGCGTCGAATCTGGCGGTCAACTTTCTCACGCGGCCCAGGCATCAGCGGCTGGGCAGCGGCGACAGTCAGATCGCACGACTGCTCGAACAGCAGCCCGCACGAAAGACTGACTCCGCCGAGTTGTTCCTGAAAGAATACCGCCGCGAGTTGTTTCGCTGGGCGGCCGAATGCGTTCGCAACCAGGTGTCGGAGCCGCAGTGGATGGTTTTTTGGCTAACGAGCGTCGAGCAGCGGCCGATCGCCGAGGTGGCCCGCGAGTACGGCATGAGCGTGGGCAGCGTGTACATCGCCCGCAGCCGCGTCACGAAGCGAATTCGCGACATGATTCGCCAGCACGAGGAGCAAACTCAATGACCGTTCGCTCCAGTCCTTGCAACGACGACAACCTGTATGTCCTGTTGGAAGGGGACGAGGACTCCGACCTGTTTCGCCGCGCGGCCAGTCACGTTGACTCGTGCCCCGATTGCCAGCGGCGGCTCACCGAGCTTTCGGCCGAAGCGGACTACTGGGTCGCGCAGCGCGACATGCTGCATCCGGTCGAGGGCGATCCGCCGGGTTCGGGCACGCTCAGCCGGTACCGGTCGCCGGAGTGCGCCATGCTACGTCCGACCGCCGTCGACGAATCGACCGTGCAGGCCATGCTGTCGGCCCCGTCGCATCCCGAGATGCTGGGACGCATTGGCCGCTACGAGATCGAGCGGATCATCGGCTCGGGCGGCATGGGCATCGTGCTCAAGGGGTTCGATTCCGAATTGAACCGCCCGGTGGCGATCAAACTCCTAGCTCCGCACTTGGCGCGAGTCGGCGCGGCGCGGCAGCGGTTTGCCCGCGAAGCGCGAGCCGCGGCGGCAGTCGTACACGAGCACGTGGTGCCGATTCACAACGTCGAGTCGGAGCAGGCCAGCCCGTTTCTGGTGATGCAGTTCATTCCCGGCGAGTCGCTGCAAGCCCGCGTCGAACGGGAAGGACCGCTGAGCGTGCGCGAGATACTGCGCATCGGCCTGCAATCGGCATCGGGACTCGCGGCGGCACACGCGCAGGGGCTGGTCCATCGCGACGTGAAGCCCGGCAATATCCTGCTGGAAAAAGGAGTCGAGCGGGCGTACCTCACCGACTTCGGCTTGGCGCGCGCTTCGGACGACGCGAGTCTCACGCACACGGGCGTCGTAGCTGGCACGCCGCACTACATGTCGCCGGAACAAGCGGACGGCCGCCCGTTGGATCATCGCTCGGACCTGTTCAGCCTGGGCGCGGTGCTGTACTTCATGGCGACGGGGCATCCGCCGTTTCGGGCCGATCGGCCGATGGCGGTGCTCAAGCGCATCTGCCACGACGGGCACCGGCCGGCGTGCCAGTGCAACGCCGAAGTGCCCGAGGCGCTGTCGGCGATCATCGACCGTTTGCTGGAGAAGGACCCGAATCGACGGCTGGCCACGGCGGGCGATTTGCAGCAGGCGCTGGCGCAGGTGCTGTCGGACGTGCAGCGCGGCAAGCTGGGCCGACCGCGGCGGTCGGTGCGGTTCACGCGCAGCATATGGATCGGCGCGTCGGCAGCGGCGGTGATTGTATTGGTAGCGATCGCACTGATTGCGCGTCCCTGGTTTACGAATTCGCGCAACGACGGCGATTCAGCGGGCACTACCGCAGGAACGACGGACGGCGGCCTCACCGACGCGAGAGCCGACGACGCGCAATCGGCTTTCGACGAGCTGATGGCCGTCGATCCCAGCCCCACGGCACAAGCGGCGGAGGAGCTGGAAGCCTTGTCGGGCAGCGTCGAATCACTCGAAACCTATCCTTATCCCTTTCCGGAATCAAATACCAAGGAGCCGAACTATGAGGCCCAGTAGAACCATGCTCTTTCGGACCATTGCGACGTGCGCGTTGGTCTTGCCGAGTGCCTGGCTGATCAACTCAGCCTGGTCACAAGCACCAGGCATCGCCGAACCCGGCGCGGCGGCGTCCGCGGTCGACGAAAAGCCGGCAGCCGAAACGGCGCCTGCGGGAGCTCAAGCGCTACCGGCCGATCCCGGCGCCTCGGGCAATCCGTTTGCTCCGGGTGGCGCGTCGACCCCACACACGGAGTCTGCGCCGGGCGGTGTTGTACCCGGCGCAAACTTTGGGCCCGCGCGTGTGGCGGAGCCGGCGGTGAACGGTGAGATTGCCATCTATCGGCTCGCGAATGCTTCGGCCGAGAGCATCGTGAAAATCCTGGAGAAGCAGTTTCCTGGCGACGCAAACATCGCCGTGGATGCCCGGACGAATGTGCTCATCGTGCGGGCGCCTGCCGACACGCAACACGAAATCGAGGCGCTGATTGAGGCGTTGGACCGCGCGGCTGCCGATGCCGACAAGGCTGCTCCCGCCGAAGATGCGTCGAGCGGTCGAGGCGGCGGGGGCGGTTTCCGCTTTGGGCCGTCCGGCGGACTCGGGGGCCCCAGCACGGGAGGAGGGGCTTCCCGCACGAACGATTCCAGCGGGCGCGAGGCGCAATCCACGGTCGTGTATCCAATCGACGATGCCGATGCCGATGTGGATGCCATCGTGGCGTCGCTGGTCAATCAGTACGGCGGAAGGGCAGATATTCGGCGGCATGAAGAGCTTAAGGCTGTCGTCGTCTCCGCTCCGCCGGAGATGCAGCGTGAGATTCGCGGAATGATCATGATGCAAGTTGCTCAGCAAGTTGCTCAGCGATCGCGTTCGACGCGGCGCAATCGCGACGACTCTTCGTCGAGCGGCTTTGGACCGTCCGACCGACGGACCGTCATGTATCCGATTCGCGACATGAGTGCCGCGCAGTTCGCAACGCTTCTGCAGAAGCAGTTACGCGGAAATGCGGAAATCCGCGTCAATGACCGTACGAATGGTGTTGTTGTCACGGCATCGGAGGATACGCACAACGAGATTCGCCAAATCATTCAGCTCCTCGAGCAGCTCGGGCAACGGAATGCCGAGGAAGGAGCGAAGCCGCCGCGGCCCTACGGGAACCTGGCCGAAATGTACGGTTTCGGGAGCGCAGGCACGCCAAGCGGCTACCTGGGCGCAATGGGAGCTGCTCAGCAAGCGGCCAGCAAGCGCATGGACGCCGCCGTTGCAACCTTGCAGAGCGCCAAGACGGACGACGAGAAACAGGCCGCCAAGGATACCCTGCGGCAAACGCTCGTCGAAATCTTCACCGCCGACATGCAGGCCCGCGAGAAGGCGGTGAAGGAAATCGAATCCCGGATCGGAGAACTTCGCAAGCAGTACGAGGCGCGGCAGAAGGTGAAGGACGAAATCATCGAGCTGCAGCTCAAAGTGCTGGAGAACGAAGCGGCCGGTCTGGGATTTCCCGCCGCGTCCGCAAGCGGAGGCCAGCCCCGAACCATGCCTCGTGGGGGCGGGAGCTACGACCCGCCTACGTCCGGCAGCGGGTTCCGTATTCAGCCCGGTACCGGCACGACTTTGCCGCAGACTGGCGGAAGGCCGAACGTGTCCATCAACGAGGTCATCGGCCAGCAACTGCAAAACGTGTATCGCCACTCGGGCATCGACGCGACTGGATCTCCTCAGGAGGAGGCCGACTCGCTGCAAGAGAAGGGCCGTCTCGTCGTATCGCCCGATCACAAGCTGTACGCGTACGTATATGACGATCCGGCTAATTCATCGGGCCCGGCGCAAATCCGGCTGTGCGCGGTCGTCACCGGCGAAGTGATCGTCTCGGCCGAAGCGGACCGGCCCGTGGGCAAGCTCGAATACACCGAAGAGGGAATCTTCACCCGCGAGGCGAACGGACTGCTCAACTTCCGGTTGCCTTTGCAATTGAGCTCGGTCGGGGCGGGGCCGTTCAATCAAACGACATCCGACGGCGGTACGGACGCCAGATCAGTGGAGACGCGCCTGCGCCGTCTGCTCAAGGAGGGGCATTTCGTGGTTTCGCCGGATGCGAAGTGGTACGCCTACGTGGAGACGATACCGCCAACCGGCTCCCCGGAGTTTCTCACGCCGGAAGCGACGGACATTCGGGTTTGCAACGTGGCAACCGGGAAGTTTGTCGCCCTGTACAGGGCCAATTCGCCCGTGGGCGAACTGCGGTTCACGAGCCTTGACGCGGAAAACTTTGGCGTGGAAGCGCGCGAAGCGGACGGAACGTGGAAACTTTGTATTCAATTGTCGAAGCGAACCGGTCCCGAGGGACGCGTGTATGAACCCCAAACGATCCCCGAGCCGAAATCCGGCGGCGGCGCGGATGCAGGCGGCGGGGAGACGACGCCCACCACCGCGCTGCCGCCATCGGCACCAAGCGGCACAGCATCGGCCGCGTCGTCCGCCAATGTCCTGGGCGATTACAAATTGCTCAACGATCAGTACATCCAGGCTAAGACTTGGTTGCTGAATGCCGAGGGACGCGCCCGTGAAAGGCTTGCAGAGCTCAGAAAAGCGTACCCCGACTTAACCGACGAGGAAAACAAGAAGAAGAATCCAGGAGCATGGGAATCCCTCGCTCGAATGCAAAGAGGATATGAACAAGTCCAACGGATGTACCAATTGAAAATGCAACTTTTGGAGATCGACGTACAGGCCGCCGAAAGTGCCCTCGCGCTGGCTCAGAGAAGTTACGATCGCGTCAGGGCACTGCACGAAGAAGCCGTAGTATCGGCGAACGAGTTGGATGAGCAACTTGTCGCGTTGGAAACGGCACAACTCGACCTTCAGCGCGCCAAGACCGTGTACGACTTGTTCCGTTCGATCGCCGAAGAAGCCGAGGAAGCCGGCGATGCTGCGGAGGCCACGGGTGAGGACACGAGAACCGGCGCAGAGGCCGAAGGCGAAGAGGAAACGCGCGGCGCATTGCCTCCCGATGGTGCCACGTCATCTCTCACGCCCGAATCGATCCGCGAGCGACGCGCGCAGATGCGCGAGCTACTGGAAGCAAAGTGGGTCTGCGTTGAAGCCGCGGCAGACGGCAAGGCGCTCGACACGAGCGAGGTGGCCCGTTGGGAGCTGGAATTTGACTTTCACGACGACTCGGCCACCGTCAGCTACGTCGGCGAGGACCTGAAGCGCGTCGAGACCAGCGGCAACGTTACGCTCGACCCGCAAACCAGCCCGCCGCGGTTCTTCGTCGAGGTCAAGCTCTCCGATTGGCAGGACCCCTCGCGGTTGTCGGGCCCGGCCATCGTCGATCGCGGCCGCCTGGAGATGGTGAATCACGGCACGCCTATCACGCTGGGTCGCCAGTTTGATCGGCCGCCGACCGTGTTCGAGTTCCGGCGCTTGGCGATCGAAACTGCCGCTGGCATCGATGAACAGCGGTCGACTGACGCACCGGATGAGACGGCTACGCCCTGAGTCGTCGAGAGCTGCGAGCACTGCCGTTCGGCGGCACCCGCGCACAAATAAGCCCCGGGCCTGTTATGTCTTCACAGGCCCGGGGCGTGGCGTATCGCCCAGTCACAACTTTGCGTCGCGTGGTTGTTACCGCACCGCTTCGTTGAGCATCTTCGCGTTGGGGATGCTGTGGCGGTGCATGAGTCCGTCTTCCTCCGTTTCCAGCACCGTGGCCACGGGTCCCACTTCGCGGACTGTGCCCTCGTAGTGGCCCACCACCACGCGGTCGCCGGCGTGCAGCCGCTGACGCACGTAGTAGCCCGAAAGGATTCCGGCCATCACCTCGCGTCCTCCCAATCCGAAGCTCAGACCCAGTGCCAGCGCCACCGCGCCGAACACGATCAGAATGGCGTAGTTGAGCAGTTCGAACTTAATCTCAAGCTGCTCGAAAGCGGCGATGAAGGTCATCAACGCCAGCACCCAGTAGCAGCCACTGGCCAACTGCTGGGCGTAGGAGATTCCCACGCGATCGGCGCTGGTGGCAATCACGCCGCGGAGGAACGTGGCCAACAGCAGCCCGACCACCACCATCACGGTGGCCACGAGCAGCTTGGGAATGTAGGCCACGACTTTCTCAATCGCGCCGGTCACGGCTGGCAAGCTGAGAATATCGCACGCCGCGACCAGGAACACGAGCATCAGCAGCCAGAACACGATCGTGCCCACGATCTGCGGCACGGTTCGCTGGATGCCCACTTGCTGCATCGAGCCCCCGACTCCGCTCCGCTCGGCGGCCTTCTGCAAACCCAAGCGGTTCGACAGGGCGGTGACCGCCTTGGCCACCAACCGCGCAACGATATAGCCCAGCACGAGCACCAGCACGGCACCGATGATCTTGGGGAGAATTTCGGCTCCCTGCTCGGCCAGCGTGCGGAAGCTGTTGGTCAGCGCCGTGGTCAGCTCCGACGCCGTTTCCGTGATTCCGTTGACGGCCGAGCTGCCAGCCTCGTTGGCGCCGTTGGCAAGCTGAGTGGCGCCATCGGTGGCCTCGGTCGCACCGTCGGCCGCCAGGGCCACAACGCCCGTCAATGTGTAGAGTGACATAACTCGCTCCTTGTACTTACAAATGGGGGTCTGGGTGTCAGGCAATCAACGCCAGGGATGAAACACTAAGGAATGAATCAGTCCGTTTCGGGACCGTCGTCGGCTGAATGTTCCTCGTCGTCACGAACTGTGCCTTGCGAATCGGGCCGCGATCGGCCGCGCTCGTTACTTTCGGTGCTTGCGGCGCGCGTCGCCGACCTGCCCGTTAGAGCAAACACCAGGCTCTTCGCGCATTCGGCCAGTGCCGGCACAAAGTGGAGGATTGCAAACGGCAGTGCCCGCAGTGATACGTCGGCCACATGCGCTCCCAACAATCTCGCATTGAGCCGCTGGTGCACGCTGCGGTCGAAGTCCTGGGGCATCGCGGGGACTTCGATTTCGGCAAGTTGCTGCAATAGGTCAGTTGCCATCGCTTCGCCTTGTTTTGGCCCGTGTTGTGGCCGGTCTCCCGACCGAGCCACTTCGGCCGACCGCAGGTCTCAATCTGGGAGACCTCTCGGTCGCTGCATCGGCGGGGTCGGGAGACCCGCGCCGAACGGGCTCAGACCCGCGCCGAACGGGTTCAGACCCGCGCCGAACTTATTCACTCCGCCTCGCCGCCAAATTGATGTTCGGGGAATCGTTCCTTCAATTTGTCCCGCGCCCGGGAGACGCGCATCTTGCACGCGCTCACGCCCAGCTCGAACATCTCCGCCAGCTCGTCGTACGCGTATCCTTCCGCGTACTTGAGGATCAACATGGCCCGGTCTTCGTCGTCCAACGTGTCGAGCATCTGCGCCAGGTCGATCGACATGGCGGCTCGCACCTCGCCGCCGCGACTGGCGACGGGCGCCTGTTCGCGGGCCGCCGTCTCTCGCCGCTGCCGTCGTTGTCGCGAGCGTCGAATCGACAGGCACGTGCGCAGTGCGATGCCATACAACCACGTCGTGTATTTGCTTTGGCCCGAGTATCGGGCACGGTGGAAGAACAGCCGGACGAACACTTCCTGGGCCGCATCGTTGGCGTCTTCCGCGTTACTCAGCAGCCGGAAGCAAATCCGCCACACGCGCTGCCGATGGCGCTCCAAGAGCGCGACGAAGGCGGGTCCGTCGGAGCCCTCCCTGGCCGCCTCCGCTGCCAGTTGCTCGTCGGTCAGCTCGGAAATATCCAATTGCGGTACCCACCATCGACCGTCGTCGTACCAGCAAGGAATTACCGGCGGGATCGGGGTTATCTGACTGGTTGCATCCTGCACACCCCTTGAGTAGCCGGTGCCGCCGTATCGGTCACCCTGCGAAAGCCGACGCTCGTCCGCCGGCGCACTAACATCCCTGCTCGTAGAGCTTTACGTTCGCCGCGGAGGGCCTGATGCCACGAAAGTTCGGTGGCATGTCGGCCTGCTCGAGCGTAACTAACTACTTGGCAGCCGCGTAGTTGTAGAGCAGCCAGCCCAATTGGGAAAAGAGCAAGCTGTTGCGCTGTTCCACCGCCTGCCTACGCGCGAGTTCAGCTCGTTTTCGGTTGCCGTCCGTCACTGGGCCGATATATAAATGAGCGTGCATGTGTTGTCCGCGCGGTGAGTGCGACCGTTTCCGCGCGCACGATGGGGCTACGTAATGACCGCACCCTGGAATCCGCATCGAACGTGCCGTCAGTTCCGCCGGCTCGATCAACTCGACCGCCGCGCCTTTCTGCGCTTCGGCGCGATCGGCGCCGCGGGGCTCACGCTCGCGCAGCTCTTGCGGCATGAGGCGCATGCGCGACCGCAAGGCGGTGGCAAGGATCGCAATTCGGTCATCATCCTCTGGATGCGCGGCGGGCCCAGCCACATCGACATGTGGGACCCCAAACCGCATGCCCCTGCCGAAATCCGCGGCGACTTCGGCACCATCGACACAAGCGTCCCCGGCATTCAGCTAACCGACATGCTCCCACGCTGCGCCGCGGCGATGGACAAGTGGTCGATCATTCGCAGCTTGTACCACAACGACGCTGGCCACTCGTCGGGTGATCAGATTTGCTTCACCGGCTATCCCGCGGGGCGCAACCCCGACGAAAACGTACATCCAAGCTGCGGCTCGATCGTGGCCGAACAATTGGGGCACACCACGCCACAGTTGCCTCCGTACGTGATGATCCCCCGCATGGTGCCCGGCACCGACGCAGCCTATCTCGGCGCCGCCTGCCGGCCGTTTGAAACAGGGGCCGACCCGGCCAATCCCGGTCCGTTTCGTTTGCCCGACTTCAGCATGCCGAACGGGCTCACGGTTGATCGGCTGGGCAATCGCCGCGAACTGTTGGGGAGTCTCGATCGCCTACAGCGCGACCTCGACCAGACCGGGCAGATGGGCGCGCTCGACCGCTTCGGCCAGAAGGCGTGGGACATCGTCACGTCGCCCGAGGCGCAGAAGGCGTTTGATCTCGACAGCGAGCCCGATTCGGTTCGCCAGCGCTATGGGCTGATGCCGGCATTCGACCCGATGGCCTCGGATCGCTGCGGCGCGCCGAACTGGAGCCAACGGATGCTGCTGGCGCGGCGACTGGTCGAGGCGGGCGTGCGATTGGTCACCGTCGATCTGCGGTGGTGGGACACGCACGTGAAGGGCTTCGAGTCGCTGCGGCTCGGGTTCCTACCGCGATTCGACCTGGCGTACACGGCGCTGATCGAGGACCTCGAACAGCGGGGCCTCATGGATTCAACACTGGTCGTTGCGTGGGGCGAGTTCGGCCGCACGCCGCGAGTGAACAACAACGCTGGGCGCGACCACTATCCCAACGTGTTCAGCGCCGCAATCTGCGGTGGCGGCGTGCAAGGCGGCCGCGTGGTGGGCAGCTCCGACGCGCAAGGCGCATTCCCCAAGGACAATCCCAAGACGCCGCAAGACGTGTTGGCCACGATCTACCGCCACGTCGGCGTCGACACCGAGCGGCACTATCTCGACACATCGGGCCGCCCCATCGCCGTACTCCCCAGCGGCGAGCCGATTGACGAGTTGTTCTGAGCGCGCCCTTAGCGAGACTCTGGAATCGTGGCGGCGCCGACAACGCGCCGGGGTATAATATCCTCAGGTATCAGTGCATGCGTTGTGTCGAAATTGCGATGCTTCGGCGATTGAGGTCAGAATGAACACACAGGTTTCGCGCATTACGATTGATCCGGCGATTTGCCACGGCAAGCCGTGTGTGCGCGGACTTCGTTACCCCGTCGAAATGCTGCTCGAGCTGCTCAGCTCTGGAATGACGTTCGATGAGATCCTCAAGGATTACGAGGATCTGGAACGCGAGGATCTGTTGGCCGTCCTGGCGTATGCAGCGAAACTCAGCCAGACGAAGCGACTTCAGTAGGAGAGACCGTGAAGTTTCTCGTCGACGCCCAGTTGCCGAGGCGCACGGCAGGCTGCCTGCAAATCGCCGGCCACGAAGCGATCCACACGCTCGATCTGCCGGAGGGGAACCGCACCACCGACGATCAGATCATCGACCGCGCGGATCGAGAGCAGCGCGTAGTAGTCACCAAGGACGCGGATTTTGTGAATTCGCACCTCGTGCATGGCAGGCCGACGAAGCTGCTATTGGTCTCGACCGGCAACATCAGCAACCGAGAGCTCGAGGCGCTGCTTGTGCCGCTGATTCCGGCCATGGCGCGCCAGTTCCAGTCGCACGCGTTCCTCGAACTTGACCGAGGCGGAATCGTCGTTCGCGGGTAGGCGTTAAGCGGTAAGAGCTGGTGAAACGAACGCCGCAGCCCGCGTGAGGCATTAAGGTGCCCCTGGGTGCATGCTTATCGCGGCCGCGCTGGTAAGCACGAACGGTGTCAAAGTATCGGCCGCTGGCACCGCGCTCAGTCGGGCGGATTCTCTTCCTCGGTCGACTCGCTCACGACGTACGAGTCGATGACTTCGGTACGATGTGCTCCCGCGCCGGTGAACGAGCCCGATGGGCCGAACGTGCTGATCGAAAATCGCCGCTGGAACCAATTCACCAGCCGCTTCTTGTACCACCGGCGGCAAGGCGGCACCAACAGCGACAGGCCCACGGCGTCGGTGATCATGCCGGGTGTCAACAAAAGCGCCCCGGCCAGAAAGATCAGCACCGCGTCGAGCATGGCGTCGGCGGGGAGTTGTCCCTCGGCCAGCTCGCGTTGGATGCGGCGCATCGTGTGCCAGCCCTGACGGCGGGCCAGAGCCGCTCCCACCAGTCCCGTCAGAATCACCACCAGCAGCGATACCCACCAGTGCGTCAGCTCACCCAGGTACAAGAGCAGCGCCAGCTCCACCAGCGGAACGACGACAAACAGCAGAAACAGCTTCCACAACATGGCTGAGCACTTTCCAACCCGTGTGCCGCCAGGAGCAATCCAGGAGCGCGGCCCCATCGGCAGCACGAATCATACCAGACTCCCGCGCACGGGACAGTGATAGCGATACGCTGCCTTGCATCTCCGGGCGCTCGTGCTGGAGCGCCAGTTTGACCCCGTCCGCGGCGCCGGTCACAATGGCAGCGCACGTCGCGCGATCGGCTTCGATCCACAGGCAGTGAACTCGGTCACGCCAACCGGCGTGTCGCCAGGTACGCGGGAGCTTGTCGAATGATGTTGAACCACGCCCTCCGACTGGCCGCCGCCGTTATTGCGGTCGTCTTTTGCGCTCAGGCAATTGTCCGCGGCAACGATGAGCACACCGGCCGCGGCAAACGCCCCAACATCGTGCTCGTCGTGGCCGACGATCTCAGCCCCGACTTGGGCTGCTACGGCAACGACGCGATCCGCACGCCCAATATCGACCGTCTCGCCGCCCAGGGTGTGCGGCTCCGCCGTGCTTTCTGCACCACCGCAAGCTGCAGCGCGAGCCGCAGTGTGATTCTCACCGGCCTCTACAACCACGCCAACGCGCAGTACGGCCACGAGCACAGCTACCACCACTTTCGCACGTACGACGATCTCAAGAGCTTACCGGTGTGGCTCTCCGAGGCCGGATACCGCACGGCGCGCATCGGCAAGCTGCACGTGGGGCCCGAGAGCGTGTACCACTTCGACGTTGCCCTGCCAGGTGGCGCCCGCAGTCCCGTGCAAATGGCCGAGAATTGCAAGGACTTTGTATCGGCCGGCGACGACCGGCCGTTCTTCCTCTACTACTGCACGGCCGACCCGCACCGCAGCGGCGCTCGCGTGGCCGACGATCCGCAGCATCCCGACGCGTTCGGCAATCGACCGCAAGGCTATCCCGGCGTCGAGGAGGTCGCGTACGACGCGGACGATGTGCGCGTGCCGGCGTTTCTGCCCGATACGCCCACCTGCCGGGCCGAGCTGGCACAGTATTACCAGTCGGTGTCGCGCGTCGACCAAGGTTTGGGCCGGCTCATCGACGTGCTGCGGGAAGCCGGCGTGTACGACAACACGCTGATCGTTGTTACCTCGGACCACGGCATCGCTTTCCCGGGCGCCAAAACCACGCTCTACGAACCGGGCATGGTGGTGCCGATGATCGTGACCGGGCCGAACATCGAGCGGCGCGGCCAGTGGTGCGACGCCATGGTGAGCCTCGTCGATCTTGCCCCGACTCTGCTCGATGCCGCCGGCGCCCTGCCCAACGAAGAAATATCCGTCGACGGAGACTCCGGCGACACGAAACCCGACGCACCGAAATTGCACGGGCGATCGTTCCTCGCGGCCTTGAACGAAGAGAACCCCAAAGGGTGGGATGAGGTGTTCGCCTCGCACACGTTCCACGAGATCACCATGTATTACCCCATGCGGTGCGTGCGCTCGCGAAAGTACAAACTCATCTGGAACATCGCCCACGGGTTGCCCTACCCGTTCGCCTCCGACTTGTGGGAAGCGCCCACGTGGCAGGACGTGTACCAGCACGGCCCTGACGCCATGTACGGCCGCCGCACGGTCGACGCCTACATCCACCGCCCGGCGTTCGAACTGTTCGACCTGGAAAACGACCCCGACGAAACCCACAACCTGGCCGACGACCCGCGTTACACCGACGTGCTCAAGGAGATGCAGGGCCGCATCAAGCAGTTTCAGAAGCGCACGAGCGACCCGTGGGTATTGAAGTGGGAGTACGAGTAGCGGGGCAAAAGCGGAGAGCGGAAAGCGGCGGAGGTTGGTGGTTGGTTGTCTGTGGTCAGTTGTCAGTTGCATGGGAGGTGAGAACGAAAGGCTCTAGCCACATTCGTCATCGCCACAAATGTCGGAAACCGGGTCGACGTCATTCGTCGGTTTTCCAGATTTCGGCCAGCAGGCCGGGGCGGTAGAACTTTTCGCGGGATTCTTCGAACGGCACCAAATCGAGAGTCCCGGCGATGCGGTGGCGTATTCGCTGCGTTGCCTTTTCGGTGCCGTCGTAGAAACCATCGGGCGTAGCAATCAGACACTCGGTGCCCGCATCGAAGAACGTCAGCGTCGCCAGCTCCTTGCCGCTCTCGGTGTCCCAGACACGCGCGGTTCCGTCGAACGAACCGGTCATGGCGCGTCGCCCGTCGTGGCTGAGTGCAGCACTGAGTACGATTTGCGAATGCCCGGCGAAAGTTTGTAGCCGGTCGCCCGTTTCGGCGTCCCAAACGATGGCGGTGTTGTCCCACGTCCCGGTCACGATACGTCGACCATCGCCGCTTACTCCCACGCTAAATATCCCGCGATCGTTGTTGAGAGTCGCCAATTGTTGGCCCGTGCGGGCATTCCACACGATCGCCGTTTTACGCCGGCAACCGGTTACGAGGCGCTCGCCGTCGGCACTCAGTGCCAGAATCGCGACGCCGTCTTCGTGTTCGTCAAAGCTTCGTAAGCTTTTGCCTATTCGCACGTCCCACAAGATTGCGGTCTTATCGTTGGACCCCGTCACGATTCGCCGCCCATCGCCGACGAAGGCAACGCTGGAGACGGAACCTTCGTGCCCGCTGAATGTTTGTAGCTTTTCGCCCGTGCCGGCGTCCCACAGAATCGCCGTATGATCGTTGAGGCCAGTGAGGACTCGCTCGCCGTCAGCGCTCAGCGCCACGCTCGAAGCGCCTTCACTCAGCCCGTCCCAAGCGCGAATCACTTTGCCAGTACCGGTATCCCAAAGCGAGACGGTCCTGCCACCGAGTTTGGCCAAGAATCTGTCGGCTTTGCGGTCGACAGCGACCTCCGCGACAGGCTGTGCGTCGTCGGGATACGCGCCCAGCTTCCTTCCTGTATCTGTGGCCCAAAGCGTCATCACTCCGCCGGCGCCTCCGTCGGAGTCCACGGGGAAAAACCCGTGGTGAGGAATCGTCGCGATCGCCTGCCCAACTTCGCCAATCACAAAGACGGCGACGTTACCTTTGCGTCCTGCGATGGTGTGAACCGGCTCTCCGGTATCCACATCCCAGACGACGAGGCTTCCGTCAATCGCGCCCCTTGCTAATCGATGACCATCGCCGTTGAGCGCCACGCTATAGAAGGCGTTTTCGTGACCACTGAAAGTGCGCAGCTTCTCGCCGGTGCGCACATCCCAGACAATTGCCGAATCGCGGTTGGATGCCGTCAAAACACGCCCGCCGTCGTTACTGAGAAAAACGGTATTGATGCCCTTCTCGCCGCCGTCGAATGAGAACGTGCGGAGTCTTTTTCCCGTATTTGCCTCCCACAGGATCGCTGTCTTGTCTTCGGATCCCGTCAGCACACGTTTTCCATCCCCGCTGAAGGCGACGCTCGTAACAGGCTCAGTGTGTTTTCGGAAAGTGCTTAGCTTTTCGCCAGTGCGGCCGTCCCATAGGATCGCAGTCGTGTCCGCCGAACCCGTAAGGACACGGCCGCCATCGGTGGTAATGGCAACGCTCACGACGGGGTCCGTGTGCCCTTCTAGGGTGTGCAGCTTTTGGCCGGTCTTGCCATCCCATACGATTGCCGTCGCGTCTCGCGACCCGGTAACCACTCGCTGGCCATCACCGCTGATCGCCGCAGCGATAACCCAATCCCAATGAGCGTCGAGTCGTCGCAATTCTTCACCGGTTCGCGCGTCCCAAAGAATCGCCGCGTTGCTGAGGAATGGGATGGTAACGGCGCTCGTGCCGTTTCCGGCAAGTGCAATGCTCAACATGGGACTTTGGCCAAAACTGCGCAACTTCGTGCCCGTGTGAGCATCCCACAAAGCGACCGTCGAGTCCGCTGAACTGGATAGTATGTACCTTCCGTCGCCACTAAAGGTTACGCTGAGGATACCGTCTTGGTGCCCGGTCTGAACGACGGGTTCCAGCTTCCGCTCCCCGGCACGCGCCGGAGAAGAAAGAAGAATGCAAAGGACGATGCCGAGAATCGTCCAAACGTAGGCGTCAATCCGTTGGGTCATAGAATGTCCTCCGTGAGGCGATGGAATTCGCTTCCTGGCGTCAATGAAGTGCGCCGCGCGTAAGCTGCCAATGTGGCGCACAAATGGCACGCACTACCATGCCACGACAGCCGGCGCGCAATCAAGCCCATTCGGCTTTGGCGGAAATGCGCGCCCGTCCGCGGTGCTAGCACGACGTCGAGAGGACGCGTGTGCATCCGGCCAGTTCGATGGCTTCGCGTTCGAGTCCGGTGGCCGGCACGGTATAGCTGCTCGACTTCGGCGCGAGCTTGCCCCGGCGATCATCGTTCATACGCTCGCGCGGCTGCGGCGACGTTGCTTCACCCGGTAATAGTCGACGAGCAGGCCCATCATTTCCAGCGAAAGGAGCCATCCCTCGACGGCCAGCGATCGGGCGCGGCTCGGGCTGCACTCGGCAGCCGCTTGTTTGAGAGCGGTCAGGTGCACGTCCGCCAGGTCGTGCGGCCCGGCTGCGGCGTCGCCCAGGCAATGGGAGAATTGCTGCATGAGCTGCCGCGACTCTTCGGATTTTAGCGCGTTGGGCTCGTGACACGCTTCCAGCAATTTCTCGTAGTCGCGCACGAGCTGCCCGAATGTCCGCGGCTTGCGGCGGCGCATCGGCACCGTATTGTCCGCCGCAGCCGTGTCGACATCCCCATTCGCCGACGCCAGTTCCTGGTACGCCAGCAGCGAGTCGCGCAGTTGGCGGAGCTGCGTTTCGCGAGAGCGGTTCACGGCGAAGCCGATTGCCCGGCGGAGGGAGTTGGCCGTGATTTCCGACTTGCACAGGAAGTCCTGTGCACCGGCGTCGATGCACGACAGGGCCAGCTCTTCGTCGTTCGTGTCGGTGAGCACGACGATCGGCACGTCGGGGGCCAGCTCGCGAATGCGCGACGCTCTCTGGGCCGGCGATGTGCGGCAGACTCAGGTCCAGCAGCACGACGTCGACGTGGCCCCGTTGCAGCCGGTCCGCGGCGTCGTGCATGCTTGCAGCTTGATCGATCTGATAGGCGCCGGGGTCCGACCCCTCGAGGAACGCCGGCGCGAGGTCGGCGTCGGCCCGACTGTCTTCCACGATCAGAACTCGTAGGGAATCCGTTTCCGTTGGCATTGTCTTGTTGCATTCGTGAAACAGGGCGCGATGGAATCGGTGGTCGGCATGCCCAAGCCCGTCGTGCGGTGAGCGCCGACCCGTCGGGAGGTAGGCCCGTGCGGGGTGGAGTGTTGGGGATGTCCGCTTGCGCTGGCTTCGCTGGGCAAGGCGAAATGCTTCGGCCCGTGAAAGAGTACGTTCTGCTAGTGCGAAACATATGGGGAGTTATCCGTACGACTAGGGCAGAATCGCACAGGCTGGGAAAGCCCGGCGCGCACTCCCACGTCGCTTGCCACACAATTGCCATGCACCTTGCCGCAGAGATACGGATTCGTCGGGACCGCCGCAGGGAATATTGTTGCGTTTCCCCCGCAAATCTGCACCAATTGATGAATTGGGCGTCGAATACGTCTATCGGGCCGGACGGATAGGAGAGAACCCCATGTTGCGCAATCTGGGCCTGTCACTTTTAGTCGTGGGGTGGTGCGGAGCTGCTCTCGGTGATGACGACGTCGCGGAGCAAGCCCCATTCAAGCGGGACGGCATCACCTACCAAAGGTGGCTGTGGCCCGTAGCGACTTCGAAGGAATCGGGGGAGAAGGTCGCGTCGCGCATTGCCCGCATCAACGATCTGCTGAACGGCAAATTGGTGCCGCTGACGGACTGCGAATCGAACCCCGTCTGTTGCATGTGGGTCGAAGTGACCCATTGGCAGCCGAACCCCGGACGGCCAGGGTATGTCATCATCATTCAAGGTGGGGGAGCGGTGCTGATGGCATCGAACATCGAACAGCTCGATGCGGCGATAAAGCGAATCAACGATGTCCGCGTTGTGAAGGGGGAGGCAGTGTTCTTGCCGCTGGGAGTGCTGACGAATTATTCCGTCGTTCCGGCGGAAAAGGACGATACCGAGCAAGCGAAATAGGATCGCCACCGGACGGCTGACCGGGAGGAATCCATGTTTGAAATACCGATACTGGTGTGGCTCTGTGGCTCCCTCGGCAACATGGCGCGCCGCCGAGGCCGAAATCCTGCTGGGTTTACGCTATTGCTGATCGCCTTATGGTTCATCGGCGAATTGGCCGGCGCAATCGTCGCATATCAGTTGTGGGCCAACTCGACGGTGGGTATTCGCAAAGTGGTCTTGATCTACGGAACGGCGCTCGCTTGTGCGGCTGCCGGAGCAGCGGTTGTCTTCCTTTTGCTTCGAATACTGAAACCCGTGGACGGAGTGTGGCGGGAGGATGCCCGGCTGGTCGATTTTCGCCCGCAGCTCGCCGGGGCAACGCTGGGAGGTGTCGGGGGCGGCGCTATGACCGTCGGCGTGATGATGTACATGTATGGGCCGGTGCAAGCCATGAATAATCTGTCGGTGGTGGTCCCGGGCGCCGTGGTCGTGGGTTTCATCGGCGCACTTCTCGGAATGGTCTTCGGCATTCAGAAGGCCTTCTGACAGAGCGGGCCAACAGGTTCACGGGTATGCAGCGTCTTGTGCTCTCGACCGCGGCCGTGAATCACGAAGCGCGGGCGCTTTGCGAATCGAACGGATACCAGCAGGATGACTTGCCCCTGGTGCACAAGTGCGCGCTTTCGAGGTGCTCGCGTCGCGCGGTAGGACCGCGTCAACCATGATCGCGCTCGACGTAGCATCGTTTCGTCATCCAAGCCGGCCGCGATTACGATTCGGCTTGAGATCGCTATTCGTTGCGACCGCGGTCGTTGCATTAGTCTTTGCGTACGCCGGAAGTTACTACCGCTTGTCCCGGCGTGGCATGTCGGAGGCGCGGGAGGTTGGTTTGGCCGGATTCCTCTACATGCCTCTCGACGACGCGGAGAGAACGCAGGACCTGAGGCGTCATCATGTGCTCAAGCTGGTCTTTTTGCCGTTGAACCTGATTGACCAACGGCTGTCGGTACGCCAGGACCCATACACAGTATCATGTGGGCACACCCTCCGGAACCGAGGGGTGATTGAGAGGCATGAGCAGCGCGAGCGCCTGCCGGTTTCCCGCCTGCGCGGGAATGATGCTTGGGCGAGTATGCGGGGCAGACCCATTCCCCCGTGAAGGACTGATGATCGGGCACGCTTCGAGCGGGCCATTGCCTCGACCGCAGCGCGAATCGTTGCGAATGGAACTTACCCTGTTCCATTGCCCTCGTTATCTCACGCCTGCCGCTTTACGCGTTTTGCTTCCGCGTAAGCCGATTCGTATCGTTGTGCAACCTCCGGATGGTCGCGATACCATTGCTTCGCGATGCGCAAAGCGGGCGATGCAATGTTGCGCGGGTCGTGAAGAACGCGACCGTGTGAGAACGGCCAACAGTTGAGAACGTCGTCGCTTTGTAAGCGATTCAGGAGCGCACGCTCCGTTTCCCATGCCACGTCGACGCGTATGCCTTGAACGATGTCCTTCACGACAAGCTGCCAGCGATTGTCGTCGCCTACGTAGCCATGCCGGCCGACGGGACAGTCGTCGCCCGGGAAAATGATGTTGATGTCAATGTCGGAGTCGGGCCGCTCCGTTCGCCGGGCCACGCTTCCGATCAGCACGAGGCTGCAACCCTCGTGAATCGACGCGCATTCGTCAACCAAGTGCGGGATGATGTCCTGATGCCGGACCATGGCCTGAGCACCTAACGTCGCGCATCACTACGCCGGCGGTGTCGACTCGCCTTGGGAATCCGGTCCGGCTGCCGGCTCCCGCGCGTGCGATGGTTCGTCGATGCGTGGACGATTTCGCTCACCACCAGCATCAGAACAGGCATGGACAGTTCCCAATCGGGACCTTTCCCAAGCCATTCCGACAACGGTCCCCATCACGGCTCCCATCAATGGAACGCCGAAGTCCTTGAAAACACCTTCCATCTGCGAATGCGCAGTCGGCGATGTCAGTATCGAGGCCGTGAACATTCCAAGAATCAAGCAGGGCAACACAGGCCCCCACCTGGCAATAGCCGCCATAATGCTCAAAAGCAAAAGCGTCAAACCGACAGCCAGGCCGAACCGATTGACGCCGAACCCTGGGTGCCGATCTGCAACAACCGACCAAAGTAACAGGAGTCCCAGCCCACCGACAACCAACCAAAGGATGCGGTCGGCAATACGAGAACGAACTGAAACTTTGGTAGAAGGCGTCACCTAATCACTCTTCGACGAACTTGTTTATAGATAGTTTCTGCCTTTCTCCTGTAGACCGCAGATTTGCGGCCTAACGCGCAGGCAGCCAGTCATCGTACGTTGATTGTAGTCATTGGTTGCTGGGCTGCCACGGCTCTTTCGGCGTGATCGGCCGTCACAGCATAGCGCGCATGAGGTCGGGGAGTCTTTGATCGACACGGCCCGGGGATGCTTCACATCAACGACTCGCGACTCATTTTCGCTTCGCCAATCCCCAGCCCCCAATCCCCCGCCTCACAGCGTCCAGGGCTTGCGCAGCTCGCGCGACAAGAGCGAGTTGGCTTCGTCGTCGTCGAACCGTGCGCTCTTGGGGTCCCAGTTCAGCGGGCGGCGGAGCCGGTAGCCGATGTTGGCCAGGTGGCAGATCGAAGCCGAGCGGTGCCCGATCTCTACGTCGCAGATCGGGGCTTTTCGGCTGCGGATGCACTCGACCCAGTTGCGGCTGTGGTCGTCGCTGTGGTACACGCGCACGTCCCCCTCGCCGATCGGCGTTTCGAGAATCTCGGCCGGGTCGCTTTTGATCGTGCCGCGGTCGACGTACAGCGTGCCCTTCTCACCCTCGAACGTGCAGCCGCTCGGGCCGCCGTGGAACATGACGACGCCGCTGGCATAGGTGAACTTGAGCCCGCTGGTGGCGTCGCCTTCGGGCGGCTCAACCTTCACCGGGCCGCTGCGATCGGTGTCGAGAGCCCATTGGGCGATATCGAAATGGTGGGCCCCCATGTCGGCCACCCCGCCACCGCCGTACTCGCGGTAGTTGCGCCAAGCGGGGAAGTGGTTGTGAATTCCTTTCGGGCAGAGGATTTCGTTGTAGGGGCGCTCGGGACCCGGGCCGAGCCACAAGTCCCAGTGCGTGCCGTCGGGCACTTCCTCGGCCGGCAGATCGCACGGAACGGGCGGCCCGCCGACGCCGACGCGCACAGTGTGAATCTTGCCGAGCCGGTCGTTGCGCACCAACTCGACCGCCTGTCGGAACAGCCCGCCGAATTCGCTCCGCTGCTGGCTGCCGGTCTGAAAGACAACGTCGTGCTCGAGCACCGCATCGACGAGCTTTTGCCCTTCGGCCAGTTCATGGGTGAGCGGCTTCTCGCAGTACACGTCCTTGCCCGCGCGAACGGCGGCGATCGCTGCCACGGCATGCCAGTGGTCGGGCGTGGCGATGAGGACGGCGTCGACTTCGCCTTTTTCGAGCAGGTCGCGCGGATCGGTGAAGGTGGCGCACCCCTTGAATTCCCCCTTGCTCTTGCGTTCGGCGTAGCGGTCTTCGACCATTTTTTGGGAATGATCGCGGCGCTGATCGACGGCGTCGCACACGGCGACGACCTGCACGTCGTCGAAACCGAGGAACCGGCCCAGGTGCCCCCGCCCCATCACGCCGATGCCGATGAAGCCAAGCTGGATGCGGTCGTTGGCGGCGCGGTTATTTCCGCGGGCCAGCGACGTGATGATCGCGGGACCGGCCAGTCCGGCGGCCGCGGTCGCTTGGACGAACTGCCGGCGAGTGAAGCGAGGGGACGAGGACATGGTGGGTTCTCCGGAGGCGGGGTGGCATTGAGCGAAAAAGCGCTCGGGAGTGAATGGCACGTACTTAGAGCTTATCCAAAAACCGTCTCAGAGAAGGGGACAGGCACATTTTGCTCCGCGGACTGCGCAAAATGAACCAGTCCCCGACGGTTTTTGAAGGATTGAGCAACGCCTTTGCGTCGTTGCATTCTGGTCGCGGGAAGCGATACAGTTTATCAATTCGCTTACCGTGTTGCGCCACTCGGACGGCGACTTCGGGACGACGAGTGTAACGCGCGACCAACACGGCGTCGATAACCAGCGTGTTCTCAAGAGTTTAGGCTTA
>Ga0315553_10001249_pt1 | contig 21384 bp, 18 predicted proteins | sample SalMarSW160140MG_FD_203099 | JGI IMG/M metagenome (GOLD analysis project Ga0315553, IMG submission 203099) | Salt marsh sediment microbial communities from the Plum Island Ecosystem LTER, Massachusetts, United States - Salt Marsh Sediment SW1601-40 ... | reverse complement strand
TTAAGCCGGTCGCGCTGGCCCACGCGGTCGCGCGCGCCGCGCGCCGGCTGGTGACCCAGAACTTCGCCCTTGCGATCGCCTACAACGCCGTCGCCGTTCCGATCGCCGTCGCCGGCCATGCGACGCCCCTCATCGCTGCGATCGCGATGTCGGCCTCCTCGATCGCCGTCACCGCCAACGCGCTGCGGCTGCCGCTGATCGTACGCGAGCGCGGAGCGCCGTCTCGCGCGCCGGCGGCCGAGCCGATGGAGGCGGCGACGTGAACGGCCTGATGATCCTGATCCCGGCCGCACTCGGCCTCGGGCTCATCGGCCTTGTCGCCTTCCTATGGTCGCTGAAGTCCGGCCAGTACGACGACCTCGACGGCGCCGCAGTGCGTATTCTTGACGACAAGGAACCACCGCACGGACAAGAACCGATTCGCCGCGCGCCCCGTCAGCGAGCGGGCGGCTAATGTCGCCTTTGGGTCGGAAGCAGACCTTGGCAAACACGATGCTCACGTTCCAGGGCGATCCCGGCATGACCGCCGAAGACGCCGTCGAGACGCTGCGCGGCAAGTTCGAGGCGATATTCTCGTAGGCGCGGAGCTGCCTTCAGTGCGAAGATAAGATCGGCCGGACCAACGGCCCAGCCGTTCCGCAAGAGCGGGAAGTCACGTCGTCATTTCTGCTTCGGGTCAAAGTCGGAACTCGAAGAGCGGATGGTCAGAGTCCGATTGTCGTTCAGCAACGGACATCGGCACGACGCACTAGAGCGTCAGGAAAGCGCCAACAGGAGACATCGACCTCTCGATCGCGGGCGGCTACGGTGCATGGCAGCCTCGCTCTTGTTCTAGTTCGCGCCGCAGTGCGTCTGCCCGGTCGTGGGGTTGCGGTGGCAGTGCTGACCAGTGCCGCCACCTCCGCCCTGAGACTGGATGATCCCCTGAATGATCGAGCCGGCGATCGCGGCGGCTGCCGCGGCCGCGGCCGCGTCATTGCTGGAGGGCGACTGTCCCGTCGCTGACGGGGGACCGAGGCAGTCGAAACTGCCATCGGAGCGGAGATCACCCGAGCGCCAACCGCTGCCGTATTTGTTCCAGCACCACGTGTTGCGGGCCGAGCGTCCCATGTAACAGGGGTAGCTGCCGTCCGATTGGACCCGGCCGGCCAGCCAACCAGCGCCATTCTGAGCTGCGCAGGCGGCATTTCGACCTGCCTCGTTGAGTCGGCAATCGAACGCGCCATTATACCTGACCTTGCCGGCGACCCAGCCGCTTCCCTGGTTATTCGCGTTGCACCAGGCGTTGGCCGTCGCTTGGTCGGGAAGGCAGAAATAGCTCCCGTCGTCGGCCAGGCCGCCGGCGCGGTAGCCCGACCCGTACTGACTGCGGCAATCGGCTTCGGCGGCGGCCTGCCTGACGGCGGGATCGTTCGCCTTGCAGGTCTCAATGTCCGAAGCGAGCCGCTGGGCCAGGGCAGCCAGGCGCGGGTGCGGACTTTCAAGCGCCAGGAGCTGCTGGCGGTGGAGGGCCATGAGATCGAGATCGCAGTCGGCGACCGCCGCGGCGACCTGCGCTTCGGCGCCGGCGACACGGTCGATCTTGGAAATCCCGACATCGACGCGCTGGGTCTGCGGGCCGCATGCCAGGCCGACAGCCTCCCAGCTTGCCTTCGCCGCTTCGAGGCTCGAGCGGGCGGTTGCCCAGTCGCCGCCTTCGAAGGCAGCGCTTCCCCACCGATACGCGTCCTCCGCGGCGACGACCTTGGATTGGGCCGTCGACAACGCCAACAGCGCCTCGTCGATCCGCGGGTGGATGATGCCGGCGGCTTCGGCCGACGCCCCGTCCATCGTCGCGGCATCGCACGAATCCGCCGCCTTGCCGACCTTCGTGACGATCTCGTCCACCCGGGCCGCCATGTTCGTCTCGCGGCTGGGAATCGCTTCGGCGACCTCAGGGCATTCGCTGGCGTCGATGTTGGCAATGGCCGTCTCGGCCGCGCCGAAATCTCCCGCCGCGATGCGTTCGTCGGCCGCTGCCAGATCCGCGAGCGGACCTTCGCAAGGATCGACCGTGACAGTCTCCTCCGCCTCGGGCTCGCTCTCTTCGGGCTCAGGCGGAGTGGCTTCGCCGGTTTGTGTCTCCGTCGTTCCCGCTTCCGGCGCGGTCGGCCCGGCCGGCGGGGCAGCGACGGCAGTCGCCCCGTCCGAATCGTCATCATCGTCGAGCACACCGCTGCAATCGCCCTCAGGCCACGACTGGCGCGCATCGAGCGCGTCGACCCAGCGCTCGAGGGCATCGATGAACTTGTCCTTAGAAAGCGGCGGTGGATCGCGCTCGAAACTGAAATAGATCCGCTTGTCATCACTGATCGCCCGGTCACCCTCGAAGGCGAGGGCGATCAGAAGGTCGTGCTGGACGTGACCTATCAGGTTGGCGCCGGTACTGTTCTCGGTTGCCATCGTCGACCGATCGGTGACCACGCGCGTCCTTTGAAGGCGATTCCAGAGGCCCCGGTCGTCCAGACCGGCCCATTGAATCTCGCTGTCCGGGCTCTTCTGAGTCCACTGCCCCGCCGCCTTGCCGTGGCATCCGGCGCAATCTTCCGGGCCACGTATGGTCGTGGTCGTCGTCGGCTCGCCGCCGAAGCTGAAGAGATCATCCTGCGGCTCCTGCGCGACCTCTTTCACGATGCTGCCGCCGGGATGCTTCGGGTTCGGTTCGTAGAGATTGAGCGCGCCATGACAATTGGCGCAGCGCGGATGGCGAAGGACCGACAGGATGTCGTTGAACGCCTCCGCGGCGGCGGTCTTGCTCTCCTCGGGGAGATCGCATTCCTGGGCGCTGACGGCATTCGGCGCCGTGCCGAAGACGGTGAGAATCGCAACCGCAAGACAGGCAATCAATCTCATCGACATGCCCTGATTGGCACTGGCCCGGATAGCCATCCGATGAGCGCCTCGGCCCGGCGATCCGGCCGCATCATGGGACCTCGATGGGCGCCCGTTGGCGGCCCATTCTGGATCCGACCGCGGCTTCGCTCGCGTTCCCCCCTCCTTACACAGATTAGCCATTACTGGCGCCGGTTCCACCCCGAATACCGGCGGTCAGCCGCGGGCCCGCCGCCACAATGGGGACACGTCAATCGAGCGTGCTGAAATCCTCAAGCCGCCCGAGGCCGAGGCCGGACGCTGCACCGTCGCGGACTGCGCCGCCGTCTGCAGCGGCGGTAGCGGGCAAAGGGCCTGCCTGGGCAGCGAGCTCGATCGCCCTGCGCGACTTTGGCCCGAAAGACCCATCGATGTTGCCGTCATAGAACCCGTCCTGCTTCAGGCGGGTCTGGAGCATGCGGCGGAATTCGCGGGACCAGTTGCCGGGGTCGGTCGTGAACTGGTCAATGGCGAAAGAGTCGCTCGCCCGGATCGCTCGGTAGAGGAGGTCCACTGCCTTGCGCTCATCCTTGGCTACGCCGTTTCCGTGGGCGTAGAGCAGCGAGTAGTTGTAGCAGATGCGCGACCCGTCATCGGCGCCGAGATCGAGGACCCTCTGATAGAGGCGCGCCGCCTCGGGGTAGTTCTGAGCAACCTCCTTACCAAGGTGAAACAGGATAGCCAGGCTGATGATCGAGTCGACATTGTTGTCTTCGGCAGCCTTACGATACCATCGGATTGCCTCGACCACGTTCTTCGCAGTCCCCACGCCATCTGCGTACATCTCGCCGAGACGATGATACACCCCGGCATTCCCGGCCTCCCCGGCGCGACGGTAATATCCGAGCGCCTTAGCGGGATCCGCCGCGCCGAATTGATCTCCGTTGTAGATGCTGCCTAGCGTTGCGAGCGCGCTTGTGTCTCCAAGGTCGGCTGCCTGCTCGAAGAGGCTGATCGACCTGTCGCGGTCCTGGGCGACGATATCCCCGTCCCAGTAGTGTGATGCTAGGCGGGTGGTGGCGATGGCGTCTCCGGACTCGACCGCCTTCTCGAGCCACTGAAGCGCCGCCTCGGGGTCGACCTCCCCGAGTCGGCCGGTCGCGTAGAGGTCGGAGAGAAAGCGCATAGCCACCGTATCGCCTTGTCGGGCGGCGGCGAGGTTGTCGGCAAGAAAGCCGCCAATCGTTACCTCGATCGTGCGCTTGCGACCGGCGCGGATGATCTCGAAGTTGACTTCGCTACCGGGCTCCATGTTCTTCAGGATGTCGACAAAGCCTTGCATCGTCGCAACGGGAAAGTCGCCCGCTTTGAGAACGATGTCGTCTACCCGAAGGCCGGCGCGGTCTGCAGGACCGCCATCGACAAGTGCGACGATGCGCACGCCCAGTGGTACGCCTAGCCCCGCGCTGCGCGCCTCCGTAGGTGTGAGTGCCATGTGCTGGACGCCAAGATAGCCGATGTCGCTCTCGACCCCGACCCGCGGCGCCTCGGCCCTGCCGCTCTTGGTGATGACGGTCGACGGCTCTTCCTCGTCCGACACGGTGGGCGCCGCGCTCGTCCGCGCGGCGCTTTCAAGCTGATTGATGCGCACGCGGGCGAGCGGGGCGAACAGCCCGTTTGGAAACGCCTCGAGATAGGTCCTGAACTCGGCCGGATCTGTGCTTTCTTGTATGCTGCTCCAGAACAAGAGCTCGGCCTCGCTCGCCTGAGCAAGCGCGGTGGTGGAGGGGCCGGCGGAAACCGCCGCGAAAAGGAGTGTCGCGAAGAGAACGAGACGCATCGCACATTCGTTCACCGTGCCGGACTCCATCGCAGGCAGTCTGGCATCGGTCTTATCCCGACATCGATCATCAATCATAGTCCGTTTGTCCAGGAATTTTCGTGCGCTCGCATGCTAACTCACGCCAATTCAAGAATCGCCCGCGGGATCAGCGGTCTTCTAAATCTCCGACGTGGGCGGCCTGCGTCGATTCGATGTCGCGATTCGCTATACGCGGCGGTGCCAGGCGGATCGCCGGTGCTGCCATGCGATCTTAACGGCGGACGACCTCCTGCGACCGACGTGCGGCGCGATGCGCTTGTCGTAGATCGCCTTCACTGCCGCCATGGTCTCGGCGGAGAGCGGCGGCAGGTCCGCAGCGACGGCTGCCCCATCCGTGCAATCGCCGCAGATCGGACGGTGCGCCGCGGCGGCGCTGGGTCAAACGTCCCTGACCTAGACGCCGGAGCACGTTCAGACTTTGGGTGTTGGTGCCGCAAGAGGGATTCGAACCCCCGACCCCCGCATTACGAATGCGATGCTCTACCAGCTGAGCTATTGCGGCTGCGACCCGATGGGCCACGCATAGATAACCGCGCCGCAGAGAGCGTTCAAGCCGGTGCTTAGCTTACCAGGCCGCTCAGCCGTCGCGATTCCTCGTCCTCCATCCCGGCCTCCGGCCCCGGATCGTCGGGCGACGGCTGTACCACCTCCACCTTGGTCGCGTTCGATGCTGCTTCCACTTCCGGTCGTTGACCGCCGCGCTCGGTCGCGGGTCCTTTCTCGTCCACTCGCATCGGTTTCCCCGCGCCCTGCGCCGGTGCCGGCGGTTCGGGCGGCGCCGACGGGACCCCGGCCGCAGCGGCCGACTCGGTTGCCGGCATTGCTTCGATGGCGGCAGGACCCTCGTCGGGCTCCGCTCCGTCACCGCGTCGCGGTGCCAATTGTTCGGCAACTACGCGCCACTCGAACGCATCGACCCGGCCGGAAATCGGCGACACCGGCGCCCAGGCGTCGAACACGTGCCCGTCGGCCGTCCACACCGGGTCGCCCCGGGCCCACCGCGCCCGCGTCAGCCATGTCCGCACCCGTCCCTCGTCGCCGTGTTCGCCCTCCTCAATGTCCGCCATCATCAGGCAGACGCGCTCGGTCGGCTCCGCGCGCGTCAGCCCGCCCAGCGCCGTGCGCGCCGCTTGCCAGTCTCGCGCGTCGATCGCCGCCCGCGCCACCGCCAGCACCCCTTCCGGGTGATTTGGCCTGAGCCCTGCCAGGCGACGCACGCGCTTCAGTCGGTCACGCACCGAGTCGCCGGGTCTGACCGCCGCGTACGCCTCTGCGATTTCCGGGTGCGGGGATGCCTTCCACGCCGTTTCCAGGAGCCGTGTCGCGCGGCGGATTTCACCGTTGCGCGTCAGCAACCGCGCCGCAGTCACCGCCGCCGGCGCGAGGTCTGCCGCCAGCCGATGCGCCTCGATCGCCTTGGCGCGCGCTTCGTCCGGCCGGCCGGCCTCCAGCTCCATCGCGTGCGCCGTCAGGAGCACCGCGCGCAAACGCTTCCCCCGGTCCTTGTCCACGATGCCAGCCTCGGCGTTGACGGCGAGCGTCGCCAGTGCACCTTGCCAGTCTGCGCCCTGGCTTTGGTATTCGAACAACGCCGCCCCGGCCCAGCCGGTTCGTGGCGCGATCAGCGTCGCCTCCTCGGCAAAGTGGCGTGCCGCCGCGTGCTCCCCCTGGCGCCGCGCTTCGACGAACAGGCCGTGCAGACCGAGCACCCGCGTGTCTGGCCTCTCCACCAGTGTCTCGAAGGCGCTGCGCGCGCCTTGGTCGTCGCCGGCCAATTGCGCTGCCTGGGCCGAGAGCAGGAGTACCAGCGGCTCCTTGCCGAGTAGCGACTGCGATTCGTGCGCGGCCCGCCGCGCCGCTCGTTCGTCGCCGGCGCCGACCGCGATCATTCCGCGCGACAGTGCCCGGTAGCCCCGGTCACGCCGTCGCGCGCCGATCATCTGACCGACCGTTCGCGGCGTCCTGACGACGCCGCGCACGAACGCCCAGGCAAGCGCAATCGCCACGAACAGGGCCGCCACCACCATGGCCGCGGCCATCAGCGTCGTCTTGATCTCGTAGCCCTGCCAAGTGATGGCGACGCCGCCCGGTCGCTCCGCCAGCCACGCAAACCCGACCGCGAGCACGAACAGCAACGCCACGTAGACCAGGACACGGATCATGGACGCCCCGCTTACTCGCTGCCGGCGGGCGCCGGCTCGACGATGGTCGCCACCAATCGGTCGACGCTCAGACGGTCTGTCGCTTCGTCCGCCCAGTGGGCCGAGGCCTCTTTCCCGGCCGGGGGCAAGGCCTCGCGCTCGGCGAGCGTCTGGGCCAGGTCTCTGGCGTCAACCGCCGCTTGCATCCGCGACACGATCGCCGGTGGATCGTCGCCCGGCATCGGTCCGGCCGGCTTTATCGAGACGAGGCCGCGCATGCTGCCGACCAGCTTGCCCCACCAGCCGACGTTCGGACTATCGCCCGCAGTCGCCGCCAGGATGGCGTCGGCCACCGGCGGGAACGCTGCCGCCAGGTCAGCCGTTGTCGGGACCCCGGTGACTGCGAACGTGCGTAATTGCGTGAGCGCACCGCTGGTCTCACCGAACGTGGCCACCATGTCAACGTCAGCCGCGAACGGTGCGCCCCCCGCCGCCGCCCGGCGAAGCGAGGTCAGTGCCACCGATCGCGCCGCGGACTCGCTGCCCGGCCCGGTCGGCATCTCCGCGATCTTCTGTTCCAGTGCATCGACCCGTGCGGCGAGCTTGGCCAGACGTGCCTCGACATCGTCGATGCTCGCGACGAGCGCCGGTGCGGCGGCGCCGCCGGACGCACCCACCGGGGGGATCGCTTCGAGCCGACCGACACGGTTTGTCAGAGCCGTCAGCTCGTCCTCGGTCGCAGCCGTCGGCGCCGACTCGACCCGCTGCTTGAGGCCGGCGAGTTCGTTCCTGACTGCCGCAATGTCGCTCGTCGGCGCCAGTCCCCCAAGGCTCTCTTGGATCGTCGCCAGGTCGTCCCCGATTCCTCTCATCTCGGCCCGCATCGACGGCAGATCGGTCGTCATCGCTTCCATCGCCATCACGCGACGGTCGAGCGCCGCAACCTGGCCGCTGGCCACGCTCGCCGTCTCGATCGCCTGCCGTGCCGCCGGTCCGCCCGGCACCGGCATCAGCCCGGTTGCTTGCAGCACCAGCACCGCCAGCAGCGCAATCGCCCCACCGACGGCAGCGGCAAAGACGACCCGCGTCCAGCCGTCCTGTGCCGGTGCCGCCGCGCGCCCACGCGGTGCCGGTCCCTTCGTCGCGGGCTCCCCCGCCGGCCGCGTTGTCCGGGCGCCCTCGCTCGCACCCTTTGGCGACCCCGCCTCTTCCTGACGCGTCGCCGTCGATGCGGCCGCATCGTCGTCCGGCTTCTCGGCCTTGAGGTCGATCGTCATCGACGGCCGCCGCCGCTCGCGTCCGCTGCGTCGCTCCTCCCCGGGTTTCGCCGTGTTGGGCTTGTCCTCGTCCGCCGCCATGGTCTCCTCGAGCCGTCACCGCCTGCGACCCCACAACCCTACCATACAGCCTTATCCTGTCGCGGCCACGCGCCGGGGTGAAGCGTCAGTGCCCGATGAGTTCGATCATGCTGTCTTCGTCCGGCCGTGGCGCGACGAGGATTTCCGCTGGCCGCAGCCGCGCCAGCGGCTCTGCGGCGGCGTCCGACAACGCGAAGAATCTCGTGCGTTTGAGGCCGCCGGCGATGCCGGCCACGACTACCAGATCGGCGAAGATCGCCGCCGTCCGTCGCGAGAAGAACAGCGCGCCCTCGGCTGCGCTGGATGCGATCGCCACGCGGAACGCCTCATCGAGCCGCGTTGCTGCGGTGCCGTGGTAGGCCTCCACTGTGACCACGTCGAAGCCCGGAAGCATCGCCGCCATGTCGGCTGAGCGCTCGCGCGCCGCCGGGTAGAGCATCGGCCCCGCCGGCGTGTCGAAGTCGGCCCGCACCAGGTCGCTGAGTGCCGCCGCGTCGCCATCTCCAATGCGCACGTCCGCGAACCCCGCCTCCCGCGCGAGCGCTGCTGTTGCCGCCCCGACCGCGTAGACAGTCACCCGCCGCCATGCTGACGCCGTTTGCCATCGCGCGACCGCCCTGACCGCGTTGCGGCTGGTGAAGAGGATCGCCGTCGGCACCGGCATGTCGACAGGCTCGGCCGCAAAGGCGATCGTCAGCATCGGTTGCACGAGCACGGTGTGCCCGAGGTCGGTGAGCCTCTTGGCCGTGAGGCTCGCGTCCGGCTCGGGCCGCGTGACCAGAAGATGCATGAGGCCTCACATCGCTGAGAAGAAGTCCGCCCCGCCGCGTGCGGCAAGTTCCGCCCCGGCCTCGCCGCCGATCCGCTCCGCGTCTGACGCGGGACCGTCCCGCCGGACCGTGTGTGCATCGCTGCCGTCCGGCTTGAGGATGATGCCGCGGAACACCAGCCTCCCGGCGGCGATCGTCGCCAGCCCCCCGATCGGCGTCCGGCACGAGCCGCCAAGCGCCGCCAGGAACGCTCGCTCCGCGGCCAGTGCAATCGACGAGTCGCGATCGTCGATCGACGACATCAGCTTCCGCGTCCGCTCGTCGTCCGCCCGTGTCGCCACCGCGATCGCTCCCTGGCCGACCGCTGGCAGCCAATCATCCGATTCCATGATGCTGGTGACGTGCGCACCGAGACCGAGCCGGGTCAGACCGGCCACGGCGAGGATCGCCGCATCGAGCGAACCGTCATCGACCTTGCGGAGTCGCGTCTCGACGTTGCCGCGTAGGTCGACGACCGAGAGGTCCGGCCGCGCCATGAGGGCGAGCGCCTTCCGGCGCGGCGACGAGGTCCCCACCCGCGCCCCTGCCGGCAGATCGGCGAGCCGCTGGGCGCGTGGCGACACCAACGCGTCGCGCGCGTCCCCGCGTTTCAAGCACGCGGCGATCATGATCCCGTCTGGCAGCCGTGTCGGCATGTCCTTGGCAGAGTGCACCGCCGCGTCGATCCGCCCTGCGATCAGCGCCTCGTCGATCTCCTTGGTGAACAGCCCCTTGCCGCCGGCCTCCGCGAGCGGCCGGTCGGTGATGCGGTCGCCGGTTGTCGTGATCGGCACGATCGGCATCGTCTCGGCGCTCCGCGACCCCGCCGCGGCGAAGGCGCGACGCACCGCCTCCGCCTGAGCGAGCGCCAGCGGGCTGCCGCGCGCACCGATGCGAATGACTCCCGCGCTGGTATCGGCGGATTGCAAGGGCCTTGGTCCGGGTGTTAGGGCGTTCCCGAGCGGGCGTGAGTGTATTGCCCACCGTCTGCGGCGCAAGCGCGCCATGCTGCTGCTGAAACCGGCGGGAAGCGGTGATGATCGTCCTCGGCATCGAGACCAGTTGCGACGAGACCGCCGCCGCCGTGGTCGAGCGGCACGCCGACGGCTCCGGGCGCATAATGTCCGACATTGTCTTGTCGCAGGTCGCCGACCACGCCGCCTTCGGTGGCGTGGTCCCCGAGATCGCGGCCCGCGCCCACGTCGAGGCCCTCGATGGCGTCATCGCCGCGGCCATGCGCAAGGCCGGCCGCACGTTCGCCGACATCGACGCGGTCGCCGCCACCGCCGGTCCGGGCCTGATCGGCGGCGTTCTCGTCGGCCTCACCACGGCCAAGGCGATCGCGCTCGCCGCCGACAAGCCGCTTCTCGCCGTCAATCATCTGGAAGGCCACGCCCTCACCGCCCGGCTCACCGACAACCTCGATTTCCCCTACCTGTTGTTGCTCATCTCTGGCGGTCACACCCAGTTCCTCGCCGTCGACGGCGTCGGTCGCTACAGTCGCATCGGCACCACCATCGACGACGCCCTCGGCGAGGCCTTCGACAAGGCGGCGCGCCTCCTCGGCCTGCAGTATCCGGGCGGCCCGGCGGTCGAGCAGGTGGCGCTGACCGGCGACCCCACCCGCGTGACGCTGCCCCGCCCCCTGATCGGCAGGCCCGGCGCCGACTTCTCCTTTTCCGGCCTCAAGACCGCGCTGCGTCTTGCCGCCGAGGCAGCCGCGCCGCTGTCGGACCAGGATGTCGCCGACTTCTGTGCTTCGTTTCAGGCCGCGGTCGTCGACGTCGTCGCCGACCGTGCCGCCCACGCCATGGTGGCGTTCGCCGCCGAGCATATGGCGCCGCCGGTTCTGGTCGTTTCCGGCGGCGTCGCTGCCAACCAGGCACTGCGCGCCGTGCTCCGCGACGTCGCCGGCGCCCACAACTTCCGTGTCGTCGCCCCGCCGACGCGTCTCTGCTCTGACAACGGCGTAATGATCGCCTGGGCCGGCGCCGAGCGCCTCGCTCTCGGCCTCACCGACGGCTTCGACGCACCGGCGCGCCCGCGCTGGCCGCTCGATGAATCCGCGCCCGCCCGCCTCGACGCCGACGCCAAGGGCGCGCGGGCGTGAACGGCACCGTCGGCGTCATCGGCGGCGGCGCCTGGGGCACGGCACTCGCAATGGTCGCCGCCCGCGCCGGGCGTGACGTCACGCTGTGGGCCCGCGACGCCGACATCGTCGCCGCCCTCGTCGAGCGCCGCGAGAACCCGCGTTATCTTCCCGGCATCCGCCTCGCCGACGGCATCGCCGCCACGGGCGACATCGCCCACGCCGCCGCCGCCGACGTCGTCGTCATCGCCGTTCCCGCCCAGACGATGCGCGCGGTCGTGACCGAGCTCGCGCCCCACCTCGCCTCGGGCACACCGCTCGTCAGCGCCGCCAAGGGCCTCGAACAGGGTACCGACAAGCGCATGAGCGAAGTCATCGCCGAGGTCGTGCCCCACGCGGTCCCCGCCGTCCTCTCCGGACCGAGCTTCGCCGCCGATGTTGCCCGCGGCCTGCCGACCGCGGTCACGATTGCCGCCCGCGACGGCGATCGCGCTCTCGACCTCTGCCGCGTGTTCGGCAGCCCGACCTTCCGGCCCTACGCCGAGACCGACATGGTCGGCGTCGAGATCGGCGGCGCCGTCAAGAACGTGCTGGCCATCGCCGCCGGTATCGTGTCGGGCCGCGACCTAGGCGCCAGCGCCGTTGCCGCGTTGATCGCCCGCTCGTTCGCAGAGCTCCGTCGTCTCGCCGAGGCCCTCGGCGCCCGCCGCGAGACGCTGATGGGCCTCTCCGGCCTAGGCGATCTCGTGCTCACCTGTTCGAGCCACCAGTCGCGCAACTTCTCCTATGGCGCGCTGATCGGCTCGGGCGGCGACCGCTCCGCCCCGCATCCCCTGGTCGAGGGCATCGCCACCGCCGCCGTCGCCCGCGACCTTGCCCGCCACCACGCCATCCTCATGCCGATTGTCGAGGCCGTCGCCGCCATTCTTTACGAGCACCTCTCCGTCGACGGCGCGATCGACGGACTGATGACCCGCCCCTTCAAGCACGAGGCCGACTGAACTGGACGCTGATCCGCCACGCGACTACCGTCTGCCGGTCGTCCCCGTGGAGGAACATTGCCCATGGCCTACTGGTTGTTCAAATCCGAGCCCGGCGCCTGGTCCTGGGATCAGCAGGTCAAGGACGGCAAGAAGGGCACCGAGTGGACCGGCGTGCGCAACTTCACCGCCCGCAACAACATGCGTGCCATGAAGAAGGGCGATAAGGGCTTCTTCTATCACTCCGGCGACGACAAGGCGGTCGTCGGCATCGTCGAGGTGGTGAAGGAGGCCCAACCGGATTCCACGGATCCCACCTGGGAATGCGTCGACATCGCCGCCGTCAAGCCGCTGCCGAAGCCGGTCACACTCAGCGCGATCAAGTCTGAGAAAAAGCTCGCCGATATGGCGTTGGTGCGTCTCTCGCGCCTGTCGGTCCAGCCGGTGACCGACGCCGAATGGCAGCGCGTCTGCAAGATGGGTGGTTTGTAGCGCCCGGCCGCGGTGTGAAGCCGTTAGGAATCAGCGAGCCCACCACTGGCCTTTGTCATCCATCGCCTGTAGGGAAATCCCGAATGGGAACGCGCCTGACGATTGGCACCGCGCGCCACCCAAGGAGGGCACTCGATGGCATGGTTCCTCACGTCAGCAGCGCACCAGCCTTGTGCGCCACCGACTCAGCGCTGGTTGATCGGGATCGGGATGTTCCTGTCGGCCGCAATGGTCACAGGCGTCGCGGCCGCGCAAGACCAGCCTCTGGTATTCAGCATTCCCGTCCAACTGAAACAGTTGGACGAAGCCATAACCAAATTTCACGTGATTTGTTACGTCCGGCAAGCTTCGGGACAGATCATAACCTTCGTCACCGAAAACACCGACATCGTTGGGGGAGAATTCGACGGCGTCGTCGAGATCGGCGCCTCGCTGTCCGAACAGGAGGCGAAGGTCGCTCAAAAGTACAGCTGCATGCTCTACCTCATGACGGGAGTGGGAAACCCCCATACGCCCGTTCAATCAAGCGGCCCGGCACCTGATCCCCAGCCGAATGTGATCTGGCAGGCGCGGCCGGATGCATATTTTCGCATTGAGGTCGAAGGCACGCTGCTGACGAGCGTGGCAATCCCGGCCGCCAACGATCTGCAGCTGGCCCCGGGCAAGTAGTGCGGCAGCTCAAAACGATTTCCGTCGGCAGCACATCATGAGTGGCGGGAAGCAGCGACACAAACCGCAGCTGTTACACGGAGTCGTTGGCGCGCTCCTTGCCGCCGCTGTAGTCGCTGTCCCCTCCACGCAAGCCCAGGATCCTGACGCCCTCGCGGGCCCGCAAGCGCCCGGTGTTAATCCGGTCGTCGCGCCGACTGCGCCCCTCGGCCTGACCGGGTGGCGTACCGAACCGGTTGTTGTACCGACCGCGATCCTCGGCCTGACCGGGTGGCGTACCGAACCGGTTGTTGTACCGACCGCGATCCTCGGCTTGACCGGATGGCGCAACGACCCGGTTGTCGTGCCGACCGCGATCTTCGGCTTGACCGGATGGCGCAACGACCCGGTTGTCGTACAGGCGCCGATGCTCGGCCTGACCGGGTGGGGCGACCTTTCCCAGCCGCCCGAACCGGAGCCCGTAGAGGTCGAATGTACCGCTCCGTTGGTGCCCGACGAGACCGGCGCCGCATGTGTCTGCCCGCCGGGACTTGAACCGGTCGTTGGCGGTAGCTGCGTCAAGCCGCTGGTTTGCCCGCCGGGGCAGGTCGCCGCCGCCGGCCGATGCGTGCCTGAGGTCGGCAGCGACTGCCCGCCGGGTCAGGTGCTGCAGGGCGGACACTGCATCCAGTGCCCGCCGGGTTTGGCTCCGTCCGACGGCAAATGCGTCCCCAGCACGCCGGACGGTGGGGCACGGCCGCTGCCGCCCCCGCCACCGCCCGGACCGATGCAACCCCCGCCTCCGCCACGGAAGCCGCCCCCGGTCGTCCGCATGCCGGGACAGCCGACGCCACAACCACCGCCACCACCGCCGGCGCCGCTGCCTCCGCCTCCTCTGCTGCAGCCACCGCCGCTCCAGCGGCAGGTCGTGGTCACCTGCACCAACGGCCAGGTCCAGGGGCAGCAATGCCTCTGTCCGCCGCGCTGGACGCGTCAGACGGTCAGGATCACGCCCACCGCACACATCTACAACTGCGTGCCGCCCCGTTGAGAAACCTGGCTCGTACGCATACCTGTGGCTCGGCGACCCGGAATACGCATCGTCACGTGCCACCGCATTATTGCGGGCACCTCCTTGTTCCAGATCGCATTTCGAGGCTTTAAACTCCCGACGAAGCCCGTGCGCTCACGATTGGCGCACCTGACCTATGAATCGGAGGCAATCCATGTCTGGTGGCAAGGTTCACCCGGTTCCGGCGGAATGGAAGAAGCGCGCTTACGTCGACAACGACAAATACCTCGCCATGTACAAGCGCTCGGTCGATGACCCCGACGGGTTCTGGGCCGGTGAGGCCAAATGCATCGACTGGATCAAGCCCTTCACCAAGGTCAAGAACACCTCCTTCCAGGCCCCCGACGTTTCCATCAAGTGGTTCGAGGACGGCAGCCTCAACGTCTCCGCCAACTGCCTCGACCGGCACCTCGCCACCCGCAGCGACCAGACGGCAATCGTGTGGGAGCCCGACGATCCCGCCAACGAGGTGCGCAGGATCACCTATCGCCAGCTCCACGAAAGCGTTTGCAGGTTCGCCAACGCCCTCAAGTCCCACGGTGTCAGGAAGGGCGACCGGGTCACCATCTACCTGCCGATGATCCCCGAGATCGCCGTTGCCATGCTTGCCTGCGCCCGCATCGGCGCCATCCACTCGGTCGTCTTCGGCGGCTTCTCCGCCGAGGCGCTTGCCGGGCGCATCGAGGACTGCCGCTCCGGCTTCGTCGTCACCGCCGACCAGGGCAACCGCGGCGGTCGCCAGATCCCGCTCAAGGCCAACACCGATGAAGCCATTGCCATCGCCGAGCGCGAGGGGGCTTCGGTCAATCATGTGATTGTCGTTCGCCACACCGGCGGCGACGTTGCCATGCAGCCCGGCCGCGATGTCTGGTATCACGAGGCCGTCGACGGCGCCTCCGCCGACTGCCCGCCGGAGGAGATGAACGCCGAGGACCCGCTGTTCATCCTCTACACCTCAGGCTCGACCGGCAAGCCGAAGGGCGTGCTCCACACCACCGGCGGCTATCTGGTCTACGCCGCCGTCACCCACCGCCTGATCTTCGACTACCACGACGGCGACATGTACTGGTGCGCCGCCGACGTCGGCTGGGTGACCGGCCACAGCTACATCGTCTATGGGCCGCTCGCCAACGGCGCCGTCACCCTCATCTTCGAGGGTGTTCCCACCTGGCCGACGCCGTCGCGCATCTGGGAGGTCATCGACAAGCACAAGGTCAACATCCTCTACACCGCGCCGACGGCGATCCGCGCGCTGATGGGCGCCGGCGACGAGCACGTGAAGAGGACCTCGCGCGCAACGCTCAAGCTCCTCGGCACCGTCGGCGAGCCGATCAACCCGGAGGCCTGGGAGTGGTACTACCACGTCGTCGGTGACGGCCGTTGCCCGATCGTCGACACCTGGTGGCAGACCGAGACCGGCGGCGTCCTCATCACGCCGCTGCCCGGCGCCACCGACCTGAAGCCCGGCTCGGCGACGCAGCCGTTCTTCGGCGTCAAGCCCGCGATCGTCGACCCCGATGGCAGGCTCATCGACGGCCCCGGCGCCGGCAACCTGGTCATCACCGACTCCTGGCCGGGACAGATGCGCACGGTCTACGGCAATCACAAGCGCTTCGTTGAAACCTACTTCACCACCTACCCGGGCAACTTCCTCACCGGCGACGGCTGTCGCCGCGACGAGGACGGCGACTATTGGATTACCGGCCGCGTCGACGATGTCTTGAACGTCGCCGGCCACCGCATGGGTACCGCCGAGATCGAGTCGGCGCTGGTCGCCCACGACAAGGTGTCGGAGGCGGCCGTCGTCGGCTACCCGCACAACGTCAAGGGCCAGGGCATCTACGCCTACGTCACGCTGATGGCCGGCGAGCGACCGAGCGAGGAATTGCGCAAGGAGCTGGTTCAGTGGGTTAGGAAGGAGATCGGCCCGATCGCCCAGCCCGATCTCATCCAGTTCGCCCCCGGCCTGCCGAAGACGCGTTCCGGCAAGATCATGCGCCGCATCCTGCGCAAGATCGCCGAGGACGATTTCTCCAATCTCGGCGACACCTCGACGCTCGCCGATCCCGCCGTCGTCGACGACCTCATCGGCAATCGCCAGAACCGGCCGGCCGCCGCGTCCTGACAGCGCCGGCCCCGATCTCACACGGAAAGGCCCGGCACACGCCGGGCCTTCCGTCGTTTCTTCGTGATGCCGCGATCAGGCCATGTCGGACTGCATCGACTTCGACAGCGGCAAGATCTGGTAGATGCCGGATAGGCCGACCAGAATGTAGATGATCTTCAACAGCCCAGGCGAGAAGCTGAAGATGGCCGCGACAACGTTCCAGTTTTCGTTCAGGCCGATCAGGCCCCAGTTGATGCCACCGATGATAATCAGGATCAGCGTGATGACATTAAGCCATTTCATCTCGGGTCCTCCGATGGTTCGTCTCCTCCCGTAGGCGCTTTGGGCCCTGCGGCCGCTACGCGAATCAGAAACGAATCACGCCCGCGCCATGGTGGGCCGCCCGATGCCGCGCTTCAACATTCTGTGACCGATATTTGGGCGGTGTTGCCAATTTCTGTCCAACCGTCAGCCGCCCAGTCTGGCAAGCTCGCACCAATCGCCGCGTTCGCCCCCGTCGTAGGCCCGTGCGAGGCCGGCGGCAAGCATAGCGCTCTTCAGGTCGGTGCCGTTGCCGTTGCTGACGTCTGCGTCCACCCGCCTGCCGAACTTGTCCGGCGTGATGTTGGCGAGCTTGAGCTGGCCGGCCGCGAGGTCCGCGAGCCGCTTTTTCGCCTTCTCGGCCAACGCCTTCTCGCGGTTGCACTTTCCGCGGAGTTCCGGCGCATCAATCCCGCGGATGCGCACCTGAACCGTGAGATCGAGACCCAGCCACACCCGCGCCCTGACCTCGATACTGTCGCCGTCTATTACCCGCAGCGTCTCCGCCACCACCGGACCAGCCAGTCGCTCCGCCGCCGCACCGGCCTCTGCCGGAACCGCGACCGCCAGGGCGACCGCCACGCGGCCCAAGCATCGGCGGATCATCAACGGTCCTCGCGATTCGCGAATCAGGAATTTATTCATACTACTGTATCGGTCCGGACCTTGAAACCATCTGCCCTTGAAAAGAGCATACAGAACCAACACTCGTTATACGAGCATTCACGTGCGCCGATTTCATCGTTCTCCACCGGTCCCGCCTTGCGGCGCCCCGTGGGTCTCCCCATCATCGTTGGGTCGCGGCCGCCCGCTCACGCGTGCCGAGGCGCCGAGGACCCAATGGACAACTTGCGCACCGCACGCCCCGGCTTCGCCGCCCGCGACGCCGCCGTGCGGCTCCTGACCGCGGTCCTGGGTACCCGCAAGTCCCTCGATGCCCTCCTCGCCGACGATCGCGGCGAGCCGGCCTACCGCGGCCTTTCCCAGCGCGATCGCGGACTTGCCCGTGCCATCGTCGGCACCGCGCTCCGCCGCTACGGCGAGATCGACGCGCTCCTCGGCCGCCTGATCGAGCGCCGCCCCTCCCGCGCCGGCAATCTCGCGCGCATCCTCGAGGCCGCCGCCGCCCAGATTCTGTTCATGGGAATCGCCGACCACGCCGCCGTTTCCATCGCCATCGACCAAGTTGCCGTCGATCCCGCCGCGCGCCGCTACAAGAGCCTCGCCAACGCGGTCCTGCGTCGTCTCGCCCGCGAGCGCGCAGCGCTTCTCGCCGACCTCGACGCCGACGTCCTCGACACGCCAGGGTGGCTGTGGCGGCGCTGGCTGAAGACCTATGGCGAGTCCGACGCCCGCCGCATCGCCACCACCCATCGTCTGGAGCCCTGTCTTGACTTGTCCGTCAAGGCCGACCCCGAGCGTTGGGCCGAGCGCCTGGACGGCGTCGTTCTTCCGACTGACACCGTCAGGACGACCGCCTCAGGGCCAGTCGAATCGCTGCCGGGCTTCGCCGAGGGCGCGTGGTGGGTTCAGGATGCGGCCGCCGCCCTCCCCGCCCGCCTCCTCGGCACCGACCTCGCCGACAAACGCGTTGCCGACCTCTGTGCCGCACCCGGCGGCAAGACCGCCGCCCTCTGCCGCGCCGGCGCCCGCGTCACCGCCGTCGACGTGTCGGCGGTCCGTTTGCAGCGCCTCTCCGCCAACCTCGCCCGCCTCGGCTATGCCGCCGAGACCGTCTGCGCCGACGTCCTCGACTGGTCGCCTCCCGACGCATTCGACGCGATCTTGCTCGACGCACCTTGCACCGCGACCGGCACCATCCGCCGCCATCCCGACATCCCGTGGCTGAGACGCCCCGCCGACGTGACCGCCCTTGCCGCCCTCCAGGCTCGCATGATCGACCGCGCGGTCGCGTTTCTGAGGCCCGGCGGCCTCCTGGTATTCGCCACCTGTTCGCTCGAGCCGGAGGAGGGCGAGGACCATCTCGTCAGCGCCCTCGACCGTCTGCCGGTCCAAAATGTCCCGGTATCCTCCGGCGAGATCGGCGGCCTTGACCAGGCTGTCACCGCGGCCGGCGCCGTCCGCACCCTCCCCTTCCATCTTGTCGGCGCGACGCCGCGACTGTCTGGCATCGACGGCTTCTTCATCATGCGGCTTCTTAAGGAGTGATTCTTGCCCACCAACGTTGATGACGCGATAGTCCGCCGGCGTCGATTCGGGCCTCGGCCGGCAACGAATCGTCAGCCGATAGGGAGTTGAGGGTAATGGCGATCGGATCGGCGTCCGGTCAGGGGCGGCAAACGCGCTTGGCACTCGGCGCCGTCCGTCGCGCCGCCGCGCACCGCCTGCACACGAGCTTCCTCTACCGCTGGCGTTACGTCGGCCGCATGCCAGATCGGCTGGTGATCGCACCGATCGACCTGAGGACCACCGACCCGACCGTTGCCCTCGACATCTACGCTGGGCGCTGGGTGTTCAACGGTGACGGCATCGACATCGACGGCTTTTCGGTGTTCGACGCCGAGGCGCCCAACCGGGAATGGTTGCGCCAGCTTCATGCCTTCGGCTGGCTCAGGCACCTGCGCGCCACTGACGTGGCGCTGGCGCGGTCCCACGCCCGCAACCTGATCGACGAGTGGATGCGTTACAGCCGCCGCCACGACGCCATCGCCTGGGAGCCGGAGGTCGTCGCCCGCCGCATCATTGCCTGGCTGTCACAGGCCCCGCTCATCCTCGAGGGCTGCGACTTCGCCTACTACAAGCGCTTCCTGCGCTCCATTACGCGCCAGGTCCGTTACCTGCGCCGCATCGCCTACGACGGCGCCCCCGGCCTGCCGCGCCTACGGGTCATGATCGCCATTGCCGCCGCCGCCCTCGCCATGTCCAACCAGCCGCGTTTTCTCAAACAGGCCGCACGCCGCCTTGACCTCGAGTTGGTCGGTCAGATCCTGCCCGACGGCGGCCACGTTAGCCGCAATCCCGCCGCCATCCTCGAGGTGCTAGTCGATCTGCTGCCCCTGCGGCAGGCGTTCGCCTCGCGGGGCGGCCAACCGTCGCGCATGCTGCTTTCCGCCATCGACCGCATGATGCCGATGCTGCGCTTCTTCCGTCACGGCGACGGCAGCCTGGCTCACTTCAACGGCCTCGGCGACACCCCCAGCGACCAGCTCGCCACCGTGCTCGCCTACGATGACGTTCGCGGCGCCCTGCCGACGAACGCGCCCCACAGCGGCTACCAGCGGATCGACGCCGGCGGCACCGTGCTTCTCGTCGATGCCGGCCGCCCGCCACCGATCGAGTTCAGCGTCAACGCCCACGCCGGCTGCCTGTCGTTCGAGATGAGCATCGGCCGTCAGCGGTTGATCATCAATTGCGGCGTTCCAATGCCCACCAACACCTCGCTCCGCCGTCTGTCGCGGACCACCGCGGCGCACTCGACCGTCACCCTCAACGACACTTCGTCGTGCCGCTTCCTTACTGGCCGCAGGATCGGCGACTGGCTGGGCGAAGCGGTCGTCGCCGGTCCCACCCGCGTCGTCGTCGAGCGCGGCGCCGTCGGCGACGCGACCACGCTCACGCTCGGCCATAACGGCTATGTCGACCGTTACCGTATCGTCCACGAGCGCCACCTCGTGCTCTCCAACGCCGGCGACCATCTGGAAGGCATCGACACCTTCCTGTTGCCAAACGGCAAGCCCGTCGGCCGCAGCGGCAAGGACGCCTATGCCATCCGCTTCCACCTCGATCCCGGCGTCCACGCGGTTCTCATCGACGACGGCCGCGCTGTCCATTTGGAGCTCCCCGACGGCGAGAGCTGGGCGTTCGAGACCGACGCCCTCGACCTCGCTATCGAGGAGAGCATCCTGATGTCGGATACCCGCGGCAACCGGCGCACCGACCAGGTTGTCATCTATGGCCGCGTCCAGCAGACCCCGAGCGTCTCCTGGCACCTGCACCGCACGGCCCTCGCCCCTCGCCGCCGCGCCGCCGTTACCGACGAGGTTGACGTCGAGGGGTGAAGCGCACTGGAATCGTGGCCGGAGATTTGGCACACCGGCTGCGGCCCTCGACCACGGCCCCGACCGTCGGTGCGATAGGACGATCTGATCTGGCGTTGCATTGATGGCACGAGATACGAGCCAGGAAACCCGGACGTCACCGCAGGTCTATGCGCGGACTGCGGGGGCGTTGTATCTCGTCATCATCATTCTCGGCATCGGGGCCGAGGTCTTCGTCCGCTCCAGCCTTGTGGTTCCCGACGACGCGGCCGCGACGGTCGGTAACATCAAGGCATCGGAGTCGCTGTTCCGCCTCGGATTCCTCGGCGATTCAATCGTCTTTCTCTGCGACGTCGCCGTCGCCGTTCTGCTCTATGTCCTACTCAAGCCGGTCAGCAAGATCCTCGCCCTGATTGCGGCTGCCTTCCGGCTGACGCAGACCGCCGTCATCGCCGCCAACCTTCTCAATCACTACGCCGCTCTTCTGCTTCTGAACGACGTATACGCGAACGCATTCGAGCCGCGTCAGCTCGATGCGCTGGTTCTGCTGGTTCTGGACGTGCACAGCCACGGATACGACCTTGGTCTCTTGTTCTTCGGTGTGAGCTGCCTGGTCCTCGGCTACCTGATCGCCATG
>Ga0315553_10001248_pt1 | contig 21385 bp, 21 predicted proteins | sample SalMarSW160140MG_FD_203099 | JGI IMG/M metagenome (GOLD analysis project Ga0315553, IMG submission 203099) | Salt marsh sediment microbial communities from the Plum Island Ecosystem LTER, Massachusetts, United States - Salt Marsh Sediment SW1601-40 ... | reverse complement strand
ACAATTTTTAAACTTTTTTTTACCAATAGAGGAGGATCGCAATGAAAAAAACAATTCTATTACTAACAGTCTTCGCATTAATAGGTTCGATCAGTCTATCGTTGCCTAATCTTTTCGCCTTTAATTCACCAATGGAGAGTGGTAAATGGTGGTCCAGGCCGGGTGTGAAAGATACATTACAGCTCACCCCTAATCAAATCGATACGATCAATACAATCTGGATGGAACACAAAAAACGCATCATTGATATCAAAAGTGATATAGGAAAGACCTATCTCGACCTAGAAAATATGATGTCCCAACCTGTGACAGACAGACAGGAGGCCTACAAATTAGCAGAGAGGCTTGCACAACTTCAATCCCAGCAGACTGAAAATCGTATTAAGATGGCCATAGACATTCGCCAAGAGCTTTCAATCGAACAATTTGAGAAACTGAAAGGCCTCCGAAGGGAATTTTCACGAAGGTTGAGAGAAAAAGGGCCTCGAGCTGGCAAAAAAGGGAGACCAAAGCTCCAGTAAAAAAGGCCGTGAGGCTTGCGGGATACCCACGTACTATGTCAATCTATAAGGAGACTACCTCAATAAGGGTCAAGGCATGGCACTACGCAGACTGATTCTTTTTGTAGCCGCGGCCGTTGCTGTCAGCACAGCTATCATACTTTATTTCTACGTGCGCAGCGATGGCAATCTGCCCTCTTTCCGCCTTACACAGGTTGAATTAGGGCCAATCATCTCCACGGTATCCTCCACCGGTACGGTCACCCCGGTCACTACAGTGCAGGTAGGCTCGCAGGTTTCAGGCCAGATCAGGGAACTGTACGTTGACTTCAACTCCAAGGTACAGGAGGGCCAGGTTATCGCCCGGATCGATCCCGAAAACTTCGAGTCCCGAGTCCGTCAAGCAGATGCCGAGCTTGCAGTTGCACGTGCCAATGTGACTATACAGAGGGCCACCGTGGAACGCACGCGAGCAGAGCTTGAGAACGCATATGCGGCGCTCGCTGCAACCAAGGCCCAAACCGAAAAAGCTCGTGTGGTTCTCGTGCACGCGAAACGTGATCTCGATCGCAAGAGGGCACTTCACCAGCAAGCCATAATTTCAAAGAGCCAGATAGACGATGCAGTAGCTGCCCATGATCAGGCACATGCTCAGCTCATTGCTACCGAGGCACAGGAGCAGGCACAGGCCTCCATCGTCCTCTCCCGTAAAGCCCAGGTCAAGATGTCCCAGGCCCAGGTTGAACATGCCCTCGCACAGGTGAATCAGCGAGAGGCCGCCCTGCACAATAGCAAGATTGATCTGGAGCACACGGTTATTCGCTCACCCTTAGACGGCCTGGTAATACAGCGAAATGTGGATATTGGCCAGACCGTTGCGGCAAGTCTTCAGGCCCCAACGCTCTTCACGATCGCGCAGGACCTTCGCAACATGCAGGTAGACACCAATGTGGACGAGGCCGACATCGGCCGAATACAGGTGGGCCAGCGTGTAACCTTTACTGTAGATGCCTTTCCAGGCAGGGACTTCACCGGTCAGGTAAAACAGATTCGCAAAGCGCCGCAGACTATCCAAAATGTGGTGACCTACACCGTTGTCGTAACCGCTGAGAATCAGGACCAGCATTTGTTGCCTGGCATGACCGCTAACGTACAGTTAGTGATCGACGAACGCCAGGCAGTGCTCAAGGTATCGAACGCAGCCCTTCGATTTCGGCCGTCAAACGCGGAAACAGATACGGTGGCAGGTACAAGCAGCGTGGACAGGGGCAGGATATCGAGTGGAGGAACAGGGCAGCAAGCGGAGCGGCTCAAACGACTCAACGAGGTGCTTGGGCTCAATAAAGATCAGCAGGCACAGGTTCGCGCTATCTTTGCAGAGCAACGCGAGCGGATCATTGCCTTACGGAGACAAGGGGTAGAGCCTGACGAGATTCGAACTGAAGTGAAGCGAATGTGGAAGCAGAGCAGCAGTGCCATCTCCGCGATTCTCACTGCTGAGCAGCGCGAAAAGTTCCGCGCGATAGCTACGTCCAGGACAGCAAACCCGGTAAAGCGCGGGCGTGTCTGGTTGTTGGATAAGAACAGAACGCCTGTGCCGGTGGACATCATCACCGGGATCAGTGACGGCAGCTTCACCGAGATCGTTCGCGGAGACCTCAAGGCCGGTCAGGAGATAATCGCGGGAACGAGTCAGCTCGAGCGCCGGTCCTCGGGTAGTGGATTGCGACGGTTTGGATTTTAGAATGTCCTTCCCTCTCCTCAAAACAGGAAATCTCACCAAAGACTACACCTTAGGTCCCCAGGTAGTGCATGCACTCCGCGATATCTCCGTGGAGATCGAACAGGGGGAGTTCGTGGCGGTCATGGGGCCGTCGGGTTCTGGCAAGTCCACATTCATGCACCTGCTTGGTTGTTTAGACACACCCACTACTGGCCGTTATATCCTCGATGGAAACGATGTATCATCCTTTACCCGTGACGAGCTCGCAGAGACCAGGAACCGTAAAATCGGCTTTGTCTTTCAGAACTTCAATCTCCTTCCCCGGACAACAGCACTGGAAAACGTCGAGCTCTCGCTCAGGTATGCATCTACTTCGCGCCGCAATCGCCGAGATAGAGCCAAAGCGGTACTCGCTGAAGTGGGCCTTTCTGACCGCTCCCACCACCTTTCTTCCCAGCTCTCAGGAGGAGAGCAACAGCGTGTCTCTATTGCCAGGGCACTCGTGAACAACCCGGTGCTTCTTCTGGCAGATGAGCCGACCGGTGCACTTGACACCCAAACCGGCGTTGAGATCATGTCGTTATTCCAAGGACTGAACCACGAAGGAATCACCGTCGTGCTTGTAACCCACGAGTTTGAGATCGCACAGTTTTCGCGGCGTATACTTCGGTTCCGTGACGGAAAGCTTATCAGCGATGAGATGGTGAAACACCCGAACGCCGTGGAAAAGATGCGCTCCGAGATACTAACGGAGGAGTCAACGTCATGATGAGGCTCCTTGATTCCCTCCTCGATGCCCTCCGTGCGCTTCGTGCCAATGTGATGCGCAGCGTACTCACTACGCTCGGTATCATTATCGGCGTGGCCGCGGTCATCATCATGGTATCCGTGGGCACCGGGGCAGAGGCGCGGGTGGCTGCACTGATTCAAAGCCTTGGCTCTAACCTCATCATCGTGGGTCCCGGGACCAGCACCTCGGGAGGTGTACGGCTCGGGAGAGGTACCCGGCCGACCATAACGGAAGACGACGCTACTGCTATCGGACACGAGATTCCAAGCGTGCACCTTGCTGCACCCCATGTTCGGGGAAGCGGCCAGATAGTGTTCGGAAACCTTAACTGGTCTACCCTCATCGAGGGCGTTACGCCGGAATACTTTGAGGTACGCGAGTGGACAATCGCTACCGGACGGGCCTTCACGCCAGAGGAGGTGAAGGGCGCGGCAAAGGTGGTGCTTCTGGGCGAAACAGTGGTTGAGAGTCTTTTTCCCGGACAGAGTCCCTTGGGCCAGATCGTTCGCATCAATCGTGTGCCATTCGAAGTGGCCGGCGTACTCAAGGGCAAAGGTCAGTCGCCAATGGGTCATGACCAGGACGACGTCATCTTTATACCGCTGTCCACTGCTAAGAAGCGCGTGCTGGGTGGCCGCAGGATTAGCGGCAAGATAGTGGGCGGCATCTTTGTGAAAGCACGAACCTCAGAGCTCGTCTCCGAGGTCGAAGAGCAGGTACGAGAACTGCTTCGCCAGCGACACCGCTTGAGGCCCGGTCAGGACGACGATTTCTTCATACGGAACCTGTCTCAGATTCTCGAGACACGTGCCGAGTCATCTCGGGCAATGGCACTGCTCCTCGCTGCAGTAGCCTCTGTGTCGCTGATGGTAGGTGGTATTGGTATCATGAACATTATGCTCGTTTCTGTTACCGAGCGCACGCGAGAGATTGGCCTTAGAATGGCTGTCGGTGCGAAGAGCGGCGACATTCTCGCTCAATTTTTGATCGAGGCGGTGACGCTTTCACTTATAGGCGGGATCATAGGTATCCTCATAGGCGCCGGCGGATCAATAGGTATCGCACTCGTAAGCGACTGGCCCATAATAATCGAAATTCAATCAGTGATTCTCGCTTTCACTTTCTCAGCAGCGGTGGGCGTCTTCTTTGGCTTCTACCCTGCACGCAAGGCGGCGCGCCTTGACCCCATCGAGGCATTACGGTATGAGTAGGCCGTATCACAACAGGGTTGAAAACTATCAGGAAAAAGTTTTCAGGTGGTTGATGAGGGAATTAATCGAAAATCATTACGACCCAAACTTTGCGAGATAGTTTTTAAGAAGTTCGTTGTCGCTGGGATTCATGTTAATAAACTGGATTCCCATCCCCGGGGGCATCTTTTCGGTGCTCATATCTTGAGGTCTTGCCCAAACCACCTTGCCTTTGGTAGTGATTGCTTGGTTGCTGTCAGGAAGGCTGAATTCCAGATCTAAAAGGGACCCTACTGGTAGATCCTTTGTCGTATGAATAAATAGCCCCCCTTCTCCAAGATTGGCAATATAAGCCTTAAAAAAATCATGTGCCGTTTTAAAAGAGATATTAATCTTTCCGCTTACCCTTGCACCTATTCGCCTGGGAAAAGAAACCAGACGCTGTGTGGTTTTTCTCAGCCTCCTCACAAGGGTCGTTACTATCTCTCTAAAATCTGAGTCTATTTGGTTAAATTCCTTATCTAAAAAATCCTTATCCACTAACTCTAACACTGTGTCCTCAAGTGCAGTAGCAGTAGCCGATCTGGGGGAATGATCAATAAAACTCATCTCGCCAAAAATATCACCAGGCCCTAATATCTCCACAACAATCTTTCTATCTTGAACTGTCTTGCTGATCTCCACCTTCCCTGAATGTAAAATATGAACAGCGAGTCCATGACTGCCTTCCTTAAATATAACATCCCCTGCCTTGTAGGTTTCTTTTTTAATCGTGAGAAACACTTGGATCTACCTCCTTTTTTTTAACTTCTTTAATTCGTGGATCACCTTCCTCACCTGATCTCTGGTATTCTTCAGGCTTCCCTCGTTATTTATGATGTAATCCGAAAGCAGTTTTTTCTTCTCTATAGTAATCTGGGCCTTTAACCTTTTTTTGACTTCTTCTTGCAGGAGAGCGCCTCTTTTTATCGCTCTTTTAATTTGAATATCTCTTGATACATACACCAAAATAATTTTATCAAAGTTTTTATTCAAACTCAACTCAAATAAAAGAGGAACATCTTCAATAACAATGGCGTGCGGATCCTTTGTTTTGATGTCCTTAAGTAAGGTGTCTTGTTTCTCAAATATCCTGGGATGGGTAAAGCCCTCCAGGGCCTTTCGGCTCTGTGCATCAGAAAAGACAATTTCTGCAAGTTTAGAACGATTCAGGGTTCTGTCAGCAGATAGGATCCCCGGACCAAAATAGTCAACAATATCTCTCCAGGCAGGCGTATCAGGCTCCACAACAACACGGGCAAGATAATCAAAATCAATTACATATGCCCCCTCATCTTTAAACATTGCTGCCACAGAACTTTTTCCACTCCCTATACCACCTGTCAATCCTATTATTACCATGATACGTGCCTAAAGTTATATGCACTATGAGTCAAGTGAACAATGAATACCATATCGTAACTACTCAGGTTGTCAGGTTCACGGTTCACCGTTCAGAGGTTAAAAATATTATCATCAAATTGCATTATTAATTTGCCTCAAACCATTGAACCCTGAACTTTGAACGGTGAACGGTTACTGAAATATGTATGCGTTCATAGGTTCAGGGTTCACTGTTCAAGGTTTCCCGATGAAATCGGGATTGGATACTTTGCGCTCTTGATATTTTTTGAGATAGTTAATAAATCCACCAAACCAATTCATTTCTTAGAAATACATACACAACGGACTACTGACATCATCTCTTCTTCAATAAAACATATGACGCACCTGCCCCTCCATCACAGGGCTTAGCAGTTACAAATGCCAGGACTATTTTTTTTAAAATTCCCCTTCTAAACCAAATCGGAAGTTCTTTTTTTATGGCTGGTTGATTATTACGAGAGCCTAAGCCTCTTCCGTGAACAATAAGCACACACCTCATGCCTTTATAATAGCTCTTGGTTATAAATTCATCAACAACAGTTTCTGCATCTTTTTTTGTCAAGCCATGCAGGTCAACATAGTCCTGAACGGAAAATTCACCTCGCTTGAGTCTTTTCATGATCTTCGGACCAACACCAGAAATTGCTCCCTCCATATATTCATCACTGAAAGAAACATCCCAGGCGCTCGATTCTTTCACCAGGTTTGAAAAATCTTCTCCTGCCTTCTTATGAGGCTTAAGAGACCGTTCAGGTAACGTCTCTTCTTTTACAAAGGGCGTTATAATTTTATTCTTATCATCTTTTAAGGGGATAACGTCTTTCATTGCTGACTGAAAGAGATCCTCATCACTTTTTTCCTTTTTACTCTCAGGTAGGGAGTGTGGCGAAATAAGCTTATTTCTTGTATCAAAAGCTTTCAGATCTCCACTGAAATCCTTAAATAGTTTATCAGGGAATGCCCTGTTTTCCTCTGTTTGATTCTTTGTACGATCTAGCCGCTCTTTTTTTCTCTTTCTTCTCATAGCAATATCATTGACTTTTTATTCGCTTTTACTTAAAAAAGATAACTTTAGGATGATTGAATTATTTTTAAGACTGCCTTTGGAATGATTTTATTTATAGCAAAAGCAAAACAATTTTCAAAGCGAGAAAAAAGTGGCAAGGATAGATGACTATAAAAAGGCCCTGGAGGTTGGGAAAGAGGAAATAAGCAACAAAAATCCCCTCCATTTATGCCGGATAAGCGGCGGTCAATTTATTGAAAAAGCCAATGAGCCGAACAGTATACACATTACCTTCTTGAATCGGATGATTACTATTAGCTGGCCAGATCTCATATTCTCTCAGGATTCCGATAAAGAAATGAAAATAAAAGAAAAAATATTGATATTGCATTACCTGAATAACGCTAAAAAGGAAGATCTGACAGGAGACCTTATTGCCTATCAGGAAATTCCTTCAGCAAGGTTTTATCTCAACGCCTTTAACGCCAGATCAAGAGATCCATTTATTGCCGCGTTTGGTGAAAATCCGGATAAGCTACCAATAGCGGCGCAGGAACTTTTCGCTGCACAAATGGCATCCATGGGAGATGTATCTGTCACTATTCAAGCGTTTCCAAAGGTACCCATAACCCTTATTATATGGCGGGGAGATGAGGAATTTCCACCGAATGGAACAATTTTATTTGATAGCTCAATCAAGGATAATCTTCTCTCTGCCGAGGATATTTCTGAACTTGTCAGCATGATTGTGTATCCTCTGATAGCAAAGGCTCAATAAAAAAACGTACGGCTTCTCCTCATAAGAATTGATAAGGAAAAATACAACGGAGAACAAACAAAGGACACCTGACCATCATGAAAATTGCTATTAGCGGCAAAGGAGGTGTGGGCAAAACAACATTTGCCGCCTTCCTGATAAAATCTTTACAAATGAGGGGGAAATCCGTTCTGGCCATTGATGCGGACCCTGATGCAAATCTTGCCCAGGCCCTGGGTGTAAAGAATGCCTCTAAGATAACGCCTATCTCTAAGATGAAATCCCTTATCGAGGAAAGGACTGATTCAAAGGTTGGAACCATGGGAGGCTTTTTTAAGTTAAATCCGAAGGTAAGTGATTTGCCGGAAAAGCTTTCTGTAGAGGTTGATGGTGTAAAACTAATGGTCTTAGGCGGGGTCAAGGCAGCAGAAGGTGGCTGTATTTGCCCTGAAAGCGTTCTTTTGAAGGTTCTTGTCACACATTTAATCCTTACTCGAGATGAGGTTGTGATTCTGGATATGGAGGCAGGTTTAGAACACCTGGGGAGAGGAACGGCACGGGCCGTTGATAAAATGATAGTGGTTGTTGAGCCGGGAAGGAGAAGTATGGAAACCGCTCATGAGATAAAAAGATTATCTGAGGAGCTGGGAATCAAGGATTTGCTCATTGTGGGAAATAAAATCAGGTCTCAAAAAGATAAGGATTTCCTGCTTAACAACATGGATGACTTTCATTTCTTAGGGTTTCTGCCATTCAACGATACTATTATACAGGCGGATTTGGATGATAAGCCTCCCTATGAACTAAATCCTGAGGGTCTGGAAATCGTTTCTCAAATGATAAAAGAAAATTTTTAAGAAAATTGATCGGGGATCGAGTATGGAAAATCGGGTTCACAATTTTAATCCAGGGCCTGCAGCACTGCCGCTTCCGGTTTTAAAGGAAATTAAAGAGAATTTTCTTAACTTCTCTGGTTCGGGCATGTCTATTATAGAGACCAGCCACCGCTCTCCCTTGTTCGATGACGTTCTCACAGACGCGGTTCATAGAACAAAACGACTGCTGGGCTTAGATGAAAAGCACCATGTCCTTTTTATCCAAGGAGGTGCAAGCCTGCAATTCTGTATGATTCCCATGAACCTTGCCTTACCAGGGAAACCTTTGAACTATATAAATACCGGCACCTGGTCAACAAAGGCTATTAAAGAGGCTCGGATTCAGGGAAAAGATGTGAGGGTCATTGCCTCATCAGAGGATAAGGATTTTTCTTACCTTCCTTATAATTTTACCGTAGACAACCAGGCATCGTATCTCCACGTTACCTCAAACAATACTATCAGGGGAACACAGTGGCAACAATTCCCCAATGGAGAGGGTATACCACTGATTTCAGATATGTCCTCTGATTTTATGAGCCGCCCTATTGATGTAAGGCCATTCGGGCTTGTGTATGCAGGTGCACAAAAAAATATCGGCCCATCAGGGATAGCCATGGTTATTATCAGGGAGGATATGCTACAAAGGGTACCAGATACCCTGCCAACTATGCTCAAGTACACAGCCTACGCAGACAACAGATCTCTCTTTAATACGCCTCCCACATTTGCTATTTATGTCATAGACTTAGTGCTTAAATGGCTTGAAGAAACAATAGGTGGACTGAAAGAAGTAGAGCGGATAAATACGGAAAAGGCATCCCTGATCTATGACGTAATAGATACTAGCGATGTGTATCACGGTACAGCAGAGGTGAACAGTCGTTCCCTGATGAATATTACCTTTCGCCTGCCTGATAAAAAAACAGAAGAAAGGTTCCTTGCTGAGGCCACACAAAACGGACTCCATGGCCTTAAAGGTCATAAGTCTGTAGGTGGTTGCAGAGCCTCTCTATACAATGCTATTACTATAGACAGTGTAACAGAGCTTGTCACATTTATGCGAGAGTTCGAAAATAAATCTATCTAAGACAATGATACACAGAAAAAAAATAGCAGAGCTCATCGAGTCAAATGATTTCGGATCAGAAGTGACTATTATGGGATGGGTAAAGACGAAGAGAGACTCTAAAGGAGGATTCTCTTTTCTTGAGATAAATGATGGCTCTACCATAAAAAACATACAGGTACTAGCTGAAAGCACAATGGCTCATTACACCGATGAGATTTTAAAATTGACAACCGGCTGCTCGGTGATTGTGAAAGGAATCTTGGCAGAATCACCGGGAAAGGGACAAAAGGTGGAAGTGCGCGCAACAGAGGTAAATGTAGTTGGCTGGACTGATCCTGATACATATCCATTGCAAAAAAAGAGGCACTCCTTCGAATACCTTAGAACAATAGCCCATCTCAGAGCACGAACAAACACCTTTGGGGCAGTGGCAAGAATCAGGAATGCCATGAGCTATGCCATCCATAGCTTCTTTCAGGAAAGAGGCTTTCTTTATCTTCACTCCCCAATCATTACAGGCAGCAATTGTGAGGGTGCCGGTGATATGTTTCAGGTAACTACCCTTGATCTCCAGGAAATGAAAAACAAGGGTGGTACAATAGATTTTACAGAAGATTTTTTTGGTAAACCAGCCAATTTGACGGTCAGCGGGCAGTTAGAAGCAGAGGTCTATGCCCTTGCCGTGGGTAATGTATATACGTTTGGCCCAACGTTTAGGGCAGAAAATTCAAACACGTATAGACACTTAGCCGAGTTCTGGATGGTTGAGCCTGAGATGGCATTCTGCGATCTCAAGGAAAATATAGACCTCGGCGAGGAACTTATTAAAAATACCCTTGCCTACATAGTAACACACTGCAAAGATGATATAGATTTCTTTAATCGTTTTGTTGATAAAAATCTTTACTCCACCATTGAGACTATCATTAACGAAAAATTTGAGCGCCTTACCTATACAGAAGCAATAGAGCTATTATTAAAAGCGAAAAAACAGTTTGAATTTGCTCCTGCGTGGGGAAAAGACATACAGTCAGAGCATGAGCGGTATCTGTGCGAGTATTTCAAAAGGCCAGTAGCAGTGACTGATTATCCAAAAGAGATAAAGCCCTTTTACATGAAAGTGAATAAAGACGATACAACAGTAAAGGCCATGGATATTCTCCTGCCAGGGATTGGTGAAATTATTGGAGGCAGTCAACGGGAAGATGTGTATGGCACCTTACTCACCAGGATAAAAGAAGCAAACTTGGATCCTGCTGATTACTGGTGGTATCTGGACCTCAGAAAGCATGGTACAGTTATCCATTCTGGTTTTGGTCTGGGCTTTGAGCGCCTCATGCAGCTTGTAACCGGCTTAGCCAATATCAGGGATGTTATCCCCTTCCCCAGAACACCGAAAAATCTTGAGTTTTAGCTATTATCCATTATGGATTTACGCTTTCAACCACCGCAAATCTACACAGTTAGTGCCCTGACAGCAGCAATAAAATCCCTCCTTGAGGAAAAATTTGATTTTGTGTGGATAGAAGGAGAAATTTCAAACTTTGCCCACCCCTCCTCCGGGCACTATTACATGACCCTTAAAGATGAACGTGCCCAGATCAGGGCAGTCATGTTCAAAATGCAGACATATTATCTTAAATTTATGCCAGAAGATGGGATGAATGTAATTGTGAGAGGCAGAATAGGATTATATGAACCCAGAGGAGAATATCAAATTATCATCGATTATTTGGAGCCTCTGGGAGTGGGTGCACTTGCCGCTGCATTTGAACAGGTAAAAAAGAAATTATTCCTTGAAGGAGTATTTGACGAGGAGAAAAAAAGACCTATCCCGTTTTTGCCACAAAGAATTGCTGTAATCACCTCTCCTACAGGAGCAGCCGTGAGAGATTTCTTAAAAATTTCTTATCGAAGAATGCCTCCTCTGGATGTTACAATAGTCCCGGTCAGGGTCCAGGGTGGTGAGGCAGCAGCTGATATTGTAGAAGCGCTCGACATAGTAAACAGGGAGTTGAATGTTGATGTTATTGTCTTGACAAGAGGCGGCGGTTCCTTGGAAGACCTATGGCCCTTTAACCAGGAAGAAATAGCATATGCAATACGGCGCTCGACAATCCCTGTTGTCTCAGCAGTCGGTCACGAAGTAGATCTGACCATCTCTGACCTGGCAGCAGATCTGAGGGCGCCTACACCATCAGGTGCTGCTGAACTCGTTGTACCAGAAAAAGAAACCCTCGAGAAAAATATTACCAGTCTCGCGTTGAGGCTTGAAATGGCCCTCAATAGCACTATTGAAAGCATCAGAGATAAAGCAAAAAATCTATCCTCTCGAATAAAGGATCCGAGACGCAATCTTGCCGATATTTGGCTCAGGCTCGACGAAATATACAGCCGCTTACTCAAAGCAGGAGAAACCCATATTAATGATAACCTCACATATCTCAAGGCTATTAATGAAAAACTCGTGTTGAATAGTCCCTCTCATGCTATCACTATGCTATCTCAGGAATTGAACTTCCATAATCGTTCTCTTACTCAGGCCTTAAAGGGCTTCTTAGATAAAAGAGAGGGAAACATTCGCTCTATTAAGGATAGGCTGGATTCATTAAACCCTTTATCTATCTTGCAAAGAGGGTATAGTGTCACCAGAAAACTGCCTGAGATGAATATCGTTAAGGATTCTCGGCAAGTAAAAACTGGTGATGAAGTCAGCATCCTCCTTGCCAGGGGTAGTATCAAAGGCCTTGTAAAAAAGACTGAGAGGGAAGTGTAAATGGAAAAAAAATGGTATCTACTTCTTGCGGTTTTATTTTTCTTCTTTCTATTACCTGTAGAAACACGCCCTTCATCCGGTCTTGATGTTACCCTCACGCCATCCACAATCGGGCAGGGCGAAGTAGCCCTTTTATCTATTCAAAAATTAGGGAAAGTCAAACCCATGGTAACCTGGATGGGGAAAAAGATTACCCTTCTCTCAGATAATAAAAATGAGGCTTGGGTAGGCTTCATCGGGGCGGATTTGACTATAAAACCAGAAAGGTATAAAATTAAAACCACATTTTCTGATAGCGCCAAACCACATACAATAACAGTGAGCGTGCTCTCAAGGGATTATGGCAGTAGACGGCTGACTCTCCCAAAAAAAATGGTTGAACTTGATACTGCTACCCTCAAACGGGTAAGAGAAGAATCCAAAACGGTGAAAGGGCTTTTTATAAACTCTGGTAAAAATCCGTTATGGATGGGAAAGTGGATAAGGCCAGTGCCGGGCATGATTGTAAGCCCCTTTGGGTGTAGGTGCATCATTAATGGCATGGAAAGATCCCCACATTCAGGTGTTGATCTGAAAGCAGCAGAAGGTGATCCGATCAAGGCTCCTAATAGGGGAATAGTGGCCCTCGTGGCACATCATTTTTTTAGTGGTTTAAGTATAGTTATTGATCATGGGGGAGGCATCCAAAGCATGTACTTTCATTTAAGTAAGGATTTTGTGAAGGTAGGTCAGTTAGTGGAAAAAGGTACCATTATTGGGCTTGCTGGTTCTTCAGGCAGAGTCACTGGACCTCATCTCCACTTCGGTATAAGGCTAAATAATGGGCGGATTGACCCTATAGGACTAATCGAGATAAGTGGGAGATTAGAAAGATAATGAAAGAAAATAAATTCGAAGATGCGATGCGAGAATTGGAGGACATTGTAAAACAGTTGGAGAGCGGTGATCTGCCCCTGGAAGAATCGCTCAAGATCTTTGAGAAAGGGGTTACTTTATCACGATTTTGTTTTAACAAATTAGAAGAAGCAGAAAAAAGAGTGTCTATCCTGATTAAAGATGAAGGCGGCATGAAAAGAGAGCCATTTGAGTATGAGGCAACTGAAGGTATCCATAAAGATTAAACAATACCTTGATGAAAGAAAAATGCTCGTGGATAAGGCATTAAAAAAATTCATGCCCACACCATCCGGACTGGCGAGTGATGTTATCAGGGCAATGAATTATAGCCTCTTTGCCGGAGGAAAGAGAATCAGGCCGATTCTCTGCATAGCCGGTGCAGAGGCAGTTGGAGGATCTGTCGATAGTGTTGAGCCTGTTGCCTGCGCAATCGAACTCATTCATACCTATTCCTTGATTCACGACGATCTTCCGGTAATGGATAATGACGACTTCCGCAGAGGTAAACCCACAAACCATACGGTGTTTGGGGAGGCTGTAGCACTTTTGGCTGGAGATGGCTTGCTAACCCTCGCATTTAACCTGATGGCTGGCTATGGAGCAAAAAAAAGGGTTGAGAAAAAAGCGCTGTTACGGGTAATAGATTTGATTGCCTCAGCCGCTGGCTACAAAGGCATGGTAGGCGGGCAGGTGGTGGACATCACCTATGAAGGTAAAGAACCAGATGCTAATGTGGTGGAATACATCCACAGACACAAAACTGCAGCCCTTATAGCTGCCTCAGTTACAGCAGGAACCATTCTGGCAGGAGGCAATAAGGATGAGGAAAAATCTATCAACAGATATGGGCAGCAAATAGGATTAGCATTTCAGATAGCCGATGATATCTTAAACATAGAAGGCGACAAGAAAGTTATGGGCAAGGGGATAGGCAGTGATAAGGAGAAAGGAAAGATTACCTATCCGTCTGTCTTTGGAACCGCTGAGTCAAAAACTATTCAAAAAGAACTCATTGAGAACGCAATAGACTCTCTCAAAGGATTTGATACCAGAGCAGAACCACTCAGAGACCTGGCTCGATACATTATTGAAAGGAAGACATAGGAAGAGGAACGAGTAGGCAGTAAGGAATAGGCTGTAGACAGTAAGGATTGGGAATTGTGAATTAAGGAATTGAGGAATTTTTCAACGGACAACGGTCAACAGACAACAGACAACGTAAATAACATGAAACAAGAAAATAAAAATACGCAATTAACAAAGCCTTTCCTTAATCATATAAACAGTCCAGTCGATTTGAAAGGGTTAAAAATAGCCGATTTAGAGATACTGGCCAGTGAAATACGGGATCTTATTGTTGAAACGGTTTCACGAAACGGAGGACACCTGGCACCAAGCCTGGGTGTGGTGGAATTAACCATTGCGCTCCACTACGTGTTCAATGCGCCACACGATAAAATTATCTGGGATGTTGGGCACCAGGCATATGCCCATAAGATTATCACCGGCCGAAGGGAACGATTCCATACCTTAAGGAAACACAAAGGGATAAGTGGATTTCCCAAAAGAGAAGAAAGCCCTTACGATTCCTTTAACACCGGTCATTCTGGAACCTCTATCTCTGCTGGTCTGGGAATCACAATAGCCAAATCTATTAAGGGAGATAACAATAAGGTCATAGCAGTTATTGGGGATGGGGCAATGACTGCTGGTATGGCCTTTGAGGCCCTCAATCAAACAGGTCACACCGAGAAAGATCTGATTGTTGTGCTGAACGATAATGAGATGTCCATAGCCAAAAACGTTGGGGCATTGTCCTCCTATATCAGCCGAAAGATATCAGAACCCCGGTTCGTTAATCTAAAAAAGAGCCTGGAGAATTTTTTTCTCTCAATACCGGGTGTTGGTAAAAATGTATTTGCCCTACTGAAAAAAAGTGAAGATTCCCTGATTGGTCTCCTTACACCAGGCATGCTTTTTGAGGCCCTGAAATTTAGATACATAGGCCCGATAAAAGGGCATGATATTAATCTTCTTGTCAAGACCTTTAAGGACGTGTCCTTGTTAGAGGGGCCGGTTCTTGTTCATGTATTGACTACCAAAGGCAAGGGTTATGAACCGGCTGAAAAAGATCCCACATCGTTTCATGGGATTGGCTCTTTTGATATAGCCACCGGCTTGCCTAAGAATAAATCTGCTAAAGTCCCTCCATCGTATACTGAAATATTCGGTAGGACCATGATTGACTTAGCCGGTAAAGATGAAAAACTTTTTGCCATTACTGCAGCCATGCGCGAAGGTACAGGGCTTACCGAGTTTGCCAGTGCATATCCAGATCGCTTTATAGATGTGGGTATTGCTGAGCAGCATGCTGTAACCTTTGCTGCAGGCCTGGCTACAGAGGGATTTAAACCTGTGGTTGCCATCTATTCTACCTTTCTCCAGCGCTCCCTTGACCAGATAATTCATGATGTTTGTCTTCCAAATCTGCCTGTCATCTTTGCCCTTGACAGGGGTGGCTTCGTTGGTGAGGATGGGCCTACACACCATGGTACCTTTGATCTCTCTTACCTCAGGATCATCCCGAATATGACTGTCATGGCCCCAAAGGATGAAAATGAATTAAGGCATATGCTCTACACCGCACTTAATGCCCATAGCCCGGTTGCTATTCGTTATCCGAGAGGGAAAGGCGTTGGTGTTCCAATTGACAATGAGTATACAAAAATCCCCATAGGCGAGTCAGAGATTTTAACTGATGGAAAAGATTGTCTCATCTTAGCCCTTGGAAACAGAGTGGACCCTTCCCTTGATGCTGCTATGGATCTAAAAAAGGAGGGGTATTCAGTGAGTGTTGTTAACTGTCGATTTGTAAAACCATTGGATCCGCGGTTATCTGACATGGCGGCACGCACTGGAAAAGTTCTCGTGGTAGAAGAAAATACACTCCATGGTGGATTTGGTAGTAGTATTCTGGAGTTCTTTGCTGATCAGGGATTGTCAAATATAATAATAAAACGGCTTGGAATTCCGGATATCTTTGTTGAGCATGGCCCTCAGGACCTTTTACGAGAACAATACGGGATTGACAGAAAAAAGATCATAGAAGAGGCCAGAAAGCTCTGTAGTTACCATGGTCCAGTTAAAGAAAAGACTTGACCAGCTCTTGGTTGAAAAAGCGTTACTTGATAGCAGGCAAAGGGCAAAAGGATTAATAATGGCCGGCATGGTCACGGTTGATGGAAAAATGGTAGATAAACCTGGCCATCTTATAAATCCCTCGTCTTCCATTACCCTCATTGGTCCTGATCATCCCTATGTGAGCAGGGGTGGAATTAAACTCGAAGCAGCCTTAAAAGAGTTTGCAATAAATGTAACAGGTCTTACCATTCTGGATGTGGGGGCATCCACTGGAGGATTTACCGATTGCCTCCTTCACTATGGAGCAACAAAGGTAATTGCTGTTGATGTAGGATATGGACAACTGGCATGGACACTTAGAAAGGATCCACGGATCGTGGTATTAGAGAGAACCAATATCAGGCAGCTATCAAAATCAGAAATAAGAGAACATATTGATGGAGCAGTAATTGATACATCATTTATTTCATTAAGAACAGTCGTACCCGCCACATTAAAACATTTAGAAAAAGATTGTTTCATCCTTGCACTTATTAAGCCACAATTTGAGGCAGGGAAAGGTATGGTAGGAAAGGGTGGCGTAATTCGAGATAAAGATTTGCAAAAAAGTATTGTGAGTGATCTGATCGCCCACTTTAAGGAATCAGGCCTGGCTGTTCACGGAACATTTGAATCCCCCATCAAAGGGGCCAAGGGAAACAGAGAGTTTTTTATATATCTTTCATACCTCCACGCTTAAAGGAATTGCTTGAAAAATACAAGCATGAATTTCCTTATCAACACTGAAAAAAAGGGAGAACATCATGAAATATGTGAACGTCTTTTTTGACGTTGAGGCTGATGACGAATTATTAGGGCGAATAGTGATTGAATTACGCACAGATATTGTTCCCAAAACAAGCGAGAATTTTCGTGCCTTGTGTACAGGTGAAAAGGACTTTGGGTTCAAGGGCAGTACGTTTCACAGGATCATACCGAACTTCATGCTTCAGGGTGGTGATTTTACCAATCATAACGGGACAGGAGGTAGGTCGATCTACGGCAGCAGATTTGACGATGAGAATTTCACACTCAGCCACACGAACCCTGGGACTGTTTCAATGGCAAATGCGGGTCCCAATACGAATGGCTCGCAATTCTTTATCACCACCACCAAAACTGCCTGGCTTGACGGCAAGCATGTGGTCTTTGGAACGGTAACCGACGGCATGGATGTGGTCAAACACATAGAGGCATTGGGATCAGCGAGTGGACAACCCTCGAAACAGGTTCGCATCAGAGATTGTGGTCAACTGTCAACTGAATAACACGATAGTGATGACAGGTCGTCATTTGATGAAAGCATTGTGGAATGACAGGCATGAACCCTGGATTCGGGAACGTGATGCGTTGTAAATCAGAGAGGTTGACAGAGCCTGAAAACAGTGCATAACCATTCACTGCACATAGACGGCTCGTAAGTTCGCCGCCAATGAGTTCAATCATTATGCCTCTAAACAAAAAAAGGTTCCAAGAATGAAAGATTCAACAGACCTTATCAGATTCACTGGCTGTTATGATAAGATCAGCGGAAAAACCGTGAGAACAGTCAATCCTCCGGTTTACAGCGGCTCAACTGTATTATTTGAAAATTATGAAGATCTTCATCAGGCAAATTTGGGGGAATACGGCGGAATCACTTACGGAACAGACCGTCTTCCGACGCAGAGAATTTTTGAAGAAACTCTCAGAAAACTTGAAGGCGGGTATCTTACCAGGGCTTTTCAGTCAGGAATAAGCGCCATTACAAATTCGCTGCTTGCATTTACAGAAAGCGACGACCATATTCTTGTCTGTGAAAATGTTTACGGTCCTACCGTGCGTTTCTGCAATAAGATACTTTCCAAATACAATGTGGGGGTCACATTTGTTCCGGCTGCTGTTGGTACGGATATTGCCGGATATATCAGGCGCAATACAAAGCTGATATTCCTTGAATCGCCGGGATCAAATACATTTGAAATTCAGGATATTCCTGTTGTTACGGATATTGCCCGTGAAAAAAATATCATTACTGTACTTGATAATACCTGGGCAACACCTCTCTATTTGAAACCATTGGAACTGGGTATTGATATATCAGTCCAGTCGGTCACAAAATACATTTCCGGTCATTCCGATGTGCTGCTGGGAGCTGTTACGGTGAATGAAAAATATTCAGAAGTATTTGACAATTATTACAGCATAATGGGAATTTTTGCATCACCGTATGACTGTTATCTTGCACTACGGGGTCTTAAAACGCTGGCAGTACGTCTGAAACAGCATGAAAAGTCTGCACTTAAAATCGCACAATGGCTCGAAACAGTTGATATGGTGAGTAAGGTTATCCATCCGGCATTACCGGGACATCCCCAGAACCGTATATGGAAGAGAGATTTTACCGGTTCTTCCGGCCTTTTTGCTTTCACATTCAAGGAAGACTATTCGGAGGATAGAATTGCTTCTTTTATAAATGCGCTTAATCTGTTCGGTATCGGTTACAGTTGGGGAGGCTTTAAAAGTCTTATCACTGCCGGAAAATACAGACGTTCTGCAGGTTCGGAGTATTCAGGGAAAACGGTAATACGTCTGAATATCGGTCTGGAAGATACCAAAGATATAATGAATGATCTTAAAAAAGGATTTGAAGCTCTGAAATAAACCTCTTTTCTATCAATAAAAAGGTATAACCCGGCGCCGCACGCAACGCCCAGACCTTGGATTTAGTCAAAGGGGCATTGCCTATAAATAAAATTTTGAATTGAGGCCACCTTCGCTGACAATCTTGGTTTTTCATAGGTGGGATGTTATGGGACGTAAGCTGTCTTTAATTTGGGAAGTCTGCGGGGCGCGCGTAAGCTTAATCGTTATCTTTAAATGAATACAATGAATCAAATGCCTGTTTATGGTGAAAATGTAAAATTCTGGGATAGAATAGCAAAAAGGTATGAATGGATTACTATTAAGATTACAAGGGATTATCCAGCCCTTATTCAACGTATTGTAAATGATGTGAATGGCGCAGAAAACGTCTTAGAGGTCGCTACGGGGACTGGCCTTATAGCCATAGAACTCGCAGGAAACGTTGGTATGATTGAGGCCATAGATTTCTCCTTAAAAATGATCGAGTTTGCTAAAAGAAAGGCTTTCAAAGATCGCATCAAGAATATACATTTCTCCGTTCAGAGTGCCTATAGTCTTGAATTCGAGGACGGTCAGTTCGATATAGCAGTATGCTCGAATGCTCTTCATTGCATGGATAATCCAGAAAAGGCTCTCTCAGAAATCCGGAGGGTCCTTAAGGACAATGGTATTCTAATAGCACCAACCTTCTGTCATGGTGTGAATTGGCGATCTCGTCTTCTATCGAGAATGATGAGCTTAACCGGATTCAAATCGTATCATAGATTTACAATAGGAGAATTCTTCGATTTATTAACATTAAGCGGTTTTAAAATAATCAATAAGGATATCTCCAATGACTTTATTCCTCTTGCATATGTGTTCGCACGGTCTATTTCTTCGTGAGTGAACATAATGAGTTCCATCAACTCAATGGCGTTTACATAGGATAACATTGCAGCTCAAGTGTCTGATACTGAAGATAACAAGCCCTTTAACGTCTCTGAGAGTTAAATCCGCTGCGCTCCTTTACCATCCCGTTGCCAGTCGTTATATTGCTTAACAAACAATGTATAATGGCGACAATTTATAAAATTGCAACATATCATCAGTATTGTTGAATATGACCGGCTTCAAGCATAATACAAGAATGCTTGAGTCTGTAACATTAACGAATATAGCAAACTGGAGAAAAATATAAGTGACGATCCTTGATCACTACGCCAAGGAAAAACAACGTTTTCTTAAAAACTGCACACTATGCGGGCTTTGTGCCGAAGGATGCCCAATTTTACCCTATACTGATGTCAGCGAGATTTCCTCCCAGGATATTCAGAAAGGAGTGTTTGATTTCATGAAAAGCGGGACTCTCAATCAAATGGCATATACCAAGGCCTTTGCCTGCATGGAGTGCTTTAAATGTACAGCTGGTATGTGTCCCGAGGACCTGAACCCAATGCTTGTTAACGAGCTCATCAAAAGCCACTATATCTCCAGAGGGCTGGCGGATAAGGCATACGGCGATGCCAGGCAAATCGACAGTGCCCATCGGGTCCTGGCAAGTGTCCAGGTATCTGGGGCTGAATACAATAGAATCACCACATCCAGCGGTAAGCAAAGTGCCCGCTACGTTTTCTTTCCCGGCTGTAACGTATACTTTCAGCCAGAGAAAATCCTGAACGCAATGGATATCATGGACGCTATCGGGGATGATTACGCTTTTCTACCCGGCTTAGACCATTGTTGCGGTGACGGCCTTTTGTTTTTGGGTGAAATAGAGGAGGGAAGTAAAAGAGCTGAAGAATTGGTGGCCGCCATAGCATACTTTCAGCCTGAAGCCGCCGTGCTCTGGTGCCCTACCTGCCAGTGTCGCTTTGAAAAAACCATTGCGCCTGCCCTGGATATCCCATTCAAAATCATATCATTCCCACAGTACTTGGCTGCAAACATGAGTAAACTGCCGCTTTCTAGGGCCGCAGCCGGAACAGTCACACTTCATGAAGCTTGCAAGTCAGCCTATACGGGGGTTGACCGGGATAGCCCCCGTGAGGTTTTACGACAGTTGCCTGGGGTGACGCTCAGGGAGATGAAGCATCATGGCCAGGAAACGGTTTGCTGCGGTAGTGGGGCCATTTGCTGGTTCCCGGAAAGCTTTGCCCAGATTCGGAAAGAACGCCTACAAGATGCTGCCCAAACCGGAGCGGAGCAGCTGGTTACTGTGTGTCACTATTGTAACCAGACTTTTGCAGCTGAAGAGAGCAAATACGATTTCATTGTCACCAACTATGTAAATCTTGTTGCTGAAGCAATGGGCATCCGGCGCAATGATAAGTTCATGCAGTATACACAGTGGGGGAACCTGGATCTGATTTTAAAAGATGCGGATGACCATATTGCGGAGTCGCCTTTTGATAGTGAGCGCATTATTAAAGTGTTGCAGGAAGTTTTCACAAGATAAAATTCCAAAAAAAATAGCAATTGTATCGATTGATCTTTAATTATCCTATCTTTGAATTTTGTGGGGGATGATTATTCAACGAAACCTTATGAATAAATGAAAAGCTTATGAATAGTATCTATGTAAAAGTCA
>Ga0315553_10001247_pt1 | contig 21391 bp, 15 predicted proteins | sample SalMarSW160140MG_FD_203099 | JGI IMG/M metagenome (GOLD analysis project Ga0315553, IMG submission 203099) | Salt marsh sediment microbial communities from the Plum Island Ecosystem LTER, Massachusetts, United States - Salt Marsh Sediment SW1601-40 ... | reverse complement strand
GCAGCTTTTGTGTTTTATGGCATTGGGCTCGGTATGATCCCTGTGGCGTACTCACTAGTTGCACACCGCCAAAAGTGGGTTCAACGAGTCAAGCAGGATTTGCGTGCGAGGATGATTCTCCTTTGGTTACTGCCTGCACTGCTCTACTACTTAATCGTTCATCTTAAGCAAGCTGGTCACATGTTCACCATCTTACCCGCATTGCTCATTCTTGTGGTTTTCTCAATTGAAGAAATCGCGAGATCCTTCCCGGAAAAAGAGATGTTAATTAGAAGAGTTAGTTATGCTGTAGTAATCGCTTCCAATAGTCTATTCTTTCTCCTCGGTCCTTCAACATTATTAGGGGGATCCAGGACGATTTTGATACCCCCAACTCGAGCAGCTATACGCGAGTATGATGAGGATATCAATCTGCGCTTGGAAGCGATCCATGAATATTTCGATCCAGAAACAACAACTGTTATTGCCGGATCTCGAAATTTCCGTATTCCCGATTTTTACCTCCGAGATTATCAATACACGTCGCTTTCATCAGATCTTGGAGAGGATCAGATCACTCTCCCTGATGGCATTCATTTTCTGGTCCTTTTTGATGAGGATGTTGCTTTTAAAATCCCCTCTCATGTTCCATTGATAGAACTTCGACTCTCAAACGATCGTAGAATCCAGTATCTGTCTTGGGGTGCGGATCAACAAGTTCGAATAAGTGCGACGGAAATGGAAATCTATGATAAAAAGTGAGTTGATGTTGTTTCAGGTGATCTTTCTTCAGGAGTGGGCATGTCAACGAAACTTCGAAATACTCTTAGATATTTAACTCTGGCATTACTTTTTTTATGCGTGCTCTTCGTGATGTTGCCAAGCGCTATGGCTCAAGAAAATACTTGGTCAGAGCCAATAAACCTATCGGGAACATTTAACAATTCCTGGTTCCCGGATATTTCTGTGGACAATCTTGGACAAATCCATGTAACGTGGTGCGAGACGATTGGAGTATCTGGTGCAGGTCATATTGAACAGGTCTTTTACCGTACTTGGGATGGGTTTCGCTGGACCGCATCAATTGACATCATCCCTTCATCACCGGACATCATCCGTCATGCTATTTCTGCTGACTATATAGGTCGATTGCATCTCCTTTTCGGTGGCAGTGTAACGAGTCTGGGCCACCTTACGGAGTTGCATACGAGCTGGCCAGTCAAGGGGGAGATTTCTGCAGGCGCGTTGTCTGAACCGGTTGCAATTAGTCAGAGAAGTAGCTATATGGGGGATATTGCTATTGACAAAGAAAACACAATCCACGTAGTTTTTGACCAATTGGTTGGGACGGAAACCGAGATCGGGGGCGATGTTGTTGTAACCGAATCTTCAGACATTTTTTATACACGTTCTACAGATGGGGGAGATACCTGGACTTCGCTTGTTAACCTTTTACCATCTCCAACTACTGGATCATCGCGCTCACAGATAGAAATTGACCCTAAAGGTACCCTTCATGTTACTTGGGATGAAGGCTGGGACCGCCTTACAGGTCGAGGGAATGCCAGAGATAGCTATTATGTGTTCTCGGTAGATAATGGTGAGACTTGGAGTGCGCCGCTCAGCATTTATTACCCAAATACAGGGACTGCTCAACTGACCGCTGGCGGGGATGGTGCGGGCGGTGTAATACTTGTCTGGAGAACAATTCGAGCCTCACAAATTTTATACCAATGGTCCAACGACTCCGGCCAAAGCTGGGCGGAGCCTCGAGTTATTCCAGATCTCTTTGCACGCCCCTGGGTGACGGACTATGACCTTTATGATATGGCTACAGATAGTTCAGGTCGTATCCATCTGCTGCTAGTCGCTCAGACATCGACGGATATCGAAGGTTTTCCGAGTCTATACCATCTTTCATGGGATGGGGAGAATTGGTCTGAACCGGCGATTATCTATGGTGGGTGGGGCTATCCCGAATACCCGAGGTTAGAAGTTAATGAAGGGAATCATTTGCACGCGGTCTGGTTCATCCGCGATTCGCTGACAGCGGCAACTACGAATTATGAAGTTTGGTATGCTGATGTGAAGGTTGATGCTCCTTATATTGAATCAATACCCATTCCAACACCAACATTAGATGTTGAGGAATCCATTGCGCCTACTGAGACTGCAATTCCATCAGTCATGCCTGATTCACAACCAACAAGAACACCTGTCTCATATGAGGTGGAGGATGTCATTATTGCCGAAAATGATATGATTATTTTGTTAATCAAAGGTCTGAGTCCCGCGGTATTGTTTTTGCTTGGCGCCGTAATTGTGATTCAAATAAAAAAGCGGTAGAAGGCATGAAGATTTGCTTATTCCTACTGAATAACAAGGGCACTCCCCATAGGCAATTTCCTCGGATGACCACTTTAATCAACTTACGCGAAGATGTTTTCTTGGGTTGTTGAAGTTCTGGTGAAATCATCCCGGTTCTCTGGGAAACAGCCATCTCAATCGTGCGATCTAAATTACACTACTATGCTTGAGTGGCCCATTCTCAAAAACGCTCCTGCAGTCAAAGGAAACGAGTGCTTTCTATTCCGCAACATACATCATGTAGTTGTCTTATCGAAGCAAACAGCAAACAACAGGCCTTTCTAAGAAGCAAAAGAGCAAATTGTGATGGACGATCCCTTAGTTACAGTGACAAGAGATATTGTTGGAGGTAATGTTGAAGATTTCCGAATCCATACTCATTTAGAGGCTGTCCTTACATGGATCCTTCAGGCATACCAGGCGGGGGATACGGGGGGGATTTCCAAGGGTTACTCGATTCTTCGAAAGTCATGGTCGGCATCCTATCCTGAAACTACGGGCTATACCATTCCGACTTTGCTTAATGTCGCTCAGATGCTGAACAGGGATGACCTTCGAGATTCAGCGATCAGGCTGGCTGATTATCTCTTAGAATGCACCACCGTCAAGGGAGGAGTGTCTCATTATAAAGAGGTTAATGAACCATCTCCGCTTGTATTCGATACAGGGCAGGTGATTTTTGGCTGGCTAGCCGTGTATGTTCACACAGGTTCAGAGGTGTATTTAGATGCGGCGCAAAGAGCTGGAGATTGGCTTGTTTCGATCCAGGATCCATCCGGATTATGGAAGGAAGGCCAGCATCTGGGTGTTGAAAAAGTGATTGACACACGTGTCTCGTGGGCTCTGCTCGAATTGCATCGGTTGCTTCATAAGGATAGCTATCTTGAAGCGGCTATTCGAAACCTCGAGTGGGCTTGTGCACAACAAGAGCAGGATGGGTGGTTTCAGCACTGTGCACTTGTTATGGGAGAGGATCCAATAACCCATACACTCGCGTACACAATTGAAGGGTTATTAGAATGCGGTCGAATACTTCAAGAAGCTCGTTATCTCACGGCTGCAAAGTTAACAAGTGATGCCCTCCTTCACAGACAACGTCCAGACGGCAGTTTGGCTAGTAGTTTTCGAAGAAAGTGGAAGGAGTCTAGCCGATCGAGTTGCTTGACAGGTAACTGTCAATTCGCATCTATATGGTTCCATTTATACCAAAGGACGGGTCAAACAATATATCACGACGCAGCGAGGAAGGCCGTGATTTTCGTTGCGAAAAGGCAAGACCTAAAAACAATTAATAAAAATATCTTTGGTGGAATTCCCGGATCCTCCCCTATCTATGGCAGGTATGAAAGGTTTAAATACCCAAACTGGGCAGCCAAGTTCTTTGCTGACGCTCTTCTGGATCTGGATGGAGTCGAACAAGGTACTGAATGGCGGGTATTCATCGGTTGAATCATCTCGAATTGAGAGGCGCATCTACTAGATTTCATTTGTTCCCAGCTGGTTTTCCCGTCGCTGTTTATGATTATTGGCAGTCCCGTTGCTAGTCAGCCCTGATAACCGACCAGGCACAAGAAAGTCCTCATTACACCGTGAACGTCCCTCCTAATTCTCCCCCCCCGGGGGGGATTCTATGATCTTAGAAAATCGATAACAAAAACCGATTCATGACTACAATCTCATTAATTTGTTTGATTCTTCTAATTATTCCTCTGGCCTATTTCCTCCTGCTGGCACTTTCTTCAGTAAAGAGCAGACCACACCCAGAGATAGAAAATCAGGCGCCCAAGACGCGCTTCATTCTCGTGATACCTGCTCATAACGAGGGGGCAGTGATAGGGATCACAGTAGAGAGAATGAAAGGCATGAATTATCCCCCCGAATTATTCAGTATCCACGTAGTTGCAGATCATTGTTCAGATAATACCGTGGCGGAGGCTGAAAATGGGGGAGCATATGTATATGAAAGGGACGACGGTCCGAGGAGTGGGAAGGGAGCAGCACTCGACTGGTTGTTCGATCGGGTTCTGACTTCAAGACGTTTTGATGCTGTTGTGATTTTTGATGCTGATACGCTAGTGGATCAGGAGTTCTTGCGAAGTATGGATGCTCGTTTGACTACAGGTGAGGCGATTATCCAAGGTCAGCATGTAATAAGGAATCCGGAAGATGGGTGGTTTCCTGCGCTCACCTGGGCGATGTTCTTGGTTGATAACCGATTTCAAAATCTTGGAAGAACGAATATCAATTGGTCCGCGAAGAATATGGGAGATTCGATTTGTTTAAGGAAGGATGTGCTCCAGCGATTCGGTTGGGGTCGAGGTCTTACGGATGATTATCAACTCCGGCAGCAGCTTCTTCTTGCAGGTGTAAAGATCGCCTATGAACCTGCAGCGATTGGTTACGGCGAGGCACCTCTAGCCTTGAAAGGTGCGCTTCAGCAGCGAGTTCGATGGTTAAAGGGGGCGAAAGATTCAAATAGAACCTACGCGAAGAGGTTGCTAGTTGAAGGTATTCGTAGGAAGAACACATCGCTGTTGGATGGAGCTTTACACGCATATCTGCCCTCCTATTCCACAGTTACGATCGTGAGCATGCTATTGTTCATCTTCCAATCCGTGTTCTTGTTCTTACATCCTGCGTCAATACCCTGGCAGTTGCAATGGGCATGGATCACAATGCTCGGAATCATGATCCTCTATCCGTTTTTCGGACTCGCCCTTGAAAGGGCACCTTTCAAGGCCTATCTCGCTATTGCTTTGGGACCCCTGTTTATCCTTTGGCGAACTTGGTTAGCGGTCACGTATGTGAGGGGAAAGAAACAGATACTTTGGGTTCGTACTAGCCATGGAGAGATTGACGAAAAAAACCCCCAACCCTGATCTTCATGCAATCTGCAGGTCATGCGCTTTTATTTTCCATAAATAAGTTAGGTTCTTCCTCATTTGTTTTTCCATATCCCTGCGACGAGTTGAGGAAGGGGATTTGGTTCTGCCCAAATTTCGCTGCGATAAAGGAAAAAGCACCAGATAGTCGGTTCTATTACGCAGCATCGAGCAAGATGTTCGGGAATGCGAACGAATCACCATAGAACGAAGAAACTCGCTTCAGGCCGAGATCACCTTACGGCATCTCGAAGGTCGCAGGTTATGAATTGACGCGCAACTATAGGGAAGCCTACGGTCTTTTTGCCTGTAAAGGCATTGCGTTCAATCATGAATCCGAACGCCGCGGTTATGATGTCGTGACCAGAAAAATCACAAGCACGGTCGCGGCCATCGCTCATGGCCTGGCCGATGAATTGTGTATAGGGAATCTAGATGCGCGACGCGACTGGAGGTATTCGCCCGACTATGTGCGAGGGATATAGCTGATGCTGCAGCAAGAGCACTCCAACGATTACGTTCTGGCGACAGGCGAAACGCACAGTGTACGCGAACTTGTTCAAGTGGCTTTTGAGGAGGCCGGGTTGGATTGGGAAGAGTATGTCGTCACCGATCCGCAGTTTTTCCGACCAGCCGAGGTTCACGAACTACGGGGTGATCCAAGTAAAGCACAACGGGAACTGGGCTGGGAACCAGAGATCGGTATAAAAGAGTTGGCACAGATCATGGTGCGGAATGACCTCGAATTTGCCCGAAAAAGACAACCAGTGCTATCTAAAGGTTAGATCCATCCTACACAAACGACGTCAGCGGGGTTAAAAACCTATTGGACTAACTCGATTCAGTCACCTCACGCCTAAGGACAATTCAAGATAATTTCACCTTATCTCTGTATCTGCAATTAGCATCATGCAGGTTGCGTTCAAATTTTATGTTCTGAGACCGATTATCACGCGTAGCGTTATTTAACATGAATATCCTCTATATCGTCCCTTACATTCCCAACCCAATTCGCGTACGTCCATATAGCCTCATCCGCTTCCTGGCTGAGCGAGGTCACGCGGTCACTTTAGCGACATTGGCTAGCGAGCAGCAGGAGTTGGACGAGTTTGATTCCATGCAGTCAAACATAAATCACTCCAGACTCGCAGTGATGCCCCGATGGCGGTCTCTTTGGAATTCATTAAAAGCCCTTCCAGGATCTATCCCTCTTCAAGCAGTGTATTCATGGAAGCCCGAGTTTGCTGCGCAGCTTGTCCACCTTTTCAAACATGTAGACGGAAAAATACCGTTTGACATTATTCACGTAGAGCATCTGCGCGGTGTGCTGTATGGGTTGCACCTCAAGAGGGCGCTCGAAAAAATGGATATCCACGTGCCTGTGGTATGGGACAGTGTGGATTGCATCAGCTACCTCTTTCGTCAAGCATCCCATCAAAGCGCAACACGTCGGAGTCGCTGGATGACTCGTCTTGAGCTGGCTCGAACAGAGACCTACGAAAACTGGCTGTCTCGGCAATTCGACAAAGTTCTCGTGACATCCATGGCGGATAGACAAGCTTTTCTCTCCCTCGTAGGATCAGAGGAATATGAGCCCCCCATAGCAGTGCTCCCGAACGGCGTGGATCTCGAGTATTTTGCGCCCGACCCTCACGTCGTCCGAGAGACAAACACCGTTGTTATCAGCGGGAAGATGAGCTACCACGCAAACGTCAGTATGGTGCTCAACTTTGTCCATGAGCTGCTTCCCCTTATTCGGGAAAAAATTCCGACAATAAAACTCATGGTCGTTGGCAAAGACCCACCACGCGAGATCCGAGCCTTGGCGAAGGAGTCAGGCATCAGGGTAACGGGGACCGTTGAGGACGTCCGTCCGTACCTTCAAGGCGCGAGTGTATCGGTATCTCCCATCACCTATGGCGCAGGAATTCAAAACAAAGTTCTTGAAGCAATGGCTTGTGGAACATCTGTCGTGGCAACGCCGAGAGCTGTCTCCGCGTTAGACGTTGAGCCTGGTAAAGACCTTCTGGTGGCTCAAGAAGCTGGATCGTTTGCGACTGCAGTCCTATTCCTTCTGGAGGATGCTGAGCTTCGAAGGCGGGTTGGGAATGCGGGTCGTCGATACGTTGAAAAGAACCATGACTGGGAGCAGATCGTAACGGAACTTGAGGAGATTTATTATGACGTCATCGATGCCAAGCGTCGAGCCCATTCTAGAGACACCTGTTAAACCCACAGCAGCCTCGTCTACACTTCAAAGTTTGAAGAAATTCCAGTGGTCTTTCCTTATCCTTGCCTTGGTCATCAATGATGGGTTGATGACAGTGTTCGCTTTCCGATTGGCATTTGTCGCTCGTTTTAAATGGGCGCTGCCGGTATTTAGACTTGACGTTATCCCGGATTTCGGTTTTTACACTCAGCTTGTGCTCACGCTTCTCCCCGTCTGGATACTCCTTTTTTCAACGCAGGGATTATATCGACGAAATAACCTACTCGGAGGGACGATCGAGTATGCAAAGGTGTTCCGAGGGACCACGATTGGTCTATTGCTGGTTATCGTAGCCGGTTTTCTAGAACCCGACTTAATCATCGCCCGTGGATGGTTGTTTCTTGCCTGGCTGTTTGACTTTCTGTTCGTTTCGATCGGACGCTTCTCCATAAGGCGTATCGTATATCGCCTTCGATTGAGCGGATATTTTGTGGTTCCTGCGCTCCTGGTTGGGGCGAATGCGGAAGCTAAACTAATAGCCGAGCAATTAACAGGGTGGGAAACTTCGGGTCTTGAGTTGATCGGAGTTATCGCCGACGACGAAGAAATTGGCAAGGAGATTTGGGAGGACGTTCCAGTCCTGGGATCCTTAACAGAGATCGGACAGACATCGAAGGAACATAGGATCGGGGAGATCATATTGGCGACCAGTGCGCTCGATCGAGTGGAGATGCTCAATATTTTCAAAGAATTCGGCATCTCAAATTCGATAAACTTGCGGTTGTCATCAGGGCTTTTTGAGATTATCACCACTGGTTTGCATGTGAAGGAAATTGCTTACGTCCCGCTTGTCAGTGTTGATAAGGTCCGGATGAAGGGGGTGGATCAATTCCTTAAAGTTATGTTGGATTATGTAGTGACGATACCGGCCCTGCTATTACTTTCCCCATTTCTGGCGCTGATTGCATTGATGATCAAAATTGATTCTCGGGGTCCGATTGTTTATCGTCGACGTGTGATGGGATTAAATCGAACCCAATTCGACGCCTACAAATTTCGCACGATGCATACCGATGGTGATGAGATCTTGAGCAAACATCCAGACCTCAAGCTCAAGCTGGAGGATATGCATAAATTGAAAAACGACCCGCGCATCACAAATATCGGCAGGTTTTTGCGTAGGTACAGCCTGGATGAGCTGCCTCAACTGTTGAATATTCTTCGAGGCGAGATGTCTCTAGTTGGCCCTCGAATGATCTCACCTCCAGAAATGGAGGAATACAATCAGTGGGGCATCAACCTGCTGACGGTAAAACCCGGGATCACAGGGCTGTGGCAGGTGAGTGGTCGATCCGACGTTACCTATGAGGAGCGAGTCAGATTGGACATGTACTATATCCGCAATTGGACAATCTGGCTGGATATGTATCTCATGCTCCAGACGCTCCCGGCGGTCCTTAAATCCAAGGGGGCATATTGACACCAATCTTATCTATACCCATGTTTCAAAGTGTTGGAGGTGTGTAATGAAAATCCTTGTTACAGGTGGCGCTGGCTTTATTGGCTCTCACGTTGTCGATTTGTATATCGACAAAGGGTATGACGTTGTTATCGTGGACGATCTCTCCACAGGGCGATTAAGCAACCTTAATCAGAAAGCCACCTTCTACCAGCTCGATATCCGCAGTCCGGACCTGAAGGAAATCTTCGCAATAGAAAGACCGGACTACGTGAATCACCACGCTGCACAAATGGACGTGCGCCACTCGGTGGCCGATCCGATGTTCGACTGTGATGTCAACATCATGGGGTCGCTCAACCTGATTGAGTGCGCCAAGATGTTTAAAGTAAAACGCATCATTTACATTTCATCCGGTGGCGCTGCATACGGCGAGCCAGAATACCTTCCCTGTGATGAGAAGCATCCCGTTAATCCGATCTGTCAATACGGGGCCAGCAAACACACGGTCGAACATTATCTCTATATGTACCATCAAAATTACGGGCTCGAATATATTGTCCTTCGCTATCCGAATGTTTATGGCCCGCGTCAAGATCCAAAAGGAGAGGCAGGTGTCGTGGCGATTTTCACGGGCAAGATGCTCACCGGAGAGGAAGTGATTATCAACGGGGACGGCGAGCAGCAGCGTGACTACGTCTTCGTTGCGGACTGCGCACAGGCTAATCTCATAGCTTTGCTTTCACCCCACTCGCACGGCATCTACAACTTGGGCAGCGGGGTCGGGACTTCGGTAAATGATATTTTCAGCCACTTGGCGGATATTACCAGCTACGAATTGAAGCCAGCACATGGGCCAGCGAAGGTTGGCGAAACTCGACACATCTACCTCGATGCGAAGGAAGCGCAGCGTATATTAAACTGGCAACCCTCTTGGTCCTTGCGTGATGGATTGATTAAAACGGTTGAGTATTTCCAAGCATCTAAACGTTTGGAACCGATTTGCGTGACGAGCGCAAGTAATAAACAGGCGCCACAACCCATGTTGTTCCCCTCGTTTGAAGCCCTGCTAGAAGCTAGTCAAGAAGCTGATGCCTCGAAGTACATTGCAGCACCAAGCTCTCCGGAAGAAGAACGGATAGCGTCTTCGTTACAGGAGCTGGCAGGCATGTATCGTTACTTCGAAAAGCCAATGACGTTAAGTGAACTCCCAGAACGCATCTTGCGCGTCGCCATGGATTGTGTCGAAGCTGCGGGGGGAACAGTGATCCTAATCAACGACGAGGGTGAGGGTATCGAGGCTCAGTATTCGGACGCGGAGGACACTCGCAGCCTAGTGGTTAAGACCGTGGCAGAGACAATCGAGAAGGGTCTCGCGGGTTGGGTTCTTGAGACCCATCGAGCTGCGCTGGTCGAGAATACGTTGGAGGACGAGCGCTGGCTCTCTAGAACATGGGAAATTGAAGAAAAACGGGCGAGGTCGGCGATAAGCGTCCCATTGCGAGCTCGCAGTAAGACATTCGGAGTGCTCACGCTGGTAAAAGAAGAAACAGCGAAATACTCTGATGATGATTTGGCTATGCTTTCCACGCTGGCGACTGTGCTCAACATGCATTCGGATCGCATCCCTGAATTAATTGCCAGCTGATCAAGCGTCCATTTCAGTCTAAAGTGCTTCCCGAAAGAAATCGAACTGAGCGTTATCCGGACTCAGATATGTGTTCGGGTTGAGCTAGATCAGGTATAAGGTCCCCTGCGTGTGACCTTGGAATTCGGAGGGCTTGTCATGATTATCGTTCAATCTCCACTGCGCGTGAGCTTTTTCGGCGGTGGTACGGATTTTCCATCCTACTATCTCGAAGAAGGCGGGTGTGTCTTGTCTTCAACTATTGATAAATACATCTTTATCACGGTGAAGAATCGGTTTGATACATCTCTTCGCGTTGGATACACCAAAACCGAGCTTGTTGAGAATCTGGAAGACATCAAGCACGAGTTAATCCGCGAAGCCCTACGAAAAGCCGGGATTGTCCAAGGCGTGGAAATCACGACTATGGGCGATATACCCTCGGCGGGTTCAGGTTTGGGCTCGTCCAGCACGGTGACCGTCGGAACATTGCAAGCTCTCTATACCTATTTGGGCGAGATTGTTCCTGCTGAAAGGTTAGCGCGCGAGGCTTGCGAGATCGAAATCGACATTCTTGGAAAGCCCGTTGGTGTTCAAGACCAATACATCGCTGCGTACGGTGGATTGCGCTTTATCGAATTTTCAAAAGAAGGAGAGATTTCGATTAAGAGTGTGGTCATCACGCGAGAGACACAGCGAAAATTAGGTGAGAATCTGCTGTTATTTTACACGGGAACGACGCGCTCATCGGCGGACATCCTCTTCGAGCAGAAACAGAATATTAACGATCGCAAACCTGTTTTACGCGAGATGAAGAATCTGGCAATTTCGGCGCGGAAGGAGCTTGAGGCGGGGAATGTGGACGAAATAGGGCACATGTTGCATTACAACTGGAATCTAAAAAAGAAGCTCGCAAGCCGGATATCGAATGAGGAGATCGATGTGATGTACAAGGCCGGCAGAAAAGCGGGCGCTTATGGGGGAAAGATTACAGGGGCTGGCGGTGGAGGCTTCATGCTGCTCTACTGCCCTAAAGACAAGCAGGATCGAGTGCGAGACGTATTCTACAACTACCAGGAGGTTCCCTTCAGGTTAGAACCCGACGGTGCTAAGGTGGTCTTTAACTATCAACGCTCTTCGGCCGGTGTGCCCGTATTTGGTGTTGCGAGTCTGGGCGCGAATCAATACGGGCCATCGAAACAGGAATCGGGGATCTCCCGCAAGAAAGCGCCAGCTTTGCAGCGAGTACCTGAGGAAGCCGCAGCGTTGAAACGATATGTGAGTGAGGTCCACGGTCTTCTTGATAATCTTCCGTTGGATGCGATCGATCAGACTGTACAGGAGCTTCAAGGTGCCAGGCTGGAAGGGCGGCAAGTGTTCATCTTTGGCAACGGTGGAAGTGCATCGACAGCAACGCATTTCGTTTGTGACTTGGCGAAGAATACGAGACGGAGGGGCATGCCCCATTTTCGTGCCATCGGCCTCACCGATAACATGGCCGAGTTTTCGGCATACGCAAACGATGAAGGCTACGAAAATGTGTTCTTGCAACCGCTCAGCAACCTGCTTGAACCTGGGGACATCGCCATTGGGATCTCGGCCAGCGGGAATTCGGAGAACGTGATCCGGGCGATCGAGTATGCCAGAGAGATAGGCTCTACGACAATTGGCTTCTCAGGCTTCGACGGGGGAAAATTGGCGCAAGTGGTTGACATCAACCTTCATGTGAATTGTACGAATTGTGAGCAAGTTGAGGACCTGCATCTGATGTTCGAGCACATGATTGTTAAGGCTATCAAGGAGCTCCCGGACGGATGGTCGCCGCGATCCGGGATAGTGCAAAGGCGGGAAAACCTGGGATTTAGCACAAGTGATGGGCGGTTACTAGTCAAGCAAAGCATCAAAGACCCTCATGCCGCACACTTTCTGACATCGAATCCCAACGCACTGCGTTTACTCTACGAGATAAATCGCGCCGCCATCACCCACAGAAGTGTTGTTAATGTACTTGAGGCCATCTTCCACACGGCGTTGGGACATATCGGTGGCGCCAGCGGTAGTCTTCTGTACTTTAGCGATGAGGGGGATCTAGAGGGAGGGTTCATGGCCTACCGGGGGCAAATCACCAAGCACTCGAGGGATGAAATGCAGGAAATCTATGAGAGGGGGCTTGCGTCATGGGTGGTCGAGGAGCGACAGGCGGCTTTGGTGCAGAGTACGCTCGATGACGGTCGTTGGCTTCAAAAAGAATGGGAGTTGGAAGAGCAAAAACCACGCTCTGCGATCAGTGTGCCCATTTACACGAATAACCGACTGGTCGCAGTAATAACCCTCGCACGGGAAGCAACAAGTGCCTATACCCAAGGGGATTTGGCCTTGCTCTCGGTGATCCCGTTTTCGATTGCTATGAACAGCGAAATATTGGTGTGAGCGGCGAGGCACTTATTGGTTGGAACCTAAAAACTGAGTGAGGATTATAATCAACACATAGATTCTCTGTATACTTTAATGTAGATTGAGGAAGAGGTGATTTGAAAATCATGCTCATAAGAGATTATATACGACCATTGTTGAAGTGGTGGTGGTTGGTGTTAGCCACAATACTAATCGCTGGGATTTCCACATTTCTTATATTACGAGTGCAACCTAAGTTATATCAGGCACGCTCTATGCTATTTGTCGGGCGGACCATGGCTGTAGCTAACCCGAACAGCAATGAGTTCTTCCTGAGCCAGCAGCTTGCCAGGGTCTATGCCGATCTCGCCATACGGGAGCCGGTTCGTAACGCGACCATGGATGCACTTGGTTTAAGCGAGTTGCCGGAATACGAGGCGTTCACATTGGGAAATAACCAACTGATTGAAATCATCGTTACCGATACCTTCCCACAGCGTGCTCAAGATGTTGCTAATGAACTTGCTTCCCAATTGGAGTTTGTAAGCCCGGGTAATCCAACGATTGAGGATCATGAGCGCGATAACTTTATTAATGAACAGCTGGATTATTTACAGATTAAGATCGAGGAAACTCAAGTTGAAATCCTTGATAAGCAGACTGACCTCGCAGAGTTAACGAGTGCACGGCAAATAGCCGATTCCCAAGGGGATCTGTTAGCCCTCCAAGATAAATTAAACACACTTCAAGCTAATTATGCGTCCTTGCTAGCTACTACCCAACAGGAAGCGGTGAATACAATAAGCGTAATCGAGCCAGCACTATTGCCGGAAGAACATATTGGACCCAAGGTCGCATTGCTTACCCTGGTCTCATCTGGGATTGCCCTGATTTTAAGCGCTGGCGCAGCTTATTTGTTAGAGTACATGGACAATAGATTGCATACTCCAGGTGAAATCGAAAAAGCGCTTCAGCTCCCAATCCTTGGATATATTCCACAGTCAAAACGTTTAGCAACGATGAGGGAAAAGGGGATTCTTGTCCTGGAAGAACCGAATTCCCCCGAAGCCGATACTTTTCGCCTTTTACAGACTGGAATTAAGTTGGCTTGGGAAGAGAAACCTCTAAAAACGATCTTTGTCACGAGCCTAGAACCGGGCGAAGGAAAGACCACCATAGCGGTCAACTTAGCAGCTGCGTTCGCGAAAAGCGGAAAACGTGTAGTCTTGGTTGATGCGGATATGCGACGACCCAAAGTGCATCAGTTTGCCAAGATCCCGAATGAAATTGGTTTAAGCGATGCGTTCAACGAGAATTTAGACCCATCAAAGATGGCTCATTCAATGGACGATTCGCGATTAAGGATCGTCACCAGTGGGAGCCCGGTTGCGAATCCGGCAGAAATATTGGATTCCATTAAGCTGTTGAAGATATTGGCAAACATAGAAGGGGAAGCGGATTTGGCGATCTTCGATGGCCCCCCTCTCCCTCTTCCGGATGCTCTGGCCCTCGCATCAAAACTGGATGGCGTGTTAATCGTCGTGAGACTTGGGCAAGTGAAAGAAACCAACGCCTCGGTTATTCTAGACCAGTTGAAACGTGTTCACGCTAATCTGCTCGGTGTTGTTTTAAACCGTGTGCCTCGAGGATTAGGTTATAGCGGCATCGCCTCTATTTATAGCTATCATGAACATCCTCGGGATGATAATGGAGCAAAGTTAATTAATAAAGAAGATCCTGAAGAGTCGGCCGAATCAAAGATAAAATCATCCCCCCCGTTCAAGGAAGTAGCATCCAGATCGGAGCGATCTACCGCTTTTCGACGCCGGAAGACGACTAAAAAGAAAGCTGAATAGGTCTTTGATAATCTTTGTTAACATCAAGCTGCTTCTTGGAGGGTAAGGGTAGGATGCATCTCGATTCTAAAATATCGAGGTATGTGGCTTATAGAGTTGTCTAAAAAGTATTCCCTTGCTACTGGAAGTGAGGACGCTTGGTATTTGAAAAGATTACCAAGCGTTTTGTTATAATATATTATGGTCACCTTTCGTAATTATAGTGCTCTGGTAAAAACGTTATTGGTACTCATCCTGCTGTTTGCTGCCTCGCTATCTGCCTTATTGGCTTTCCGGTTGATTTCGGGGCGCAGTCTGGGCTTGCGTAGCTTCGCCAGAGATCAAGTTTACGCTGTTACCAGTCGCGGCAAGGCGCTGTCTGATTCCAGTTCGATCAAAGCCACCTCGACCGGCGATTACACCAATATCATCTTCCTTCACCACTCGGTAGGTCACAATCTGATTGATCAGGGGCAGGTCCGCAATCTGTTTACGCAGTCCGGGTATGATTTCTATGATCACGATTATAATCACCTGGGATTACGCAACCCGGTCGGTGAGTATCTTGGTTATGGATACAATGTCCCCCATGACAACACCGACCCGGACGGATTGGCGGAGATCTTCTCCCAACCTGTCTACACATTGCCGCTCAACACTTTCAGTGGGCTACTGCAACATGAGGTGATCGTCTTCAAGTCTTGCTACCCGGTCAGCGATATTACCAGCGAAGAGAAGATGGACGAGTACAAAGCTTATTACCTGGAAATGCGCGAGGTAATGGACCGGCATCCTAATAAAATCTTTATAGTAGTTACCCCGCCGCCCCTAAACCCGGCTGAGACCAATTCGCAGATAGCCGCTAGGGCGAGAGATTTTACTGACTGGCTGGTTTCAGATGAATATCTGGCCGGGCGACTCAATGTATTTGCCTTCAATTTCTTCGATCACCTGGCGGAGGACAATCCCACCTCGCCCGAGCTGAACATGCTGCGGGACGGGTACCGCCAGGGGACAGATTCACATCCCAATCAAGATGCAAATCAAACGATTGGACCAAGATTCGTAGATTTTGTGATCCAAGCGATAAACGAATATCAATAATTCCCCTGTCGCATTGAGCCTGACAGCGCTCAGGTCATATCATTTCATCATAGCTACAAATCAGCAATCGTCGAGAGGAATTAAAGAGTGGAACAGGCGGCAAAATACTTTCATTACTTGAATCGCTTATCAAGATCGTGGACGGGGCTGCCCGACAAACCCCATGAGACGCCTGATACAACCTTACGTTCGTTGTGGTTTTTAGCCAAAGGGGATCCTCGCTCAATTGAGCGCTCAATCTTCGCTGAATTGCCCTTTCTAAGGGACGAGGAATTTGAAAGACTGGATCATTATATCGAAATGCGTTTATCTAATACCCCGTTGGCGCACCTGACGGGTCGGCAGTATTTCATGGGGATTGAAATGCTGGCTGGCCCCGAAGCTCTGATCCCACGCAAGGAAACTGAGATATTGGGGCAGGCAGCTTTGGCTCGGCTAAGGCAAATTGTCCAGGAGCGTGGCTCAGCCACCGTAATTGACTTGTGCACTGGCTGCGGCAACCTGGCGCTGGCATTGGCATTTCACGAGCCAGATTGTGAGGTTTATGGATCGGATATCTCTAAGGATGCTGTTGAACTGGCTCAGAAAAATGCCCGACATCTCGGTCTTGAAGAAAGGGTTAAATTCCTGGTTGGTGATTTATTCATGGCTTTTAAAAGGGATGTGTTTTTCGGCAGTGTTGATTTGTTGATCTGCAATCCACCTTATATCTCAACAGCCCGTGTGGAAGAGATGGCCGATGAAATCTCAAAGCATGAGCCCCAGAAAGCCTTCGATGGTGGGGCATTTGGTGTGTCCATTCTGCTGAGCCTGATCAAAGACGGGCCGAAATATCTTAAACCCTGTTCATGGCTGGGTTTTGAAGTGGGATTGGGGCAGGGAGAGGCAATGAAACGCAAAGTTGAACGCAATGTAGCATTCGAGACGGTTCAGGTGCATTGCGACGAGCTAGAACAGATCAGGGCGATCTTTGGATTGACAATAGAAGATTAAGTGATCTATCTTTTCTTTATATTATCATCACACCTTGGATGAGATGCCTCTATTTCGGGTGTCAAAGTTGTACTTGGTAATTGAAGTTATGCAATTTAATTGCTCTAAGATCATCCTTTTCCACAATCGGTACGTTATTCGTGATCTTTATGATCCTTTATGGCTAAGAGAACATCCAATGCATCAGCCAGCGTGTCGTATTTCGTGACCTCTTCCCCCAAGTCGCGCATTCCTTTGAGCGATGCTTGACCGGTTCCTCTACCCGTGCGAACTAACGCCAGTTTAGAAACACCAGCGGACATACCAGCTTCGATGTCGCTTAGCGCATCGCCTATCAGAATGGATGCGCTTAAGTCCAGTGAGAGGGCTTTCGCTGCCAGCAGTAAAAGGCCCGGTGCTGGTTTACGGCAAGTGCACCCTTCGTCGGGATGATGTGGGCACATGAATACGCCGTCGATTCGCCCCCCGGCATTCTCGATAAGTTCCAACACATGATTGTTAATCGATCGGGCTTCGTCTAGGCTGATGATGCCCCTGCCTACAGCGGATTGATTAGTGACAATTACGATCTTGGCTGGGTAATTCCGGATGTGTGAAATGGCCTCAAGTGAGCCAGGAATGGGAACAATTTCATCCTTGCTTTTAATATAGTCAGGCCGGTTTTCGATGATGACCCCATCACGATCTAAGAATAAGGCTGGGATAAGTGCTGGATCTTTTGACATTGTATTGGGGTGCTCTCACGGATAGCCACCGACGAATGCGTTGGGTGGAATGGCTGTCCATCAATTGCGGGTTATCTAAGCATTTATCATACTACGATACGTATCCTTCTGGGAATTATCAATAGGAAGCGTGACGGACGGATAAATCGTTGATTCCTACAAGCTCTAATGGGCTCTTGCGGGATAAGAAATGAGCATACCAACGAGAACTGGCGATATGAACAACGATGATTTTTCAGACCGCAATACCTTCCCCGGAACGGAGGGAGGGCCATTCGAGATTATTGTAAGTGTGGGCGAGAAGATCGAGTCCATTCCATCCGTTTTGTTCGCCCTTCTTCTTGTTGTTCTAGCTTCGCTTGTTCACTTCAGGAAATGGGAGCAGGTCTTAATCCTATGGGCGTTTCAGCTAGGGGATTGGGCACTTTTATGGGCACTACCGCGATCGCGCATTTCCTCCGGTCCGGCAAAACCGCCAACACTCCTGCTCGCTCTTCTCCGGCTTCCGTTTTCTCTTCTACCCTCACCGTGGTGGTGGATGGCTCAGGCGATCGGAACAGCGCTCGTTATCTACGGCTTCTGGATCGAACCGCGGCGCATCACATTAACTCACCAGCAGTTCAGATCCGAGAAACTTGATTCAGAGGCGTCCCTGCAAATCCTGCATTTTGGCGATCTGCATATGGAACGCCTGGGCCCTCGCGAGAAGAAGCTCATTGCCATGCTCGAAGAGCTTCATCCAGATCTCATCCTCTTCTCTGGCGACATTATGAGCTACTCAACTATCGAAGATCCTGCGGCGTGGGCGGACGCACGAACCGTATTTGAGAAGCTGTCGGCACCCATGGGTGTTTATTTCGTTCCCGGGAGCCCACCTGTGGACCGGGAGGATATCCTCCCCCACATCCTCGACGGCTTGAATATTCAAGTGCTTCGGGAAGACCGTATCAAACTTGAGTATCAAGGACGTCCCATCGACTTGATCGGTTTAGCGTGTACCCACCGACCCTTCACAGATGGGCCAAAGCTGGAGGCTCTCGTCCAGGGGAAAAGAGATGCGTTCTCCATTCTGCTTTACCACACGCCAGACCTTGCGCCAATCGCTGCGGAATTGGGGATCGACCTGCAGCTTTCGGGTCACACGCATGGGGGTCAGGTCCGGCTTCCACTCTTTGGCGCGCTCTACGCAGCCTCGCTCTACGGCAAGCGCTTCGAATCGGGACGCTTCGAAGTCGGCGGCATGACCCTGTACGTGACGCGTGGATTGGGCATGGAGGGAAAAGCAGCCCCGCGTGTGCGCTTCCTCTGCCCTCCAGAAATTGTCCTATGGGAAATCACGGGGGAGAAGGCTGAGAGCGAGAAGCCTCCACCCTGATACCGCGCTTACGGTTAAAGGGTGAGATAGCAGCATGACCGGGGTGGGGGAAGGGGATGGTGAAATATTACAGGGGTGTGCTACTCGTTGATGGGGCGAATTCAGGCGTATTCCTCGACTGCCAGGCGTAGCGCCACCTTCCAATCGGGAATCGAAACCCCGAATGTGCTTTCGAAGCGATCGCAGTTCAACGGCGTATAGGGAGGACGTTTCGCAAGGGAGGGGAACTGCTCGCTTTTTGCCGGGAGGATCTCCTCAAGACAGTGCTCTTCGCGACGCGGATCCGAATTTACAAGCTCCTGCGCCAACTCATAGCGGCTGCACTGTCCTTTACCAGCCACGTGGTAAACACCAGTGTGCTTGGTAATCCAATTCAGTGGGTCCGAATTCCCACCGAGTAATGCGTGTGTGGTCGCTGTGGCAAGGGTCCGACTCCAGGTAGGGCTGCCGACCTGGTCGGTCACGATCTCGAGCTTTTTCTTCGAGCGTGCCCAGGTTAGTACCCTCTTCGCAAAACTGGGGCCGCGGAAGCTGTAAACCCAACTGGTTCGCAGGATCCAGTATCGCTCGCATCGTTGGGCCACGGCTCGCTCGCCGTCCAGTTTCGTTCGCCCATAGGTGTTGATAGGGTTGGGTTCATCGTCCTCGCGGTAGGCCGTTCCCGAACTACCATCGAAAATGTAGTCTGTAGAATAGTGGATCAGACCGGCGCCCAGCTTACTGGCCTCTTCGGCTAATACGCTGGGTGCGACCGCGTTAACATGGCGCGCCAGGTCGGGCTCTTCCTCGGCTCGATCGACGGCGGTGTACGCGGCTGCATTGACGATCAAGGTCGGTTCAACATTCCGTATCAGCGGCCGCAGGCTTTCGGGGGAAGCAAAATTGACGTCAGGCTGATCCAACGCGGTGACCTCGCCGAGGTGGATGAGTTGACGGTGAAGCTCCCAACCGAGCTGCCCACGCTTACCGAATAATAGTATTCGCATCAGTCCCCTGAGTTGACATGTGGGAAGGGATCGTCGCTCACCAACTGCTCAAGATATTGCCGGTAGTGGTTTTCCCCCATGCCCGCGGCGAGCGCCTTTAAATCGTCAGCGCTAATATATCCCATCCGGAAGGCGATCTCTTCAGGGCAGGAGATCATCAGGCCCTGCCGCTCCTGCACCGCCTGGATGAAATTCGCCGCCTGCATCAACGCTTCGTGCGTGCCCGAATCCAACCATGCGACCCCGCGCCCCAACACTTCGACTCTAAGCTGCTTGCGAGCAAGATATTCGAGATGCAAATCGGTAATTTCCAGTTCGCCTCTAGTGGAAGGTTTGAGGTTTTCGGCGATGCTCAGGACGTTATTGTCGTAGAAGTAGATCCCTGGCACGGCGTAATTGGAACGAGGTTTCTCGGGCTTTTCCTCGATCGAGGTTACGCGACCCTCCTGGTCGAACGCAACCACGCCGTAACGCTCGGGATCTCGGACGGGGTAGGCGAAGATCAGTGCGCCTTCGGTAAGTTCGGCGGCTGCTCTAAGTTTTGCCGGAAGACCATGGCCGAAGAAAATGTTGTCGCCCAGGATCAAGGATACGGTGCTGTCACCGATGAACTCCCGTCCGACCAGGAAAGCGTCCGCCAGGCCGCGCGGTTCTGCTTGCTCGGCGTAGGAAAAATCCAGACCCCAGCGATGTCCATCTCCAAGCATGCCCCGGAACAAAGGCAGGTGCTCAACCGTGCTGATGACCAGGATCTCCCGAATACCGGCCAGCATGAGCATGGAGAGCGGGTAGTAAATCATGGGTTTGTCGTATAGAGGTAGCAACTGCTTGCTCAACCCCTGTGTGAGAGGGTGGAGGCGCGTGCCGTGACCTCCGGCGAGGATGATACCCTTCATCAATTGTCTCCTCTGGCTGCGTAGTTTTGTGCGAGCCACTCGCTGAACGTGGGACGAGTTTTAATTTCTCCAACCCAGTCTGGATTGGACAGATACCAGGCAATCGTTTTCCGCAGCCCGGTCTCGAGCGTCTCGCTGGGCTGCCATCCCATTTCCGTCTTGATCTTGCGCGAGTCCATCGCATATCTACGGTCATGGCCGGGGCGATCGGCGACGAACGTGATCAGCGATTCGTGAGGGCTGTGTTGAGAATCGGGGTTTTCTTCGTCGAGGATCGTGCATATCCAACGCACGAGCTCGAGGTTCGTGGGCTGATTGTCGCCGCCAATGTTGTACGCTTCGCCGATTTTTCCGCGAGTCAATACGTCGAAGATGGCGCGGCAGTGATCCTCCACGTATAACCAATCCCGAATCTGGGCCCCGTCGCCGTAAATGGGGAGTGGTTTACCCTCGATGGCGTTGAGCAGGATTAGAGGTATGAGCTTTTCCGGGAATTGGTAAGGACCGTAGTTGTTGGAACAATTGGTCAAGGTGATGGGTAGATCGTAGGTCTTGGAATA
>Ga0315553_10001246_pt1 | contig 21395 bp, 21 predicted proteins | sample SalMarSW160140MG_FD_203099 | JGI IMG/M metagenome (GOLD analysis project Ga0315553, IMG submission 203099) | Salt marsh sediment microbial communities from the Plum Island Ecosystem LTER, Massachusetts, United States - Salt Marsh Sediment SW1601-40 ... | reverse complement strand
TCGAAGGTATCCATGGGGTCCCGCCGCTGGAGTTGTGCACTCGGCCGCTTGCCGAGCAAACTTGCGCGACTATAGAAACTCCTCTTCGGCTTGCAACAGAGCTTGCGCCCGTTCTAAGTGGCGCCGCCCGAGACCAATTGCCACCGGGTCATATCTTGACCAGAGTTTTCAGAAGATGACGAGCACCCTCATCGTGATTCCGGCGCGCATGAAGGCCTCGCGCCTGCCCGGAAAGCCGATGGTGGATATCGGCGGCCTGCCGATGATCGTGCACGTCTGGCGCCGGGCAATCGAGTCGCGGGCGGGCCGGGTCATCGTGGCGGCCGACGCCGAGGAGATCGTTGAGGCCGTGCGTGCGGGGGGCGGAGAGGCGCTCTTGACGCGAAGCGACCATGTCTCGGGCTCCGACCGGGTCTTTGAGGCGGTCAGCCGCGTCGATCCTGAAGGGGCGGCCGATCTGGTCGTCAACCTGCAGGGCGACCTGCCCACCCTCGAGCCGCGCCTCATTCGTACCTGCCTTGAGCCGCTCACCACGGAAGGCCCCGACATCGCCACGCTCGCCGCCGAGATCGTCGAGGCCGACGAGTGCACTAACCCCAACGTGGTCAAGGTCGTGGGCACGCCCTTGCCGCAACCGCGCCGCCTGCGCGCGCTTCTCTTCACCCGCGCGACCGCGCCCTATGGGGAGGGGCCGCTCTATCACCACATCGGCATTTACGCCTACCGGCGCCAGGCCTTGCAGCGCTTCGTCGCCCTGAAGCCGACGGCCTTGGAGGTGCGCGAGAAGCTCGAGCAGCTGCGGGCGCTGGAGGCCGGCATGCGCATCGACGTGGGGATCGTTGACACGGTTCCGCTCGGTGTTGATACTCCCGCCGATCTCGAGCGGGCGCGCCGCCTCATCGAGACTGCCGAACCGCCCGCGAGCTGACGACCGCACATGTTGCGTGCGGTGGTAGGCTCCCTTCATCCGCGAAGACCATGCCCAACTCCTCCCGCCAAAAGAGCGCGGCGACTCAGCACGGCACAGACGCTGGCGCCAAGACCACGGGCGCGCGCATCGTCTACCAGGGCGAGCCCGGAGCCAATTCGCATCTTGCCTGTCGGGAGGCCTTTCCCGGCCTTGAAGCGGCAGCCTGCCCCACCTTCGAGGATGCGCTGCTGGCGGTGAAGGCGGGCGAGGCGCGCTACGCGATGATTCCCATCGAGAACTCGGTGGCGGGCCGCGTCGCCGACATTCACTATCTGTTGCCCGATGCCGACCTCTATATCGTGGGCGAGCACTTCCTACGCGTGCGCCATCAGCTCATGGGCGTCCCGGGTGCGAGCCTGGATACGATCAAGCGCGTCCTCAGCCACACCCAGGCGCTCGGCCAGTGCCGCAACACCCTGCGCAAGTATGGATTGTCGCCCGTGCCAGAGGCCGACACCGCCGGCTCGGCGCGCATGGTCGGCGAGGCCAAGGACCCCGCGCTTGCCGCCATCGCCTCGACGCTGGCCGCCGAGATCTACGGGCTCAAGATTCTGGTGAGCGATATTGAGGACGAGGTGCACAACACGACGCGCTTTGTTGTGCTCGCGGCCGAGCCGGACGATGCGGAGCCCGGCGACGGGCCGGTGATCACCACCTTCATCTTTCAGGTGCGCAACATTCCCGCCGCCCTCTACAAGGCGCTGGGGGGGTTTGCGACCAACGGCGTCAACATGACCAAGCTCGAAAGCTATCAGCTCGAGGGCACCTTCAACGCGACCATGTTCTACGCCGACATCGAGGGCCATCCCGCCGACCGGTCTGTGCAACTCGCGCTGGAGGAGCTGTCGTTCTTCTCCAGCGAGAAGAAAGTGCTCGGCACCTATCCCGCGAGCCCCTATCGCGCCGAGGCTGCGCGCCTGGCTGCGGCAGGACAGATCCCGGTGAAGCGCCGCGGCATCTGAGGGAGGCGCCGATGAAGCTCGAGGGCAAGGTTGCGATCGTGACGGGGGCGGCCTCGGGCTTCGGGCGGGCAATCGCGGAGCGGTTTGCGCTCGAAGGCGCGCGGGTGGTGATGGCCGACATCAACGGGGCGGGCGCCAGCGAGGTCGCCGCCGGCTTTGGCGAGATGGCGGTCGCGGCAACGTGCGACGTCTCCGTCAAAGCGGACGTCGATGCCATGGTGCGCACCGCCACGGAAGCCTTCGGCGGGCTCGACATCATGGTCAACAACGCGGGGACGACGCACCGGAACCAGCCGCTGCTCGACGTGAGCGAGGCGGAGTTCGACCGCATCTATGCGGTCAACGTGAAGTCGATCTACCTATCAACGCTCGCGGTCGTGCCGCGCATGGAAAAGCGCGGCGCCGGCATCATCCTCAACATCGCCTCGACCGCGGGCGTGCGCCCGCGCCCCGGCCTCACCTGGTACAACGGCTCCAAAGGGGCGGTGATCACGCTGACGAAGTCCATGGCCGTGGAGCTCGCCCCCAGGAACATCCGCGTCAACGCCATCAACCCCGTGATCGGCGAGACGGGGCTTCTGACGAAATTCATGGGGCTACCGGATACGCCTGAGAACCGCGCAAAGTTCCTGGCGACGATTCCCATGGGCCGCATGTCGCGGCCGCACGACATTGCCAATGCCGCGCTGTTCCTCGTCGAGCCGTCGTCGGCCTTTATTACCGGCGTCGCGCTCGACGTCGACGGCGGCCGCTGTGTGTAGCCTTGGCGGCGCGCCCGACCAGGGTTGTAAGGCTGCGCGCGACCCCCCATAATCCAGCTCGGGAGGTTGGCGGCGGACGCATCCCTCGCCAACCGGGTCAGGTCCGGAAGGAAGCAGCCCTAACGATCAGGACGCGGGTCGTTCGCCAGCCTCCTCTTTGATTTCGCTCACGCGCGCTGATCGGATCGCCAATGCGATCCGGCGCGCTCCGCGGGGGCGCGGCTCTCCGCGGGTCGCATCCAAGCGGAGCTTGGCTTCGCCAAGACGCTCCCCGGCCCTTCGGGCCGACAAATCCGCGGACTTTCCGAAGGCCATGGCGAAAAAGAAATCCGATGGTGCGATGAGCAAGACGGCAGGCGCCGAGGCCAACGCGTCCGTACCCTACGTGGTGCTTGCGCGCAAATACCGGCCGCAGACCTTCGACGATCTCATCGGCCAGGAGGCGATGGTCAAGACGCTGCGCAACGCCTTCGCCTCGGGGCGCATCGCGCAGGCCTACATGCTGACGGGGGTGCGCGGCGTGGGCAAGACGACCACGGCCCGCATCATTGCCCGCGCGCTCAACTACGAGACCGACGCGGTATCGACGCCGACCTTCGATATGCCCGAGCCGGGGCGCCACTGCGCAGAGATCATGGAAAGCCGCCACCCGGACGTCGTCGAGATGGACGCCGCCTCCAACACCGGCGTCGACAACATCCGCGAGCTGATCGAGAGTGCCCGCTACAGGCCGCTCATCGCGCGCACCAAGGTGTTCGTCATCGACGAGGTGCACATGCTGTCGAAGGGCGCCTTCAACGCCCTTCTGAAGACGCTGGAGGAGCCGCCCGAGCACGTCAAGTTCATCTTCGCCACAACCGAGATCCGCAAGGTGCCGGTGACCGTGCTCTCGCGCTGCCAGCGCTTCGATCTGCGCCGCGTCGATGTGCCGGAGCTCGTGGCCCACTTCAAGACGATCGTCGCCAACGAGAACGCCAAGGCGGCCGACGATGCGCTGATAATGATTGCGCGCGCGGCCGAAGGCTCGGTGCGGGACGGGCTGTCCCTGCTCGATCAGGCGATCGCCATGGGACAAGGCGCAGTGACGGCGGAAACGGTGCGCGCCATGCTCGGCCTCGCCGATCGTGGCCGCATCTTCGACATGCTCGAAGACGTGTTCGGCGGCGACGCCAAGGCCGCGCTTGCGGGCCTTGATCGCCTGCATCGGGATGGTGCCGAGCCCGGACAGCTTCTCGCCGACCTTGCCGATGCGGTGCACGCCGCCGCGCGATGCAAGACGGTCGGACCTGAGGCCGGAAGCGAAGGCTTGAGCGCAGAGGAGAGACGGCGGGCTACAAGCCTGGGCGAGCGGCTGTCGATGCCGCTACTGGCGCGCGCCTGGCAGATGCTGCTCAAAGGTTATGAGGAGGCCTCGCGGGCGCCGAACCCGCGCGCGGCGGCGGAGATGGTGCTCATTCGGCTCGCCCACACGGCCGATCTGCCGGCCCCTGACGAGGTCATCAGATCGCTTGGCGGTCCCGACGCGCTCACGCGCAGCGGCGCCAAGGTGCGGCCGCGGGACAATGGCAGCGCCAACGAGCTGCCGCTCGGCCGGGCCGGGGCTCCTGCCTCTGCGGGGGGCGAGCCGGACGAAGACGGCGCAAGCGATGACGATTGGGAAACCGCTGAGGCTCGGGATCCAACGGAGGCAGACCCGTCTGCTGCGCCGCCACCCGACCCCCGCTCGTTTGCCGAGGTTGTCGCCCTCGTTGGGGCGCGCCGCGACGCAAAACTCAAGGTTCATTTGGAAGAACACGTGAGCCTCGTTAAATTCGACGCCACCGCCGGTTCGATCGATCTCTTCTTGCTGCCGGGTGCGCCGGCGCAAATCGCCAATGAGTTGCGCGAAAAGCTGATTGCCTGGACGCAGCGGCGCTGGGTCGTGGTGTTATCGAAGGCGGCGGGCGAGCGCCCGATCGGCGAAGTGCGGCGCGAGCGTGAAGCAGCCGAGCTCGAAGCCTTGAAATCGCACCCGGCGGTCAAGGCCGTGCTCGACGCGTTTCCCGATGCAACGATTGCCGAAGTACGGCCTCTGCTCGGACCCGGAGAGGACGAAACGGGCACGGGCTGAGGGGCAATCAAGGCGTCAGACCTCAGGGTCTGAGACCGACAGAGAGGTATGCCGATGAAGGATCTTATGGGCGTGATGCAGCAGGTGGGCGAAATGCAGGCCCGCATGAAAAAGATGCAGGAAGAGCTTGGTGCCTTGGAGATCGAGGGGCAAGCGGGTGCCGGCCTCGTCAAGGTCACGCTGAGCGGCAAGGGCGACGTGAGGAAGGTGCAAATCGACCCAAGTCTGATGAAGCCAGAAGAGCTGGAGACCGTTGAGGATCTCCTCATTGCGGCGGCCCAGGACGCCAAGGGCAAGCTTGATGCGCAGCTGCAGGCGAAAATGGAGGAAATGACCGGCGGTCTACCGCTCCCGCCCGGTCTCAAGCTGTTTTGACAAGCGAGCTGGCGATGCAGCGCGGCCGCTATCGGTTCCGATATGCGGTGGCGTTGGCGGCACTGTGCGCTGCGGCACTCTTCACCGGCCGGAGCGCCGCGACCAAGGAGGCGACCATGACGCTGCGACTTACCTCTCCTGCGTTTGCCGAGGGAACGCCGATCCCGGCCAAATACACGTGCGAAGGTCAGGACGTGTCGCCGCCCTTAGCGTGGACCGGAATTCCGGATGGAACGAAAAGCCTGGTTCTGATCATTGATGATCCGGATGCGCCCGACCCCAAGGCGCCCCGCATGACCTGGGTGCACTGGGTGCTTTATGATCTGCCGCCTACCACGACTGGCCTTGCCGAAGGCGCGGGCGCCGGCGGACTTCCGGCAGGTGCGAAGGGCGGTCTAAATGACTGGAAGCGCGCCGACTACGGCGGCCCTTGCCCGCCCATCGGCCGCCACCGCTACTTTCACAAGCTTTACGCGCTCGACACTGAGCTTGCCGGCTTGAGCAAACCGACAAAGGCGGACGTCGAGGCGGCCATGCAAGGTCATGTCGTGGCCGAGGCGCAGCTCATGGGCACCTACCAGAAGGCGCCCTAGCCTCCGCGCAAGGTGCAGGCTCTGGTATCGGTCAGCCTTTTTGCAGGATCAACGTCAATCCGAGCAAGGCGCTGCCGAAAAACTGGATCTCGACGATCTGCCTTTCATTCATGACGATCACGTCCATGTTCGCGGCCAGGTCGGAACTGCGCACGGAGATCCGGAAGCCGCGGGGCGTCACCGTGCCGGTGAGGTCGCCACCGAGGTTGTAAATCAGCTCGTTCCATGTGCCCGAAAGGACCCCCGACTTGTGGGTGACGATGCTCTTCACCTCGATTTTGCCGCTTGCCGAGGCGCAGCGGATGTTCTGTTTGAGCTCGTTGGCATCCTTCGAGAGAAAATAGGTCGCGCGGCACTTCACGGACTCAACCTTGCCGTCCTTGAGCCCGAGGCGTCCTTCGCCGACCCATCGCCCCGGCAGGTCCTTGAAGGGCGAAGCATCGTCTGCAAGCCCCAAGCCGCCACCGAGCTGGCAAGCGAGCGATGCCAGGACGGCAACGAAAACTTTCCTCATCGCGCTCATGCCGGAAAAGAACTCTGCATTGCCGACGCGAAGCTGCTCCCGCCGCAATCGGGTCCAGACAATGTCGACGGAGTTGTTCCCAATTCCTAGTGCCCGCGAGCCACAGCCAGCCGTGCTTATGGACCCATACGCGATCGCCGTCGATTGAGCATCATGTCGCCATCGCCCCAATGAGAGCACGGCTGCAAGCGCATTGCAGCCGACAATGGCTGGGTCGCTGCCGTTTGCTGTTCTGCCGCTTAAGGAGGCAGGCTTTCGGTCGGTGTCCCTGGGTCGCCTCAAGCCATTGTGATGCACCCCTGCCCGCCCGATCACAATTCGGCGAAGTTCGCACCCGCGCCGGGCGCCGCCATCGGCGGCCCCGTGGCCTGGAACCACTGCATCCCGACCTCACGAGAGTTGAACAATCGCTCGCTCCAAACCACGGCGAATTGAGTGGTAGTGATCGCGCTCCTTCGCCAAATAGAGCGCAGGGCCGATCGCATGGATCGCCTTGAACGTCAGCTTTGGTTTGAATTGGAGGAAACCATGAAGACTTGGAACAAGCCGCAGGTGCGCGAGCAGGAAGTCGGGCTCGAGGTTACGAGCTATCTGCCTGCCGAGATCGACATCATCTAACGATCTCTAACGACCTCTGACGACTTCGGGCCTGACGCCGAACCTTGCGCGTTGGGCCCGTCGCCAACTCCCCGTGAAAATCATAAGGAACTCTGAAATGATCCGCGCAACCATCCTGGCCGCAGTGCTTAGCGCCGGCCTCGCTCTCCCCGCATTCGCCGCCGACATGCAAGCGAACGCCGCCGCCGCCAGCCGGGTCTTTACGCAGGACCAGGCGCGTCAGCACTTGATCCACCTGGGCTATACGAACATTTCTCAGCTTCACAAGGACGCGCACGGCAACTGGGCCGGCACCGGGTTTAAGGACGGCAAGACCGTTCCGGTCGCCGTCGGTGTCAAGCTCGGCTCGGCTGCCACGAACTAAGCCATCGATCGGTCTACAAAGCGCACAGCGCCCGTCTCGCGACGGGCGCTGTTTCCTTATCAGTCGTGTGGGGCGCGCGCCATTATTCTCGCCATCGTCGATATCGGAACCGGTGCAATGGCGCCGATAGCCCCCTTATCCAGCCTTCGCCTCGACGTGCCTAATACTGCCGCCGCTCGTCAGGTCGGCGTAGCTGGCGATGGGGCCGGGACGCCCGATGAGGAAGCCCTGAATCTCATTGCAGCCTTCGCGCATCAGGAACGCACGCTCGCGCTCGGTCTCGACGCCCTCGGCGATTACCGGAATATCAAGCGCCTTCCCCAGCCCGATGATGGAGCGCACGATCGCGGCTGAGGGTGAGTTGTTCTCGACGCCTGAGACGAAACTCTGATCGATCTTGATCTTGTCGAACGGGAACGAGCGTAGCGACGACATCGACGCATAGCCGGTGCCGAAATCATCCATGGCAATTTTTACGCCGAGAGACTTCAGTCTCCGCAGGATCGACATGGCCCGCGACGGGTCGTCGAAAATCACGCCTTCGGTGATCTCCAGCTCCAGACGCCCCGGCGACAGCCCGGTCTCCATCAGGATCAAATGCATGAGCCCGGCCAAGTCGCCATAGCGGAACTGCACGGGAGAAAGATTCACGCCGATCTGCAAGGGAGCGGCCCATGAAGCGGCTTCTTTGCAGGCTTCCCACAGCGTCCATGCCCCGATCTCGACGATCATGCCATTCTGCTCTGCGAGTGAAATGAATGCGTCGGGCTGCACAAGCCCGCGTGTGGGGTGCTCCCAGCGTACCAGGGCTTCAAATCCGAAGACCTCTCCCGTGATTGAGGCCTGCGGCTGGTAGTTCAACACGAGCTCGTTGTCGGTAATTGCGGAGCGCAGCTCGAGCTGCAGAGCGAACCGCTCGCGCAGGCGCCTATCCATATCGGGGTCGAAAAACCGAGCCATATGGCGCCCATCGACCTTGGCCCGGTAGAGGGCGGCATCGGAGTTGGCGATGAGTGTGATCAGGTCGCTGCCGTCACGCGGATAGACGGCGGCGCCGATGCTGAGGCCGATTGGAATTTTCTGGCCGCGCACCTCGAAGGGATCGGCCACCGCTTGGAGCACGCGTCCAGCCAGCGCCTCCGCGTCATCGGGTTGCTTTGCTGCCGCCGAGATGAGCGTGAACTCGTCGCCACCGACGCGCGAGAGGAATGCGCCTTCGGCGGCGACCTCGAGCCGCCGTGATACGGCGCAAAGCAGCTCGTCGCCTACGACGTGCCCGAACACGTCATTGGCTTCCTTGAAATGATCGAGGTCGATCGTCAAGATGGCGAAACTCTCGGCGCGCGCCTTCGCGCGCTCGAGCGTCTCCTCCAGCCGACCGGCGAGGGAGGTGCGGTTTGGCAAATCGGTCAAGGCATCGTGGTGAGCGAGGTGTGCGATCTGATCGTGCCTCTGAAGAAGTTCCGCGCGCGCCGTGCGCATGTTCTCGCGCGCCTCGTCGAGGCCCCATGCGGCATCCCGCACGCGTTCCTGCAAGACATTGAAGTTTTCCGCCATCTCGCCGAGCTCATCGCGGGAATTAGGCTTGACCGGCACGATGTTGACGGAGGCGTGGGCCGCGTCGAGGTTCCCCTCCCCGAGCGCTTTCATGGCCAGCGAAAACTCTGCCAGGGTGCCCCACGTCAGTCGTTTTGCAGCGGCGCTGACCTCCTTGGCCGAGTAGGTGATCATGCCGGGCAGGATGAGGCCGACGCTTATGGTCAGCAGCGCCACGGCCACGAAGATGTCGGCGAGTACCGCCACCAGCACGTGGTGGCCATCCGCAACCGTATTGACGGCAAGGAGATAGGCAATGCCGTCCAAGATCAGAACGAGCACCATGGCGCCGGTGAGCTTGACGTGCAGCGTCTGCGCGAACGCGGGCAACCCTTCGCGGCGCCGGTCCTCGATAATGCGCCAGGCGTAGAGAACGGCGCCCGAGTACGCTAAGACCAGGCCGAACACGACCGTGGGAAGCCCGAACTGCTGGAAGCCGAGCATGGCCGCGACGAGCCAGATGGCGGCGGCGATGACGCCCAGCATGATCGTCCCGCGCGGCGCCCGGTAGGGACGCTCGGCCTCCGGCATGTCGCGCCGCAGAAGCCAGGCCGCGATGTTGGGCATGCAGATGCCGATGAGATAGGTGAAGTTGGCGGCGGCGATCATCCACACGGGGTCGCCGGCCAGAAGGAAGATGATGGCGCACCCGGCCGTGAGCGACGTGGCGGCCCACGGGCAATCGGTCTTCTTCAGACGCAAGGAGAGAAAGCGCGGCAGCAACCCATCGTCGGCGAGCTGGGACATCGTGCGCGCCGCCCCCGCCAACGGCTGCAGCGTTCCGTGGAACATATTGAGCATGACGAACCAGATAGCGGCCGCCTTGGCAAAGTTGCCCAGCAGCGGCGCAAATGTTGGGCCGAGCACCGTGGCAAGGTCCTTGCCCAGCTCCGCCGGACCCAGAACGCCGAGCCATACGATGGGAAGCAGGATGAAATACACGCCGGCCATGAATGCGGAGGCCAGCATCGACCTGGGCATGCTGCGATTTGGATCTTTCATCTCACCGACGTGGCAGGTTGCGGCCTCGAACGCCGGGGCGGTGAAACCGATCAGATAGAGGCCGGCCATCACCGACGTTAGATCGCCGAACCAGCCTTCGAAGGGCGTCGTCAGGTGGTAGGAAAAGGATTGCTGCCAGTCGACGTTGCCCGAGAAGATTGGGGCTAGACCGGTGATGAACGCCAGCGTGGCGGAGCACGCGGCAATGGGGATTGCCAGTCGTGCGACCCATTTGATTCCGCACAGGTTCACAAACGTGAAGAAGGCGATGATGGAAATTGCGACGGCTTCGACCGGCAGACCGGGAAAGTACCATTGCTGGATAGCAGCCGCCGACAGGAGCGCCGTCAGGCCGCACGTTGGGATCCATCCCCACCAGTAGCAGGTGCCGGTCAGCACCGAGAGGACGGGATTATACGGGCGGAAGGCTTCCGCGCATGCGGCCGAGATGCCGCCGACCCGGTTCGGCCACATGAGGACCAGCTCGGTCCATGCCGGCGCGGCCGCGTAGCCGAGGAGAACGCCGGCGATGAGCAGAGGGACCGCTGCGCTACCTTGGCCCAGAATTGCGTCCTGGCCGACGAACAGCGCGGTGATGATGAAGATCATCTGATTGCTGCCGCCCATGGCGAGGGCGGTTGTGCTGACCCAGCCCAACACGCGTGGGTGAGGCGGCGTCACTGCAATCGGCTCTGGCGTGAGGCCCGTGGAACTCATGTGCTGTGCCCGAAGGCCTCACCGGTTTTGGAAGGCGCGACCCGGCAGGCGTCTCTAAACAGCACAAGGACCATTAGCTTTTCATGTGCGAACTTATTAAATCTTTAGGTGAGTCAAACTGTTGCCACCGGCGGCGCTGTCGCCGAGCGCTTCGCCGCGGCTCAAGGATGCGGGTGGCCGGTTTGCAAAGAAACGGCCGCCATCGCCTCGGGCCCGCGGGGCGGCAGGCCGGCGCGCTCGAGCTCATCGAGCTCGGCCTCGGTGAAGACGCGCGAGCGCGTCAAAAAGCGCATGCCTTCGGGTGCCTCCAACGAGAAACCGGCGCCCCGGCCCGGTACGGCATCGATGATGAGATGGGTGTGCTGCCAGTACTGAAACTGCGGACCCGAGATGTAGATGGGACAGCCGGCGATCTCTCCCAGGTAGACATCGCGCTGGCCGATTTTGAACTCACCGAGCGGGTAGCACATAGGTGCGCTACCGTCGCAACAGCCTCCCGATTGATGGAAAAGAAGGTCGCCGTTGGCCGCGCGCAGCGTCTCGATCAGCTTGGCGGCAGCGGGCGTGTGCGAGACTCGTGCGACGGCCATGGCGATCCCGGTGCGTAGAGCAAGGAGCGGAAGATCGGACACGCGCCCGACCTTCCACTCCACGGCACCAAACCTTAGAAGAACCCGAGCGCCTTCGGGCTGTAGCTCACCAGCATATTCTTGGTCTGCTGGTAGTGATCAAGCATCATCTTGTGCGTCTCGCGGCCGACGCCAGACTGCTTGTAGCCGCCGAACGCGGCGTGGGCGGGATAGAGATGGTAGCAGTTGGTCCACACGCGGCCGGCCTTGATGCCGCGGCCCATGCGGTAGCACGTGTTGGCGTCGCGCGACCATACGCCGGCGCCGAGGCCGTAGAGCGTGTCGTTGGCCATGGATAGCGCCTCGTCCTCGGTCTTGAACTTCGCGACCGCAAGCACAGGTCCGAAGATCTCCTCCTGGAAGATGCGCATCTTGTTGTGGCCTTCAAACACCGTCGGCTCGACGTAGTAGCCGCCCTCAAGGCCCGAACCGAGTTCGGCCTTCTTGCCGCCGGTCAGGACTTTTGCGCCCTCGCCCTGGCCGATGTCGATGTAGGACAGGATCTTCTCCAGCTGATCGGAGGAAGCCTGCGCGCCGATCATCGTCTGCGGATTAAGGGGGTTACCTTGCACGACTTTCTTCACGCGATGCACGGCACGCTCGATGAAGGCGTCGTAGATCGACTCCTGCACCAGGGCGCGTGACGGGCACGTGCACACCTCGCCCTGGTTGAGCGCGAACATGGTGAAGCCCTCGAGCGCCTTGTCGAAGAAGGTATCGTCTTCGTTGAAGACGTCGGCGAAAAAGATGTTGGGCGACTTGCCGCCGAGCTCGAGCGTGACGGGGATGATGTTCTCCGCCGCGTACTGCATGATGAGACGGCCCGTCGTCGTCTCGCCCGTGAACGCGACCTTGGCGATGCGCGGGTTGGAGGCGAGCGGCTTGCCGGCCTCGACGCCGAAGCCGTTGACGACGTTGAGCACGCCGGGCGGCACAAGATCGCCGACGAGATCCATGAGCACCATGATGCCCATCGGCGTCTGCTCGGCGGGCTTCAAGATCACGCAATTGCCGGCCGCGATCGCGGGTGCGATCTTCCACACCGCCATGAGCACGGGGAAATTCCACGGAATGATCTGGCCGACGACACCAAGCGGCTCGTGAAAGTGGTAGGCGACCGTCGTCTCGTCGATCTCGGCGATCGAGCCTTCCTGTGCGCGGATGCAGCTCGCGAAATAGCGGAAGTGGTCGACGGCGAGCGGCATGTCGGCGGCCATCGTCTCGCGGATCGGCTTGCCGTTGTCGATCGTCTCCACCGTCGCCAGCTCGGCGAGGTGCGCCTCCATGCGGTCGGCGATCTTGAACAGCACGGCAGCGCGGTCGGCCGGTGCCGTCTTGCCCCAGGCATCGGCGGCCGCATGCGCGGCATCAAGCGCCTTTTCGATGTCTTCGGCGGTAGAGCGCGCCACCTCGCAGACGACCTCGCCGGAAATTGGCGTGCGGTTCTCGAAGTAACGCCCTTGCGCCGGGGGCACCCAGGCGCCGCCGATGAAATTATCGTAGCGGTTGCGGATCTTGATCTTGGCGCCCACGCGCTCCAAGGCGGCTGCGGGCGTGTCTGTCTTTACGATGAGTTGCATGTTGGTCGTCCTCCCATCACGTCGACAGTGATGTGCAATTGTTCGTTTTATGCCGCGAAAGTACCCTACTCTCTTGAGCGGCTAAAGATACCGGCGCATAGGAAATTGGTGCATAAGCAGGAAGCGAAACGTGCGACCTGATCCAGGATTGCACTCGTTGCGCGTCTTGGCAGGCCATGACCCGAGGCCCTATAGGGAGGGTCCGCTGCTGACTCGAGGTCGCCCCTAAGCCCCTATGACCCGCAATGTCTCAGGCCCGGAGATTGAACGCGTCGTGCAGTTGCTGGCCCGCCTGCCGGGGCTGGGGCCCCGCTCGGCGCGCAAGGCGGCGCTGGCTCTGCTGAAGAAGCGGAATGAGCTCCTGGTGCCGCTTTCCGAGGCCTTGAAGAACGCCGTCGACAAGATCGTCGAGTGCCCCAACTGCGGCAATCTCGACACGGTATCGCCCTGCAGCCTCTGTCAGGATCCGCGACGAGACACGTCGCTGATCGTGGTGGTCGAGGAGATCGCTGACTTATGGGCGCTCGAACGCGCCGGCGTCGTCAACGGCCTCTACCATGTGCTCGGTGGCCACTTGTCGCCGCTCGACGGAATCGGACCGGAGAAGCTCAATATCCCGCGGCTGATCGAGCGAGCAGCATCGGCACAGGTAAAGGAGGTTCTGCTTGCTTTGAACGCTACGGTTGAAGGGCAGTCAACGGCCCACTACCTAACCGAGCAGCTCGCTCCCACCGGCGTCGTCGTATCCGTGCTCGCCCAAGGTGTTCCGGTGGGCGGAGAGCTCGATTACCTTGACGAGGGTACGCTTGCCGCGGCCATCAAGGCGCGCCGCCGACTCTGATTTGCGTGCGTGCTGGGAAGCGGGTGGCTCGACCGAAGTTCATCAGGCTCGATCTTTGCGTCGCAGTCTCAAGATGACGGCCTGACGCGGTCCGGCTAGTGGTCATCGAGCGACAAGCGCCGTCACCGACCTGATCGTCATCGGGGTTTTGACTGCTCAACGATGGGACCGCGCAATGTTGGGGACAATCCCTGGTGTGGGGCTAGGCGTCGCAGTCGGTGGCGATTCGGGCACACCTGTGGAGTGTCGTGGCGTTTGGCTTGTTTCTTGATGGATTGGCGCATCGGTGGCGGCAAGGAGGCCCAGGAAGGGTGCAGGACGATTGCCGGCCGTGGCTTCATCAGGACGTGAATATGTATGCCGGCGCGCTGGAAGCGGGGTCGGGCCGGTGCTATCCCTCGACTGCCGGAATTCGCAGGAGGCGCCGATCTGATAGGCTGCCGATTCTGGCAAGGTGCGCGTTTTTCTCAACCGATCTGACCGAGGGCACGCTCTAGGAGAAAGGCGCAAGGGGGAAGGTGACCATCATTCGCACGTTTCATCCGTTCTGGGCACAGTGGCGAACGTGGCTGCTACAGCTCCCGCGGTTCATCAAGCGGATTATTCTTGGAGTTTTGGACCTTCTGCTCCTGAGCTTCGCGCTCTGGTTTTCGATTTCGCTTCGCTACAATACGTTCTACGTGCCGGACGATTGGCTGTCCGCGCTCCTGATTGTCAGCGCGCCAGTGATAACAGTGGCCACGTTCGCGTTTTTCGGCCTCTACAAGCTCGTCACCCGCTATCTTGGCTATCGCGGTCATACGCGCATCATCGGGTGTATCTGGCTTTCCGTGCTGATCTGGTCGCTCCAGGTATTCATGTTCGGTCAGCAGGGGATCCCCCGCTCCGTCATTCTCGCTTATGGCGTGGTGGCGACGCTGCTCATAACCGGTAGCCGCGAAGTGGCAGCGATGCTGCTCGAAAGCGCAGGCGTGCGTCTTTCGGAGCTACCAATCAATGGCGACCGCAAGCCCGTCGTCATTTTTGGTGCGGGGCAACTCGGCGTGCAGCTCCTCGCTGCCCTTCGCCGCACCCATGACCGCCAAGCGGTCGCATTCATCGACACAGAGCCCTCGCTCTGGCGCCAGTACGTGGCGGGCATCAAGGTTCATAACCCCGACAGGCTGGGTCACCTGATCGAGCGCCACAAGGTGAGGGAGATCCTCGTCGCTCTCCCTGAGGGCCGACGGCGCGAGTGTCGACGGATAGTCAAGGAGCTCCAGGTCCACCCCGTCGAGGTGAAGGTTCTGCCCGCCGTAGAGGATATCGCTTCCGGCCGCGTAGGCGTCACCGACCTGCGTCCGCTCGAGGTGAATGACTTGCTGGGGCGTGAAAAAGTCCCGCCGAATGTCGATCTTCTGGTTCGCAAGACGCGCGACAAATCCATTCTGGTGACCGGCGCCGGCGGCTCGGTCGGCTCCGAGCTGGTGCGCCAGCTTCTCAAGCATGGCCCGCGACGCCTTGTATTGTTCGACAACTCGGAGGCGGCGCTCTACGAGATTGAGAACGAAACGCTAGAAATCGTCGCCTCGATGCACACCGGCGTCCCGCGCCCGGAAATTGTTGCGGTGCTCGGCTCCGTCCTCGATGCCCCCCAGGTGCAAGAGACAATCGCACGGCACGAGATCGAGGTGATCTACCATGCCGCCGCCTACAAGCACGTGCCCATCGTGGAGCAAAACCCCATCTGCGGCTTGTGGAACAACACCTTCGGCGCCGCCGTTGTCGCCGAGTGCGCCAAAGCAGCGGGAATTGAGCTTATGGTGCTCATTTCCACAGACAAGGCCGTGCGTCCTGCGAACGTGATGGGTGCAAGCAAGCGGCTGGCGGAGCTCATTTTGCATAGTGCCGCTGTCAGCGGAACACCGACAATCTTCACGATGGTCCGCTTCGGCAATGTGCTTGACAGCTCCGGCTCGGTCGTCAGGAAGTTCCGCCGGCAAATAAGCACTGGCGGACCCGTGACCGTCACGCATCCCGAGATCATCCGCTATTTCATGTCGATCCCCGAGGCGGCCGAGCTCGTCATCCAGGCGGGGGCGATGGCCAAGGGTGGCGACCTCTTTGTGCTCGACATGGGGGAACCGGTGCGCATCGACGATCTTGCCCGTCTCATGATCCGCCTGACCGGGCTCGACGTGAAAAGCCCAGACAATCCCGACGGCGATATCGCGATCACCTACACGGGGCTGCGGCCCGGCGAGAAACTCTACGAAGAGCTGTTGATCGGCGCCAATACCAGGGCGACGGAGCACCCCCGCATCTGGCGTTCGGATGAGCCATTTCTCCCCAAAGCCGAACTCGAGCGGGAACTGGAATTGCTCAAGACGGCAATGAACATGCGGGACGTTGAAACCATGCAAGCCGTGCTCATGCGCACGGTGGAAGGCTACCACGCGGAGCCGCACCCTCGGCAGGGCGAAGCGACGATACTGGCGGAATGGCCCCCTTCCTCGCGGACCTTGCATTGACATGGCGATGCCAGCGGTTGCTCCGGCGACAGGAATAAGACGTGTCGCGATCATTGTCCCTTCGGGCCAGACCCTGCAGCAGCTGCGCCGTTCGCTCTTCGCTCAAATTGCTGCACGCCGCCACCGTATCCTGGCGATTGCGCCAGACTTCGACTCCACCGACGTCGATGCCCTCGACGACATCGGGGCCGAGCGCGCCGTCTTCGCCACCGAACCCAGCGGGTTTAAGCTCTTTGCCGATTGGAAGGCGATCAGCGCACTCAAGGCAATCCTTGCCGAATGGGCCCCTCATGTGGTGATGGGGTGCGGGTCCAAGCCGATGGTCTATGCCGCGCTCGCCGCCAAGAGTGCAGGTGCGGAGCGCGTCGTTGTGCTCATCAACGCATTGCCGGAACACCGGTTCGCCGGCACTCTCGCGATCGACGAGATGCCGGCATGGCGCTACCGCCAGGCGCTACGCGCGGCGGATGAGGCCGTCTTCTACAATCGCGACGACGTCGCCCTCCTAAAGCGGCTCGGCATATTGCCGCGTGCGCTGCCGACCATCGTGGTGCCCGGCGCGGGCGTCGATCTAGAACAACGCGGGAGCGCGGGGCTGCCGACTCTGAACCAGGGCCTCGTGTTTCTGATGGTTGCTCCACTCGACCGGCGCAAGGGCGTCATCGAATACTGTGAGGCTGCAAGCGAGGTGCGCAAGCGCGCGCCCAACACGCGGTTCCTGCTCGCGGGTGCTCCCGGCGAAGGCACCTTCGAGGTCCTGCCGGACGAGCTTGGCACGCATGGGACCGCCGTCGAGTACCTGGGATCGGACGAGGACATGGGCCCGCTGCTCACCCAGTGCCATGTGTTTGTCTATCCCTCTCACGCCGAGGGCATGCCGCAGCCGGTGCTGGAGGCAATGGCGGCCGGCCGGCCAATCGTGACCACCAATGTTGCCGGGTGCCGCGACACCGTGGACGAGCGAGTCAATGGATGTCTCGTCAAGGCGCGTGATGCGCATGCCCTGGCGGTGGCGATGGAAAGCTTTCTGAAACGGCCCGATCTCATTCCGCCGATGGCCCGCGCGAGTCGCACCAAGGCTGAGCGATTTTGCAGCATCGAGAGCGTCAAGGGGTCATTGATGACCGCGCTGGGGCTGGAGTGAGTTGACAGATGTGCGGCGCCATTGCGCCTGCCGGCACACCGGATCTGCGAACAGCTCAACGCCCGCTATAAAGTGCGTAACTGAGCTTGGGTTGACGGAACGAGGTGTCGGGATCGACGAGCATGTTGGGGCGGATGGCTTGGCGGCCGAGCAACATGCGATAGGTCATTTTCTCCCTGTTCGTCAACGTGACCTCGATTGGCCATTGCGATTGCCCCATGCAGAGGCGCGTCGCAATGACGAAGCGCAGCTCATGTTCCCCGTTCGAGCTCATCACCTCGCGGCGGTCGACGACCGCGGCGCTGACTTCGATCTCCAGGTCCGTGCGCTTGGGATTGGGGCGCACGGTGAAGCGCACCATGGACCGCTTGCTGGGACCAAAGGGCTCGATCACGTGGGTATGAAGAGCGGACGTTCTGGCGCCTGTGTCGATCTTGACCTTGAGCGCGGGTAGGCCGAGATCGGGCAAGGCGACCCATTCCTGCCAGCCGAGGATCAAGGGTGAGTTCATCTGGTGCACGACAGGCAGGAGCCTTCGCAAAGGGCAGATGAGCTCACCTCACTTCTTAGTTTTTTCTGGGCCAAGCGGCACTCGGTTCATTACGTTACATTGTAACACATGGCTCGGATGTCCAGCAGGTCGCCGATGGCTGCGTGACTGGAAAGGCACTTTTGTACCGTATTTTGACGGAGGGGAAACTCCGCCACAAATCCGCTTCTTTCTGTACCGCTGATCCCGTACGGCTCCCCGACCGGTTCAGGAGATCTGATCGGACTGCACGTGCTGCCCCTGACCAGGGAGCCATAAAGCCTATGGAGACTAAATAACATGACGACAAAGAAGGTCTTGCTCGCCCTGGCATCTGCGAGCTTGCTTGCGTTCGGGTCCCTCTCGCCGGTCTATGCAGAGGACCCGCCGGCTGCTGACGACGGTACGACGATGGATGCGCCGGCCGACCCGGATAGCGCCAATACCGGTGATACGGGCGACATGTCTGACCCCGGCACCGACGACAGTGGCGGTGATGCCGCGGACAGCTCCGATAGCAGCAGCGGTAGTGGCGACCAGTAACTCCCACTGCCCTGCTTGACGAGCCGCTCGGTGGCCGCGAGGCCTCGGGCCTTAGAATAGTGAACGTGGCCTCGACGCCTCCCGGACCATCGTCCGAAGAGGCCGTCGGGGCCACGTGTTTATTGTCAAAGGGGCGGCGGCGGACGGCCATGCAATTGACCGCCATGCCGGACTTTCCTATTTCACGGGCATGGCCAAGCTTCCCATCGTCACAGTGCCCGATCCGGTTCTGCGCAAGATCTCGGCGCCCGTCGAGCGCATTGATGGTGAGTTGCGGCAGTTGATGGACGACATGCTCGAGACGATGTACGCCGCGCCGGGCGTCGGCCTCGCCGCCGTTCAGGTGGGCGTGCCGCGGCGGCTCCTCGTGCTCGACGTTGCCGAGGAGGGCGAGGAGCCTCGCCCTCTTTGTCTCGTCAACCCCGAGATCGTCACGCTCGGGCCGGAGATGCGCCTGCATGAAGAAGGCTGCTTGTCCATTCCCGACGTTCACGTCGAGATCGAGCGGCCCTCGACGGTAACCGTGCGCTACGTCGACCGCGAGGGGGCGGCGCAGGAGCTGGCGGCCGAGGGGCTGCTGGCAACCGTGCTCCAGCATGAGATCAATCATCTCGACGGCAAGCTGATTATCGACTTCCTCTCGTCGCTGAAGCGCGACATTGTGGTGCGCAAGCTCAAGAAGCAGGCGCGCGCGACAGAGGCGCTCTGACGTCGCGCGCACCCTTTCCGCAACCGGACTTGGCCGATGACGCTGCGCATCGTTTTCATGGGCACGCCGGAATTCTCCGTGCCGACGCTGGCGGAGGTCCTGGGCGCCGGCCACGAGGTCGCTGGCGTCTACACGCAGCCGCCGCGCCCGGCGGGACGCGGAATGGCGCAGACGCCGTCGCCCGTTCACCGCTTTGCGCAAAGCGCAGGCATTCCCGTGCGCACGCCCGCGAGCCTCAAAGGCGAGGGCGAGCAGCGCGCCTTTGCCGAGCTCAAGGCCGATGCCGCCGTCGTCGTGGCCTATGGGCTGCTGCTGCCGGCGCCGATCCTTGCCGCTCCGCGCCTGGGCTGTTTCAACCTGCATGCCTCTGCCCTTTCCCGCTGGCGCGGCGCCGCGCCCATTCAGCGGGCGATCATGGCGGGCGACCCCGAGACCGCGGTGATGGTCATGCGCATGGAGCGGGGTCTCGATACGGGCCCCGTCTGCCTGGCCGAGCCCGTCGCCATCGGATCCGACATGACGGCCGGCGAGCTGCACGACATCCTGGCGCAGCGTGGCGCCAGCCTGATGGTGCGCGCGCTTGCCGCATTGGAACGCGGCTCGCTGGAGTGCGCGCCCCAGTCCGAGTCGGACGTGACCTATGCCGCAAAGATCGACAAGGCCGAAGCGCGCATCGATTTTACCAGGCCGGCGGGGGAGGTGCACAACCTCGTTCGCGGGCTGTCACCCTTTCCCGGCGCCTGGTTCGAAATCGGCGTGGAGGGAAAGCGCGAGCGCATCAAGGTGCTGCGCACCTGCCTGGCCGAAGGCAAAGGACGCCCCGGCGAGGTGCTCGACGACCGTTTGACCGTGGCCTGCGGCGCCGGCGCCGTGCGTCTGTTGGAGCTGCAGCGCGCGGGCAAAAGACCGATGTGGTCCGACGAGCTCCTGCGCGGCTTTCCGCTGCCGCCCCATACGGTGCTTTGCGCGGCCCGTTAAGCATAGGGGCGCTCCCTTGCCGCGGGCGCAGAAAGGCGCGTTAAGGTATCATTAGCCATGTTGTCCTGCGTGCTGTGGAGTGTGCCATGCGTCTTCTCGGTCTGTTGCTCGTCGCGGCTGCGACCGCCGTCCTCGTCAAAGGCGCCGTTGGCCAGGAGGCCTACACCACCCGCTTCGAGACGCGCCCCTACTATGGCGCGGTCGTCACCATCGAGCACGGCGTGCGCGTTTATCGCCCCGTTCCGCCGACCCTGCACATGATCATCGATCCCCGCGAGCCGACGGCTTATCAAGCGCAATCGCCGAGCAATCGGCGGCCTGCCGTCAAGGGCGTCGATGTCTATGGCCCGCCCAGGCCGAATCCGGAATAAATCTGTCGCCCGGTTCGGCGGGGGATCCTTGAAGGCACGGGTTGAGGCGGACAAGGCAGCCCGCTAGGGATGTCGGGCCGGCACAATCCCGGCCGATCGCCCGAGCCTTCCTGATGCCCCGCTACCGCATCCTTATCGAGTACGACGGCACGCCGTTCCTCGGCTGGCAGCGCCAGCCGCAGGGGCCGAGCGTGCAGGGCGCGCTCGAGGAGGCGCTGCACCGGTTCTGCGGCGAGGAGGCAAGCGTGCGCGGGGCCGGGCGCACGGACGCCGGCGTTCACGCGCTGGGTCAGGTCGCGCACTTTGATTTGGAGAAGTTCTGGGAGCCCTTTCGCGTGTGCGAGGCGCTCAACTTTCACTTGAAGCCGGCTCCGGTCTCGGTGCTCGACTGCGCGATCGCCGCGGACGACTTCGACGCGCGCTACAGCGCCACCGCGCGCCACTACCGCTACCGCATCCTTTGCCGCCGCGCGCCGCCGGCGCTCGAGCGCGACCGCGTGTGGTGGGTTACGGTTGCGCTCGACGCCGAGGCGATGGCGGCTGCCGCGCCTGCACTTCTCGGGCGCCACGACTTCACGACCTTCCGCGCCGCGCAGTGCCAGGCGAACTCGCCCTTGAAGACTCTCGACCGGCTCGATGTGGCGAGACTGGGCGAGGAGATCCGGATCGAGGCCTCCGCGCGCTCGTTCCTGCACAACCAGGTGCGCTCCATGGTCGGCAGCCTCAAGCTCGTCGGCGAGGGCAAGTGGACTGCGGGCGATTTGGAAACTGCGCTTCAAGCGCGCGATCGCGCGGCGTGCGGGCCGGTCGCGGCGGCCTGCGGCCTCTACCTGGTGGGCGTCGACTACGGAAAGCGCAGCGACACGAGTGAGGAGATCGCCGAGGACGACGATTGAGAGATTGACGTCACGGTGCACGGAGATTGCCTTTCACCTCTCCCCGGTGGGGAGAGGTCGCGAGCGTCTATGAC
>Ga0315553_10001244_pt1 | contig 21429 bp, 20 predicted proteins | sample SalMarSW160140MG_FD_203099 | JGI IMG/M metagenome (GOLD analysis project Ga0315553, IMG submission 203099) | Salt marsh sediment microbial communities from the Plum Island Ecosystem LTER, Massachusetts, United States - Salt Marsh Sediment SW1601-40 ... | reverse complement strand
ACGTCGCCGAGCCCGCCGGTTGCAGGCCGGCGTAGTACTCCCTGAGAACGGCGACGACTTCCGGGCGGCTGAACTCGTCGGGAATCTTCTCACCATTGGCAAACATCTCACGCAGACGCGTCCCTGAAATCTGTAACCGGTGCTCGTCGCCGTGCGGGCACGTGCGCGCCGTCGCCATGCCGCCGCACTTGTAGCAAAAGAAAGTGACGTCGATCTTGAGCGGCTGAATGTGGAGGCTGTCCGCGGGAAGCGCGTCGAAAATGTGCTGGGCGTCGAAGGGACCGTAGTAGCTGCCGACACCGGCATGGTCGCGGCCGATGACCAGATGCGAGCAGCCGAAGTTCTGCCGGAAGAGCGCGTGTAGGAGGGCCTCGCGCGGGCCGGCATAGCGCATCTCGATCGGGTATCCGGCCTGGACGTAGGTGCCGGGCACGAAATAGTGCTCGGTCAGTCGGTTGATCGCATCGACGCGGACTTCGGCGGGGATGTCCCCGGCCTTCAGCGCACCCAGAACCTGATGAATGAGTATCCCGTCGCAGACTTCGATCGCGATCTTGGCGAGATGCTCGTGGCTGCGGTGCATCGGGTTGCGCGTCTGAAAGGCGGCGACGCGGCTCCAGCCCTTCTCGGCGAAGAGCGCGCGGGTTTCTTCCGGCCGGTGGTACAGCCCCTTATACTGCTTCGGATAGGCCCCCTCGCTAACCGCTTCGATACGGCCGGCGAGGTTCACTTCGCCCTGGGCGAGCACCTTGGCGACGCCGGGATGGTCGGGGTCGGCCGTGCGGAAAACGTGGTGGCACTCGTATTCTTTGTCGATAACGTACTTCTCGGTGACCTCCATGAGCCCCATGGTTTCGCCGGAGGCGTGGTCGATGAGGGCGACGGTGTCCTCCACCGCAATCCCGTCGGCGATGTCCTGACTGCACGATAGCGTGATCGGTAGCGGCCAAAACAGGCCGTCGCCGATCTTCATGTTGGCCGCGCAGGTCTGCCAGTCGTCGTGGCCCATGAAGCCGGTGAGCGGCGTGTAGGCACCCATTGCCAGCATCAGGAAGTCGGAGGTCTCCCGGCTGGTCATCGGGACCTGCTTCAGACCGTCGGCGCGTTTCAGCGCCTCGGCCCGCTCGACCTCGGGCAACAACAGCGGCACAAGCGCGTCGCTACCGTGCGGCGGGATGAGCTTCGACATGAGCCTGGTCTCTTTGTTGTGCCCTACCGGCGCTCACCATGCGCTAAGCCGACGGCTGATGCGTAGACCCGGTCGTTTGGGCAGCCGGCGTAAAGCGCCATGGGCGCCGCCCGCGAGAATACGACAGCTTTCGGCAATCGTTTGCTCAGTCGACGATATGATAGACGGGCGCCTTCTCCATGTCCCACTTCCCGGACTCCCGGTCGTAGCGGGACAGCGTGAAGCAATGCCAATCCTCGTCGTCCAGCTTGGGGTAGTCGCCCCGGTAGTAGTAGCCCGGCCACCGCGTTTCCTGCCGGAACAACGTGTGCTGTGTCACCGCCTCTGAGGCCAGAAGCCGGTGCTGGAGCTCCCACGCTCGCTGAAGCTGGTGAAGATCCTCGGCCCCGAGGTACGCCAGGTCTTCCTTCAGCATGGTCAGCAATTCGATGCCGCGCGTGAGCAGCGGCTCGTTGGTGGTGTAGTGGGCGCTGATTCCGCCGACGTACTCGTCCATGATCTTCTCGAGACGCTGAAGGCCATGGAGCGGCAGGATGTAGTGCGGCGAAACCGTCCCGGCGACGATCTCGTTGCGATAGACCTCGTAGTGTTCCATCGGCTTGTAGACGATCTGTTTGAGGTCCTCGTACTCGGCTTCGCTGACCTCTGGCCCGTCCGTGCCCATGTCGTTGACGTACTTAACGGCCGCCTTGCCGGCGATGCGTCCCTCCGTGAACGAGCCCGACGAGAACTTGTGGGCGGTCCCGCCGATCGTATCGCCGGCACCGAACAGCCCGTCGACGGTCATCATTCGGTTGTATCCCCACTGGTACTCCGACGGCGCATAATCCTCCGGGCCGCTTGCCCACGCGCCGGAACAGGTCGCATGCGAGCCCATGACGTAGGGCTCGGACGTCGTCAGCTCGGGATTGATTTCCTTCGGGTCGATGTTCTGCGACGCCCAGACCACCGCCTGCCCGATTGTCATGCCGAGGAAATTCTCCCAGCCGACCGTCTCCTTGTGCGGGTCCTGGAAGGCTTCCTTTGTCACCATGCGGATGGGGCCGCGCCCGGCCTTGACCTCCTCGAGCAGGGCGTGGTTGCGCAGACAAGTCGGCACCGGGTGGTGATTGACGTAGTCGCCGACCATCGCCTCGATGGAATCGCGCCAGAAGGCTTCGTAATCCTGCCCGTAGGCGTTTTGCGTGTAGGTCTTGAGGTGCAGGAAGTAGGCGCCGACCGGACCGTAGCCGTCCTTGAACCGAGTGAGAACGATGCGGTTCTCCATCTGGGTCATCTTTGCGCCGACCTCGATCGGCAGCGCGTAAGCAGAGGCGCTGCTCCACGGGGCATACCAGGTGCGTCCCATGCCCTCACCGACGGCGCGTGGCTTGAAGATGTGCGAGGCGCCGCCAGCCGCGACGACAACCGCCTTGGCACGGAAGACGTAGAAGTCCCCGGTGCGGACATTGAAGCCCACCGCACCGCCCACCCGTTTGCCTCCCCTGTCCATCAGCAGGTGGGTCACCATGATCCGGTTGTAGACGTCGCTGGCGGCCTTGCGAGCCGCCTCAGCGACGATCGGCTTGTAGCTCTCGCCGTGGATCATGATCTGCCACTTGCCTTCGCGCTGGTACCTCCCGGTTTCCGGGTCCTTCATGATAGGAAGGCCCCACTCCTCGAACTTGTGAACCGTGGCGTCGACGTGGCGGGCAATGTCGTAGCCGAGGTCCTCGCGCACCAGCCCCATCAGGTCGTTGCGGGCGTAGCGGACATGATCCTCGGGCTGGTTCTCGTCCCACTGCATGCCCATGTAGCAGTTGATCGCGTAGAGGCCTTGTGCGACCGCGCCGCTGCGCTCGATGTTGGCCTTCTCGACGCACACGATCTTGAGGTCGCGTCCCCAATACCGCGATTCGTAAGTCGCCCCGCATCCGGCCATGCCGCCGCCGACAACGAGGATGTCGGCATCCACGAACACGGTCTTTCGGCGGCGCATCACACCAACACCTGCTTGAGTCTCTCGGGGGCGAGTGCCGGCAGGGCATCGATATGGAGCGCCTCAGGTTCGTGCGCGAGTTCCTGGGAGCTCATCGCGTCGGCGGTCGGCACCTCGTAGTCCGACGGGGGCTTGATCGATCCCCAGGGCGTCGTCCTGATCGGGGAAACAAAGTTCTTTTCACGGCCGTCGCGGAACCTGATCTTCCACGAAATGGTCGCCTTTTCCTCTTCCCGCAGCACGCGCACGCTGTGGCCCAGGGGGGCAAAGTCGGCGTAGCCGCGGCAATCGATCGCATGCATCGGGCACGCCTTCACGCAGGAGTAGCATTCCCAGCACATGTTGGGCTCGATGTTGTAGGCGCGGCGGTAGGTAGTATCGATGTGCATGATGTCGGACGGGCAGATATCCACGCAGTATCCGCAGCCGTCGCAACTCGTCATGTAGACAAACGTGGGCATGGGGTCCGTTAGCTCCTGTGTCGACGGCCGACCATGGGGAATCAGAAATTGTGGGGCTCGCGGCGGCCGCTGCCAAAGGTTGCGGGGCTTTCGGCCGGGGCCGGCAGGTTGCGCCGTGAACCGTTGGCCTCTTCCATTCGCCGCTGAAATGCCGCCGCCGGCTTGAAGAACATGTGGGCGAACTTGGACCACGGAATCGACGCGAACAGCACCGTCGTGGCGATGAGATAGAGGGCGAGGAACACGATTGCCCACGCAGTGCTGCCCGCAGACTGGAAGATCGCCCAGATCAGGGCGAACGTCGTGCTCAGGACGAGTGAAGCGACGAACAGGTCGGCGCGTACCAGGCGGAACGGTGAGTTGCCCTCCGAGGCAACGTCGACGCGGATGAAGAACCAAAACCAATAGCCGCCGACGCAGACCATCAGAGCGCCGAGGTACCAGAGCACCGGAATGATCGTAGGCGCGGGCGTGGCGGGCGTCGGGTAGGCGAAGACCAGGATCACGGTCGTGACGACATAGATCACGACACCGTACATCGTTAGTAGGTGGGCGGTCCTGCGACGCGAATTTGTGAATTCACCGGAGGTCAGAACTTCCACCGCGGCGGTCTGGACCGCCAGGACCGTCATCTCTCCGCCGCCGACAGCCCGCGTCCCCTTCTTCTTGGCATTCCGCCAGTCGCCAAAGAAATAGGCAGCGCTCTTCTTGTGGATGGTATCGAACAGCGTTCCCCCCACGACCAGCAGGAACATCACGACGACGTACGCCTGCATGACGGCGGGCGCTACGAACGCCGAAAGCTCGGCGAAGGGATTGCCTGCGAACACCAGTTTGACGTCCCCCGATGAGGTCCAGTTTACGCCTCAGGGCAGCCCTCGGCTCTTCGGGCCAGGCCCACGCATATAGTGTCGCTCCGGCCGGTACCGGCCGCGCCAACGCTGCGACACGCGCTGCGCCGCCCGCGGCAATCGCGCTAAAAACCTCATCCAACTCAGGAGTTTCAGGTGGGTCCGCATCGCGACGCTTAGCATTTTCCGAATAATATCCCTTCGGGCATGATCGGACCAACGATTTGTTCTTGTCATTTCGATAAGTTTCCTCGATGAGTCCGCCATGACGCTCGATCAGCTTCGCGTCTTCGTCGCGGTCGCCGAACGCGGGCACGTGACGCGGGCTGCCCGGGATCTCGGCATCAGCCAGTCGGCGGCTTCGGCCGCCATTCTCGCGTTGGAGTCCCGCTATCGCACCAAGCTGTTCGACCGGGTCGGCCGCGGCATCCAACCGACCGAGACCGGGCGGCTGTTCCTGCGCGAAGCGCGTGCCGTGCTCGACCGGGCCGGGATGGCGCGGTCGGTGCTTCAGGATCTCGCGGGGCACGGCACCGGCTCCGTCGCCATCGCCGCAAGCCAGACGATCGCCACCTACTGGTTGCCCCGCCGGCTTGCGGCTTTCCATGCCGCCAATCCCGGCGTGCGTCTCAACGCGGTGATCCGCAACACCCGTGAGGTCGAAAGTGCGGTCGTCGAGGGCGAAGTGAACATCGGCCTGGTCGAAGGCCCGACCCAGCACCCCGCCCTGATCCGCCAGCAGATTGACCAGGACAGCCTGGTTCTGGTCATCGCATCGGATCGGCCGCCCCCGCCGGTCGATACCGCTGGCCGGCTCGATCTGCGCGCGATCACCTGGGTGATCCGCGAGGCCGGTTCAGGCACGCGGCGAGGACTCGAGGACCTCGCCTTCCGCGAAGGGCTCACCCTCGACGATCTCAACGTTTTCCTGGAGCTGCCCTCGAACGAGGCGGTGCGCGAAGCGATCGAGGCCGGCGCCGGAGCCACCATTATCTCGCGCCACGTCGTCGCTTCCGCCATCGCCGCAGGAAAGCTGACCGAAATCCCCGTCGCCCTGCCGCAGCGCGAATACGCGCTACTTCGTCATCGCGACCGCCATGCGACACCGGGACAGAAGGCTCTTGTCACCTACCTGACCGGCGGCACCGACCCCACATGACGCGCGGACAGCGCCGAGCGCTCTGTGCCGCAAGTTGGGCCAATTCAGGCATGGCGCAGCATTCGAGCGTCCCGGGCGGCAGTCGCTCCTTCACTGGCACGCTAGCATTAGCTATGTGATTGATCCGGCTGCGTGGATGGGTAGTTGGGCGGTCGAAGGCACCGGTTTTGAAAATCGGCCTAAGCCGTCCCTCACCGTCTCGCCACATAGCGCTGGGTCAGGAATTCAGCGGCTTTTGCGCCCCAAACACCTCGGGCTCATGACATTTCTTTATTGGCTGTCGTCATGCGTCCGGCGGCGGTGGCAAATTTCCGGCAACGGACACTGAGGTTCGCGACCATGCAACCCTCCAAGGTCAGCCTGCCACGCGGAGTGCTTGTCTGCGCATTTCGTTGTCGTTAAGGCGGACGGCCATATGCACGTGACAGATATGCTCGTTCGAATCCAGTCGCTCCGACCACTCCGCTTCGCGGCAACGAGGTCTGCAGCGCGCCCACTCACCGCGCCTGGTCGAGCAGCCGCTTCAGTTCGAGCAGCTCACTCAGCGCCGTCTGCAGACGATGGACCTCGTCGTTGGTGAGCCGTTCAGCGGACGGCTTGCCACCGTGTCCGACGGCACCGTTGCCGTTGTTGTTATGTACGCGGAACTCGCGCGGGTCGAAGGTCGGCTCGACGTGAACGTCCTCGACGTCAGCACCGTCAAGCGCAGCGATCTCGTCGAGATCGCTCGGCTCGTGCGTGTCGCCGCGAGTGGGTTGCGCCACCGGACCGGGGCCCCCGCCCCGTCCGACCGAGGCCACAGAACGTGGTCCCTGTTCGCGCAGGATGCGCTGCACGCCGCGTATGGTGTAGCCCTCGCCGTACAGCAGGTGGCGGATGCCGCGCAAGAGATCGATGTCGTCCGGGCGGTAGTAGCGGCGGCCGCCCCCGCGTTTCATCGGCCTGATCTGGGAGAAACGGGTTTCCCAGAACCTGAGCACGTGTTGCGGAAGATCGAGCTCCTCCGCAACTTCGCTGATCGTCCTGAATGCGTCAGGCCCCTTCGACACCGCTCTTCCCGCACTCGGCCGCGAAGCGGTCGGCTATTGACCGCCGCCGTCTCGGCCGCCGTTCCCCACCAGCGCGTCGTTTATTCTCTGTTTGAGCACATTGCTGGGTTTGAACACCATCACCCGCCGTGGCGAAATCGGCACCTCCTCGCCGGTCTTGGGATTGCGCCCCACGCGCTCACCCTTGCTGCGAACCACAAACGAGCCGAACGACGAGAGCTTCACCGGCTCGCCACGCACGATGCAGCCACTGATCTCACCCAGCACCAGTTCCACCAGGTCGGCCGACTCGGTACGTGACAGACCGACCGCCTGATAAACGGCCTCACACAGATCAGCGCGCGTTACCGTCTTGCCCCCCATGGCCTCGACTTTCTACCGCTCGCCGCACCCAAGGAACTCTCACCAGTCAGACCGGTGCGATAGCCTATTGGCTCGCTTCGTGCGAATCAACTGATCTGAGCGAAAACGGACGGACTATTCGGTGGCGGTTTCACCAGCGAAGGATGGCCGAGCCCCAGGTGAAGCCGCCGCCCATCGCCTCGAGGAGGATGAGGTCGCCGTGCTTAATGCGGCCGTCGTGGCTGGCTTCCGCCAGCGCCAACGGGATTGACGCGGCCGACGTGTTGCCATGGCGGTCGATGGTTCTGATCACGCGATCCATAGGGATACCGAACCGCTTCGCGGTCGCGTCAATGATGCGCACGTTCGCCTGATGCGGCACGAACCAGTCAATCGTCGCTGGTTCGATGCCCGTCGCTTCGAAGGCGCTGGCAATGACGTCGCCGATCATGGTGACCGCGTACTTGAACACCTCGCGCCCGTGCATGCGCACGTGGCCGACCGTTCCGGTCGACGACGGTCCCCCGTCGACGTAGAGCTTGTCCCTATAGCGGCCGTCCGATCTCAGGTGGGCCGTCAGCAGCCCGCGGTCGCCGTTGGCGCCGGACTGCGTCAAGCGACCGAGCACGACCGCACCGGCCCCGTCACCAAACAGCACGCATGTCGACCGGTCGGTCCAGTCGAGAATGCGCGAGAAGGTCTCGGCGCCGATCAGCAACAACGTCTCCGCCTGCCCGGCGCGAATGAGCGCATCGGAGGTAGCAAGGGCGTAAATGAAGCCGGTGCACACCGCCTGCAGGTCGAAGGCCGCGCCGTGGGTCATGCCGAGCTTTTCCTGGACCGTGACCGCGGCGGCCGGAAACGTGTTGTCCGGGGTCGAGGTCGCCACGACGATCATGTCGATGTCGGCGACCGTTAGCCCTGAGTCGTCGAGGGCGCGGCGCGCCGCCGCTGCCGCAAGGTCGGACGTGAGCTCCCCGTTTCCGACCACATGACGCTGCTTGATCCCCGTCCGTTGGCGAATCCATTCGTCCGAAGTCTCGACCATCTGGGCGAGATCGGCGTTGGTCAGAACCTTCTCGGGCAAATAGCTGCCACTACCGAGCACCACGGAGCGCACGGAGTTCACATCGCACCCGTATTCGCGACATTCCCGAATTCCGCGACCGCGCCGCGGTAAGCCGACAGTTCCTGATTGATTTTGTCGACAACGCCGCTGCGCGCCATGCTGTATCCGATCTCGATAGCGGCGGCGAAGCCCTCCGCGTCGGCGCCGCCGTGGCTTTTGATGACGATTCCGTTGAGCCCGAGGAATACGCCGCCGTTCATGCGTCGCGTGTCGAGCTTGTGCCTCAGTCCGTCGAAGGCGCCCCTTGCCAGGAAGAAGCCGATACGGGCGAACGGCGACTGGGTCATGGCATCGCGCAGATAGCTGGCGATCTGCCGCGCGGTGCCTTCGGCCGTTTTCAGCGCGATGTTGCCGGCGAATCCCTCCGTGACCACCACGTCGACCGTACCCTGGCCGATGTCGTCGCCCTCGACGAAGCCAGTGTAGGCAAGGTGCGGAAGGTCGGCCTCCTTCAGCATTTGTCCGGCGTTGCGGATCTGATCCACTCCCTTGACCTCCTCGACCCCGATATTGAGGAGGCCGACGCTCGGCCGCTCCTTGTTGAACACCGCCCGCGCCATTGCGGCGCCCATTACAGCCGACTCGAACAAGAGCTCGGCATCCGCCCCGATGGTTGCGCCACAATCGAGCACGATGCTCTCACCGCGCAACGTCGGCCACAGCGCGGCGATTGCCGGGCGATGGATCTCCGAGGCTCCATGCAGGCAGAATTTCGCCATCGCCATCAACGCGCCGGTATTACCGGCTGAGACGGTGAAGTCAGCGCCGCCCGATTTGACCGCCTCGATCGAACGCCACATGCTCGACCGCCAGCGGCCGCGGCGCAACGCCTGACTCGGCTTGTCGTCCATGCGCACCGCCACGTCGGTGTGCTCGAAGCGGGACGCGGCCTTCACCCTCGGGTGGAGATCCAGGATCGGGCGAACGACTGCCTCGTCGCCGAACAGCATGAAGGCAAGGTCGGGGCGCCGGGCCAGCGCAATCTCGGCCCCCGGCACGACGACCTCGGGTCCCCTGTCGCCTCCCATGACGTCCAACGATGCAGTGACGGTCGCCGCCATCGAGCCCCTTATGCAAGTTCGATCGCCGGAACTGCCGTCTGAACGGTCCGGCTCGGCCGCGCGACCGCGAAAGAACGTGCACATTACAGGCTTCGGCTGGCCAGACAAAGGCTCACCGCCCAAAACTGCGGCACGCTAACGTTTTGGCGGCTCCCGCCTGGCCAGCTCCGCAAGCACGGCGAACGGCGAATCACGGGTGTCGTCCCGTGCCCCCGTGGCCTCGGCCGGCAGCGTCGCGTCCGGCGCGCGCGGGTAAGGGTCGATGGCCATCACGAAATGCTCCTCGGCCAGCGCGCCGAGATCGATCGTCGGCCCGGCCAGCACCTCCGGCGGATCGAGTTGATCGGGGTCGATCATTACCTCGGCCCCCGGCTTCGGCGATTTCGGCGCCTCGGGCGAACTGGGCGCGACGAAGCGCACGGACACCGGCTCGTCGATGTGCTGTTCGACCGGCGCCAGACTGACAACGCACGTCTGCACGATGTCGCCGACGACGCGACCGCTGAGCGTAACGCCCCCGCCCGCCTCCGGCGACAGGGTCGCACTCGCCGACAGGGCCTCGACCGCGACCAGGCCGTAAGCGGCGGCCAGAGCCGCACGTTGCACCGGGCTGGCTACGATCTCCACGTCTACCCCAGCCGCTGGAATATCGGCGGCCACCACCGGCCGCGACAAGATCCGCATGTCGCTCACGACCCCGCCTCCGCCCGAGCGAAGGCCCCCGGATGCGGAAACACTGGCGGCGCGTCGAGAAGCGCCGCCGCGCCGCGTCCCGCAAGCGCCTCCGACGTCGCCATAGCGTACGCCGCGAGCGCCGTCGCCGACGTCGGCGAAACACCCACGACATTCCGGCCGATCGCCTGCGCGAGCCCCACGGGATCGCGCCTGGCAAGGCTCCTGCCGTAGGCATCTGCACGCCCATAGAAGCGCTCGGCCATCTGGCGCATGCGCCGAGGCACGGCGAGGTCGCCGATCCCAAGCTCGCGCAGCGAGCGATCCATGTCGAGGCAGAAGAAATCGAAAATCCGCTGCCCGATGGCCCGTTCAGACTCGCCACCGATCTTGAGCCGCTCGATCACTATCACTGTATGCACAATCACCATCTCGAACCGCCCCGCCACCGTGTCGGGAACGCCGAGGTCGACGTAGAAGGCGGCGGAGCGGGCCTGCGCCACGATGGCGCCGTAAAGGCCCGATGCAATGCGCGCCGCTTCGCGATCCCGACGGTAACGGCGGTCGAACATGGACGTTTTCCTTACCTTCGGGACCCAGACACATTGCAACCCGGCCTAGCCCACGCTAGGGGGATTGCCAAGATCGCTCAACTCCCAGGAAAGACGCCTTGAAGTATCGCCTGCCGCCCCGGAAGACCGCCCTCCCCCTCTCCTCGCGATGGACAATCGCCGCGGCCGCGGTGGTCCTTCTGAGCGTAGTCTCCGCGTGCTCGACCTCTGGCGGCGGTCGTGGCTTCAGCCAGACGACCCAGCACGGTTATGTAGTCACGCCCTATTCCCTCGAACAGGTGCCGGTCGGCTCCAGCAAGGATCAGGTGCTGATCGCGCTCGGATCGCCGTCAACGACGGCCAACTATGGCAACGACGTCTTTTACTACATCAGCCAGACCCGACACCGAGCCGTCGCCTTCATGCCGGAGAAGGTTGTCGATCAGCGCATCGTCGCGGTCTATTTCGACGAGAACGACGAAGTCGAACGGATCGCCAACTACGGCCTCCAGGATGGCAAGGTCTTCGACTTCATCAGCCGCACTACGCCGACCGGCGGCGCCGACGAGAACTTCCTGCAACAAGTGCTTTCGGGCGTGATCGGCGTCGGACCGCGGCGGCCGTTCTAGGAGCGGCCAGCCTGACGCCGCGGCGCGCCAAGGTATCCCTGACAACCTGACTGGGGCGATCCGACCCGCGCGTACCGGCGCCTGCGCGCGTCTCGCCCTCTCAGTGTGCCAGAACCGCCAGCAGCAACAACGCCACGATATTCGTGATCTTGATCATCGGGTTGATGGCCGGGCCGGCGGTGTCCTTGTACGGGTCGCCGACGGTGTCACCGGTGACCGCCGCCTTGTGGGCTTCCGACCCCTTGCCGCCGTAGTTGCCGTCCTCGATGTACTTCTTGGCGTTGTCCCAGGCCCCGCCGCCTGCCGTCATCGAGATGGCGACGAAAAGGCCGGTGACGATGACCCCGAGGAGCATCGCGCCGACCGCCGAGAATGCTGCCGCCTTGCCGCCGATCCAGTTGATGACGAAGAAGACCACGATCGGCGACAGCACCGGCAGCAGCGAGGGGATGATCATTTCCTTGATCGCAGCGCGGGTCAGGAGATCGACGGCGCGACCGTAGTCCGGCCGTTCGGTTCCCGCCATGATCCCCGGCTTCTCGCGGAACTGGCGGCGCACCTCCTCGACGATGGCGCTCGCCGCCCGGCCGACCGCGGTCATGGTGATGCCACCGAACAGGTAGGGCAAGAGGCCGCCGAACAGGAGGCCGACGACGACGTATGGGTTGGCCAGCGTGAAGTCGACGTCGACCCCGGCGAAATAGGGGAACTCGGCCGGGTTGGCGGCGAAGTGGTTGATGTCCGATGTGTAGGCGGCGAACAGCACAAGCGCGCCGAGGCCGGCCGAGCCGATGGCGTAGCCTTTGGTTATTGCCTTGGTCGTATTGCCGACCGCGTCGAGCGCGTCCGTGGTCTTGCGCACCTCCTCTGGCAAGTCAGCCATTTCGGCGATGCCGCCGGCGTTGTCGGTCACCGGGCCGAAGGCGTCGAGGGCGACGACCACCCCGGCCAGCGCCAGCATGGTGGTGACGGCGATGGCGATGCCGAACAGGCCCGCGAGGGAATACGACGTGAGGATCCCGGCCATGATGACCAGCGCCGGCAGCGCCGTCGACTCCAGCGACACGGCAAGCCCCTGGATGACGTTCGTGCCGTGACCGGTGATCGACGCGGTAGCGATCGACTGGACCGGCCGGTGGTGGGTGCCAGTATAGTACTCGGTGATCCAGATGATCAGCCCAGTCACCGCCAGGCCGGCGATACCGCAAAGATAGAGGTCGATGCCGCGGAACGGCATCGGATCGAGCGAAGTGAACAGCGACCCGAATACCAACCAGCTCACCGGATAAAGCACGATCAGCGACAACACCGCGGTCGCAATGAACCCCTTATAAAGCGCGCCCATGATTGAGTTGTTGGCGCCGAGCCGGACGAAGAACGTCCCCGCGATCGACGTAACGACGCACGCCGCGCCGATCGCCAGCGGGTAGAGCATCGCCCTCTCCGCAAGTCCGCTGCCGGCAAAGAAGATCGAGGCGAGCACGATCGTCGCCACCACGGTGACTGCGTACGTCTCGAACAGGTCGGCGGCCATGCCGGCGCAGTCGCCGACGTTGTCGCCGACGTTGTCGGCGATCGTCGCGGGGTTGCGCGGATCGTCCTCGGGAATCCCGGCCTCGACCTTGCCGACAAGGTCGCCGCCAACGTCGGCGCCCTTGGTGAAGATGCCGCCGCCGAGACGGGCGAAGATCGAGATCAGCGAGGCGCCAAAACCGAGCGCCACCAGTGCGTCGATGACCACCCGATCGCCGGGAGCGTAGCCGGCAAACTGTGTCAGGATCAGGTAGTAGACGGAGACCCCGAGGAGCGCGAGGCCGGCGACCAGGAGGCCGGTAATGGCGCCGGAGCGGAAGGCGATGGCGAGCCCGGCGCCGAGGCTCTGGCTGGCCGCCTGGGCAGTGCGCACGTTGGCGCGCACAGACACGTTCATGCCGATGATGCCAGCCGAACCGGAGAGGATGGCGCCGATGGCGAATCCGACGGCGACCGTAGCGGACAGAAGCCAGGCGATGATGATGAAGATGACCACGCCGGCGATGGCGATGGTGGTGTATTGGCGCCTGAGGTAGGCCGTAGCGCCCTCGCGAACGGCGCCGGCGATCTCCTGCATGCGCGGCGAGCCGGCATCGGCCGCCAGAACGTCGCGCGCGGCCCACACCCCGTAGGCGATCGAGAGCAGGCCGCACAGAATGATCAGATAAATCACCGGTTTGGTTTCCTTCCGTCCCGGACAGGGAGGGCCAACCGGCGCCGCCACCGTCCCAATCATGTGAAAAACGGCCGCACCGGGTCGTGGCGGCCGTCGAGGCACGGGCGAGGGTATGACCCGGCCGCGCGCACGCGTCAAGATCGCACCTCGCCGCCGCTTGCCGGGGGGAAATCGCGCCGTTCAGGCCGTCCGCCACCGGTTACCGAGGGCGCCGAGGCCGAGCGCCAGCGCGCACACCGCGATGACTGGGAACGCGACCCAGTTGATACGCTCCCAGCCCACGGTCGCGAACAGGTGGCCCGACGACAGGGAGGCGATCGCCACGGAGCCGAACACCAGGGAGTCGTTGAGGCCCTGCACCTTGCTCTTCTCATCGGCGCGGTAGGTTTCGGTCAACATGGCGGTCGCGCCGATGAAGCCGAAGTTCCAACCCACCCCCAGCAGGATTAGGGCGAGCCAGAAGTGCATCAGGTCGATGCCGGCAAGCGCGATCAGCGCGCAGGCCGTTAACAGCGCAAGCCCGGCCGCGATCACGGTTTCCTTGCCGAAGCGCACGATCAGCGCGCCTGTAGCAAAGCTCGGCGCGAACATCGCGAGCACGTGCCACTGTATGCCGAGCGCCGCGTTGTTCTCCCCGAGGCCACAGGCGACCATGGCCAGGGGCGCCGCGGTCATCAGCAGGCTCATCGACGAGTAGGCGCCGATGCCGCAGATCAGCGCGACAATGAAACGCGGCTGGCGAACGATCTCGACAAGCCGACGGCCGCCGGTGCTGACCTCCTTCTTGGGAATGCCGCGCGCCTCGCCGCCGAGCAGTGCCACCACGGCCATGCCGATCGCGGCAAGCACACTGATCGCGAAGAAACTTCCTGCGAATGGGATCGGTTCGAGGAGATCGCGGGTGAAGATCACGGTCTGCGGCCCGATCACAGCTGCCGCGACCCCGCCTGCCAGTACCCAGGAAATCGCCCTGGCGCGGAACGCCGGACTGCCGGTATCTGCGGCGGCAAAGCGATATTGCTGGACGAAGGCCCCGGCGAGGCCCGCCACGACGAGGCCGACGACGAAGCCCGCGAACGATCCGAGGAGCACCGAAAACCCGGCTATCAGCCCGGCCAGGATTCCGATCATCGCACCGATGATGAAGCCCGTCCGTCGCCCGACCCAACGCATGAGCGTGGCCGCCGGAATCGCGCCGGCGGCCACGCCGACGGTGAATCCGCTCACCGGAAGCGTCGCCAGCGATTTGTCCGGCCCGAGCAGGTACACCCCAGTCAGCCCACCGAGCGATATCATGATGGGTGCGGCGGACGCACCGAACGCCGACGCCACCGCCAGAACGGTCGCGTTGCGCTTCGCGTACGGTTCATCGTCGGTTGGCGCTGCGATCACATCCTGGGTCATCGGGCGCGAGTTTAGCGGGATCGGCGGGCGGTTCGGCGTCAAAAGTGCGTGTGGCCGTGGCGGCTGACGCGGATCGTTCGCCCGGTCGCGTCCTTCACGACCGGCGGCCCCTTCCCGGCCATGATGCGCCCGATGCGCGTCACCGCGATCCCTGCGTCCCTCGCGTCGCGGGCGAATCCGCCGGCCGCCGCCGCCGCGACCGTCGCCAGGATCTCGTAGTCGTCCCCTCCGTTGAGCACCGCCGAAAACGCCGACGGCTCCATGGCGATCAGCCGCCGCGCAGCAGCCGACAGCGGAATCAGGTGCGACCCGATCTCGGCCCCGACGGCAGAGACTTCGCAGATGTGGTTGAGATCGACGACGAGCCCGTCGGAGACGTCGATGGCGCTCGAGGCGTGGCGGCGGAGCACCGGTGCTAGCCCCAACCGCGGCTCGGGGTGGAGGAAGCGGCGGAGGAGCCCCTTGCCCCCATCCGGTGCCGTGATCTTGGCCTGGCGCAGCCTGAGCCCGAGCGCCGCGTCGCCGATGGTGCCCGTGACGAAGACCGCGTCGCCCGGCCGCGCGCCCGAGCGCAGGACCATTCGCCCCCTGGGCACGTGCCCGAGTGCGGTCACCGCGACTGTAACTCTGCCGGCCGCCTTGATGGTATCGCCGCCTATGAGGCTGATGTCGTAGCGGCTCTGGTCGGCCTTCAAGCCCCTGGCGAACGCGCCGACCCAGGCTTCCGTCCAGTTGCCGGGGAGCGACAGCGACAGGAGGTAGGCCGAGGGAACAGCGCCCTTGGCCGCGAGATCGGAGAGGTTGACCCGGAGCGCCTTACGGGCCACCGAGTCCGCCGGATCGTCGTGGAAGAAGTGGACTCCCTCGGCAATCGTGTCGGCGGTGATCACGAGGTCGTTCCCCGCCCGCGGACGGAAGAGCGCGGCGTCGTCGGCGAGACCGATGGCGCCTCGCGTCCGAGCCAGCGGCCGGAAATACCGCGCGATCAACTCGAACTCGCCGGGACGGGCGCGTTTTTCGGCCATGCCGTCAGCGCCCCGTCGACCCCGCCCCGAACTCGCTCGCCCTCAGCGTCCGCGCCAGCGTGTCGAGGACGCCGTTGACCATTCCCGGCACGTCCTCTTCGAAAAATGCCTTTGCCACGTCGACGTATTCGCTAATCGCGACGCGTGCCGGCACATCGGGACGGGCGGAGAGCTCAAAGGCACCGGCGCGGAGGATTGCCCGCAACGTTGCGTCAACCCGTGCGAGCGGCCAGTCCGGCGTCAGCGCCTGATTGATCGCCGGGTCGAGGGTCCGTTGGTCGCGCACTGCGCCGGTCACGATATCGCGGAAGAACGCGGCGTCAGCGTCACGGTACTGGTTGCCGTCGAGTTCACGGCCGAGGCGATAAGCCTCGAATTCCGCAATTACGTCGGGAAGCGTGACCCCACCAAGGTCCATCTGGTAGAGCGCCTGGACCGCCGCCAACCGCGCGGCGCCGCGCTGGTTGGCCGGGCGCGATCGCCGATCGGCCGAACTGGCGTCGGTGACGGTCGTCGATGCTTTCATGATGCAAGACGCGCCTTGAGCGCGATCATGTGGAGCGCGGCTTGGGCGGCAGCACCGCCCTTGTTCACCTCCTCGACCCGCGCCCGCACCCGCGCCTGGTCCATGGTCTCCACCGTCAACACGCCGAAGCCGAGCGCCAGCCCCTCGCCCGCGGCGAGGTCGATGATGGCGCGGGCCGACTGATTGGCGACGATATCGTAGTGGCTGGTCTCGCCCCGCACGACACACCCGAGGACCACGTAGCCGTCGTGCTTGGTGCCGCCCTCGTCGGCCGCGGCGAGCGCCATCGACAGTGCCGCCGGCAGCTCCAGCGATCCCGGCACCGACACCCGGTCAAACGTCGCCCCGGCACGCTTGAGCACCGCCTCCGCCCCGCGCAGCAGCTCGTCGGCGATCTCGTCGTAGAACCGTGCCTCGATAATCAACAGATGCGGCGCGCGCTCGGCCATCGACGTTGCCCGATCGGAAAACCGCGTCACCAATCACGCCCACGGTCGCTTTGTCCAGAGAAAACGGCCATCCGCGGGCGACCGGCAAGCCGATCGCGACGTCGCGGGCGCGCCCGCGCTAAGACGACCCCCCGCCTGCCTCCATCAGCCGGGCGACGTGGCGCGCCAGCGTATCGACCTCGAGGTTGACGCGATTACCTGGCCGCCGCTCGCCCCAGTTGGTAACCTTCAGCGTGTGGGGGATGACGAGGCAATCGAAGCGGTCTCCATCGACGCCGTTGACAGTGAGCGAAGTGCCGTCGAGGGCCACCGATCCTTTCGGAGCGACGAACCGCGCGAGATCGTGCGGAGCGGTGAAGGCGAAGCGGGTCGCGTCACCGAGCGGCTCGCGCGACGTCACCGTCGCCACGCCGTCGACATGGCCGGCCACCATGTGGCCGCCGAGCTCGTCGCCGACCTTCAGCGGGCGCTCAAGGTTGACCGCGGTGTCCACCGCCCAGTCGCCAACAGTCGTCACCGCCAGCGTCTCGCGCGCGGCCTCCACGTCGAACACCGTTCGGCCACTGTCGTCGGTCGCCCGAGCCACCACCGTCATGCACACACCGTTGCAGGCGATCGACCCGCCGACGATAATCGACTCGACGTGGTAGCCGCACGCGATCGACAGCCGGCGCACGCGGTCGCCCTCCCCGATTCTGACGACGCGTCCGACGTCGGTGACGATGCCGGTGAACATCGCGCTTAGGCTGCTCGAACGTAGCGGCGCAGCTGATCCTCCCCAACGACGGTGGTTTCGACCATGCGGTAACGCGGGCTGCGCTCGATGGCCGACAGGGCCATGCCGCCGAGCGCCCTCACGCCGTTCGCGCCGACCACCACCGGCGCGCGGAAGATCGCCACCTCCTCCAGCAGATCACCGGACACCAGCGACGAGGCGACGCGCGCGCCCCCTTCGGCCAGCACCCTGGAGAATCCGTCGTCAGCGAGTTTTTCAAGCACCTGCTCCAGGTCGACCCCACCGGCAAGCACGTCCACCTCGACCACCTTGACGCCGGCCTCGGTCAACGCGGCCCTGGCGTCCAGGGAGGCCCGAGGGCCGACGAACACGATGAGCGGTGCCGCTCCCGCCGACTGGACCAGCCGCGAGTCCATCGGAAGCCGGGCGTTGGCATCAAGGATCACACGCGCAGGCGAGCATTTCTCGAGACCCGGCAGCCGCACGGTCAGACGCGGATCGTCAATCAGAACCGTGCCAATGCCGACCATAACAACGTCAAACTCGGTCCGCATCGCCTGGACTGCGTCGAAGGCGGGTTTGCCAGTGATGATCATCCGCTCGCCCTGGCTCGTGCCGATCATGCCGTCGGCCGAGACCGCGAGTTTCAACGTGACGTGTGGCCGGCCCTTGGCGATGCGTGCGACATGACCGGAATGGGCGCGGGCGGCCTCCTCGGCAAGCACATCCGTAGTGACGACGATGCCCGCCTTCCTCAGCGCCGCGTGGCCATTGCCGCTGGTACGCGGATCGGGATCCGTCATGGCGGTGACGACCCGGGCGACCCCGGCATCGATCAGTGCCTCGGTGCAGGACTTCGTCCTGCCCGAGTGGGCGCAAGGTTCGAGGGTGACGTAGACAGTGGCGCCCTTTGCCGCCGCACCCGCCTCCTTCAACGCCTCTCGCTCGGCGTGCGGGCGCCCGCCGGCCGCGGTCCACCCGCGGCCGAGCACCACCACGTCGCCGTCGGTTCTGACGACCACGCAGCCGACGGCCGGATTGGGCGACGTCTGGCCGAGGTTGCGGCGTCCGAGCCGCAGTGTCGCGGCCATCATGCGTCGATCGAATTCCGGATCGACCGGGAGGAGCGACTTCTTGCGGCTGGTCATCGCCGTTACCGGCTCAGTTCCGGCTGGCCTTCAGCGGCTGATCGCCGGATAGTTCGTCGAGAACCTGCTTGAAGTCCTCGGTGTCGCGGAAATTGCGGTAGACCGAAGCAAAGCGCACATAGGCGACCTCGTCGAGGTTGCGCAATCCTTCCATGACAAGCTGTCCGATCCGCTCGGACGCGATGTCGCTCTCGCCACTGCTCTCGAGCTGACGGACGATCCCGCTCAGCATCCGCTCGACCCGCTCCGGGTCGACGGCACGCTTGCGGACCGCCACCTCGACCGAGCGCGCCAACTTGTCACGATCAAACGGCACCCGCCGGCCGTTCTTCTTGACCACCGTCAGTTCTCGCAGCTGGATGCGCTCGAACGTTGTGAACCGGCCCCCGCAATCGGGGCACACCCGCCGCCGGCGGATCGCCGTGTTGTCCTCCGACGGACGCGAGTCCTTCACCTGGGTATCGGGATTGCCACAGTAGGGACAGCGCATGTCGGAGCCTCCAGAACCGCCGCCGTCTACCGATAGATCGGGAAGCGGTCGGTCAGCGCCCTCACCTTCTGCTTGACCGCGCTTTCCACGAGCGGCGCAGCGTCGTCTTCCGATTGCGCCACGGCGTCAAGGACTTCCGCGATCAAGTGTCCGACCTCGCGGAACTCGCCGACGCCGAACCCGCGGGTCGTGCACGCCGGCGTCCCCAGCCGGATACCGGAGGTCACGAACGGTCTCTCCGGATCGAACGGGACGCCGTTCTTGTTGCAGGTGAGGCCGGCGCGGACCAGCGCCTTCTCCGAGATATTGCCCTTCAATGCCTTCGGCCTGAGGTCGACCAGCATCAGGTGGTTGTCAGTACCGCCGGAGACGATCTCGAAACCGGCGCTTCTCAAGGTTTCCGCGAGTGCCCGTGCGTTCTCCACCACGTTGCGTGCGTAGACCTTGAAGTCCGGCCTCAGGGCCTCACCGAGCGCCACCGCCTTGGCCGCGATGACATGCATCAGCGGCCCGCCCTGCAGGCCGGGGAACACCGCCGAGTTCATCTTCTTGGCGAGCGGCTCGTCGTTGGTGAGGATGAGGCCGCCACGCGGTCCCCTGAGCGATTTGTGCGTTGTCGTGGTCACCACATGGGCGTGGGGAACAGGCGAGGGGTGGACACCGCCGGCGACCAGCCCGGCGAAATGCGCCATGTCGACGACTAGGTAGGCGCCTACCGCATCGGCGATCTCGCGGAAGCGGCGAAAGTCCCAGTGCCGGGAATAGGCCGTCGCCCCGGCGATGATCAGCTTCGGCCGGGTTTTGTCGGCGATGCGTTCGATCTCGTCGTAGTCGAGCAGTTGGTCCTCGCGCCTGACGCCATACGGCACGACCTTGAACCACTTGCCGGAGATGTTGACCGGCGAGCCGTGCGACAGGTGGCCGCCAGCCGAAAGGTCCATGCCCATAAACGTGTCACCGGGGTCGAGCAGCGCCAGGAACGCCGCTTGATTCATCTGGCTGCCCGAGTGCGGCTGGACGTTGGCAAAACCGGCCCCGAACAGCTTCTTGGCCCGTTCGATGGCAAGGCTTTCGGCGATATCGACGAATTCGCAGCCACCGTAGTAGCGCTTGCCGGGGTAGCCCTCGGCGTACTTGTTAGTGAGCACCGAGCCTTGCGCTTCGAGCACCGCGCGCGAGACGATGTTCTCAGACGCAATCAACTCGATCTCGTGTTGCTGCCGGCCGAGCTCTTTGTCGATCGCCTCAGCGATCTCCGGGTCGCTTTCGGCGAGATGCTCGGTGAAGAAGCCGGGCGCCGTGCCGTCGGCCATTGCGTGGTCGGTCAATGACATCGTCGCCAGTGTCCTGTCAGCGGAAGGCACGGGATACGGGGCCGCCTTTCGGCCGTCGGTCCGGGACCGGCTGGCCTTAACACAGACCGATGCGGCGCGCCAAGGATCGCCCTGCCAGGCCCGGCCCCCGTCTAGAGCGGCTGCGTCGCCGTCTCTGCTGTGGTGTAGAGCTCAAGACCGTCGAGATTATATATGTCGTTGCGGAAATTGACGATCCCGTCTTCCGTCCCCCACGCTGTTATGTATGTCCAGAACAGCGGCACCGGCTTTGCCAGCTTGACGTCGAGCCGTTCGTAGTTGCGGAACTCCGCGTCGATCGTCTCCCGCGTCTGACCGGGCGTGTCGCGCAGCAGCCATACGATCAGTTCGCGGATGTTCTGGATACGGACACACCCCGACGAATCGAAACGATAGTCCTCGTTGAACAGGCTCTTGTGGGGCGTGTCGTGCATGTACACGCCCTCTGGGCTGGGGAAGTTGATCTTGACCAGTCCGAGGGAGTTTTCGTCGCCCGGGTCCTGACGGAACAGGTAGTTGATCGCCTCGTCCGTGGTCCAATCGATCTGCCCGGGCCGCAACTCGTTGCCTCGCTGGTCGTAGATACGAATGCGGTACTCGGTCAGGTAGTTCGGGTTCTTCTGCATCAACGGGATCAGGTCCTTCTTGATGATGCTCGCCGGCACCGTCCAGAAGGGGTGGAAGTTGATCTCTTGGATCGACGAATTGACGATCGGCGACGGCCGGTCGACCTTTCCGACGACGGCCGTGTGACGCGACACGACCTGGCCGTTCTCGACCGCCTCGACCGAGGCCGCCGGAATATTGACCATGACGAACCGGTCCTTGGGCAGCGCCGAGGTCAGCATCCTGAGCCGGGTCAGGTTCGTCGCAAGCTGCGTCAGGCGCACGCCGGCCGGGATGTTCAGTGCCTCGTAGGTGGATTCGCCGACCACACCGTCCGGCTGAATCCCGTGCCGCGCCTGGAAGCGCCGCACCGCCGCGTCGACGTACGAGTCGAACACGTTGGAAAAGCCTGA
>Ga0315553_10001243_pt1 | contig 21457 bp, 17 predicted proteins | sample SalMarSW160140MG_FD_203099 | JGI IMG/M metagenome (GOLD analysis project Ga0315553, IMG submission 203099) | Salt marsh sediment microbial communities from the Plum Island Ecosystem LTER, Massachusetts, United States - Salt Marsh Sediment SW1601-40 ... | reverse complement strand
TCGTCGTGGCGAGCGGCGCCCCGTCCCGATACACCCGGTACGACGACACCCCCGACTCCGGATCGGAGGCGGCCTGCCACTCGAGATCGACCTGTCGGGGGCCGACGACCGTGGCCTGGAGTGCACTCGGAGATGTGGGCGGGGTCGTATCCGGTGCGGCGGCGGTCGTCGCCGTCGCCGTGGCGCTCCTGGCGCTCTCGAGACCCGAGCCGTTCACGGCCGACACCTCGTACGAGTACGTCGTGTGTGGCTGAACCCCGGAATCGCCGATCGCTTTGGCCGATGTGGAGAGGAGGAACGTTCCGTCCCGGTAGACCCGGTACGACGAGATCCCCGATTCCGGATCCGAGGCCGCCTGCCAGGTGAGGTCCACCCGATCGGAGCCGCTCGCGGTCGCCTGCAGCCCCGAGGGGGTCGTGGGTGGGGTCGTGTCGGTCACGGCCGGCGTCGTCGCAGTCGCGACCGCGCTGCGGCTCCCCTCCAGCCCGGCGCCGTTCACGGCCGACACCTCGTACGTGTAGGTCGTCAGGGGCTGGGTCGTCGCGTCCGCGATCGAGGTCGCGGTCGAGGAGGTCAGGAACGCTCCGTCTCGATACACTCGATACGAGGAGACCCCGGATTCGGGGTCCGAGGCGGGCTGCCACACGAGGTCGACCATGTCGGGCGCGCTCGCGCTGGCCTGCAGCCCCGCGGGCGTGGTGGGGGGCGTGGTGTCGGGCAGGGTCGTGGCCGACACGGGTTTGCTCTTGTGGCCCTCTTCTCCCTTCGAATTCACGGCGGAGACGGTGTAGCTGTACGTCGTGGCGCTCTGGAGGCCGGAATCCTGCAACGTTAGCGTGGTGGGGGTACCCACCAGGGTTCCGTTCCGATACACGCGGTAATTCGCGATCCCGCCTTTGGCAGTGACGGCGGACCAGGTGACGACGATCGTGGTCGCGCTCGTCGGCGTCGCCGTCACCGTCGCCGGTGCCGCGGGAGGCTTTAGCGAGCTCGGGCTGGCGGGCAACCGGAAGCGGAGGTCGTGCATCGGCGACGAGACGGCACCGAGCCAGACTCCGGCGAGGACAACGGTCGTTCGCGGGCCGTCGCCTCGGCGACCAACCAGGTACTGGAATCCGCGTGCCAGCGCTGCCCTCATGGAAGCGACAGCTCCGCGCCGACCTCACCGGACAGCGGGCTCTCGTTGCCGCTGTCGTCCAGCGCCGTCATGGCGAAGAAGTACGTCCCCGGCTCGAGACCGTACAACGTGTACGTCGTGACCAGACCGACCTCGACGAACGTGTCGCGAGCCATGTCGAGCGGAGACCGCGATCCGAAGTAGACTCGATACGAGGCGAGGTCCTCGAGGGGTCCTCCGAGCACGTCCGTCTGCGGGGGGTCCCACGCCAAGGTGATCGAGACGGTCTTGTCGCTCGCCGGCCCGGTCAGCGGGCCGGCTCCATCGGGCGCCGCCGGTCGGCAGGCCAGACCCCAGAGCAGCGCTCCCGCGAGAACGAGCCCGATCGTCGTCGTGTTCGATTTCCGCACGGAATCAACGACGGGGAAACGTGCATGCGACCGCGACCGGTGTCCCGCCGCTGCGGTGGTGGGTCGATTGTACGACATGGGTTGCGACCTTCGCACGGATCGTAGTTGCAAGCTCGGCCCGACCCCACAATACCCCCCTTCGGAGGTATCTCCACACTCGGTAATATATGCAAGGAGCCTGCCCGCCGGTCTCTTGGGGGGGGGCGCGTGATCGATCTCCGGCGCCGACGGTTCTTCGGGCGGAAGCTCACCTCGTCGCCGAGCATCCGGGGCGAGGGAGTGAGTCCAGGCGCCGGAACTTCCAGCGCCGACCGTCCGCGTATCCCGGGGGTCCGAACAACCGAAAGAGTACGGCAGAACGATCGATGTCACGAAGAGCAGGGCGGGGGCCGCTCGTGCAAGTCGACCCGCGCGAGGAGGTTACAGGCTCGGGGGCGCCCGCCGAGGGAGCTGTCCAATGATCGCAGCGCAATGAGCGAACAGCCCGGGAACGAAGACCTTCGGGAGTCGCGGGTCGTCCTTCCTTCGGAGGATCCGGTGGGCGGGAAACGCCTGCGGATGCGGTGGTTGCTCCTGGCAACCGCACTCATCATCGTGGCGATTGTCGTCGTCCTGTCTCGCGCCCACACGGGTGGCACCCGCGGAGCTTCGACGAGCGCGACGCCCGGTCGTGGCGGGGACACGACAACCGAGGTCACCCTGCCCGCGACGCCTTTTTCGATGGCTGCGGACTCGCTCGCCGGTTCGCTCGAGGCCTTCGCCCGACGCCAGGCCGACTTCGAGGCAGGACGGATCGACTGTGCCGCCCTGGCGCTCGGATACGCGAGAGTGGACGAGCGGATGCTCGCCCTGGCACAGGAGCGGGTGGCCAGGTATGCGCTGTCCCCCCACGATGCGGCGGTGTTCGACTCCCTGATGTCGGAGGCAGCCGCGGCGGATCGCCTGTTCGACGGAACCGGCTGCCCGCGGCCCTGATCCGTCCCACCGAGGCGACGCTGGTCTGGCGCGGCCGCCTCCCGGAGGGCACACTGACCCCATGGGCCGCCTTTCCCTCTCGATCGCGATGCCGATCCCGCTCGTGGCGTGGCTTCTCGCCGGTCCGGGCGACCTCGCGGCCCAGGCCGTGAGTCTCGTTTCGCCCGAGGGGGCGGTCGACTGGAACCGGTTCTACACCGCCGCCGAGACGAACCAGGTCCTTGGCGAGTTCCACGACCTGTATCCCGAGCTCACCGAGCTGTACAGCATCGGCGAGAGCCTGCTCGGACAGCCCCTCATGGTGATCGAGATCACCAACCAGGCGACCGGGCCGGCGGAGGAGAAGCCGGCGCTCTACGTGGACGGGGGCATCCACGCGGCCGAGCTCACGGGATCGGCCGTGGCCACGTATCTCGTGGGCCACCTCCTGAACGGCTACGGGACGGACGAGCGGGTCACCCGGCTGCTGGACGGGACCGCGTTCTACATCCGGCCCAAGTTCAACCCGGATGGCTCCGACCTCGTGCTCCTCCACGACCAGCCGCTGCGCTCGACGACCCGCCCCGTCGACGATGACGAGGACGGCGTCCCCGACGACGACCCGCCGAACGACCTCGACGGGGACGGCTGGATCATGCAGATGCGGATCCCCGATCCCGAGGGTCTGTTCGTCGCCGATCCGGACGATCCCCGCATCCTCGTCCGCGACGAGGAGCGGACCCGCCCCGGCCCGCGCTACCGGCTCGAGACCGAGGGGCTCGACGACGACGGAGACGGCGAGCGGAACGAGGACGGGATCGGCGGCATCGACATGAACCGCAACTTCCCCCGCAACTGGGAGCGCTGGCACATCCAGCCGGGGGCGGGGAACTACCCGCTCTCCGAGCCCGAGACGCGCGCCGCGGTCGAATTCATCGATTCGCACCGGAACATCGGCGGGATCGTGCACGGGCACACGTCGGGCGGCTTCGTCTATCGGCTCCCCTCGGCCTCGGCGCCCTCGTTGTTCCCGGAGGACGACCTCGCGCTCATCCTCCACCTGGGCGAGGAGTACACCCGCACGACCGGACGCCCGGTGATCCCGAGCTCGACGGATCCGGTCGAGCACCGGTACGGGACGCTCATCTCGTGGGGCTACTGGGACCAGGGCGTGATCGGCTGGGTGCCCGAGTACTCGCCCGGGCCAGAGGAGTGGGTGACCGATTACGACGGCGACGGCGAGATCTCGGCGGCCGAGGAGCTCCGCTTCGACGACGAGGAGCTGGGCGGGCGCTACTTCGTCGAGTGGACGCCGTACGACCACCCCGAGCTCGGGTCCGTCGAGATCGGCGGGTGGCGCACGCGCTTCTGGGGACAGAACCCGCCGCCCGAGTTCCTCGAGGCGGAGGCCGCGAAGCAGATGCCGTGGATCCTCTACCTGGCCGAGCAGGCGCCGCGGCTCGAGCTCTCCGGGCCCACCGTGACCGCGCTCGATGACGGGACGTTCCGGGTCGAGGCGACCGTCTCGAACACGGGATACCTGCCGACCAGCATCACCGACCGGGGCGTCGTGGGCCGCGAGCGGGCGGACGGCACCCTCGACCGCCAGGTAGTGCGCGCCCCGGCCGTCACGCTCACCGCCGTCGGGGTCGAGATCGTCGACGGTCCGGCCCGGCGGCCCATCGCGCACCTGGCCGGGTCGAACCAATACCTCCAGGCCGTGACGGAGTCGTCCCGGACGGTCTCCTGGCTGGTGCGGCCGAGCGGGGCCGAGCGCGCCGTGCGCGTCACCGCGAGCGCGGACAAGGCGGGGACGGTGCAGAGCGGCTGGGTGCGGATCCCGTAACCCGGCGGATGGACTCCCGACGCGCGTTCGCCTCCTCCCGAGGCGGTTCGACGGGATCCGCCGCACAGGGGGGCCGCCCGGCGGCGCGTCGCGGAACGCCGGCCCAATCGCCGGTGCGTGACTCAGGAATGAGGCATCTGCAAACTCCGCGGCACCCGGTGGAATTTGCGCGATCCGTCGTCGGCGCGGCGTCTTCGTGCCGTGGCGGCGCGGACGACCCCGCCATGGGGGCCGGATGCTCGAGGCGATCCGGGATCACACGTAACTCACTGTGCGATGGACGGATACGCGGACACGGAGGCTCCGGCCGGTTCCGCGCTCCCGCCAGGCCGACGTCCCATGCACGTGCGGAGGCGGGAACGGCCCCACTCTTGCACACCGAGAATCGGATACGCGTTGATTCGGGAGCCCGACGCGCCGCGGCTCGACGGTCTCCCACAGTGGCGTTGCAGGAGGAGGGCGAGTCCATGACGTCGGCGCGCTCGATTCTCGGTTCTGTTCGACCCCGGCGCGCGACCGCGCTCGGGATGGCGGCCTTGGCGCTGTTCTTCGCCGCGTGCTCCGACGATACGATCGCGGGCCCCGGCGGAGGCAGCGGAAGCGGCGAGGTGACCTTCTACGTCGGGAACGCCGCCGGCGCCTCGCCCGCGATCGCGCCCACCGTCATGAAGTCGCTGGCGAGCTCGATGCCCCCGGTGGCCCCGGAGCAGATCGCGTCGCTGGAGATCGTGGTCAGCCTCATGGAGGCCCACCACAGCATGCCGGGCGGCTCGGCCTCGAGCACCGCGGCGTGGGTCGGCATTCCGCTCGACGCCCCCGTGATCATCGATCCGACGACGATCGCCGCTGGCGAGTTCGAGGCGATCACGAGCGCCAGTCTTCCAGCGGGGGACTACGACAACCTGCGCCTCATTCCGGAGAGCGTCACAGTCCAGTTCCATGGGTCGAGCTCCACCACGCCGATCATCGTCGGGAATCACGAGTACGCGCCAGCGCCGGCCACCCACGACGTGACCGTGCCCAGCGGTCGGATCCAGATCCCGACGGCCCACTTCACGGTCGACGACGCGGGCGGTGTGGTCATCATCCTGTGGGACGCGGACGAGACCGCGGCCAGCATCAACGCGACGGGTAGCGGCAAGATCCTGCTGCGCCCCGTGTTCGTGGAGGGAAGCGCGGCGGAGGAGGAGGAGCTCCCGGGCGGCTAGCCTCACCTGGGATGATGAAGGTGGGTTCGCGACGCCGGGGCTTCCGGCCTTCGGGGTCGCGGCGCATCTGGCGGGGGGACTCCCGCGACGTCGGTCCTACGGCACGTCCATGCGCCGCAACCTCCGGACCGACAGGAAGAAGAACAGCGCGAACACGCCCGCTGCCACGCCGATCGCGACGCCGGGTCCCACGTGCCGCGCCTCGACGAAGCGCCGCGGATCCAGCCCGTGCATGAGCGCGGTGGCGTAGTGGCGGACGCTCAGGAACCGGATGCCGGCCACGTAGCCCGAGAAGAACCCTTCCCAGAGCACGACGAACACCAGGCCCACGGCGATCGCCTGCCGGGTGACGAGACCCAGCCACACGAAGATCGCGGCGTACATCAGGACACCGACGAACGCCGATGCGGTGACCGCGAAGGTGGCGGTCATGTCGTGGTTGAAGCCGACGTAGCTCGTGAAGAACGCGCTCCCCACGACGAACGGCGTGGCCACCACGATGGCGGCCCCCAGCTTCGCGATCACGATCCGCCACCGGGGGAGCGGCGAGAGCGTGAGGTTCGCCAGCGTCTGGTCCTCGATCTCGTTGGCGAACGCGGGGCTCGCGATCGAGACCACGATGAACGGCGCGATCGAGCCGGCGAGCATCGTGCTCAGGACGATGACCTCGAACTCGGACACGAACGGGGCGTCGGGCGATCCCACCACCAGCGCGGTGAACAGCAGCGGCATGACCGCGAGCACGGTCATGATGATCAGACGCCACCTCCCGGTGAGCTGCCCGACCGTGAGCACGAACACGGAGCCCACGGTCAGCGTTCCACCAGATAGCCGAACACGCTCTCGAGCGAATCGTCCAGCGGCTCGACGCGGCGCAGACCGATGGAGGCCGCCTGGGCGAGCCGCGGCAGCTCCACCTGGAGATCGCGCACGTTCCGGCTCAGGAGGATGAGCGCGCCGTCGGGGTCCACGTTCACCGCCTCGACCGACGGGAGGCGGACCACTTCCGCCGCCAGCTCGCGCGGGGCGTCGGACACGACCCGCACGTGATACGGCCGCTGGTCGAGCGCGGCCCGGATGGCCCGGAACCCGCCCGACGCGGCGAGCTTGCCGTTCACGATGAGGAGGACCCTGTCGGCCACGCGCTCCACCTCCTCGAGGATGTGCGAGGAGAGCACGATGGTCCGCCCCTCCTCGACCAGCCGCCGCAGGAGACCCTGGAACTGGACGCGTTGTCGCGGATCTGCCCCGTTGAGCGGCTCGTCGAGGATGAGGACGTCGGGGTCGTGGACGAGGGTGGCGGCGAGCCGCATGCGCTGGCGCATCCCGCGCGAGTACGTGCCCATGCGGAGGTCCGCGGCGCGCTCGAGGTCGACGAGGTCGATCGCGCGGTCCACGGCGGGCTCGAGGTCGGGCACGCCGCGGATCTTCCCCATCATGCGCACGAAGTCGCGGCCCTTCATGAACGGGTACACGCTCTCGTGCTCCGACATCACGCCGATGCGGCGGTACAGGGATGGGTTGTCGCGGACCGGCTCGCCGAACATGGTCACCGACCCGTCGGACACCGCCGCGAGCCCGGTCATCATCCGGAGCAGGGTCGTCTTCCCGGCCCCGTTCGGACCCAGGAGGCCGGTGACGCCGGGCAGGATGTCGAACGTCACGTCGCTCACGGCGACCACGCTCCCGAACCAGCGCGACACGTGGTCGACGCGGACGACCGGCGGCGATGTCATGGCGTCAGCCGCCGGTATCGCGCCCACAGGACACCGCCGGGGACGAGGATCCACAGGAAGTACCAGCCGACCAGGACCCACGACGGAAGCTGGCTGGCGGGGGCGGCGCCCGTGATCTCGGCGACTTCGCCGAAGATCAGGTCGTTCATGTGGACGGGGATGTTGCTCAGGTTGAACATCGAGATCCATTGCCCCGCGGCTCCCTCGATCTCCTGCGCGAGCCCCGCCGTGAACGGCGTCGTGATCACGAACAGGCCGACGAGGAACACCGCCGCGTACGCGCGCCGGCTGGAGAACGCCGCGACGAGCATGGCGAGCGTCGTCGTGTACGCCGCGATGGCCGCCCCCGCGGCGAGGATCCTCGGCACGTCGAGCCAGTTCTCCCGCAGGTAGCCCACCGGGTCGGGACTCCCCATCAGGCGGCCCACCAGGAGGACGAGCTGGGGCAGCCAGGCGGCGAACAGCGACACGGCGAGGAACGCCAGCCAGCGCGCGCCGATGTAGTCGGTGCCGGAGAGCGGCCGCACCAGATACAGATTGATCACGCCGTTCCGTCGGTCCGGGCACAGGAGCTCGGGGGCGACGATCGCGGCGAATACCAGGAAGAAGATCGAAGCGATGCCGTAGAAGTCCGAGTGGGAGGGGATCTGCGCCGCCGCCTCGGGACCGCCGAACCGCAGCACGGCGCCCGCGATCAGCGCGAGGATGAACCCGATGGCCACCATCACTCCGATGAACGACCACGGGAGGATCTTGGCCCGAGCGCCCCGGCCGACGCCGAGGGCGGTGCGTACTCCGTCCTTGAACACCGCGATCCGCGCGCGGCGGCGGCCCTCCCGCGGCCCGTCGTAGCGTTGATACCCGATGTCGAACACCGTGCCCTGCGCGGGGACGGCGACGTCGGGTGCCACCGCGGTCGGCTCCGTCATCGGCTCCCGCCCATCATCGATTCGCCCCGGGCCCCGGGTCGTCCCCATCACGGGCGAACAGCTCGGTCAGCGCGCGGCGGCGCGGCGCCATGCGGCGAAGCGGGGCCCCCGAGGCGACCAGCGCGTCGCGGATGTGGTCGTACACGGCCGCATCGGCGCTCTCGATGTGGATCACGCCTCCGGCGACCGCCGCGGGCACGCCGCGCCGCTCGAGCTCGGCGATCAGGCGGTCGTGGTGCGCATCCACCTCGAGGAACACGGACTCGGTCTCGCTCGTCAGATCGCTGACCTCGCCCGCCCGCACGAGCGCGCCTCCCTGGAGCACCAGGATCCGGTCGCAGGTGCGCTCCACGTCGGACATGAGGTGGGACGAGCACAGGATGCTGATCCCGAACTCGCGGTGCGTCTTGCGGACGAGATCGAGCATCTCCTCGCGACCCGCCGGATCGAGACCCGCCGTCGGCTCGTCGAGGAACACCATTCGCGGGTCGTGGACGAGAGCCTGGGCGAGCTTGACCCGCTGCTTCATGCCCGTGGAGTAGCCGCCGATCGCGCGGTAGCGCTCCTCGAACAGACCCACGTGGCGGAGCGTGTCCGCCGCGCGCGTCCGGGCCCGCGCGGGCGGGAGCCCGCTCACCTCCGCCATGTGGGTGAGGAATTCGGCAGCCGTCACGCTCGTCGGCAGACAGTCGTGCTCCGGCATGTACCCGACCCGGGCCCGCACCGCGACGTTCTCGGCCGCGTCCTCGCCCATGACGATGGCCGATCCCGAGGTCGGGTGGAGCAGACCGAGAAAGATCTTGATCGCCGTGCTCTTCCCGGCCCCGTTCTCCCCGAGGAGACCGGTGATGCCGTCGTAGATCCCGAAGCTGACGCCGCCCAGGGCCACGACGTCCCCGTAGCGCTTCACGAGGTCCCGCGCGACGACGAGCGGCTCGGCGCCGACCGGGGACCCGACGGCGACGGCGGATCGGGAGCCGACTCGCGAGTCGGACGGACGGGGGTCCACGGAGGCCGTCATGATCGCCTGCAGGCCTCCTCGACCCCCAGATTGCACGCCCGCCGGAAGTAGCGGGCTGCGGCGTACAGGTCGCGTTCCACGCCGGTGCCGTTCGCGAGCAGGTCACCTAGCCGGAAACAACTCTCGGCGAACGGCGGCAGCCGCTCGCCGTCCTTGACCGCGCCGTAGCACGCATCGTCGTAGAGGTCGACCGCCCGCTCGGAGTCCGGGGCGACCCCGAGTCCTTTCATGTACAGCTCCGCCAAGTGGAAGCAGCCCGCCATCTCGGCTTCGCAGGCTGCTTCGTACAGCGTGGCGGCGCGGGCCGGGTCGCGCTCGACGCCGTCGCCCGTCTCATAGGACATCCCGAGGTGCGTGCAGCCGAGCTGGGACCCGCCGTCGCACGACCGCCGGTGGAGCGCGACCGCCCGGAGCGGGTCGCGACCGATCCCCCGTCCCTCGCCGTACAGGGTGCCGAGGCGTGTGCAGGCCGTCATCTCGTCGCCGTCGCAGGCCCGTTGGTAGAGGACGGCCGCACGCACGGCGTTCCTGAGCAGCGTGGTGGGGTTCACCGTGCGCGTCGTGTCCGCGACGAGCCTGGAGTCCGTCTCCAGGACCATGTCCGCGAGGGACGTGCAGCCGATCATGGCGCCCGCGTCACACCCTCGCGCGAGGAGCTTCGCGGCCAGCGCCGAGTCGTGCGTCACCCCCCGTCGCGCCGCGCGCTCGTGGACGTGGAGCCGCGCCAGCCGGACGCAGCCCTCTCCCACTCCACCGTCGCATGCCTGCCGGAAGAGATCCGAGGCGCGGCGCCAGTCGGCGAGCACGTGCCGTCCCTCGCGGACCCGATATCCGAGCTCGTTGCACGCCGCCGGGTCCCCGCCGGCGCACGCGGCGTCGAGGCCGCGGGCCTCGGCGGCGCCCGCGTTGCAGCCCGACGATGCGACGGCGACCGTGAGCGCGGCGACGAGCACGAGGCCGGGCGTTCTCGTGCCCCTCCGGCGAAGCTTCGATCGGTTGCGCGTCATCCGGCCTCGGGGAAGAGGGAGCGGCCGCCTGCTCGGAAGGGCGACCGCGGATTCCTACGGATCGAACCGCCGCGGCGTTTCGTCGACCCTGTTCCGCGGTCCATCGGCAGGTAGACCATCGGGTCGGGCGCGTGCTGCCGCCAGCCCGTCCCGCGCGGCCGGCAGCAGGATCGCATCGGTCATCTGCGTGGGGGAAACGACCCGGTCCCCGGAGGGGCTCGGACGTGGAAGCGGGTCATACCCCCAGTGGCTCGTCTCCACATCGTGCGCTCATCAGTCTCTAACTCGCACGAAGACAATTAGTTACACGGACATTGAGCCGCGGGTATCATCGTTGCCTCACGTCATGCTCGACGTGGACCGGGGTCACGTGGTGCGGCCGTAGCGCCCGGTCGGCGACTCGGGAATCGGTGTAGGAGACAGAACGATGAAGAACTGTCCGAAAGTCCGGTTGACCGGTCTACTGACGCTGGGGTCCTTCGCGGCGCTCGTCGCGACCGATTTGCATGCCCAGGGCATGGTCGTGACCGGCTACGGCGACATCGAATGGACGTACGCGGACGGGGGAGCGGACGGTTGGCACAACGCCTTCGACAACCACCACCTCAACGTCATCCTGCTCGGCTCGATCACGGATGATGTGCTGGGCGGAGCGGAAGCCGAGTATGAGCACGCCGGGGATGAGATCGGGTTGGAGTACGCGTATGTGGGCCACGCCGGATTCAAGAACATACGGCTCATGGGCGGCAAGTTCCTCATTCCGTTCAACCGGTTCAACGAGGACCTGCACCCGACGTGAATCTCCCGCATGCCGGGTCGCCCACTCGTGTACGAAGAAGTGTTCCCGGCCGAGTACTCCGATGTGGGAGTGTGGGCCTCGGGCGCGTTCCCGGTGGGTGGTGGCTCGCGCGTGGTGTGGGACGGCTACCTCGTGAACGGCCTCGAAGGTGAGCCCGACGTGACCGACTTCCATGGCCTGCGCGACTACGAACACGAGACTCCCGCGATCGACCACAAGGCGTTCGGCGGCCGGGTCGGGCTCGAGTTGGCCCAGGGGCTCGGCGGGGGCGTGTCCGCGTATACCGGTGACTATGCCCAGAACGAAGCCACGGGCCAGGCGCCTTCCGAGGCGATCTCTACTTCCGATTGAACGTGACCCCCGTCGAGTTGCCCCCGCTGCGGGAGCGGCGTGAGGACATCGCACCGCTCGCACTCCACTTCGTCGACACCCTGTGCCGCGAGCTTCGCCAGCGCCCGACGGAGCTCGCCCCCGAGACACTCGTAGCCATGGAGCACTATGACTGGCCCGGCAACGCGCGCGAGATTCGGAACCTGCTGGAACGACTCCTCCTGCTACACGACGACGATCCGATCACCCCGGCCCTCCTCCCGGCGGAGATGGGGCTCGGTTGCGGCGCGAAAGTGGACCTGGTCCTGCTGCCACCGGAGGGACTCGAGAAATACGGCATCGGCGAGTGACGATCGAGGCCGCCCGAGTCGAGTGAAGCGGCCGGAGGCTGCGGGCCTCGTCGGCGCGCCGGCGCCCGTGCGCCGCGCTCGGGCCGGGTTCGGATCCGCGTCAGAGTGCCCGCCGTCGCGTGGCGGGTCCCCCCCGGTTTTCGCGCTCGCCGGGTGAAGGGACGCGTGCGTCTTCCTTCGGGTAGACCCGCCCGGTCCCCGGCCGGTCGAGCGGTGTCGGCGGCGGTCGAGGAAATCCATTCCTCTGCGAACGCGATCGATCCCATGGTCAGAAGCCCTGCATCCCCCCACCACGCGTTGCAAGCCCCCAGGGCCGGGGTCCTCTCCGCGATCACGTGCCTGGTCGCGCTGGGGTGCTCGAACGATGAACGGCCCGACGCGGCACGGGGTGCGCTCGCGGAGGCGGCGGTTCCGCTCGACTGCGTCGTCGCGAGCTATCCCTGCACCTGGGCCGAGATGGACTCGGCCGCTTGGATCCGTACGGGCGACCTGGCCCACGAGGCGACGCGCCGCCTCGAGGAGGGCACGACGCCCGAGCGTGTCGCCGCGTGGCTCCGGCAGGAGCCCGACGTGGGCAGCGTCCTGTACGACAGCCTGTTCATCCGGTTCAGGCTCGCACGGGGCCGTCCGGTGTGGGTCGGCACGCCCGAAGCGGCCACGCTCGGATTGCGGGGCGCGGGCGCGCCGCCGCCACCGGGCCTTCTCCGGGGAGCGTCGGTCCCGGGGGCGGGATCGATCGCCGCCGGGGGTCGTGCTCCCGCACCGAGAGGATCCCGTCCGCCGGGCCTCGCCCAGGCCTCGCAGCAGGCCGATCCGGTCGGGAGCCAGACGCCGGGCAAGCGGCCCGTGAAGTCGGTGCTCTTCCTCGATCCGTATCGCTGGGAGTTCTACCTCGATGTGGCCGACGGCATCATCCCGGTGTCGGAGGACGCATCGAACGCCATTCCCCGCGTCTTCCAGGGATCGCGCGACTACCGCTGCGTTCCCGGCAAGCCGTGTCCCTGTCCCGGGGGGCAGTGCTTCGAGTACGTGGGAAACGACTGGGTGAACATGTGCGATCCCGCCTCGCCGTCCTGTCAGGTGGACGTGAACGTGACGCTGGAGGACTTCAAGCGCTGGAAGGACTACGATGTGATCCACGTCGCGTCGCACGGGTCCACGCTGTGCGACAATCAAGGCAACAACTGCGCGGGCGGAATCGCGAGCGGCCGCTTCGTGCTTGGCGACCTCAAGGAGTGGGCGGAGACCACGCCGCTGGCGGGGTACCCGACGGGGGCGGAGTGGCTGTACGAGCCGGGCGTCGAGCTCGTCCTGATCGCGCTCTATCCCTTCAACCCGACCCGCTGCTCGCGGCTCACGAAGGGCACGCCGGGGTGGGCGCAGGCCCGCTGCGACACCGGGGAGGACGTGTGGCGGGAGTACCTGGGCGCCGACTTCTTCAAGGCGCACTACAAGCCGGGCGATCTGAAAGACAAGCTCATATTCCTGAGCTCGTGCTCGTCGATCTCGGGCACCGAGGCACTCTCGAAGTTCCTCGCCGGGCCCGGCAACGAGAACGCCGTCGTCGGGTGGACGACCTCCGTGGTAAACAGCTCCGCCTCCCGCGCGGCCACCGTGTTCTACACGGAGTGGCTGGAGGGGAAGACCGCGGAGGAGGCCTTTCTCGAAGTGAAGAAGGACCCCCTGTATAAGGACCTGGCCTTCCGTGGACAGGGGATCCTGCGCGGCGGGACCTCGCCCACGCGGGTCTCCGGCGCGGTTGCGTCGACGATCCCGTCGGCGCCGGCCCGTGCCTCGACCGGGTCCGCCGCCTCACGCCCGGTCCAGGCGTCGCCGCAGGCCGAGGGGCTGTCCCGCAAGCGCGGCGTCGAGACCGTTCGCCTGCTCGATCCCACGTCCGAGACCGAGATCCCCGACGGGGGGACGATCTCGCTCACCTCGCGTCCCGGCGATGGCCGACCCGACACGCTCGACGCGCTCCTCGAGGTGGTGAGCGTGGATTCGTCGGAGGATCCGGCGGAGTACGTGCTCCGCATGCGCGTGGACGGGCAGGACGCCCCGGGCACCGCGCGGCTCAACCTCGACATGGGCGGGAACACGCACCGATACCGGGGGACGCTCGACCTGGGCGTCGACCTCCAACCCGGCGTTCCGGTCGATGTCGAGGTGTCGGCGGACCTGCCGGCCGGAGGCGAGACGCGGTGGCTGTATTACGACCTCGTCCCCGACGTGTGCGTGGTACCGTCGCAGGGACAATACGCAGGGACGCTCGGCGGGCCGTTGGCTCGCCGCGTCGATCCCGGCGAGCGCGGAGCCTTCGCGAAGATCCTGCGCTCCCCGATCGGGGGGTGGGCGCTCCAGATCGAGACCAGGGAGCGCGGCGAAGACCTCAACTTCGTGATCCAGCTCGACGACCCCCCGCAGGCCGGGAGCTCCGTCTCGGTGTCCGACGGCGGGATGACGGACTTCGACATCGGCGGCGGTGTGGACGACCCCGAATCCGTCGGCTGGCTCTCCGGCGATGCCCAGATCACCTGGTCGAAGGTGGTGCCGCGTCCCGGCAAGCCGTTCTCGTGGGTGTGCGGGACGCTGTCTGCCACCCTGGTGGGGATCAAGGAGCCGCCCCCCGGCTCGGCGACGCCGGTGCAGGTGCCCGCCACCTTCAGCGGGCGGTTCTGGGCCGAGTGGCACCACTGATCAGGGGCGCGGTGATCTGGAAGCGGTCACATCGGCGACCGGGCGATCCACGTCGGACCCGATGATCCCGCGCGCGAGCTCGATCGGTGGCCGCGCTCCACGCGGCGGGGTATCCTCAGGGGTCCCGACCCCGACGAGATTTCCGTGACCGAGCTTCCCCCACCCCCGGACCGGCTCGCGGCGGCGCTCGCCGGCCGCTACCGCCTCGAGCGAACGCTCGGCGAGGGCGGCATGGCCACCGTCTACCTGGCCCACGACCTGAGGCACGACCGGCAGGTCGCCGTCAAGGTGCTCAAGCCGGAGCTGGCGGCGGCGCTCGGGGCGCAGCGCTTCCTCGAGGAGATCCGGGTCACCGCCAACCTGCAGCACCCGCACATCCTGCCGCTGTATGACTCGGGAAGCGCGGACGGCGCGCTGTTCTATGTGATGCCCCTCGTACGGGGCGAGTCGCTGCGGGAGCGGCTCGCACGAGACACGCAGCTGCCGGTCGACGAGACCATCCGGATCATCCGACAGGTCGCCGGCGCACTCGATTTCGCGCACCGACAGGGCATCGTCCATCGCGACATCAAGCCCGAGAACATCCTTCTCCAGGACGGGGAGGCGCTACTCGCCGACTTCGGCATCGCCCTCGCCGTGACCGAGGCCGGCGGTGGGCGCCTGACCGGGACCGGGCTGTCCGTCGGCACGCTCCAGTACATGAGCCCCGAGCAGGCGACGGGCGAGCGCGATCTCGACGCGCGCACCGACATCTACGCGCTCGGCGCGGTGGCGTACGAGATGCTGGCGGGCGAGCCCCCGGTGACCGGTCCCACGCCACGCGCGCTGATGGCGAAGCTCATGACCGAACGGCCGACGCCGCTCGGGGTGGTGCGCGACGTGGTCCCGCCGTTCGTCGAGGCCGCCGTGATGCGGGCCCTCGAGAAGACCCCGACCGATCGGTTCTCGAGCGCGCGCGCGTTCGCCGATGCGCTCACGAGGCGGGAGGTGTCGACGACACGCGGCACCGGGGCGAGCGCCGCGCCCACCGCCGTCGGGACACGCCGCGGCCGCGCGATCGCGCGCGTAGCGATCCTCGTCGTCGGACTCGCCGGCGCGTTCGTGCTCGCACGGTCCGGGATCGTCCGGTGGCCCTCGTCCGCCACCGGCGACGCGGCCGCGCCGCCCGTCATCCGGTCGATCGCGGTCCTGCCGCTCGACAACTACTCGGGCGATCCCGCCCAGGACTACTTCGCCGAGGGGATGACCGACGAGCTGACGGCCGCGCTGGCCACCATCAGCCAGCTCCGGGTCACGTCGCGCGGGTCGGCGATGCAGTTCCAGGGCAGGGACCGTCCGCCGACGCCCGAGATCGCCCGGACGCTCGATGTGGATGCCGTGGTGGAGGGCTCGGTGGTCCGGTCCGGCGACCGGGTGCGGATCACCGCACAGCTGATCGATGCGCGGGCCGACCGGCATCTGTGGGCCAAGAGCTTCGAGCGCAGCTCGAGCGATGTGCTGGCGCTCCAGGCCGAGCTCGCGTCGGCCATCGCCGGCGAGATCAACGTGCGCCTGACACCCGGCGAGCAGTCCCGGCTCGCGACCGCGCCGAGCGTGGACCCCGACGCTCACGACGCGTATCTGAGGGGCCGCTACTTCTTCAACCGGCCGAGCGACGAGAATCTGCAGAAGGCGATCGCCCAGTTCGAGGAGGCCGTGCGGCTGAGCCCGACCTTCGCCCCGGCGTACTCGGGGCTGTCGGACGCCTACCTGTGGGCCGGCTACAACGAGGGGTTCCTCACCGCCTCGGAGGCGAAGCCCAGGGCAAGGGCGGCGGCCGAGCAGGCGGTCGCGCTGGACAGCACCTCCGCCGAGGCGCACACGTCGCTCGCCGTGTTCGAGCTGTTCTACGAATACGACTGGGCCGGTTGCGAGCGTGACTTTCGGCGGGCGATCGAGCTCAACCCCAGCTACGCCTTCGCGCACGATCAGTTCGCCCTCGCGCTCGCGTTCAGCGGACGGCTCGAGGAGTCCATCGCGGAGAGCCGGCGCGCGGCGGAGCTCGACCCCCTGTCCCCGCAGGTCCTCGTCGACGCCGTCATGGCGCCCATGTTCCAGAAGGACTTCGCGGCGGTCCGGGAGCTGGCGAGAAAGGCCGGCGAGCTCGATCCCGCGTACTTCTTTCCCGTCATGATCGAAGGCTGGGCCGAGCTCGAAGCGGGGAGGTTCGAGGAGGCCATCCCGTTCCTCGAGAAGGCGAAGACGATGGACGCCCCCCCCTTCGTGAGCGCCTATCTCGCGTACGCCTACGGGGCGGCGGGCGACCGGGACCGGGCCCTGGCCGAGCTCGACGGGCTCGAGCAGATCTCGCGGGGCGGCGAGGAGGTGCCGTTCAACCTCGCGCTCGTGTATCTGGGTCTCGGAGACCATGAGCGGGCGCTCGACTACATGGAGCGGGCGCTCGCCGCCGATTCCCAGATGCTCGGGTGGCTCGGCCTCGACGCGATCTTCGATCCCCTGCGCTCGGAGCCGCGGTTCGTGGCGTTGCTGAAGAGGCTGAACTTCGAAGGGTGAGCGGCTCCGGCGATCGCCGGAGGCTCGGCGATACGGAGACCTTCTCGCTCGACTGCGTCGGCGGTCAGCGCCCCGAGTCGGGCGAGGCGGTGAGCATTGACCCCGCACCTATCCCTGAGTACGTTCCCCTTAGCACACACGGTATGAGAGAGGCGAGCGCTCATGCACCGCGAGCTTCCGTTGTTCAAGGGCACCCTCGATCTGCTGATCCTCAAGGCGCTGAGCCTCGAGACGATGCACGGCTACGGTCTCGCGACATGGCTGGAGCGCGGCTCCGAGGGCGAGATCGTGGTCGACGACAGCGCGATCTATCAGGCGTTGCGACGGCTGGAGGGCCGGCGGCTCGTCGAGGCCGAATGGGCGCGGACCGCCAACAACCGCCGCGCCCGGTTCTATCGGCTCACGGCCACCGGGCGACGCCAGCTGAGGAACGAAGCGCAAACCTGGGTGCGGTACGCCCATTGGGTGGGGACGCTCCTCGAAGCGGGAGACGGGGTGCCCGCGTAGGGCACGTCGTCCCTTCCGCCGGCCGCACGGGAACCGCCGATGTCACGCCGACGACGACTTTCGCCGATCGACTGGCGCACGCGCTCCCACCGGAGGCGTGAGACCGACGAGGAGATCGAGGCCCACATCCAGATGCGGGTCGACGATCTCATCCTGAAGGGCGTGCCCGCGGAGGCGGCGCGGGAGCAGGCGATCGCCCGCTTCGGGGGCGTGTCGCACGCGCGGGCCGAGATCGAGGCCGCGGCGAGGAGGCGGGACCGCCGGCTGTCGTGGGCCGAGTGGCTGGATCGGCTGCGACGCGACCTCGTCGTCGCGGGCCGGCGGGCGCGGTCCAATCCCGGACACGCCGTGCTGAGCGTGCTCATCTTCGGGTTCGGCATCGGCCTCACGACGTTCATGTACTCGCTCGTCGATGGCGTGCTCCTCCGCCCCCTGCCGTTTCCGGATCCCGATCGACTCGTCGCGCTCCACTCCGTCCAGGAAGACGGGGGCGACTTCCCGTGGGTCTCGATGGGGAACTGGTACGACTGGCGCGAGCTCAACCGGACGCTCGAGAGCACGGGTCTCTACTCGTCGTTCGCCCGGGCCGCCACGATCTCGACGGGCGACGGGGCGTTCACGGTGCCGAGCGTGCTCGTGTTCGGCGCCTTCTTCGAGACGCTGCGGCCGCCCGTCGTGGTCGGCGTCCTCCCTACGGAGACGGTTTCACAGGAAGGTGGCAGCATCGTCGTGGTGAGCGAGGGGTTCTGGCGTCGAGTGCTCGGGGCCGATCCCGACGCGGTCGGCCGGACCGTGGTGATCGATGGGACCACCCGACAGGTCGTGGCGGTCATCCGCGCCGGGTACGAGCATCCCGAAGGGACCGATGTGTGGATCCCGCGGCCGTACGGCCCCCAGACCGGCGGCATGCGGAACAACATCAACTTCCAGTCCCTCGCGCGGCTCGCGCCGGGCGTGGCTCGAGAGCGGGCCGCGGCGGATCTGTCCGCAGTCGCGGCCGGAATCCGCGCCCGCGACCCCCAGGGCATCTACTCGTGGGGAGTGGTGGTCCAGCCCCTTCACGAGACCATCGTGGGCGACGCCGACGGCTATCTGGTGATGCTCATGGGCGCCGTGTCCCTCGTCCTGCTCGTGGCGTGCGCCAACCTCGCGGCGCTCGGGTTCGCACACGGGAGCGAGCGGGCCGGGGAGGTCGCCGTGCGTCTGTCCCTGGGTGCCACCCGGGGCCGAATCGTCCGGCAGCTCCTGACCGAGGACCTCGTGCTCGCGGGTCTCGGGGGGCTCCTCGGGATCGCCCTCGTGTGGGTCGGCACGGACGCGGCGTTCGGCGCCATCCGGGAGATCGTTCCGCGGATCGGGACGTTCGGCTTCGACGGGGGGATACTGGCCGCCGGGATCATCGTGTCGCTGATCGCCGGCACGGTGGCCGGCCTCCCCCCGGCCCTCGGCGCGGCGAGACGTGACGGCGCGGGGCTCGTCGCGGCGACCCGCCCGGCGCGGCGGGGACGAGCGCTCCCCGGCGCGCTCCTCGTGGGAGGCGAGGTCGCGCTGACGGTCCTCCTTCTGACCGGGAGCGGCCTCCTGCTCATGAGCCTCCGGGCGGTCACATCCCGGGACCTGGGGTTCGACCCCGGTGGAGTCCTGACCGCGGACGTCACGCTCGTGTCGCCCGAGTACTCCGAGGGCAACGAACGCGTGCTGGCCTACTGGGAGGCGGTGACGGACGCCCTTCGCGCCACGCCCGACGCCGGGCGCGTCGGGCTCAGCAACGCCATCCCGACCGGGATCGGAGGCGTGAGCTTCATCGAGCTTCCCGACAGGGCGGATCCGGGGGCTGGCGCGAGCTACCGGCTCGTGTCCGAGGACTACTTCGAGGCGCTCCGCGTCCCGCTCCTGCGGGGACGCCCGATCGGCGCGGACGACCGCCTTGGCCGGGAGCCGGTCGCCGTCATCAACCAGGCGATGGCCGACGAGCTCTGGCCGTCGGCGAACCCCATCGGGCAGCGCGTCCGTGCTCCGAGCATGGAGGCGTACTGGTTCGATGACGGGGCGCCGTGGCGCACCATCGTCGGCGTCGTGGGGAACATTCGGCAGGGCGGGTTCGAGACCGAGTCGCGGGCGGAGATGTACGTCCCCTACCGCCAGATGCCGTGGATGGCCCGTGCGATGACCGCCGTGGTGAAGGTCGAATCGGGCGCGGCCCGTACGCGGACGGAGGCGATCCGCGCCACGATACGGGACGTGGACCCGAGCCTGGCCGTCGACGTCACGACCCTGGAAGATCGGATCGGCGCGCGGCTCGGCGAGCGGAGACTGATCGCCGGCCTGCTCGGCGCCTTCGCGTTCGCGGCCCTCGCGCTGGCGGCACTCGGCCTGTACGGGGTCCTGTCGTTCGCCGTCGAGCGGCGGACCCGTGAGGTCGCGATCCGCTCCGCACTCGGGGCCTCCCGGGGGCACCTCATCCGGCTCGTGGTGAACGGTGCGCTGCGGGTGGTCCTGTTCGGCACGCTCGTCGGTCTCGTGCTCGCGCTCGGAGCCAGAGGCGTTCTCGACTCGCTGCTTCTGGACGTGAGCCCGCTCGATCCCGTCGCCTACCTCGGGGCCGGCGTCTGCCTGCTGGCCGTGGCCGTGGCCGCGGCCCTCATCCCGGCGCGCCGGGCGGCGAGGCTCGATCCGATGGAGGCGCTGCGCGAGGCCTGAGCGCGAACGCGCATCCGCGGGCACCCGGGGAGCCGGAGCCGACCCACCCGTCCGATTGCCGGGCTGACGACACGCTCGGTCGTCTGCCGGCGCTCAGGCGTCCGGAGCCCGGTTCGCCTCGAGGAACTCCTCCGTGCCCGCCGGGAGGAGCAGGTCATCGGCGATCCCGGCGATCTCCTCGGCGGCCCGCCAGGCGGCCTCGAGGTTCCTGAGCTCGCCCTCGAGCGCGCGACGCTCCTGCTCCTCGTGCAGCGCCATCTCGAGCGCGAGCTTCGTCCGCTCCGGCATCTTGTTGATGTATCCCGGGACCCCCCGCTTGTCCGTGAACCGGTCGCCACGGATGACGTCGTCGAGGAAGGCGTCGGGGTGTCCCAGCTCCTCGATCTCGGACACCGCGTCCTGGACGGTGCGGGGCCGGGCGCCCTTGCGGTTCATCCTGGGCACGATCTGGCCGACCAGCCGCTCGGCCTCCTCGCCCTCGAACCACTCCTTCGTCTTCCCCTTCCGCACCTCGAGCCGGAACCCCTCGCCGTCCGCCGGCGCCCGCACGCGCGTCCCGAGCAGGTCGAGGTTCTTGAGCTTCATCACCCGCCCGTCATCGGTGCGGAGCTTCACGAGGGTGCGCTGGTTCCAGGCGTTGACGATGCTCCCGCTCTGCGCGAGCAGGCCGCCGCTGATGAGACCGGTCACCGCGCCGCTGATCACGACACCCCCGACGACGGCCATCCCGCCGACCCCGTACAGGATCGCCCGCTTCCGTCGCCGGTGGAACTGGTCGCCGTACCGCCAGGCGGCGAACTCGGGTCGCAGCGGCTTCCCGATGCGGACCAGCTCGAGCCCCTCCGGGTGCCGGGCGATCCCGATGTTGTCCGTGGAGGCGCGCACCCGCGTCCGCTCGAACAGCCGCTCGCACGTCTCGACCGCCTCCCAGCGCTCCTCGAGCGGCGACAGGTTCCAGCGCTCGCACTTCCGGCACACGACCCACAGCCGCCCGCGCGCCGAGTCGAAGGCGAGCCGCCGGCCGACGGGGAAGTGCTCGACGACCTGGTTCTCGCCGAGCGGCTTGCTGCAGAACATGCACACCGTGTACATGCGCGCCCCTTCGCATCGTGTCGTTCGAGCCTCCGTGGAAGATACGCACGGGTGGGACGCCTATTCGAGAAGGACCCGCGGGTCGGTCGGGCTCGCGTCGGTGTCGTGAGGGATCATCGACGTCGCGGATCCGGGCTCAGGGCTCGTCGAGCGAAAAGATCTCCTCGACCGGCACGTCGAAGTGGCGGGCGATGAGCAGGG
>Ga0315553_10001242_pt1 | contig 21458 bp, 24 predicted proteins | sample SalMarSW160140MG_FD_203099 | JGI IMG/M metagenome (GOLD analysis project Ga0315553, IMG submission 203099) | Salt marsh sediment microbial communities from the Plum Island Ecosystem LTER, Massachusetts, United States - Salt Marsh Sediment SW1601-40 ... | reverse complement strand
TGCCTTTACTGATCACTCACTTACTCAGCAAAGCAGATCAATGAACAAAGCTAAAGCTCTTCCTGTGCAAAGAATATGACAATTACATCAATAATATGTAATGACACTTATCTTAATTGGTTTAGCTTTGGCGCGCCACTAAACGAACAAGAAACAGTACACTTCTTGACTACAGGTAAACTGAATGTCCATCTTGGGACAGTAGATGAGAAAGGCCATCCAAATGTTCATCCGACATGGTACTATTACGATCCCGTGAATTACAGGATATACGTTGAAACATCAAAACAGGCCTCAGAAAGAATGAAAACGTTTACTTCTGTATAGATGATCCAAATCCGCCATACAAAGGCGTACGTGGAAAAGGAACTGCAAGAATTCATGAAGACATCAACTTTAATGTTCCTATAACAGAGAAAATTATGGTAAAGTACTTGGGGAATTTAGAACACCCAATGGCACAGGCACTATCGAATATGCAGAAGAAGGGTCAGTCAGTCATTTTAGAAATTACACCAAAGTATTACTCGACTTGGGATGACAGTAAACAGTAGCATTAACTCATGCTAGAATTGCCATAAACTCATTTGCTCTGTGTGCGTGTGTGCATTATTATCGTTGAATTAGACAAACAAACATTCAAACATACAAGGGATACAGAGGTAAGATGCATATCAGGTGTTATTCAAGATGCTATGCTATATACCGAACTAAGCGCCTCCTGATGAACACGCTTAATAGATAGTTTGAGGATATATCCGTTCAATAGAAATGTCTTATTCTTTTGTGTTAGCCGCAATAACTTCTGTATTGATGTTTTCGTCCGCTGGATTAGTATACTCACAAGAGGAAAATGCTACATCTACTAGTTCTGACCCTGCATATCTCGCTATTCAACACGCGCCATCTGGATCGATAAACGAAATTAATTCTACTACATATATGCTTGAACTGAACGATATATCAGACAAGACTACTTTATTCTCAGAAAGACCAAATAGGATTTTTACTTCTATGAATACTCCTGACTTTGTGGATAATTGGAGGACCGGGCCAGATAGTTTTACCATAGACCCCCCAAATGCTGCATTAATCGTGATTGATGATGTTGAAGAAGACGATATGGTCGTCGTGGAACTGTTAAATCCTGCATACGATACTAGCACGAATACACTTCGGTACGAAGCTACAGCTCTGAAGGGCACTAGCATTGATATACCAAGTGAGTTTGGCCAAGCGGCGTTGGTTATAGATGCCTTTCCTACTGCGGTGAACTGATATATGATTTCTTAATTCCTGTTAGTCCCACAGAGACTAGCAAAGGACACAAAAGCGAGATAAATATAGAATCAACTGTGTTTTAGAGATCTTTTAGAACGCAAAATTGTCTTGAACGTAAGGATCTCCTAATTGCTTTGAAAAATGTGAGACTATATACTCCCACGCAGTTAACATTCATTCAACTATATAGAAAGATCTTCCTTTAAGAAAGATCTCCTTTAAGGGATAGCTCTATTGTCATAATTACTACTACAACACCAATCTTTCAACAAACCGCTTGCCATTTTGATATCTGCAAATATATTCTCATTTATAATAACTCCCTCAAAATCAAGGGGCAAAAGTGGTGAAGAGTTAAGAACCACGATACATTTTATCCCAGCGTTAATAGCTGCTTGAACTCCCAATGGAGCGTTCTCTACTATGAGAGCATTGGATGAAGGTATTTCAAGCCTTTTTAGAGCAGCCAAGTATGAAGAGGGATCAGGTTTACCCTTTCCCTCAAATTCATCACCATTAATCGCCACGTCAAATACACCTTTTCCAAAATTGTGTTCAATGATAGTTTCTAGTTCTTGTTTTGAAGAACCAGTTACAACGGCTTTCAAACAGTCTCCTAGGTTTTCAAGTATCAATTCCTTAACACCTTTAAATGATTCTGGAATCCTCTTCATCTCTAAGAAAATCTGTTTCTTTCTTGTCCCAATCTTTTGTGCTATAATATCCAATCCCGTAGTCTCCGCCTGTTTTGTCTCGTATCCCTTTAACTCAAGTATCTTTTTAGCCATTTCAATTATCGGCATCCCTTCTAGCAAGTAGAACGTTTTCCTATCTAGTTCAATACCTGTGTTTTCCTCTATTGCATGCTTCATAGCTTCATAGTGGGAAGGCATAGTATCGACCAAAACGCCGTCCATATCAAAAATTATTGCCTTCATATACCATCCATATATAGCCGTCTATACATAGCTAACTTCTACTAGTAATTGGCTATAACATCCCGTCATCATAAGGAAGATGAAGAGTAGGCATGACTCGATGAAGTACGCCTAATGGTCAATCCCATTATTTTGGGTGGAATCCTATTATAGTACGATTCAATTTGGTAGGTAAGTGGACCAGTTCTTTAATCGAGTTTCTCTGGCCACTTATCTACCTTGTTATTTAATTCGTCTCTTGTTACTTGTCTCATCTTCACGTTATCTTCTTAGGAGATAACCTAGTACTTGCGCGCGCATGTAGGGGAGATGATGATATGTTCCAGACACTATTTCTTGAATCTTCCCCTCTAACTAGACTATACAATGTCATTACATGGAGGTAGCCATTCTCGGTGAATTCATGAAGATGGCATCGCGTGCGTGATAATAGGCATGCTTCGATCTATCTCTGATGCCTCATACCACAGCGCACATTCAAAAAAGCGAACTATATCAGAACTACCAAAGGCATTATGTTTAATACCTTGGAACAGAAACGTAGCAAGTACCTGTAGTACAAGTCTCTAAGTGATCCGCAATTTCTACGCTTGATTATTTGAGTACATTTAGATGCTTGTACCAGAATAACTTTATACTTTGTTGGATCTCTGTTACGCATGAAAAATAAAACGATGATCTTGCTGACTGCTGCTATTCTATCAACTGGTTTGGCAGCGATATACACAAGTGGACAGGTCACATCAGCGCAGACCGCAGCTTCAGATACCGCAATTCCTCTCAAAGAGGCCAAGCTAAACATCGAGCATAATGTGAAGGATGGAGATACCGGTTTCCAAGGGTTCCTTGATAGTGAAGGCTGGAACAGTATCACTGTTACTGGTCCAGATGGGAATGTGTTGAATCTCACTGGCCAGGAGAAGCTGGGACAACTCGGGCTGACTGAACTGTTCTTTGAGACTGTTGAGCCAGAAAATGCAGATGTGCCTATTGCCGAGGTGTTGGAAACCATTCCAGAAGGCGAGTACACATTTGAAGGACCTGCAATCGAAGCCGGAGAAGAGCAAGGCGAGACGAAGGGGACTGCTTTGTTGACTCATGACATTCCTGAAGGTCCTGACCTTTTATCTCCTGCTGAAAATGCTATCGTTTCGGCAGCTGAAGACCTTCTAGTAAGCTGGGGTCAAGTTAACAAAACTATCAATGGTTCTGACATCAACGTCATTGCCTACCAACTCATAATCGAAAAAGACGAAGACCCTGATCCAAACATGATTGGGAAAATGGGACTCAGTATGTATCTGCCGCCTGATGTGCAAGAAATAACGATTCCAAGTGAATTCCTTGAGCCAGAGACTGATTATGATTGGGAAGTGCTCGCGATCGAAGAGAGCGGCAATCAGTCTCTCAATTCAAGTCGGTTCAGTGCTAGCGCCTAGGACAAGATATCGGAGTCTTATCTCTCTCCGCGGAAAAATTCGGATTCCTTCCTTTTTTGATCGATACCGTTTCGAGTGTAATATTTACATTCTCAACGATAAGCGCATGAAAACATTTCTGTGTACGAGAAGAATCAGGCAGCGTCCCAGACAAGTGATCGTGGTAACGAGTCTATCCCTATAAACTCATTGAAAAGGAATAAACAGTTCTACGACTAGCCGAGTTTTACCTTCAGTAGTGGACTTACTCTGATATGTAAATACTTAAATTTGCATACACATCCTAATTGCTGCTTGACTGTCCATTCTGATTTAATAGTAAGCTTGATAGGGTGAGGGGGAAAAGCTGCTGCCAGATAAGACGGACAGAATGAAAACGACTGGTGTGGCTCTAGTTACCGGTAGCTCAATTGGAATAGGACTTGAAACTTCGCTGGCTCTCGCTCGAAACGGAATTCACACTTTTGCTACTATGCGAGACGATCAAAAGGGTGGCACCATTAAGGCTATAGCTAATGAAGAAGGTCTTCCCATAGAGGTCCTGAAAATGGATGTGGACGATAAGGACTCGGTAAGAAAAACAATGCTAGAGATAATTGATAGGACGAAGAGGATCGATGTTTTAGTAAATAACGCAGGTTACGGCTTATTCGGAGCCTTGGAAGATATATCCCTAGAAGAGATAAAGGAACAGTTTGAAACAAATTATTTTGGGGCAATAAGAACTATAAAAGAAGTCCTACCTACAATGAGGAAACAAAAAATGGTATAATCATAAATATTAGCTCTATAGCAGGCGTGGTGGGAATCCCTGGAGAATGTGCATACTCGAGTTCTAAATTCGCATTGGAGGGATTAAGCGAATCTATATCATATGAACTTCAATCTTTCGGGATTAAGGTGATCCTAATAGAATCTGGTGTAATTAACACGAATTTCGTGTCAAGTATTAGGTATCCCAAAAAAGTCCAGTACAAATCAACGGAAGCTGAAAGAGGAAATAATGCCTATCAATCGCACTATTCTAGAACAATAGATGCATTTCTCCTCAGTTATTATTCTGCTATGAAGAATGCTCCTTCTCCTTCACTGGTCTCGGCGGTGATCATTGAGGCAATAAACAATGCAATACTGTCCTCTCAATGTTTATTCAGGTACACAGTGGGAGATGATTCAAGGTCTTTAGCACTTGCAAAAAAGGTATATGTCTGATACACAATTGTATTCTTATATTTCGGAGAAACTGCTTAAGAGACGACTTAGAGGAATGCTGGATCTTTAACATCTGAAGCTTGTAAAAGACTTTGGAAAAACCTTGAAGAGTGAAATATTTTGCTCTAGAACTTATTCTTAGATGCCATTGCTTTGCGATAACTGCTGTATAAATTATGTGAGATCTAAGATTTATATCATAGATCTAGCTGCTAGCTAGAGAAGAAATTATTTGACTATTCTAGATTCAAATAAACAATACAAAGAAGAAGAACGTCAGAGCTGGGATAGTGTTGCTAATAATTGGCAGAAATGGTGGAAGACGATCGAAAGGGGTGCTGAAAAAGTTAGTAAACGATTAATAGAACTCGCAGAGATTAAACCAAGTTCTAGAGTTCTGGATATTGCAACAGGTATAGGAGAACCATCTATTACAGCTGCAAATCTGGTAGGCAAGAGTGGCTATGTATTGGCCACAGATATTTCACCACAGATGCTATCTGTTGCAAAACAAAGAGCTATCTCTTTAGGCCTGCAGGATGTGATTGAATTTAAAGAGGGGGATGTGGAAACAATTGACTTACCACCTTCAACGTTTGATGCCTCCCTATGCAGATGTGGATTGATGTTTTTGCCAGATCTTAATGCGGGTTTATCTAATATTCATCGATCATTGAAAGTAGGTGGTCATTTTGCAGCCGCTGTTTGGGCTTCGCCAGATCAAGATACCTTAAGTGCAACTACAATGAATATAGTAATGAAAGAAACTAACAGTAAACCACCTCCACCTGGAACCCCTGGACCATTTAGTCTGTCGGATGAAAATAGCCTAAAGAATTCTTTTGCAATATCAGAATTCAAAGACCTTGGTATCGAAAGAATTAATGTGTCTTTTGATTTTGATTCGCCTGATGATTTTACAACTTTTATAACTGAAACGGCCGGTCCTCTTCAAAAAATGCTAGCGAATCAAACAACTGAAAGAAAGAGAGAAATATTAAAAGTAGTTACTGAAACGGCACAAAAATATGTTAACGATAAAACAGGAAAAGTCAGTTTCGAAAATGAAGCTATAATTATCGATAGTAAAAAATGAATGAATACTTTATGCCCCCAATCCAGATTTCCTGAACGAATTTTGGAATTGAACTCAAACTTCTTAGAGGACCACGTGGGATTAGATTCTAACACAAGTAATTATTAATTCGCGTATATCTATTTTAATTCCTTTAATAACATAGCAGAATACTGGGATCCAGAAGGATCAATTACTCTCTTTATGAACTGTTCTGTTTTATGATTCATATCTACTTTCATATCTATGTTATCATAATCATTGTAATGCTTTTTACACATTATCAACAATGTTTCTACGTCATCCCATTTTAGTAAACAATCACATGGTAGTAATACTACCTTGTTTTGCTGTATCAGCAGTAGCAGCACCTCATACTTTGATTTTGTTGTCGTTGTCGTTGTATCACTTGGATATGTCCTTACACAATACCTCTAGCTCAACTCTGGATTGTCTGTGTCTTCTATAATCTTGATCTACTTCTAATGCTGCTGTCAGTATCTTGCTTTTTATTGATTTAGATGACTGTAGAAACATCCTGGTATCCTTAGGTAAACAATGTCCTCCTATTCCGTCTCTAGGTTCAAGTATGTTTACGTTCCATTTAGTATTAATGGCTTCACGTAATTCTGGAAAGCTTAGATTATTTATTTTACAGTATAGATAGAGATCTTCTGCAAAGGCTATTTGCAAATATCTGTGTGCATTTTCCGCAATCTTAGTTATCTCTGCTATTTCTATATCTGATACATGATGCAAAGAAATCCCTAGATTTCTATTTTCATTGTCATTGCTATTATTACTATTACTATTATTAATACTACCACCTCCACCGTAAAATTGCAAAGCTGCTCTAAGACAACAATCATGGACTCCTCCTATAACACGCAGTTGATTAACTCCATGTTCCATCTCTTCTAAAGCATACCATCTATGTGGTACATGTACAACATGTAATCTATGGTTAAGCATTTCAAATACTTTCTTTGATGTTCCTCTAGGAATAGTGCTTTCTATTGAGACGATAGCTCCATTCTTGGCTTTCCTTGAAATTTCCTCTACTATGTATAGTAATCCATCTATCTGAGGTGTGAAAATGTCATCAGGCATATGAGTGGACACACAAATTATGTACACATCAAAATCACTGAAACTATCAGCTCGCTTTATTGATGCTACTTTCTCTGCACGTTCAATGGCCTTCTGCTCGATATCATATCCATATGTATCAAATCCTCTTTCTTTGACATATTTTGCTACCGGAAGACCAAGTTGACCTAGGCCTATTATTAAGACTCGAGAATTTCGGAATTTGTTGCTAGATGTTATTATGGAACTCTCTGTTATTACTGAGCCTGAATTAGTAGATATTCGTCCATTTATCCTGTTGCCTTGCATTGATGACATTTAAATTTACAGTCCCTTTATTTAAACATAACTGACTGGTCAGTTATGTTTATTAGCTGGCATTCTATATAACAGTTTATGCGACTAAGACAAGACAAAGTCATGGTTCTTGATAGCATTTTTTCTAACAAACACAATATGACCATAATCATGATTATATTGATTATAGCTACTTGCGGCTCATTCATGCAAATAGCCGGTACAAGTTGGGATGTCACTTCCCATATCATGGAACAACCTGAGACTTTCTTTACACCGTCGCATGCAGTTCTTTACACCGGAGTAGGTTTGTTAACGGTAGCAGCCGGAACAAGTGTAATTTTGTTAATTAGAAATATTGAATTTAGAGGAAGTTCAGTTGCTATGCCGTTGAAGCTTCTTATTGTAGGATCGACAATTTCTTTGGTAGCTGGACCATCTGACTTTCTTTGGCATGAAACCTTTGGTGCTGATGGACTATTAAGCCCACCACATTTAGCTTTGATTACTGGAATGCTGATAAACTCAGTTGGCACCATTTTAGGCCTTGCAAAGATAGCTGTGCGTATAACTTCATCTTCTAGACAAAGATTGATTAAGACTGCAATGGTTCCCGCATTTGCGGCATTATGGTTCACAACTACTTGGTATGTTTATATTTTCTCTCTTCCGTTTTCAAATGGAGAAAACTTTCAATTTAACCTGAATTCTAACATTGCTTCTTTGATTGCAATTGTTACATTACCCATGCTCAGCTCTATCATATTCCTTACAGCATCCAAGATTATTGGAAGGTTTGGCGCAGGAACTATTGTTTCAGTTTTGGTAGTTGGCATCAATATTTTTGCAAATATTATTCCTAGTCAAGATATGTTCAGCTCTATTGTGCTATGGTATTCTATGATAGCTATCATACCTGTACTAATTGCAGATATTATCTTGAATAATTCTGCAATAAAATTAAAGTTGGGACTCAGAGCGAAAGAATTAATAGCTGGGATGCTACTTGGTTCAGTGTTCTATATATTTAATTACCCTATGCTTACATGGGTCTTTGCAATTCCTCTTGATATGCAAATAGCAAATGAACAAGGGATGCAAGCAGTAGCTAACTTAACATCCAATTTTCTTAGTACATTACCTGTTATGCTATCAATAACGTTAGTGCCAGCAGCATTGATGGGATTGTTAGGATCTCTTTTTGTTTCAAAGAAGATAGCTATTCCTACCTTTCAAAAGCAGCAATTACAGCAGCAGCCATCTAAATTCATACTGCAAGAAAAATGAGGAAACGAATCTAATAAGTTTGGAATATGAAAGGTAAGAATGAGAAAGGAGAAGAGAAGAGGAGAGAGTAAAAAACACCTTTGTGTCCAAAAGTATCTGCTCAGTATAAAATAGAAGTTAAAGGTAAAATAGTGGAATCAGCATTAATTGCTTTCTCAAAGTATGGATATGATAAAACCAGAATGGATGATATAGCGGAGGCTGCTAAGGTAAGCAAGGGCACACTATATCTTTATTTTAGAAGCAAAGAAGAATTATTTTATGCTATATCTGAAACAAATATCCTAAGATTAAAAGAGCAGTTATCTACATTAATGGCGACTAGGAAAGAAGAATTGGTATCAAATGCAGAAAAGTTTTATGAAACCTTTCACAACGAAACTGGACAAGACTTCGATAAAGTATTTTTTGAAATAATCGCTGAATCACCACGTAACCCTAAGTTAAAAAGAATGCTTTATGAACACAGATTAAGAATAATTGATATAGTAACCGAATATCTAAATTTACAAGTAGAAAAAGATCTTTTTGCCAATGATGTAGATATCAGAGCTATATCTGTTGGTCTTGTTTCACTTTTTAATGGGCTATCTATAAGCAAAGTATCTGGTATGAGCGAATCTAGTAACAAACAAGCATGGAAGGAAACAGTAAGAGCCATCTTTAAGGGCATGAGTTAATAATTATTTTTGAAAGTTTGATGGACAAATTTTTTCAGAAAATGTTTGCTAATATACGAAAACTCTAGCTTATACTACTAGAATATTTTTTATGGTTGCTATAACAACAGCCATGTATTTAGAGAAACTCACATTTTTCTATACATGTCAACTTCTGCATCAGTACTTGGATACAACATTAACATCAGCATACTATGAAATTTCCCTCTGGATGTTCTGGATTGTTACCAACAGCTACAAGTCTCCAATAATTTGCTACAAGTACCCCATTGATTTCACAAGTAGATATGTTTTCTGTTCCACCATCAGTGCTTTCAGACATAAGGCTACCATCAAAATTCGCATGGCCTAGTCCTAGTACATGTCCAATTTCATGTCGTGCAATTTGTTCCAACTCAGAATTCTGAAAGCCATCACCAAAAATGCCCCCAGAAAGTGTTACTTCAATGCTATCAATAAATCCCTTGTTATCAAATTTAAATTCTGTTTTTCCAGCTGCTATAGGATCTCCATAATCAAACTCCTCATCATTTGCATCTTCATCGCTATCAGAGAATCCTATTTCTACGTCAGCCTCGCTGTCATCTTGTTTTTCTACAAAAATCAAATTATCAATTAATAGATCCCAGTTTTGTATCGCATTACGTACAGATTGTTTACTATCCTCATCACCTTCATCACTTATTTTGTATTCTAGTACCCCATTTGAAATCTTGTCTGACCACGCACAACATATTTGCAATAGGTTCATTTTATCAAGATCTATGTCATCATTATCTCCATCGTCTTCACCATCTTCCTCTTCTCTAGTATTCTCTTCGTCATCATTATCATCCGCTTCTTGATTATCCTCTACCGATGCCATTGCTGGTATTGAAGATGAAATTATTGTCGCTGAAGGGATTATAGATAATAATAGTAGAATGAAAGCGAGCAATAGACATGGAGTAGAAAAAGTAAAACCAAAGACAGTATTATACATAAATCTCATTCCGTGAATTATATTCTTCTTATTAATCCCGGGATATATTTTTTAATATTTGAAGTATATCTAGGTGTTGTCCGGGGATACCTAGAGAACAAATACTCGTATTCAACTTTAGATAAAGATAAGAAAGATATCATATAAAAGGTAGACAATATAAATTATAACGACTCATAAAGTTAATATAATTTAAGTACATTATTTTCTTCTGTAAATTAATAGTCAATCAATTAGTATCTGTGAAAATAGAAATTGAGAGCTTTTCTACCTTGTTAACTTTCAATATTTCCTGTTACAGGACGATAAATTCAAGAGCTATTCTGTAGACAGCATCATTCTTCCTTTATGTAAAGAAGAGATCAATATCTACCAACTCTCCGATAGCTTTCTCTTTTCTTATATCATAGAAGTTATCAATACCGACCATCAAACTCTATGTAATAGCAGTAAAGTCTTATTTCGCTTATTATGATATCAATGTCGTACCTTCAGAGTTTAAGAGAAAAATAAAGGTGTGCCAAAAGCTTATTGAGAAAATGAAGAGGCTTTAGATGTTCAAGACATTAGAAATATCCTGCTCTAATACTTGATGAAATTGTACGTGATATTGGGAAGATATCAACCATTGTTATCTTGTTTGTAACAGGATTTGAGCTTACACCACGAGAATTCTTGAAGGGGGAGTGTGGCTTAAGAACTTAGGGTGTGGTAACAAAGTTGCAGCAGCCAGTTGTGCATAACTGTTATTCCCTAAGCCCTACTAAATCTATCCACTTTGCAAAAGCGAAACCTGCAAACGAGAAACCTGTAATCATCTTCGGCAACAGACCATCCTCATACACCATTGAAGAGATATCTTCTCCTCTAGTCTTAATAGCTTTTATATAAGCAAGCCTGCCAAATTCATCGATCATTTTAGCAAGGTTTCCGTTTATTACATGACTACCGAATAAGCCGACGTAATCATCAGTCCCTAATGAAATAATCTGTACTTTGATATCATATTTGAATGCATCTTGATGATTTAGTGTTATAGCATTTTTGATACTAATGCTATTATTTTCATAATTGAATTTGCTAAAATGTTCAGGTATTAAGTCTGCTAAATACTTGGCTTCTCTTACCGCTATCTGAGCAATTGGTGGAATACTTTTCCTTGGCTATCTTTTACAGCAGCAATATCACCTATTACAAAAATATTAGGATATTTATCAATCTGGCAAAATCGATTTACAATAATTCTGTCATTATTAGTCTTGTCTGTTGGCGGTCCTACTTTGATTTCATAGCCTTTTACTCCATCTGTCCAAATGATAAGAGAAGAATCAATTTTTGAACCATCATTGAGAAAAAGGTTATCGTGTTCAATCTTAAATACTTTTGAATTAGGTAAAACTCTTACACCTTTTGACTCCAAAATTAATCTTGCTTTGCTAACTAATTCTGAATTCCAACCCGTAAGAATATTTGACAACGCTTCGACTATAGTAACGTTCAAATTTGTTTCAAATGGCATAAGATTATTCCCCTTCAGTTTTGCTTGATCCCTTATAAGATCGGCAATTGCCCCACCAAGGCTTACTCCAGTTGCTCCTCCGCCAACTATGATGATATTAATATTATTGCCATTACTCTTCCTATTCGTCTTGACATCGTCATCGTTTTTCTTTGTTTTAATCCGTATTTCGGAATTTTTAGATACTAAAAATGATTGAATTTTATTATGAACTAGTATCGCATCGTCGATTGACCGAAAAGGGACAGTATTTGTTTTAGCTTCTTCAATACCAAAGTACTTCGTACTGGACCCCAAACAAATTACCACTAGATCATAATCAATTATACATTCATTCAGGATAACCTTGTTATCGTCTGCATTTATCTCTTACATTTGACTGAATGAATCTGATTTTGGTCCCATTTATTAATGAAGTTATTGGGATGGAGATTTGTTCCGCAGTTCTATAGCCTACGGCAACTAGATGTATTTCTTGTAACAACTGGTGATATGGATTTCTATCAACAAGAATAACTTCTATATCATCTAAACTATCTTTTCCTTTTCTGTCATTTGTACTTCTCTCTTTAAATGTTTGATACAGATTTATAGATAAAAACATTCCAGCATAGCCAGCGCCGAGTATTACAATTCTAATTGGTTTATCTGTTGTCATAATGTATTGTATTCATGGAATTTATATTAAATTGCAACCTCGAGGAATGTCTTCAAATAAAACCAGAGTATGTATTATTAGAGCTGGGATAGAAGGTCTCATGGAATATAACTTCTGATGGTAATTTCGTTGAGAGCAATTGTGTTATGATTTCCTATCCTGTATATCTGGCTATAAACCAATTATTTGACTCTAGCATTTTTGATAGAGCTTGTACAGCATACAAATAGACTTAATAAAACTACGCCTTTAATTGAGATACATTTTGCATTATCAAAGAAAATCGAAGAGCAGCGGCGAATAGTATTTCTACTTGGAAATCAATTTAGTACAAAAGAGATCTTTTTATATCCAACATATCTTCTAAAGTATCTCCACAAGGGCAGCAATTAGTTCTCACAGGGACTCCAGTATCTAGCGAAGGTGCTATCAATCCAGATAGACTTAAAAGAATATCTCAAGAAATGAAAGAAAATCTTACTACTATATGTTCTCATTTCAATAAGGAAAATGATTTGTTATGGGAACGACCCATGGCTTGACAACTTGTGGAGAGTGTGGTAAAAGAACCAAGTTTAGTCTGGAAACAAAAAATGCCTCACGAAGTAAGGATCAAGTCAAAGGTTTATTTTTTGTGGGTGATTCAACTGTTAACTATAGTATAGGCACTGACTCAGCTGCACATAGCGTGTTATTATGTTATCCAAAGATCCAGTCATACCTATCTTCTAGATGAAATTCATATATCTGTTCGAATCTTATTAATCCATATATCTTGATTTACGCTTCATTGCAATTGAGTCTCTACTACAATTCATATTAACATCTTCAACAGAAGTAGGACGTCTTCGTACGCTTTATTAAATCATCTAGTAATTGCGCCATACTTTAATTGCTGTAATCTTTCTATCTCAAGTCTTTAAATAGTTTGGCAGAATACTGGGATCCAGAAGGATCAATTACTCTCTTTATGAACTGTTCTGTTTTATGATTCATATCTACTTTCATATCTATGTTATCATAATCATTGTAATGCTTTTTACACATTATCAACAATGTTTCTACGTCATCCCATTTTAGTAAACAATCACATGGTAGTAATACTACCTTGTTTTGCTGTATCAGCAGTAGCAGCACCTCATACTTTGATTTTGTTGTCGTTGTCGTTGTATCACTTGGATATGTCCTTACACAATACCTCTAGCTCAACTCTGGATTGTCTGTGTCTTCTATAATCTTGATCTACTTCTAATGCTGCTGTCAGTATCTTGCTTTTTATTGATTTAGATGACTGTAGAAACATCCTGGTATCCTTAGGTAAACAATGTCCTCCTATTCCGTCTCTAGGTTCAAGTATGTTTACGTTCCATTTAGTATTAATGGCTTCACGTAATTCTGGAAAGCTTAGATTATTTATTTTACAGTATAGATAGAGATCTTCTGCAAAGGCTATTTGCAAATATCTGTGTGCATTTTCCGCAATCTTAGTTATCTCTGCTATTTCTATATCTGATACATGATGCAAAGAAATCCCTAGATTTCTATTTTCATTGTCATTGCTATTATTACTATTACTATTATTAATACTACCACCTCCACCGTAAAATTGCAAAGCTGCTCTAAGACAACAATCATGGACTCCTCCTATAACACGCAGTTGATTAACTCCATGTTCCATCTCTTCTAAAGCATACCATCTATGTGGTACATGTACAACATGTAATCTATGGTTAAGCATTTCAAATACTTTCTTTGATGTTCCTCTAGGAATAGTGCTTTCTATTGAGACGATAGCTCCATTCTTGGCTTTCCTTGAAATTTCCTCTACTATGTATAGTAATCCATCTATCTGAGGTGTGAAAATGTCATCAGGCATATGAGTGGACACACAAATTATGTACACATCAAAATCACTGAAACTATCAGCTCGCTTTATTGATGCTACTTTCTCTGCACGTTCAATGGCCTTCTGCTCGATATCATATCCATATGTATCAAATCCTCTTTCTTTGACATATTTTGCTACCGGAAGACCAAGTTGACCTAGGCCTATTATTAAGACTCGAGAATTTCGGAATTTGTTGCTGCGCGTTAAGTTGCTCATGCCGATCAGCATATCTCCATCATTAACATTTTCTTGAATACCATCTTTAGTCTCATTTTTTAGGTGGGATTATCAAATACCTATTTGTGGTTAACAAATGCTCTAACTTCCGTCATTCTACCAGCAAGGAATCCAAGTAATGCACCATAGAGTAAATGGAAAATAAGTGAACCTATGATAATAACTGGATACAATCCTTGAAAATGACTAGCAATTTCAAAAATATACTGATTTGGTGCTGATGTAACAAACGAGTCTAACTTGGGCTGTATCCCGAAGGTAGCAAGCGGCACAAATAAGATAGCCCATAATGCGATCCCTACTACCAACCCTGTCTTTATACCATGCCGATAGCTATTTGGAGTAATTCTCCTCCAGAAAATTGAGGCTTGTCCATATATGTTCCCAGCAACGGTACCCGTAAGAAGATGAAGACCGAATCCAACGTATTGAGCCGTTACTGGTTCATTTATCCCTAAAGATATCCCAATTACCGTAAAAAATGTTCCACCAGGGGTTCCTGAAATGTAGTCAACTAGCATGAGTAAACCTGAAATCGCCCATACTGATATAAATCCTGCAATGGTACAATACAGAATGTACATTTTCTGATCAACTTTCCAAACTGATTTCGTTTTCATCGCCATGATTTTATGACTGTTATTTAAAGTATATAAATAATGCTTAACCATAACCGCTAGTGACTAACTTCATTCTGTCACAATACAAACTTTATGACGATAATTCATTTTTCCTTTTACTAATACACAACCTGGGTTAGCACTAGTTTATTTTATTGGACACCTTTATATTATGTGATATCTATTGCAATTATGGTAGTGAAACGTTGCATCATGTCTTTAAAGCAAAGTCAATCGGGTTCTGCTTCTGATGCTCATATTACCGAGCCAAGTAAAAAACACTTAACAATTCTAGTAACAGGAGCTAGTGGATTCATTGGAAGCCATTTAGTAGATAGACTCTTGTCATCACAAGAAACTCATAAATACGAAATTAGATGTATGACACGTAATCCGAAGTCTTTGGAAGGCTATTTTAAGGACGGAGTGAGACAGGATCTCAAATTTGTTCGTGCAGACGCTTCTCAATATTCAGATCTCGTCAATGTAATGACTGGTGTTGATATCGCGTTTTACCTGATTCATTCCATGGAAGGATCAGCCAAAGACTGGAAAAAATTCGCAGATCGCGATCGAATAGCTGCTTCAAATTTTGCTGCTGCAGCAACAAAATGTGGTGTAAAGAGAATAATATATCTTGGAGGATTAGTACACGAAAATGATGAACAACAAAACAAGTTGTCTGAACACATGCGGAGCAGGTTAGAAGTTGGTAAAATACTAACAAAGTCAGCTGCAAAGGTCACAATATTTCGAGCAGCAATTATACTAGGTCATGGTGGAGGCTCTTTCCAAATGCTGCAATATCTCGTTGAGAGACTTCCCACAATGATATGTCCTAAATGGGTTTTGACTAAATCACAACCTATAGCAATTGATGATGTAATCACTTACCTAATCAAGTCACTTGATTCAAAAGAAACCGAAGGCAAGTCTTTTGATCTGGGTGGACCAGACATTATGTCATATTTTGATATGATGAGATGTTACAGTAAAATGCTTAACAAGTCTATTAAGATCATTATTATTCCTTTCCTTACACCAAGACTATCTTCATACTGGATTGATCTGATTACTCCTGTCAAGGCTTCTCTAGCAAGACCGTTAATAGAGAGTCTCAAACACGAAGCTATAGCGAGAGATGACTCGATAAAACATATCGTTCCAATTAAATTGAAAACGTTTGAAGAAGCAATAGGTGCAGCAAGAAGCGAAGATAAGAAGCAAAGAAATAGTGTTACAAATAGGAAAGAATATGTTACTCATTCTACAAGCAATAAGATCTTAATAATTTCGTTGATTCTAATGGCATTAGTCGGATCTACCTATTATTTGCTTGATATTCGGCCTGAAATATTGAATATAAATTGGCTATTCTTAAGTGCTCTATGGTACCTTGGTATCATTTTTTCCTTGTTTTTTGTTCATAATGGAGCAAGGCTGGGCGCAATAATAGCAGGCGTTATCGGATGGATTACGCTTACATTCTGGTTAACTGACAATATATATACGATATCAGGAGATTCTCTTCTAGCAAGTTCACCAAGCATGATAATGACTATTCGAAATTTTATTGGAGCAGTTGTAGCGGGATTGGTTGTTGCGTCTTCTCACAATGTCTTTCATAAGATACGAATACATGGGTTATAATGAAAATAAAGCAGATATTTATCAAAAAATAATCTGACCTGTTAGGATCATGTTGGATTGAAGCCTAATTATATTTTAATCCATTTTGGATTAGCACTATATTTTATAATTACCCATTATTTAAATAGCAATATTATTCATATCTTCATTAGTTGGTTTACATTCGACGAAAAAAAGTAAAAGGTATAGATTATGCATATATAGTAAGAAGTGTATGGGATCAATCAACAAGGACATCAAAACAGAAGACAATAAAATATCTGGGAAAAGCGTCTAAAGTGACGGAAGAAATGATCCCTATTGAATATCGTGACGATCCTTCCATAATTTCATTTATAGCCCGTTACAGCAGTGTCGACAAAAAGAAGAATGATACTATAACTAGGAAACTTAGACAAGAAGTCTTCAAAATGCTCTCTTACAGCGACTTAAAAGGTCTGTTGAAAATCTATGATAACTATGTCAATCTTTTTGGGACGATTCAATTCTATGAGAATCTATTAAAGCCAGTAATGTACAGCATCGGTCAGCTGTGGGCCGAAGAAAAAATTGATGTTGCGACGGAGCATGTATGTGTCAATACTGCCAGTACCTTAATAAAGATAATAGATGAAAAGCACCCAAAGCGCGCTACCAACCATCATAATAAAGGTAAAATATTTATATGCACTCCAAATGGAGAACAGCATAATCTAGCCTGTAATATTATTGAATCAGTTTTACTGTCGAAGGGGTATCAAGTTTATAATGCATCTCCATCATTGCCCACAGAATCTGTGATTAGCGCCTTAAATTACATTCTACCTGATGCCATTTTAATCTCTGTAACCCTAATGGATCATCTCCAAACTACAAAAAATTTGATTAAAAAAATCAGAGCCAGATTCTCTTCTTTGCCAATATTTGTTGGAGGAATAGCTCTGGATGAAGATGAGAACAAGACTTCAGATTTTGAAATTATCAACACTATAGTCATTAGAAATGTACCACTTGTTGATTTAATAAAGTTAATAAAATCGAAATTGATGCCAACTTATGTTTGACGATAATATGGCAAAGCTCTAAGACCTCGAGGAACACATCCTTGGAACATATTTCACCTTAACAAACTGGATGTCATCTATTCTTTCTCTGACATGAATTCTTTATAACGTCTGCCCCCTGAGCCAATTTATTTGTACTGTCTTGTTCCAGTAATAAACCACATGGAAGATATGCTAATCCTAGCTGCAAGTAAAAACCTAAGATAATTCCGAATTCATTTTGGATTTCTAATATAGAAAAGAAGATGGATACCTTATCAAGAATATGGATAGACCTATTGCAATTGGAGAAAGTATTAATGGACAAATAAAAACTCCGAGTAGAGTTCTTCTAATATGGAATGAAATTATCTATCAGCGTTAAAATGTTGTTTTTAGTAAAAGAAAGAAGAACAATGTAGCCATCTGGGGGCCAAGAGAGCAGCGAGGAACCTTTATTTGAATTGGTGCAATTAATATCCAGAGCGATATTTTGACCTTGGATAAAAGGCCTGTCAAGTTTGAGATATACGTGTCAAATTCTGGCAAAATTAGAATTTAAAATACATACGTAGTCTATTTAGAATAATAATATAAGGTATCAATGGATAAGGTAAGTACACGTATGTTAAGCACTAATATTGGCATATCAAGATATGAACAAATTAACAATGATGCTATACTATGTTTTACGATACTTTTTACATTTTTGGGATTGATTATTAGTACAGGGAGTTTAGCAATTGCACAAGAACAGCAGCAGCAACAAATTCTACCAGAAACCATGATAGGTAATTTTACACTTAGCATCGACGTGCTAGGGGTTAACAGCGAAACTAGAAATTCCACAATATCAATCACTGGTCCAGAAGGTGAATCACTAACAAGTAATACAACTATTGACTTATTCTCAAAAGCTCAACAGGATTTTGCTAGCGAAAGTAATCCAGTTGCGTTGACGTTTCCTATCAATATAAATTCTAGCTTGTTACATGATGGGGATGAATTAAAGGTTTGTCTTATAATGGTAGATACAGACAAGATAGATTGTGAATTGACAGTAATTACAAGATATAATTTGGAAAAATTTCCCAAGTCAGTACAACTTGAGGCTGGAGGAAATATAGAGCAACAAATTAGGGACCTACTTAAATAAATGATTGTTAAAGTACTTAGATCGTTAGGCCTAGCTCAAAAATAACTTGTGAACATTTTTTTTGCTGTGTGGAGTTTGTATACTTCGTCTTCTTTTAATATGAAGATTTGATCATGCATTTCGAATAATTCTTATCAGATCTTTTATTTCTAAATTCAATAAATTATCTGTTTTATATGTATAATACATCAGCCTGTTGTCATCGTAAGCTTTTTCTAGAATAAGTGCTTATTTCAGTGAATCTTTTCCTACATCATTAATTATAAAATCCATACAGCACACATGCTTGTTATTTGCACTACTTACAACATTTTGTAAACAATATTTCATAATGTTTTTTTGACTTTGAATTTGGATTTCAGCTTGAGCTTGTGTTTGTTGTTATTGTTGTACTGATATCTGTGCTGTTCATCCTTGGATTGTGTTACAAAAGAATAAGGATAGGCCTTTACTGTATCATCATACCACTTAAATTTAGACAAAAGTTAGATAGATGAATTACATGGTAGTCCGAACAAATATCTAAACAAGTTACCTTCTTTCACAAGTTGATCCATAGATTTTAGTAACCGCATCATGGATTCATCATCTGAATAGATCACTAGATGATGCTTTCTAGGTACTTCTGATTGCTGCTTCATTAATCATACATCCATAGCATCTTTTACTATTGAATTTATCGACTCCTCTTTGATTTGCTATCTCTCCTAATTTCTCATGAACTTGATCGTCGAATCGACTGATGATGAGATTATGCGTCAATGTGTAGACTATCTCCTTGATAAGTATTTATAGACATTGCTATCAAGATAGCAATATGAATATATACTTATATATGATATGTATAAAGATGATATGAAGCACTTGAATCATGATATGAAGCACTTGAATCATGATATGAAAAAACCCTCTTCAACCAAATGGACGAAAGAGAAAAACTTGCATCTGTCATCTTCAATAAATACAATACCAGATAAAGCGACCAAGATCAGAACTAATAAGCCGATAAGAAATAGCGACGTTTATGACCTTCTTCTAAAAATACCTCCAGGAAAGGTTTCCACTTATGGGGACATAGCTAGAGCGCTTGGAAATCCTTCCGCCTCAAGGACAATAGGTAGAATACTTAGTGAAAATCCAAACCCCATTAAAGTACCGTGTCACAGAGTAGTTATGTCCAACAGCCGAGTAGGAGGTTACGCCTATGGAACTGCCAAGAAAAGACAGTTACTTGAAAATGAGGGCATATCATTTACCAAAGAAATCGTTCAGAATTTTAAGAATGTTAGAGTTTACCCGCAGAACAGCAATTATACTAGGTCTTGAGAGATTAGAATCTGTTGAATACCAACAGTGTCTTGAAGTAAAAGAAAAAATTTTAGAGACTAACTGGCAGTCCATATCTGATGAAATGAATACAGGAGGATACAACAGTTTGGTACCGCAATTTCTTCATGATCAGGAAAATGAAATTTTATTTTAACATAAGAGTAATCTTTGAATTCTTCAAAACTGAAATGCGGATCTGTTAATCAAACATAGATTATAAAATGAAAAAAGAAATTGTGTACACTCTTTTCTATCAGAATAGGAAGCAATATTTCAGGGACATTGCTTAGATAGAATTGACCTTTCAATAATGATTGTGATGAATAAAAAAGTAGATATGTTTAATGTGGGCGAGACAGCCAATCTTCTGTACAAAGATGGAACAGCACACTATTATGGGATAATTATACCATACAAAGAAGCAAATATATATTTTGATTTATTAATGAAAAATATTCTATGGAAAAATGATGAAGCCATCATTCTTGGTAAATATATCATTACGAAAAGAAAAGTAGCATGGTATGGTGACTCTGGTTACTCGTATACTTATTCAAATGCGACAAAGCAAGCATTAACCTGGACTAGAGAACTCTTAGAACTTAAGCGATTAGTAGAACAAATTACAGGAGCAGGATTCAATTCTTGTTTGCTAAACTTATATCACAATGGAACTGAAGGTTTAGGATGGCATAGTGATGATGAAAAATCAATCGGAAAGAATACTTCTATTGCATCGCTAAGCTTTGGGGCAGAACGAAAATTTTCACTCAAGCATAAGCAAACTAAACAAACGGTATCACTAGTACTCGAACATGGCAGTTTGCTTGTTATGAAAGATGTTACACAAACGAATTGGTTGCACAGCTTACCCAAGTCTAATAAGATTATCCAAGCAAGAATAAACCTGACTTTTCGAATGATGGTGTGATAAATTGTAAGTGTAAATTAATTATGAAGTATGACCATTGTAAAAAGAAATATGACACAAGGAAGCAACTACAAAAAATATTAATACCAAATTTAGAAGATGCTCGATGCTGATTTGTACTAAAATCAAAGGATAGTCGCCTGTTCAATGATATGATGCAACATATGT
>Ga0315553_10001241_pt1 | contig 21466 bp, 19 predicted proteins | sample SalMarSW160140MG_FD_203099 | JGI IMG/M metagenome (GOLD analysis project Ga0315553, IMG submission 203099) | Salt marsh sediment microbial communities from the Plum Island Ecosystem LTER, Massachusetts, United States - Salt Marsh Sediment SW1601-40 ... | reverse complement strand
TAAATCAAAAATTTTATTAGAATTTAAGTATTTAATATTGCAATTAGCTTTAATTATTGACATTTTAAATTTTAAATAGTGATATTGATGTCCGAAAAGGAAGAAAAGTTATTAGTTCGAAAAGCAACTTTAAATTTAAGAAGAAAATATGGAAGAACAAAGCAGATAAATATAGTAGAACGTGATGCATTTGTTCCCAGCTCTATAGAAAAAGAAATTAGAGAATCTCTTCCTAAAAAAAAATCAATATTGGCTTCTAATATAGCTATTAGGTATGATCTAAGAATTTCGACCGTAAACGTGTTATTAAAGCAATATGAAGGAGAAGGATTAATAAAGTTATTAAATCCTAATCTAAAAATGAAAATATATGTTCCAAATTCTTAATTTTATTAGATTTATATTATTTCAGCTATTAATTCTTTTAATTCATTATTAGAAAATAATTTATATTTTTTAGGACTAATTCTAATAAAGCATATAATTTAAAGCAGATGTGGTCCAGTGGTAAGACGCCGGCTTCGAGAGTATGAGTTATTACCATAAAAGCCGGTGCGCGTGAGCGTTCGGGGGTTCAAGTCCCTCCATCTGCGTTATTATAACCAGAAATTAGTTACAAGAGATACACTATGCCATTTGATATCATTGTTCTAGGTGATTTATACGAAGATTTGTATTATGAATCTAATTTCTATGATGAGCATGCGAAACTACTAGCTTCCAAAATTTTTAATTTTATAAGATATAATCCTGATGATCTAAACAAGAATGTCTTAGAGAAAATAATTTTTAAAGGATTTAGTGATAGTCCTATTCAAAATGATGGCCGTTGTTATTTCAAAAGGGGGGGAAATGGTAGCAGTATCTCAGAAGTTTTTGTGCGAAGTGGTATTACAACTAAATTAGTCAGTATAATCCGGAGAGAAGGTGAATGGATGGTCGAAGAATTAACAAAAATCGGAGTGGATACGACAAATATAATCCATTCAAATGAAATTCTTCCAATTAGGATAATTGTGACATCAAACAAAAGTACCAAAATTCTTTTAAAACCAAATTTACCTCATAAATGGACTTTTAATGAAAAAACATTAGAAGATTACGAATTTCACAGATCAAAGTTAATATTTTGTGCTTCAATATCAAATGCCTTTATTGAACTCCTTGATGAGGGTTCTAAATTAGGACTATTAACCGCATTTAGCATAAAAGATGAAAATTTTGATTTTTATGAGCAGTTTGGTAGAATTTTTAACAGTAGACATGATATTCTGTTTTTAAATATAAAAGATGATAATGTTATATTGAAGGAAGAGCATTTTGTGGAGCAGATTGATAAAAAGTATAGTAATTACGCAAAAATACGGGTTTTCATATCTGGAAAAAAAGGCACGGTTATAAGAACTGATAAATTAAATCTCCATTTTTCATCACTTGTTGAAGAGAATGAGGCTGATTTATTATTTTCAGGGGAATTTTTTCAAGGAGGTTTTTTGATTAAATTTTTTGAGCTAATTAATAGCAAAGAATTATTAAATGAGTTGTTAACTAGTAAAAACATAGAAAACCTAAAAGCTATTTTAGTTAAATGTGAGGAATTTGCGATGTATCTTATAAATTTTAAAAATATTCACCATTATTTCCCAAATAGGAAAGAGTTAGAAAAGTTTATTACGAACTTTAAAAAATAACAATTAATCATCTTATTGTATTAATTGAAGAATCAGAGTTTCCATTTGAGCTTTAGCAGACTCCAACTTGTTTAATACATCTACAGTTTTCTCTAAGTCTGCTTCATACTCTTCAATAATAAACAATAAATAAAAATCCAAATTCCCAAACTTTAATGTTTCCACTAACCCAGAATAACGACTACCATCTTCAAATTTATCTGAGAATTCGAGTAATGTTCTATTTTCTGCGATTATTTTCTTTTGAGTCTCTAGATATTTATCGTATATCCTGATTTTTTCTGATAAATGTAGATGTGGACGATAATATTCACCAATCGTAATACCCTTAGCATCAAACAGCGCTATCATAATTGAATTATAATTCTTACTAATTCGAGAAAACAGTCGAGATACCATTTCCATTTTTTCAAATAATAAAGATAAACCTGATGAGAAAGCGTCCATGATTGATTTGATATCGTAAATCGAAGTTTCAAAAAAAAATATGTCAAAATCATTACTGTATCTGATCAATGCGTGCTTAATCGTTAATATTCTCTGGTTTATAACTTTCTCTTTTGTAAGTTGAGGATCGAACTTGTGAAAAAGGATACATAACGGCGGATATTCTTGATTCTCCTTTAAAAAAAGTAAAATCTTATCAAGATAATCAATAGTTTCAACGTAACGGTCATAATCTTGAGCGTCAATAACATAGAAAAGTAAATCGGTTCCACTAATATATTTTGTTGGATTCTTCAAATACTCTTCCCTGTATTGCAGTTGCCCACCAAAATCCATTCTGATGAACTCTATCCCCAAAAACTTAAATGCATCTCTGGCTATTTTGCGTGTAGGCATCAATTTAAGTATATCCTCTTCAAAACCGAATTTTTTAGATATAACCGTAATTATACTTGTTTTACCTGCAAAATCAAGCCCCATAAAAGCAATTTTCTTAATATTTATCACCAGATTCTATTGCTTAGCTCCCATAACTTTCTTTTTGAAAATATCGGAAAAATTTCTACAAATTATTTATAGTAGAAGGAATTAATAAATCCTTACTTTTTAGGGAAAAGATGTAAAAGAAATTAAAGCTAATTTTTATTAGTTATAAAAAGATTAACCTCCCGAGATAGGAAAAGAAATATATAGCTGGTCTCCCTCATTTAATTTCGTTCTATAGTTTTGCATGTAAGAAATGTTCCTACCGTTGAGTAAAATGATCATCTGTGAGTTCAACTTCTTCTTGTTTTTGGATAAAATACTGTCGTCTAATAAATCTTTATATTCTTTGAGAAATTGGGAGATAATATCGCCTACGTTATCTCCTTCGTATATTATTTTATTTTTTTTTACTCTCAATACAAAAATGTTTAATAAGTTCAAATCAACTTTAACCATAATAATACAACTCGTTTCAATTAAAATATTATAAGATCTTACTATATTCTATTCCAAATTTGGTTCAATTTTAATAAATTAGAATAATTTTTAAGCTTAATTATAACAAAAAATAATAGAAAATCAATGCAAAAAACCTCTTTTTCTTAATTCGCATCCTAATCGAATAAGTTATATCAGAATATATTAATATCTATTCTATTTTCCACTATAAACAAAAGATTATTATCAATATTCAAACGGTTATATAATACTTTCAATTTTTCAGCATCAAATACTTGATTCTCTGGTTTGAAAGGGCAATAATTAACTTTTTTAAGATTTTCAGAGATTTTTTTTGATAAATCTTGAATCGTACTTTCTCCAAAAGCAATGATCGGGGTAAATATGGGTTGGCTTAAGTGCAGTGTATTGATAGCTAAAGTCTCTAAATCAACGAAATTAGGGCAGTAATTAGAACTACTTAAGCTCGTACCATCGGTACATGCCTTAATTTTTTCATAAAATTGAAATTTAGGATTTTTAAGGATTTTAGATATTAAATCAAACCTAATTAAGCGGCATATGCCACAAAAATATTGTTTTTCATCTAACTCTGAAAAAACTTTCTTTAGAGCATCATGTATTCTAAATTTGGTTAATTGAATATGATTTTTTGGTATATAATCGCCTATTTCTTTCCAGTTTGAAATCCAATCTTCGATTTCGGTTCCCTCCTCGTTGAGATCAATTAATATAGGATAAATCTCAGATCCTCTTCTCATTAATAGAAACCCTGCAATTAAATCATTTAACCTACCTATGTCCATTACCAATATTTTTTTCTGAGGTTCGATAGGTAAACCACCCCATTTACTTTTGATAATCTGAGAGAAAATGTATGTGAAATCTCCCCTTATTTCAATAAATATTTGTTTTTTCGGTTGGGTAAGATTTACTTTCAATTCAAGATTCGGAAAATTATCAATAATTGCTTTGCCTACTATCGTTGCTACTTCTAAAGAATTAAAATCGTGCTTCCCAGATCTTTTAACTCTAAGAGCAAAAGTGTCTTTCCGATCAAGAATATCTTTAGCAAGTTCAATTGTTCGTTCGATAATATTATTTAGGTTGTTTGATGTTCTAATTGCTGGACTAAAGGAATGTACACCAAAAGCGTTTTTTAATACGTTAATTGCAGAAGGAAGGTCTTTATTACTAAAAAAGAAAAAAATTCTCGATGAATCCTTACTCAATTGATACTTGTTAAATTTGATTCCATTTCGTTTAAGTATTTTAGTAATATTACCCATCAAATACTTAAGCATTCGAATTTTAACTTTTTGCGACTTTAACCATATTTCAGCGTATCTAATTAATATTAAGTTATATTGAGGTAAAAGAAGGTTCTGTTCCATAATTTTCAGTTTTTTCTTAAATTAAAATTGTTAAGTAATAATTACCAATAACTTTTGCTTCACCAGTTTTCAAATTATGTTCTTTTAATACTACGAGTCCTTTCCTGTAGATTTCGATCTCGATAAAAACCTCGTCAAAATATTTCCCTTCGAGATTCCCCCCATTGGAAAATACAGTATTTTCAATTTTAACGTTAAAAGAGATACTTGGGGAAGAATTCAATACTAAATCTATTTGAGATCTAGCAAATTGGGATAATACATCCCCAGAATCGATTAGCTCAGTCCTCCATACACTCAATGGAGTAGGTATTAAGTTATGAAAGCAACATACACCAAAAATTTTCTGATGACTAAGCGATAACACTTTTTCTATAAAGTTGTTTAATTTCTTTCTCCCAATAAATCCCTCTTTAGAATCTAGAGTTGTGGAGTTCATACCCTGAAAATATATCTTTTCATTCTCATAAAGTGGATCAAAATCACCAAAATTTTGCTTCCAATACTCCCAAGCAAGAGGTTTTGAGTCTGTAAATCCCGGAACGACTATATAGGGGTGTTTTAACAGATCAAGAGTATCTTTCGCAGCTTTAAATTCTTCTTTATAGCTATTTTTTGTAAGATTTCCAGCGTGTACTACCAAATCGATATCATTCATTTTATTAATGCTATTGATAGCATTCTCAAACTTTGAAATTTTTCCATCCTTCTGCTCAGAAACTAAAGAATTTGACATTTGTATGAATCGAGCTATAGGTTTTTGCTTCTCTTCTATTTGTAATGGAATGTAGTAATTAACTTCTCGTAAGATTTCATGTTTAGATTCCGGATCAAAAACCGGGATAACTTTAAAACTAAGATTGCTACCTTCTATATCAACAATAGAATATGTGAAAAGTTCTCGATATCTTGTCTTATTACAGCAAAAAGTCCCTGCGTTAAAAATATATAAGTCTTTTTCACTACTACTCACTGTATACAAATTTGAAGTATGCCTATGACCATTTAAAACCAAATCTGCTTTTGCTTCTAAAAGCATTTTGAGCATATCTCCAGAATCATCTATTGCTGATCGCTCTTTTCCTGTATTTGGTATAGGAATAAGCTGATGATGAAAACAGACTACTTTAAATTTATTCTCTCTCTCAGGAATCTCTAACTCCGCTCGTACAGCTTTAATTATATTATGGTGTATTATTCCTCCAGGTAAATCCGGTTTAGTACTATCAATACCAAGTATATAGATATCGTCATCTTCATACGCATAATGCCTTCTACCTATCATTTCTTCGAATAATAAATAGCCCACATTCATAGCATCGTGATTTCCAATTAAAACCATAATAGGACTTTTTGTCACTGGATCGAACTTTTTAAATTGTTCTAATGCATACTCGTAATCCAATAAAGTTCCCATCTGAGTAATATCTCCTAAGTTCAAATATAGAGATGTGTTCTTTATCTTATTTACTTTTTCAATTCCAACATTGAAAGCGTGGAGGTTAAAAGCTCCCCCAGAACGAGTAATATGAGTATCAGAAATGATCACTAGTCTTTTTTTTAACTTAATCTTTTCCTGAGAGTTAATCTTAACGCTTTGTTCGGAAATCATATTAGTTGTTTTCCTTTAATTTTGCTGGATGGCCCCTATAAATAGAACTCTCATCTAATACCTGGTTATGGTTGGTATAAGAGTGAGCTGAAAGTTTCGTATTTCGCTTAATTATCGTACCTGGTAGGAGAACGCATTTAGCTCCTATAAGCACATTGTCATCAACCATTATTTTTTTCAATATAAAATTATCTTGCTCAATTGCAAAGCTTAAAATTGTGGAGTTCATTCCAATTATTACATTTTTACCAATAGATACGAATTCTGAGGAAATCCAACTATTATCACAGATTGTTTTTTCCCCAATCTTTACACCATAAAATCTCAGCGTAAAGCGATTTTTAAGCCAGGGAAAAGGATTTGAGGCCGTTATATAAAGCGGCCATTTCTTAACAATATTTCGAATGGTCCAAAAATAATAATCTTTATCTTCTATTGAACGCTTAAAATTCCCTTCTTTTGGATTATGTATAAGGATAATTATTTTCAAAAATAAAACTGAGATCAGAATTGCACTGAGTTGGGTTAAATAAATTGAAATGAAGACATTGAAGGGTAGAGCAATAAAAAAAATCCAGAAATATGTTTCGCTCCAGAATAAAGTTATATACCAAAATTCGAAAAGCGATGTTGGAATTAGACTTAGGATAATTATCACAATATACAAGATAAGGAACTTTTTTCTAATCCTCTCATCGATAGGTGTAGGGGAATCTCCTTTTAAACTGGCGGGTTGAAACATTTTTTATTCCTCTTGTAAATGTGTATCTGTTTTTTTTTGGTTAGTATTATCAGAGATTGTAGATTTCTTAACTTTCACTGCTTTAAGTTGAGATTCTTCCACAGATTGAATTGGTAGCTTTATACTTACGGGAGTTCCTACGTGAATTAAATTTCCTTCTAATTTCTGGTTGATTTTTGTATAACTGTTTACACCTAAAACAGCAAAATCTTCCATGATTGTACCTGGACTTATAATGGTGTGAGGTCCCACTACACACGCTTTTCCAACTTTAACTCTTTTGATAAGAAGTTTATCCTGGTAGATTAAATGTGAAAATATACATATGTTTAGTGAAGTCATTGTAAAATCACCAATTTCTACAAATAAAGGGTCTATATAGCCTTCATATAAGACAACACTTCTTCCAACTCTAGTTCCAAAAGATCTATAAGCAATAATATCAAGCCACGGTAACGGTAATGCTCGAGCTAACCAAACAGGAAAGAATGCAGTCCAAAACCTTCTATGCATATATTTCCAATCTTTACTCCCCCTCTCGAAGATACCCTCTTGCGGTGGTGAAATTTTATTCAATACACGAAAAATTCCTCCAGAAAATAAGATAATTGTAAATACAAACAGAAAAATATTAGCATAGATATTTAGTGGGAGTAATAACCAATAATACCATTCAGCTTTTAATCCAAACGAATAAAACTCTGTACCCGTTAAAAGATAATATAAACTATTAATGAACCACAAATTTAATATAAATAAAACCCATCCCCCGATGAATAACTGGATTAAAATTATCAAAGAAAATGGAGTCTTGTAAACACCAGAAGTTGAAATTACCTCCAATTCAAATTTAGAGCCTTCTTCTCCTTCCACATTAATTCACACATATCTGAATAATCGCTATTATTATATTATAACAACCGTAAGATAAATAAATTTTACACAATTGTTACTATTAAATTCTAATTTATTATAAAATAGATTTTTAAAACAAATCCATTATATGATATTATAAATAGAATAAAAAATTAACAATTAAAATAATTAAAATTCCTATAAGAGCGTGAGAAAAAATTTCTGTAGACTGGCAAAAAGCGGAAGAGAACCCGGATAAGTCCCAAAAGATAGAGGGACGATTCCTATTAGATTTAAGGGCAAAGGTGAACGATTTAGAGAAGCAATTAACGGATACAAGAAATGAGTTAGCAAGAACTCAAAGTACCCTTAAAACCACCGGCGAAAGTCTCGAAACTACATCGAAAGAATTAGATGATACTAAAACCAACCTTGAAGGTGTTAAAGCAGATTTAGGTGATATTAAAGCTAAGTTGGAGCAAGCTAATGCTCAGATTAAAGAAAAAACACAATCTAATGCTGCTTTAAACGCTGAAATCGAGGGGCTGAAAGGTAATCTTGATAGTGCAAACACGAAAATAAATGAGCTCGAAGATACTTTAGAAAGCAAAAAAGAGGAACTTGGTATTACTATCTCAGATCTCTCCACTGAACTTGAAACATCTAAATCTAAAATACAAGATTTAGAAAATAAAATAGCTGAAATGGAAAGCACTGGTTCTAATAGCAAAGAACAAATGGAAAAATTAACCAGTGAAATTCAAGAATTAAATAGTAAACTTACAGCTACTCAAGACGAGAATACTAGTTTAAATAGCCAATTGATGGAATTAAACAACTTAGTACTCCAAAAAGACACCAAAATTCAAGAGTTATCTGAAAATGTAGATAGCAAAGAGAAATTAGTGGATGCACAAACAGCTCGCTTAGAGGAGGTTGAATCCGAATTAGGTGAATTAAAGCCTCCAGAGTTAGGTTCAGGCGGTTTTGCTGCTGACGAAAGGACCACCTGCCCAATGTGTGGCGCTGTTGGTGGAAACATCAAACAGATCGAAGATAAATCAAAAGTCTTATCGTATGTAGGACATATCCCTATGTACGCTAAAAAGCACGTTTGCAAAAAGTGTGGCTACGAATTTTAAACTTTTTTATTATCCTTTTATTTTTCTTATCTAATTTTTCTTATCTATTGATTATTAAGAGCTAATTTAATAGTTTGAGGAAATTCTCTTTTTTTTTTATCGATAGTAAACGATTAAATAGAAATAAGAATAAGAAAAAAAAGAATTTTTTTTTAATTTTAAACTCTTGCTTTCTTTTGTTCGTGAATTTCCTCAAGTTTTTCTTTGACTTCCTTAAGTTTTCCACCGTGTAAGGGGTATTTATATATTGCCAATATGGCAATTAATAGAGCTATTGCTGGAAATATAAAGATTAAAGCTCTTAACCCGAAAGCAACTTGCGATGGATCAACTGATGGATCAAAGGTTGCCCAACCAACAGTACTAAAAACTGTGCTTATGGCTAAAATTACTAAAATATTAGAAAACCTAAGGACGAAAGCATTTACGCCATAAAATCCCGCTTCTCTACGAATTCCTGTAGCGATTTCGTCTTCGTCTACGATATCCGCGACAATTAGGTCAATAATATACAATGAACCAGATAAACCAATCCCTAATAAGAAGAAAATAAACAACGCTAATATAAAATCACCTATAAGCATTAAAGGAAATAGTGAAATGATCCAAATGGTCATTGAGATCATCCACGCTTTTCTATTACCAATTTTGCGAACAACGGGTCTCCACAAAAATGTAATAAAAAGCGTAGCTGAAATAAATGTTAAACCTAAAAGCAGTGAAGCCTTAAATGCGTCTGGTTCATTTAAAACATATTTTGCGAAGAGTGGAACGAGAGTAGGAAGCATACCATATACAAACCAATTTGCGGTTTCCGAAATAATATACCATCTAAAAGATTTGCTCTTAAAGCAAAATTTTATAGTTTTAAAGAAACCAAAAGCATTCTTATAATCTTCTTGAAATTCTAGTTTTTCTTTTGGACCAAAAAACAGAAAAATTAATGCTCCCTCTATTACAACTATTCCGGCTATAATTCCGAACAATTGATATTCACGTAGCGATGCTGGATCAGAAAAATCTGATATAATTAGTCCAGGCAATATAAATGCAAAAAATAAACCTATAATTGAGAAAATTTGACGAATATTATTTACTTTCGTTCGTTCTTGCTCAGACATGAAAACTTCTGGAAACATTGAAGTTTGATTTAAGCTGAAAGTAGTGTAAAATAGTTCAAAAACGAGAATAATCACCAAAAAATAGTAGAAATTACCTACTTCGTTTATCGTGCCGACAGGTAACGGAGGTGTAAACAGAAAATACATTATTAATGCCAGAGGTACGAAAGATACAACAATATAAGGCAAACGGCGACCCCATTTTGTGTGTGTTCTATCTGATAAATATCCTATAAGTGGGTCGTTAAATGCGTTCCAAACTGTCCATATAAAATATCCTAGAGTGATCAGCCAAATATTTATTTGAACTACAGTGAAATAAAATGTAAAAATTAAAAGAATAAATGCTTGATAGGCTGTTACATCACTTATTTGTGCAAAACTATAGAAAAACCCTTTCTTAAAAGTTCCAGATTCCCTTTTACTCAAAAATTATCACCAAATCATCAATTTTAAATATTTTATTATATCTAAATCAATTTTTTTTCTTTTAAAAATTTGGCGCACATTTTCTAAACAATGATGTCTCACTTTTTTATGATGATTTTTCTCAGAAAATATAAAGATTAATATTAGAGATTAAAAAAAAAAGAGTTAAACTTTTAACTTCTTTTTCTCATGTAGTTCAGTGAGTTGTGTTTTGATTTGTTTTAATACATCTCCGTCTAAAGGGTAAAAGTAAATTGCGATTAATGCAATTACTAAAGCGATGGCTGGGAAAATAAACATCAAGCTTCTCAACCCAAACTCGGGGATATCAATTGGGTTGAATTCTCCCCAATTAGCAATAAGAAATACAGGACCTATAATTAAAAACACAAACACGGTCGCAAATCTTTGGAAGAAAATATTTACCCCGTAATAGCCGCCTTCTCTACGGACACCTGTCTTTACCTCATCTTCGTCAACTATATCAGCAATAATGATATCAATAATATACAAAGAGCCGGATAAACCTATTCCAATTAAAAAAAATACCACAAATGCTGCAACTTCCATACCTGGTCCTAGAAAAAATAAAGGAACTAAACTAATAATCCAAATCGTCATTGAGATTAACCAAGATTTCCTTGGTCCAATTTTTTGAACTAACGGTTTCCAAAGAATAGTCATAAAGAATGCAGCAGATAAAAATGTAATCCCTAATAAGAGAGAAATCATAAAAGGGTCTCCAATTCCTAGGATGAATTCACCATAAAGTGGGACTACTACGGGGAGCATTCCATAAACAAACCAATTCGCAATTTCCGCGGGAATATATCTCATGAAGCTTTTACTTTTAATACAGAATTTTAGAGCATTAAAAAAATTAGGAGCTTCTTTGTATTCTTGCCTGAATTCTGTTCTTCCTTTTGGTGAAAATTTTAGAAATAATAGTCCTGGAATAATAATGATGATTGCAACAACTATTGCAAACATAGAATACTCTCCGGGTGCAGGAGTTGTGTAACTCGAAATCAACATACCTGGTAAAAGAAAAGCAACAATTAACCCAATAATTGCAAAAAGTTGTCTTACATTGTTGCCTTTAGCTCTTTCTTCCTCTGTAATAAATATTTCCGGGAATAATGATGTAAAATTAATATCGTACATAGTAAAAAATAGCTCAAAAATTATGATTATAAAAAGAAAATAAACAAAATTAATAGTCTTATCAGCAATTCCTAAAGAAAATGGTGGTACAAATATGAAGAAAAGAATAATAGCAATAGGCAATAATGACACCATAACCCAAGGGATTCGACGACCCCATCTTGTGTGAGTTCTATCTGACAAAGCCCCAATAAAAGTATCGTTGAAACTATTCCATATTGACCAAATAATAAAACCAAGAGTTATCCACCCAATATCAAGTCCCACCACTGCAAAGTAAAATGTAAAACTTAAAAACGTGAATGCTTGGTAGGATGCAATATCGGAAATTTGACCGATGCTGTAGGAAACAGCGCGTTTATACGAAAATTTTCTTGTTTGACTTTCGCTCATGATCATCAATTTTAAATAAAGTAAAACTAATCTTATTTCTTTTCTACCTTTATAAATATTTAGATGTGTTCTTCAATTTTTTAATAAAAACCATTTATAGGAATAAATTGTTCCAATTTTAGTATATCCTTAGAAAGAGCCCTAACACTAGGAATATCCAAATAACGATAAAGAATGGATTTTTTTATTTCATTCCACTAAAACCAACATAAGACAAAAATAAAAATGATTTTTACATTTAACAAATATATAACAAAAAAACCGTCAAGAGTCAGGTCCAAAATGGATTTACAAAAGTTGTTCAAACCAAAATCAATGGCAGTAGTTGGAATATCAAAAAAAAATCCACTAAGCCCAGGAAGAATCGTTTTGTTAAAAAATGAATTCGAAATGAATGTTAAGGTATATGGTATCTATCCAAATGGAGGAGATCTTGAAGGAATCCAATTATACGAAAAATTAGATAAATTACCTGAAATTCCTGATCTACTGGTAATTGCAGTCGGACCAGACGACACTTTAGGATACATTCAAGATTGCGTTGATTTAAATATCCCTTCTTGCGTCATAATAGGAGGTGGTTTTGCTGAAATTGGTGGCAAAGGCAAAAAAAGACAACAAGAACTCGAGGATAAAGCATTCGACAATGATATCGCAGTTCTCGGTCCGAACTGTTTAGGAGTTTACGCCCCCCCTACTGTTGATACAATATTTTTACCTACGGAACGCATCACTAGACCTCCTAAAGGCTCTGTAGCTTTAATTAGTCAATCGGGAGGAGTCTTAGTTGACCAGTTCTTTGTAAAATTCAAAGAGAGAAACATAGGTGTATCAACTGCAGTTTCTATCGGAAATCGAGCAGTTGTGGACGAGGTAATGTTATTAGAATATTTTAGTAAAGTCGATCAAGAAACTTCAAACATTGCTTTCTATTTAGAAGGATTCAAAGAGGGCAAAGCTAGAAAATTTTTACAATTAGCTAAAGAATCAGAAGATACGGTAGTGACATTTTTTGGGGGAAAAACTAGAGAAGGAAAAGTAGCTACCCAATCACATACAGCAAGTTTAGCAGGAGATTACAAAATTCTTAGTGCCGCGTTAAGACAATATCAAATAATAGAACCTAACTCAGAAAGTGAGCTATTAACCTGTCTAAAAGTCTACGATGTCTTATCTCATCGAAAAAATCCTTTTGGGAAAAATGTAATTACATACGGAAATGTCGTTATAGTTTCAGTTTCTGGTGGACATGGAGTAATCGCTTCTGACATGTTAAAAAAATATGGTTTGAATGCGGTTCGACTTGAAAGACAAGAGAAAAAAGATTTAAAAGAGCTCATGAATCCGTCAGCAAGAGAAATAGCTTCGTTTAGCAACCCAATAGACCTTACGGGTTCTGTAATTGACACCGATATTGAAAATGTAGTAAGGTATTTATCGGATATTAAGCGGATTGAATGTATAATATTGTTATTGCTTCCTTATCCTCCTAATATCTCTTTTCAAATAGGAAGAAGGATAGCAAACATAGTTTCAACGAAAAATAAACCTGTAGTGTGTTTTGTTCCATATGTTACAAAATATACTTTAATAATCGAATCGCTTGAACTCGCTTACATTCCAGTGTTTCATTCAATTAAAGAAGCAGTTCAAGCTGTTTCTGCGCTTAAGCATCGGACTAGGGTAGATAATATAAAAAAAGGGAATTTATTTTGGGTGTGAAATTTTAATCTTACATATGTTTTTTTTTAAAAACGGTTTTAAAACAAGAGATTACAAATTTTTTTAAATTAATCTCTAATATAGTTCTTAAAGCATTTCACTTTGAAGGAGATAATATATGGAACAACTTATTGGATGGATTGGAACTGGCGTTATGGGGAAATCTATGTGTGCTCATATATTGAATGCAGGATATAAAATTTCAGTCTATAATCGAACTAAAGAAAAAGCAAATGAATTGATTGACATGGGTGCTATTTGGTGTTCGAACCCTAGAGAGGTTGCTGAAAAAAGCGACATAATCTTTACGATTGTTGGATTCCCCCACGATGTTGAAGAAGTATATTTAGGAGAGGATGGAATTTTAAAATCGATAAAAGATGGCTCGATTGTAGTAGATATGACAACTTCTGAGCCTTCTCTCGCTCAAAGGATTTATAATAAGGCGAGGAAATTGGGTATATCATCTTTAGATGCGCCGGTATCTGGAGGAGATGTTGGAGCAAAAAATGGAACACTTGCTATAATGATTGGCGGTGATAAAGAGACTTACGAAAAAGTGTTACCGCTTTTCGAGTTAATGGGAGAAAACATATCATATATGGGCAAAGAAGGAGCAGGACAACACACTAAAATGAGCAATCAAATTCTTATAGCTTCTACAATGATTGGTACTATCGAATCCCTTTTATATGCCTATAAAGCTGGAAATGACTTGGATGAAGTAATTAAAGTTATTGGAAAGGGAGCAGCAGGTTGTTGGTCAATAAATAATCTAGGACCTCGAATTGCTAAAGGTAATTTTGAACCTGGATTTTTTATTAAACACTTCGTAAAAGATATGGGCATCGCACTAAAAGAAGCAAAACTTATGAATCTGTCTTTACCAGGGCTTGCTCTCGCTTATCAATTTTATATATACGCTATAGCATTAGGCTTAGAGAACCTGGGAAGCCACGGATTATACAAAGTTCTTGCGAAAATGAACGGAATAGATATATAACAAAACTGATTAAATTAGGGTTTAGTATTTTTCTTTTATATATTCTTCTAACTTTTTTATGGCTTCAGGCATGTTTTTTCTACCAAAACCTATCCTGAAATAGCGATCACCGTAATTATAATTAGTGCTTGGCATTAACAATACGCTCTTTTCTTTCAATAGATCCAAACAAAAAGCCTCCACACTATCATTTACAAGCAATCTCGGAAAGGCTATCGAACCTGCTTTTGGTTTAATCCATTTGAATAAATCCTTATATTTATTAAAAAAATTATCCAAGAGATTCAAGTTATCAGATATGATGCCCAAATTTCGTTTTATTATTATGCTTTTGTTGCGTAATGCCAAGATTGCAAAAAATTCACTTAAAGCGCTATTGCAAATGGTTGTATAGTTTTTGAAGGATGCAATATCTTTATAAAGCGCTTTATCTTTTATTGCAATCCATCCAATTCTTAGTCCAGCTAACCCAAAAGATTTGGACATAACCCCAATTGAAATTCCTTTATCGTAGAGATCGCAAGCAGAAGGTAACCTTTCGGTATCGCTATATTCTAAAAATTTATATACTTCGTCAGACAGGAGGTAAATATCATTTTTTTTAGCTATATTAATAATTCTATTATATTTTTCTTTTGAAGGGAGGTATCCTGTTGGATTGTTAGGAAAATTGACTACAATGCATTTTGTAGAGTGGTTAATATTCGCTTCTAAAAAATTTAAATCTAACTCCCAACTGTTCTCATCATCCATCAACCATTTGGTAACCTTGCATCCAATAGCGTTAGCAATTTCGTAAAGAGATTGGTACGCGGGATACTGAACAATAATATGGTCTCCTTTGGTTAATAAAACATTCATAAAAACAAAGATTACCTCTTCAGCCCCAGAAAATACAATAACTTCCTCCTGATGAATATTCTTATATAGTTTTGATATTTCCTCTCTTAGGATAGGACTCCCAAGTGATTCTGTGTATCCTAAAGACAGTTCTTTAAGATCTTCTAAAGAATCCTTTTCTAAAGTAAGCATCTCATCTACGCTGAATGATTCGCAATCTGAGGAACATAATGTATATTTAACATTAAATTCGTGCTTTGCAAAATACTCTTCTAATTTGAAGGTCTTAATTCTCATTTCATTAAAGAATTAAGATTGGTAAGATATAAAACTAGGTAACATCAATAATTTTTTCAATTTGTTTGATTGATTTCTCTACATATTCTTTATCATTTATCGTGAGTTCAATAGCGTTTTGGGGGCAAATTTCAACACAGCGACCACAACCTCTACATTCTTTACTAATTTTGGCACGATTATCAACCATATGAATCGCATCGACAAAACATATTCCTTGCATACATGTTCCACATCCTATACATCTTTCTGTTACTTTTAGGGACACTCCAGGCATTTTTTGCACTTTGGAACCAATTTTAGAAGTTACCAATGGAGATATACGCCATAAGCAACAGCAAGGATCGCAATTACATATACTAAGAAGTTTATATCCTGGATTTACTCCAAGCCATTGCTTATCTAATTTATTTCTTCCAATCATATGGACTAAACCAGCTTCTCTACATTTTTTTACGTGATCAAGGGCTTCTTCCTTAGTTACAAGGCGTCCTAATTGAGGATTAATTCCCAAAACAGCTTCTCCAAGAAATAAACATCCTAAATCAATTGGATAATCTTTGCACTGCATTGATTCCCGACATATACAGAAATTCATTACCCAATGATAGTTAGCTTTTTCTATAAAGTGTTCCAAAACTTTTGAGGGTAACACCAATTCCGCTTGTTTTTCAACTTCTTTATTTATAGAAATTACTTTATCTTTCGTTAAATAAATAATATCGTCTCCTTCAAAAAGTAACAAATCAATAACTTTTCCTATAATAGGAACCCTTGTTAATCTAGCTATTAATTTAATATTTGGAAAAGTTTTTTCCAGTAAATTTACGAACCATAGAGGTCTTGCCATATTTTTATCAATCCCACAAATTCTAAACTATTCTAACTTTAATATCTAATATTCTGGAAGAAATATAAAACTAGTTCAGTAAAACATAGCATCTAGTTTTTTTTTTAATTTTTGAGGTGGAAATTTAGGTTCTCGTTTAAAGGTGAGCAAACCATTTATTTCTTGGTATTGATCGTAAAGTTCAGTATAACAAAATCCTTGAATCCATTCTTTTCTTGCGTCGAATTCTTTAAGTAGATCTAACACTCGTTCAAATAAGCTTTCAGAGTCTTTAATTAATCCACCATAACCCCATTTTTTTTCAATCTTTTCTTTGAAATCATAACCAAACCCTCCTATTTCACTGTAAATAATAGGTTCGCCTTTATATTCGTATGGTTTTAAATATGTTTTCGGGACAGATGTTTTATGAGAATTAATTTCTTCTTCTATTGTTGCTGGTAAGAGATTAGATGTGGAATAGAAATGGGTTGTAAACACATCATTATTCTCCGTATGCCACCATCCATCGTCATCTATTATTAATCGAGTCGGATCAATTGATTTTATTAAAAAATATAATGCTGATGCATAATGACCTCTTTTTGGGTCTTTTTCTGATCCAGAAACGCCCCATCCTTCGTTTATGGGTACCCAAGTAATAATCGAAGGATGGTTGTAATCTCTCTCAATTTCAGCTACAAATTGGTTGATAAGTCTAAGTTCTGCTTTCACAGAGAAACGATAAGCATTACCAATTTCTCCCCATACCAAAACACCCATTTTATCGCACCAATATAAAAACCGGCCATCAAAGGCTTTTTGATGCGTTCTTAGCCCATTAAATCCAAAATCGACAATAAATTGAATATCCTTTTTAATATCATCATCAGAGGGAGGAGTATATAAACTATCTGGCCAATAACCTTGCACTAAAAACAATTTTTGGTATAAATCTTTACCGTTTAGCAAAATCTTTCGGTTTTTGTATCCAGAATCTGATATTGATATTTTTCTCATACCGAAATAACTTGATACCTCATCATAAATCTCACCTGTTTTTTCATCTTGAATTTTTAGCGATATGTCATATAAATTCGGATTATTTGTATCCCAAAGAAACAATTGATTGTCAGGTATTGTAACTTTGAATTTAAAACGATTTGGATTCTCATGGAACATTTTCTTATGAAACATTTCAATCCTTTCTCTGAGTACTTTCTTATTCTTTCGTTGACCAATTTTCCCAACAAAATCTAAATTTAGTTTTTCTTGAGCCATAGTCTGATTGTTAAATAAAATCTCGATGAAAAGATATAATTCTGAAAAACCTATCCCATTAATATTAATTTCAAACATAATTTCAGATTTATCGATATCTGGAGTAGTTTTTAATTCGTCTATTTGAAACTTTGGAGATAAAAATTCCAACCAAACTGTTTGCCAAATACCTGATACTCTCGGATAAAAAATCGATTCAATTTCGCTTTTCCAGTACTGTTTACCTCGAGGAATCTCAAGATCTTGACTTGGATCTTCTACTCTGACAACTAAAACATTATTTTCTTCAAGAAAATTTGTAAGATCTAACGAAAATCCGATATATCCTCCTTCGTGAGAGCCTACATATTCACCATTCAAGTAAATCGAACTCCTATAATCAATAGCTCCAAAATGTAGTTGGACCTTCTTATTTTTAAACTGTTTAGGGATTTCAAATACTCTTCTATACCATATAACTTCATGAAAAGATTTATCTTCTATTCCACTTAATTTACTTTGAAAACAAAAAGGAACTATTATTTTTCTATCAAAATTCGTTGAGTTTTCTCTTTTATACCATCGTTCTTTTAATCCTATATCTGCATCGTCAAAACTAAAATCCCACTCTCCGTTAAGGTTAATCCAATTGCCTTCCCTTACAAATTGTGGTCTAGGGTATTCTGGTCTTGGTATGTTAGGTTTGCTGAAATTTTCCATGAGAAACAAAAAAATATTATAAATAAAAAGTTATCCAAATTTAATATAACTATAAATATTAGAAGAAATTTTGATATAGGTTTTGTTGTAATGAGTGAACTAAATCTGGGAAATTTGAAAATTAATCAGTTGGGATATATATACAAAGATATTAAAAAACAAGCTAAAATTTTAGAGGAAAAATTAAGTTTACCAAAATTTGCATATCTGGAAAATAAGCCAACCAAGTACAATTATCGTGGAAAAGAAACGACCGTCCAAACTATGATAGGTTTCAGTAGATCATTAAACGTCCAAATAGAATTAATACAACTTATAAAGGGCGAATGTATTTTTAAAGAATTTATCGATTCAGGTAGAGAAGGTCTCCATCACTTTGGTATATATGTAGAAGATGTTGATACTATAGTGAAAGGATATATTGAAAGAGGATATTCGGTCGTTCATGAAGGAATTACTGCAGGTGTACAAAAAGTAGCGTATATTGACACTTATGACGATTTTGGAGTATACCTTGAATTCCAGCAAGCACATAAAAAGAGAACTAAAAAATAAACTTCTACAAGTTATTGATTAATATGAATTCATTAGAATTAACTCTTTCAGCGATAAAAAGCACACCGGAAAAAATCCCATTCAATCCCTTTATAATGCATTTAGCAGCATCTTTTTTAGGAGTTGATTACAACCACGAATATTGTCAAAAACCAGATATTTTAGCAAATGCACAGATAAAATGTGCTAACTTTTTTGGTATTGATCATGTTAATGTCTCTACAGACGCATATCGTGAGGCTAACGCGTGGGGGGTAGAGATTGAGTGGTCTAGTCATACTCCAGTAGCTAAATCACATTTAACGATTTCTGAATTTGATTCAATCGAGGACCCTGACTTACTTTCTAATCAGAGAATAATCCATAGAGTGAATGCTGTAAAAGCATTATCTGAGAAAGTGGGTGGAGAACAATGCATCGTAGGTTGGATTGAAGCTCCTTTTGCTGAAATTTGCTGTTTATTTGATTTAGTCAATGTGTTAATGATATGTCGTAATGACGATTGGGATAAAAAAATTACATCGCTCATCAATAGAGTCTTACCAATCCAAAAAGAGTTTGCTAAGTTACAAATTGAGGCAGGAGCTCATATTATTGGAGCTGGAGATTCGGCTATCTCACAAATTGGACCATATAGATATGAAAAATGTTGCTTAAAGGCAACGAAAAACCTTTTTGATGTAATCCAAAATGATGTTCCCGTCTTGTATCATATTTGTGGTGATAATAGTATGATTGACAAAGAAGGTAGAGACATGCTAAAATTAGTATCAAGTACAAATGCAGCAATTTTAGATTTAGATTATCAAGTAGATTTAAAACTAGCCAAAGAAAAAATTGGAAAAAATAATTGCATTAGAGGAAATACTAATACTCAGGTTCTAGGAAGTCAAACCTATTCAATTAGTGATGTAAGCAGTGAAATTGAAAAAACAATTGAATCAGGAAAACCTGGGGGTATGTACCAATATGCAGCAGGATGTGAATGGCCCTGGGAACCGTTATCTATGGCAAGTAGAAATTTAGGGATTGCTAAAACATTAGTCGAGAAATTAGGAAAGTATTAGAATTGAAATTTAGAGATAATTTTATAAATATTTAAGTTAATTTCTTTAAATATTAAAGAAGAGAATTGATTAGATTGAAAATCGATATTGAGGTTTTAAAAAAACTAGAACGATCAATAGATACTTATAATCCAGAAAATGGGGAAGTGCCTATAAAAATACTGGGTTTTGGTGAAATAAGTTTAGTATTTGAGTTATTAAACGATGTAGAACCTATAGCCTATAAGAGAATTCCTATTTTTGACAATGAAAAGCAGGTTAAACGCCATATATGGGCATATAACGAGTATAATAGAATTTTAAACCAAGATGTAGGATTGAATCTTCCTAAATATGATGTAGCATGGTTTAAAGACGACGAAGATAAGATTCAATTTTATTGTATACAAGAAAAAATCTCAGCAGAATCAGTAGGGAACCGAGTAATACATCAAGTAAATGACGAGGATATAGAAACTTTGATTCTACTAGCAATGAGAGAAATGAAAAAAGTATGGGAATATAGTAAGAACCATGAAACAATTGATTTAGGATTAGATGGCCAAATCTCTAATTTCGCGTTAATTGGATACGATCCAAACAATCCCAAAATCGATATGAATACAAAATTAACTTATATTGACACTTCAACTCCAATGTTTAGAAAAAATGGTATAGAAGCAATGGATGCAGAGTTATTCTTAAAGAGTACTCCGTCTTTTTTGAGGTTTCTCGTAAAAGCAGCGTTTCTGGACGAAGTCGTAGATCGCTATTACGATTGGCGTTTAGTGACTATCGATTTAATCGCAAATTTTTTTAAGGAACAAAAGCCCGAATTAATCCCAGGGATTATTCGAAAAGTGAACGATTTTTTTGCCAACGAAGCTTCAGATTTCGAAATAGAACCAATTACTTTCTTGGAAGTTCAAAAATACTACAAGAACGACAAAATGATTTGGGTAATTTTTCAAAATGCGAGAAAAATCGATCGATTTATAAAAACTAAACTCTTTAAGAAAAGGTACGATTTTTACCTACCAGAAAAAATCAAAAGATAGAAAGATCAAACGTGATTAAGGATACTACCATGATAAGGGCATTCATTGCCATCGAATTAAAAAATAAAAATACCATTGAAAACATTAACTCGTTTTCATTACGTTTAAAACAAATTCAGACTAAAATAAAACTGGTTAAACCAGAAAACCTTCACATGACTGTGAAATTTTTAGGAAACATCTCTGAATCCTTAGCACCAC
>Ga0315553_10001240_pt1 | contig 21471 bp, 22 predicted proteins | sample SalMarSW160140MG_FD_203099 | JGI IMG/M metagenome (GOLD analysis project Ga0315553, IMG submission 203099) | Salt marsh sediment microbial communities from the Plum Island Ecosystem LTER, Massachusetts, United States - Salt Marsh Sediment SW1601-40 ... | reverse complement strand
GGTATTGCCAAGCAGAGGATAGCGATCGTTGCTGGACTTAGAGAATCAGTTAAGGATGCCAGTGATGCACTTGGGGTAAATGCAGAGGGTGTAATGACATTGGTTCTTATGACGCAGTATTATGACATGCTTACTGATGTTGGGAAGAACTCTCGGGCTAACACAATAATGCTTCCTCACACTCCTGGTGCAGTTGGTGAACTTCGAGAACAGATTATAGCATCTATTGAGACTAGTAAGGCTGCTGGTGCAGCTGAAGATGGAAAAGTGTAGGAACCAATTACTAGCAAGGGTGTGGGGATAGACTATGGTGCGTTTGATGGTGGTTATGCCTTGTTCTCACCAAGAACATGTTCTACCGCCTGAGCTCTGTGGGCCCGCCGTACTTTATGGTGGAGGGGGTAGGATTCGAACCTACGCAGCCCTTACAGGCGGCAGATTTACAGTCTGCTCCGATTAACCACTCCGGCACCCCTCCCTGGTATAATCCTATCATAGAATATCCGAAAAACCCAGCCCGAGAGGGGATTCGAACCCACTAACCTACCGATTACAAGTCGGTTGCTCTACCATTGAGCTACTCGGGCAACTTCTAGCTACAATTTCGGCTCAATAGTATAGATAAGGGGAAATTCTCTGTCAACTAAGAGACACTTGGAGGCAATCTGTTGTTGCATTATCCAAACCAGTCATGCTACATTATACTGTTTTATTGATTAACATCATTTGAAATTGTAATCATGATAGACAACGCTTTACTAAAACAGTTACTTGAGGCAGGTGCTCACTTCGGTCATCATACTAGCTACTGGCATCCCAAGGCGAAAAAATATGTTTTTACCCAGCGCAATGGTATCCACATCATCGATTTGGAACAGACAGTTACCACGTTAGAAAAGGCCTGTGCTTTTGTCCAAGATTTGGCAGCTCGGGGACAAAGCATTCTATTTGTCGGTACTAAAAAACAGGCGCAGCAGACCGTAGAAGAAGAGGCTGTGAGGTGCGGAATGAGCTATGTTAATCAAAGATGGCTGGGTGGTATGTTAACTAACTTCACCGTCATACAAGCTCGGATCGACCACTTAGTTCGTTTAGAGAATAGAAGAGATAAAGGTGAACTTGATTCTTTGCCCAAAAAAGAACGGGTTAAGATAGAAAAAGAAATATTCCATCTAAATACTCAAATGGGGGGATTCAAGGAAATGACTACCCTTCCTGACGCCCTCTTCATCACCGACCCTATTAAAGATAAGATTGCTTTTACTGAAGCTAAAAAATTGGGCATACCCGTGATTGCCATCGCAGATACTAATTGCAATCCTGATGGCATCGATTATCCCATCCCCGCTAACGATGACGCTGTTAAGACAATTAAGTTAATTTGTAATAAAATAGCTGATGCCATAATTGAAGGCAAAGCTGAAGCATTTTCTGGAGATGTGGGAATCACCAAATTAACTGCTGCAGAAGAGCACGAAGAAGCCATTGAAATTCTAGGTTCTTATACCTTTGAACCGGAGGAACCAAAGGCGCCGGAAGGAGAAATTACATCTACATGAAAATACCAGTTGAAGTAGTAAAGGAGTTAAGAAACAGAACTAATGCGGGCATAGGTGACTGCAATAAGGCTCTGCTAGAGGTAGGCGGCGATATAGAAAAGGCAATCGAATTCTTGAAAGAGCGTGGTGCAGCTATTGCCGAAAAGAAGAAGGATGTAGTCACAACCGAAGGCGTAATCGAAGCTTATATTCATCATACCAAGGGCATAGGAGCATTAGTGGAGTTAAATTGCGAAACCGATTTTGTGGCTCGCACCCGGGAATTCAAAGAACTTGCTCACGACTTAGCTATGCAGATAGCTGCTACTTCCCCCCAATTCCTCACTAGCGAAGAGATGCCACCAAAAGCAGAAATAGACCCTCAAACAGCTTGTCTTCTTAGCCAGCTCTTCATTAAAGAACCTGAAAAGACTGTGCAAGAAGTTATTAGTGAAATGATTACTAAAGTAGGGGAAAATATAAAAGTACGCAGATTCGCTAGATTCGAGCTTGGTGGCGATCACTAAGCCATGTTGGATGAACTATTCACTGAACTGAACTCCAGAATGCAGAAAGCCATAGATGGCTTAGCCAGAGAATTGGCTACCATCCGGGCCGGACGTGCTACTCCAGCTTTGCTTGACAACATCATGGTTGACTATCAGGGTACACATATCCCACTTTACCAACTTGCTACAATCTCTATACCTGAGGCTAATTTAATCAACATACAACCCTGGGACCGCACATCGTTACGTGACATTGAAAAAGCCATCCTGACAGCCAACATTGGCCTTAACCCTGCGAATGATGGTAATATAATCCGGGTGGTCATACCACCTCTTAGTGAGGAGCGGCGCAGAGAATTGGTCAAGGTAGTATCCAAGAAAGTGGAGGAGCGGCGGATTTCCATACGCAATATAAGGAGAGATGGCATTGAGAAACTGAGAGAACTGGAGAAAAATAAAGAAATATCGGAAGATGAACTTAAAAGCAATACTAAGAAAATCGACCAACTTACAGAGGTCTGCGTAGACAAGGTAAGTGAATTGGGACAAAGCAAGGAAAATGAAATACAGGAAATATAATTCGCCGCTTCAATTTCCAGTAAGAAAGCCTGCAGTAACTATCAAAGATATTTGTAGGCATTGGATTGCCATCTTTTAGCCCTTCCTATTTATCACTCTGACCTGAACCCCCTCACTACCGCTCAGGGTAGAAACATCAGTCATGACACTGGTTCTATTACCTCATCTATGAAACCAGACACCAGCACGCCGATAGCCACTCAAAAACTGTTAAAATAGAGCTATGCTCAAACATCGAGTTATTACTGGCGTTGTGGGCGTGCCCCTGGTCATTCTTGCTATCTGGTTTGGTGACCCTTGGCCCTGGTTCAGTCTTCTGATAGCCGTGGCAGCTTTGGCCGGCACTTACGAGTTCTACTACATAGCTAATTTCGACAGGCGGGAACCCCTGCTTTATTTGGGTTTATTATACACGCTGGCACTAGTCCTAAGCCCTCATTACAGGAGTCTTGCTGTTCTGCCAACAGTTATCACCACCACCTTATTAATTTCCTTGATCTATCTGTTATGCCGCCCTTCAAGAGAAAAGGCCTTCCATAAATGGGCGTGGACAATTGTCGGTGCTCTCTATGTTGGTTGGATGCTTAGCTACTGGCTGAGCTTGCGCGGTTTAGTGGACGGCCGAAGTTGGGTCTACCTAGCCATATTGACTACATTTGCCAACGATACAGGTGCTTTTTTCATTGGGAGAGCATTCGGTAAACATAAGCTGGCTCCTACCATAAGCGAAGCTAAAACTTGGGAAGGAGCGATAGGAGGCTTAATTTGCGCCATCCTGGGCGCTATAGTAATAGCCACCGTTCTTAACCTCATTTTTCCCTTTATCTTTTGGTACTGGCAGGTTATACTCATTGGCTTTCTCATCGGCCTATTTGCTCAGCTTGGCGATTTAGTTGAATCCCTGCTCAAGCGTAATATGGGAGTGAAGGAATCAGGTAATCTCCTACCGGGACATGGTGGTATCCTCGACCGCTTCGATAGCCTCATATTCGTCGGGGCAGTGGTATACTATTATGTAATATGGGTCGTCTAAAAAAAATAGCTATCCTAGGCTCGACAGGCTCTATAGGGCGGCAAGCTCTGGATGTAATCAGTGCCCTGCCCAACGAATTGAAAGTAGTAGCTCTGACAGGAAATAGAAATCTTGAGCTCCTGGAAAGACAAATTAATGAATTTCAGCCCAAGATGTTTTATTCCTCTGTTAAGCCTGAAATTAGCTACGGTGGGGAATTTTTATCCGAAGAAGAAATAGCCAGTCATTCCGAGGTCGATTCCGTTATAGTAGCCACTGCAGGCAATGCAGGCCTCGGCCCCACTTTGGCAGCCGTACAGGCGGGTAAGACAGTCGCTCTGGCCAGCAAGGAAGTATTGGTGATGGCTGGTGAAATCATCGTTCGTGAAGCCAGCCTCCACAAGGCTCAAATCTTGCCTATTGATAGTGAGCATAGCGCCATCTGGCAATGCTTGCATGGTGAAGACAATAAACCCCGCAGGCTTTTTCTCACCGCCTCCGGTGGGCCCTTTTATCGTTATTCACAGTCACAATTGGCTGGGGTAACTCCAGAGCAAGCTCTTCGACACCCTGTATGGAAGATGGGAAGAAAGGTAACCATAGACTCAGCAACTCTTATGAATAAAGGATTGGAGGTCATCGAGGCTCATTGGCTTTTCTCTTCCCCCTTTGATAGTATTGAGATATTAATGCATCCCCAGTCTATCGTCCATTCCATGGTGGAGTTTATGGATGGTTCCCTGAAAGCTCAGCTTAGCTGGCCTGATATGAGGATGCCCATTCAATACGCCCTTTCTTATCCCCAGAGGTGGCCTAATCCAGAATTACCGCGACTTGACTGGGACAAAATCAACTGTCTGAACTTTGAGACTGTAGATTATAATAGATTCCCCTGTCTCAAATTGGCAATAGATGCTGGCAAATCAGGAGGAACCTATCCGACAGTGCTTTGTGCCGCTGATGAGGTAGCTGTAGAGCTTTTTCTCAACCATAGAATAGGTTTTACCGATATAGCCAAAATTGTGCAAAGAACGCTTGAGCAACATCAGAACATACGCCAGCCATATCTAGAGGAAATACTGGCTGCCGATGCCTGGGCAAGAGAATATGCTACAAAGATTTCCGGTGATAACTACAAGGAGCCTGAGCGAAGTAGCAATTTCGAGATAGAGAGATAAGAGATGAACATTGCCATAATCATTATCCTCTTCATAGTAGCTCTATTCGTGGCAATGTGTCTTCACGAATTGGGTCACTTCATTGCTAGTAAGCGTGCCGGGGTGAAGGTGGAAGAGTTCGGTCTGGGCATGCCCCCACGACTGTTTGGTATTAAGCGAGGCGAGACAATATACTCACTTAATGCCATACCTATCGGAGCATTTGTTAAGGCTGCTGGAGAAAATGACCCCACAGTACCGCGGAGCCTGGCTGGCAAAGGACCCTGGACGAGGTTAGGGATATACGCTGCCGGGCCACTATTCAATATCTTTCTAGCCTTTATTCTCCTCAGTGCTTTCATTGCGCTACCATATTCCGTAATTGCTGGCGATGGACTCATGGTTCATTCTGTAGTGGAGAATTCTCCTGCGGACAAAGCAGGCATCGAGTCCGGGGATATAATTCTGGAGATGGAGGGACAACCTATTCGTAGGCGGGGGGACGTGCAGAACATGGTAAATTCGGTCGAAGAAGGAGCAGAAATAACTTTACTCCTACTGAGCAACGGGCAAGTGGAGGAAAAAACCTTGAAGCCGGAGCTCGACCCAGAATCGCAGCTACTAAAAATAGGTGTCTGGTCTTGGTGGGATGTAGTGAGCCGGGTGGACGAAGGTTCGCCGGCTTATGAAGCTGGTATCAGACCCGGCGATACCATCCTGACCATCAACGGGCAACTTGTATACAATGACGAGAGTATATCTAATGCCCTGGGCTCCATTGAAGAGGACGGAGAAATAAAGCTGGTTTTGCTCCGAGACGGGGAAGAGACTTCACTCACATTGACCAATGTCGGCTATCAAACCTTACCAGGTGTGGATTTGCGATGGGTAGAAGGGGCAAATATGGAACAAGAGCGCCTTCCTGTCTGGAGGGCAGTTTATTTAGGAGCCAGGGATATCATTTTTATGCCTATGCTCATAATAGAGGCTATCCCTCAAATTATAGAATCTCCCGATACAGCACTAGTGGGCCCAATAGGTGCCGGTCAGTTAACAGTGGAGATAGTGCGCTCCTCTGGCTTTAGCAGTATGCTATTTATGGCCAGTATGATCAGCCTGGGTATCGGTATATTTAATCTCTTCCCCATCCCTCCTCTAGACGGAGGAGGGATGTTGGTGGCATTCATCGAAGGATGTAGACGTGGGAAGCGTCTTTCCCCTCGAACAGTGCGCCTGGTCTATACTATCGGCACAACCTTTTTGATTGCACTTGTAATCCTAATAACCTTTGTAGATATCTGGCGTATACCAAGGGGTTTTGGAATATGACACGACGCACCTGCAAACAGTTGAGAATTGGCCAGGTAGCCATCGGCGGCGATGCTCCCATCGTAGTGCAGTCCATGACCAAGACCGATACACGTGATATTACTACTACTATAACCCAGATTAAGGAGTTAGAGGATTGCGGCTGTGAGATAGTGCGGGTGGCAGTCCCCGACAACGAAGCTGCAAAAAGCCTAGCATCTATAAAAAAGAGTGTTTCACTACCTATTATTGCTGATATCCACTTTAACTACCGCCTGGCTCTGGCGGCATTGCAGGCTGGTGTTGATGGCCTCCGCCTCAATCCCGGCAATATAGGAGACAAAGAACAAGTCGCCATTGTAGTAGCTGCTGCAAAAGAAAAAGAGGTGCCTGTCCGTATTGGAGTGAATGCCGGCAGTTTACCAGCCAATTTTCACCCCGATGCTCCACTGGCTGAGCGCATGGTCAACATGGCACTAGAGCAGATAAGGTTTATGGAAAGCCTGGACTTCAATTTAATCAAGGTCTCCCTTAAAGCCTTTGATGTTCCCACCACCATTCAGGCCTATCAAATGATTGCCGATAAAATGCACTATCCACTACATCTAGGCGTAACTGAAGCTGGGCTTCCCCGGACGGGAGCAATACGCAGCGCCGTAGGCATCGGTATACTTCTTCACCAGGGGATCGGTGATACCGTACGTGTTTCCCTTAGTGCGCATCCCTGCGAGGAGGTATTTGTGGCTTACGAAATTCTCAAAAGCTTGGGGCTTCGCGAACGAGGCCCAACCCTGGTGAGCTGTCCTTCCTGCGGCCGGTCTGAAGTTGATATCATTTCTCTAGCCGAGGCAGTGAACAAGCATATGGAAAAAATAAGTAAACCTATCAAAGTGGCAGTCATGGGCTGCATAGTTAATGGCCCTGGCGAGGCTAAGGATGCAGACATAGGCATTGCCTGTGGCAAGGGCAAAGGTGCTATATTTAAGAAGGGGAAGGTGGTGAGCACAGCGAGCGAGGATAGGTTCCTTGAAGCCATAATGGCAGAAATAAACTCTCTCGCTAGTAGAGAATTAGAGTAAAGGTAAGAGAAGTGCGTGTTTCTAAGCTTTTTGGCAAGACACTACGGCAGGCACCAGCAGAAGCTGAGAGCATAAGCCATCAGTTATTGCTCAGAGCGGGCATGATTGCCCAGGAGGCGGCCGGGGTCTACTCTTACTTGCCTCTGGGATGGCGAGTACTCAGAAAGATAGAGAATATTGTCAGGGACGAAATGGATAAAGCCGGCGGACAGGAAGTTATGCTGCCCGTATTGCAGCCTCTTGAATTATGGCAGCAATCGGGCCGGGATGTATCCTTCGGCAAGTCTCTCTTCACCTTAACCGACCGCAAGGAACACGCGCTGGCGCTGGGGCCTACTCACGAGGAAGTCATCGCCGACCTTGCACACCGCTATGTGCAAAGCTACCGGGACCTTCCTCTCCTACCCTATCAAATACAGACCAAACTTCGTGATGAACCTCGACCCCGCGGCGGCTTGTTGAGAGTCCGCGAGTTTATCATGAAAGACCTTTACAGCCTTGATGTCGATGAAGCCGGCCTGGATGAGAGCTATCAGAAGATGTGTCAAGCCTACAAGAATATCTATGCTCGCCTCGATCTGCCGGCGCTGATGGTGGAAGCTGACAGCGGGGCCATAGGAGGCAAGGATTCTCACGAGTTCATGGTCCTAACCGAAGACGGTGAAGATCAGGTTATTTATTGCTCCAACTGTGGCTACGCCGCTAATGCCGAGAAAGCTCAGTTTGCCAAAACTGTCGAACCTGCCATTCCTGTAAGCCAAAGCCCTGAGAGCAGCGAAGGGGAAGCAAAGAACCTCCTGCCTTTAGAAGAGATAGCAACGCCGGAGACAAAAACTATAGAGGAAGTGGCTCGTTTCGTTGGTGTGCCGACAAGCCAAACTCTTAAGGCGGTGTTTTATTATGCTGATGGGGGATTTATATTCGTTGTGATTCGGGGCGATCTGGAAGTCAATGAAACAAAGTTAAGAAATGCCTTGAAGTGCTCTGAGCTCCGCCTGGCCACGGAAGTCGAGGTAGATGAAGCTGGAATTGTGGCTGGTTTTGCCTCACCGATAGGTACAAAAGAAATCAAAATCGTAGCTGATGATTCTATAACTCTGGGCTCCAACTTCGTGGTTGGTGCCAATAAGCCGGGGTACCACTTCAGGAATGCCAATTACCCCAGAGATTTCCAGGTTGACATCATGGCTGATATAGCCCTAGCCCGGTCCGGCGATAGCTGCCCCAAGTGTGGCAACAAGTTCACGTATGCCCGAAGCATCGAAGTGGGGCATGTATTTAAGTTGGGAACCTTCATCAGTGAGAGATTCGGAGCATCTTTCCTAGATATCAACGGCAGGTCCCGCCCTATTATCATGGGCAGCTACGGTATAGGATTGGGACGATTGTTGGCAGCTATAATAGAACAAAGCCACGACGGCAAAGGCATTATCTGGCCGCTCTCCGTAGCCCCTTATCAAGTCTATCTTTGTCCTCTATCGTTAGAAAAGTTGGCAGTGCTTCCTACAGCGGAAAAAATTTATCAGGAATTACAAAAAGAAGGCATTGAAGTGCTCTTCGACGACCGTGAGGAATCCCCCGGCGTTAAATTCAACGATGCTGACCTCCTGGGGATACCCCTACGATTGACCATATCCCCGCGCACACTACAAAGCCAGAGTGTGGAAACAAAATGGCGCACGGAGAAAGAAACTCAGCTTTTACCTTTGGAAAATTTGGCGGAACAGGTGAAGAAGCTTTTAGACAAAACCTTCAAGTTGCAGTCTTGATTGGTTTAACTAACTGTTGCCTTTCTCTGGCTAACTTAGTCACGTAAAGTAGCGCCCAGTTCCTGATGCAGCCTAGCCAGCATCTGTTCTTGAGTTTGGTCAACCTCCTCGTCAGTCAGGGTACGGCTGGGTGATTGGTAAACAATCCTTATGGCGAAAGATTTCTTACCTTCGGCTATTTGTTTGCCCCGATAAAGGTCAAAGAGAGTCACCTTTGTTGCCAGCGGAAAGCTTCGGATTATATTCTCCACTGTTTGGTAGACAACTTGTTCATCCACTAGTAAAGCAATGTCTCGAGCTACACTGGGAAACCGTGGGATAGATTGGTATTCCTCGGTCCAGGTAATCATACTGGAGAGTTTTACTAAGTCAATTTCTATAAGACAAATAGTGTTAGAAAGTTCGAAGGCTTGTGCTACCCTGGGATGCACTTCTCCTACTGTACCGACTTTGTCATCATTAACGATTATGTCAGCCCCTCTTCCCGAGAATAGAATTTCATCATCGCCAATATTAAAGTTCGCTTTCAGTCCCAACTGGTTCAGGATTCTTTCCACTATCCCCTTAGCGTCAAAAAAATCCAGCAGATCGTTTTTAGTTTGCCAGGATAGTTCTGCCCTTGGGCCACTAAGTACAGCGCAGAGCATTTCCTTTTCCTCAGGTAAATCCTTGCCTAGCGGTAAAAATACCTTGCCAATTTCAAATAGCCTTATGCCTGCTTGCTCAAATTTTTGGTTATGTGCCAACGTGGCCAAGAGGCCAGCCCTCAAACTGTTACGCAAGTATTCTTGTTCCCTGGTCATAGGATTAGCCACTTTTAAAACCGGAGCTTTCAACTCTGTCTTTGGGGAAAGCCTTTGCAGCTTCTCCAGGCTGACTAAAGAATAAGTTAATATCTCTTGAAAGCCAAAGCCAGTCAGGATATTCTGCAATTTTTCCTTGAGATTGCTTTGCTTGGCCGGCGGTGACAACTTCGATTTTTGTTGAGGCAAAGGAGAGCTAAGCCGCGTAATTGGGATTCTTTCATACCCGATAACACGAATTACTTCCTCTACGAGGTCAGCAGAGCATTTAACATCGCTGCGCCAATAAGGCACAGATACAGAAATCTGTGAACCTGAATAACCTTCCTGGCACTCAAAACCCAAGGATTTCAATACCTTAAGAATTCCATTAATTTTGATCTTTAAACCTGAAAGGCGTTTCACTTCTCCGGCAGACAGCAATACAGTCTTTGGCTCCGATTTTCCAGGATAAACATCAATTATGCTCTTGGCTGCTCTACCGCCGGCTAGCTCTAGTAATATTTGTGTTGCTCGTTTCAACGGTACCAACGGAAGCTCAGTGTTGAGCCCTTTGTCAAAGCGAATCGAAGCCTCGCTTTGAACTTGAAGATAGCTACAGCCTCGTTGAATAGTAGCCTGGTTAAAATTTGCCGACTCCAAGAGGATAGCCTCAGTTTTGTCCGTAACTTCGGAATCCAGACCACCCATTATTCCAGCGACAGCAATAGCCTCTTCTCTATCAGCGATAACCAGTATGTCCGGATTGAGAGTCCGCTTTGACCCATCAAGGGTAGTAATAGTCTCACTACGTCCAGCCCTACGAACGATAATTCGTCTGTCCTTAAGCTTGTGATAATCAAAGGCATGCAGAGGCTGACCATATTCCAGCATCACATAATTAGTAACATCAACCACGTTGTTAATAGGACGCATGCCATAGCTATTCAGACGCTGCTGCAGCCAGCTTGGAGAGGAGGTTATCTTTATTCCAGTAATTAGACTTGCACAATATCTAGGGCATAGGTCGGAGTCAACTATGTTGACAGTGGCTAATGAGTCTATTGAATCTTCTAGTTCTACGTACTGATTTGGGAATAAATTGAGTGGTTCATTAGTTAAGGCGGCAATCTCTCGGGCGATGCCAATTACTGATAAGCAATCCGGGCGGTTAGGTGTCACGTCTAAGTCAAAAATTACATCGCCTAGATAAGCACTGAGAGGTGTACCTACAGGCACTTCAGGTGATAATACCAAAATGCCTTCGTGTCTATCAGAAATCCCTAGCTCTCTTTCTGAACAAACCATGCCTTCGGAAACAATGCCGCGAATTTCAGTCGGCTTTAGTACTGTAATTCCTCCAGTATGAGGGTCTATAAGCCGGGCTCCTATACGGGCAAAGGTCACCCTCTGCCCGAGTCCGATATTGGGGGCACCACAAACCGTGCTGACTTGCTCGGTGCCTAGATCAACTATAGCTAGCTTAAGGCGGTCAGCATTAGGATGAGGATTTAATGCTATCACTTCCCCTATCACTACATTGTCCCACGTGCCACCTATAGTCTGTATGCCTTTGACTTCCAGGCCAGCCATCGTTAGCCTTTCGGCTAGTTCTTGAGGAGCGAGACTTATATCAACATAATCCTTGAGCCATTTAAGGGAGATTTTCATACTATCACCTTAAAATTTAGAACTGCTTCAAAAATCTGAGGTCATTGTTATAAAAGTAGCGAATGTCGTCAATACCATAGCGCAACATAGGTATACGCTCGACTCCCAGCCCGAAGGCAAAACCACTATAAATTTTTGGGTCGATATTCACTCTTGTCAGAACATCTGGATGGACCATCCCTGCCCCCAATATTTCAAGCCAGCCGCTATAACTACACAAACGGCAGCCAGCCCCGTCGCAAGCTGAACATCCGATGGCTACCTCCACCCCAGGCTCCACAAAAGGAAAGTAATCACAGCGAAAGCGCACCTTTCTTTCTTCACCAAACAAGCATTGACAAAAGTCAAACAAAGTACCCTTTAAATCACCCATGGTGATGCCCTTATCCACAGCTAGCCCTTCCACCTGATAAAACATAGATTCGTGAGTAGCATCAGTTGCCTCATACCTATACGCTCGCCCCGGTACTATGGCTCTTATTGGTGGACGTTCCCTCTCCATCAACCTGATCTGCATTGGAGAAGTGTGCGTGCGCAGAAGTCTGGCTTTACCACCCATTCCTGCATCTATCCATAGGGTAGCAAACATATCTCGCGCCGGATGATGTTGAGGAATGTTTAAGGCTTCAAAGTTGTAGTAATCCCATTCCACGTCAGGCCCCTCAATTACCTGAAAGCCCATATTTTTGAAAATATCGCAAATTTCATTAAGTATTTGTACGGTAGGGTGAAGTCGCCCTGCCGGGATAGGTCGACCAGGCAACGTAACGTCTAATCTTCGGGGATCCATAGGAGAGGGAGAAAGGGGCTCCTGTAGTGATTTTTCCTTCTCTTCCAGGCTTGACTCTAAAGATTTCTTGATTTCGTTAGCTTGAGCACCCTTTTTCCGCCGTTCTTCCAACGGCAAGGCAGCCAATGAACGTAGAACTCTCGTTAGACTACTTTTCTTGCCCAGGTGGCGGATACGCCACAACTCCAGCTCCCGAGGATTCTCAACCTTATTTAGCTCCTCGAGAGCTTGCGTATGAAGGTCTTTGAGTTGTTCCAACATTGATTATCAAATGATGTTATTCCTGCCCAAAACTCCAGGAATTTTCAGGCATAATAGCATTACAAGCGGGGGTTATTTATTTTCAGTTACTGAAGCTACTAATGTAGCAAACCCTTCTGGATCTTTAACAGCCATCTCGGCTAGCATCTTGCGGTCGATTTCTACATTTGATTTCTTTAATCCGGCTATAAACCGACTATAAGTAAGTCCTTCAACCCTTGTCGCAGCATTAATGCGGGTAATCCATAGCTTTCTGAAGTCCCCCTTCCGCTCACGGCGATGACGATAGGAATAAGCCAAGGCATGAAGCATTGACTCATGCGCTGTCCTATAAAGCTTGTGTCTCCCCGCTCGATGCCCCTTGGTCAGTTCAAGTACCTTTTTATGTCGTCTGTGGGTAACTTTTCCACTCCTAGCTCGTGGCAAGTTCTTCCTCCTTTAACCTTCTAAGCGTTATTTCTTTCTCCTTAGAAACAAAAAAATGCTTTTTCCCGCCTACAAGTTATTTGTAGGGTAAAAGTCTCCTTATTCTCTTTTTATCCGCTGAAGAGGTCATGACCATTTCATCGTAGAGACGCTTCGTTCTAGGAGCCTTTTTCCGCCTCAGATGGCTCTTGCCGCATTTAGTGCGCATTAGCTTGCCGCTACCTGTTATATGAAAACGGCTCTTTGCCCCTTTATGGGTTTTCAGTTTTGGCATCTGTTCCTGTCTCCTTAGACTTCTTCTGTGCAACCGGGGATAAGACCAAGGCTATAGTCCTCTCGGCATTACCGGAGCTACTTACCACGGCTAATTCCTTGGTGGCTTCAGCTACTTTACGCAGCACATTCCAACCTAGTTCAGGATAAATAACTTCGCGTCCTCTAAACCTTAGAAATAACCGTACTTTATTACCCCCCTCCAATAATTTCTTCGTGGTCTTAATTTTTGCCTGTAAATCATGCTCTTCTATTTTGGGTCTTAAACGGACCTCCCTGAGTAAGCCAACTTTCTGGCCCCTCTTCGCCTTGCGTTCCTTTTTAGTTTGCTCATACTTATATTTACCATAATCAAGAATTCGGCATACCGGCGGACTCATCGTTGATGCCACTTGCACCAAATCGAGGCCGCGTTCATAAGCAATTTGCAATGCTTTCTGTAGAGGCACCACGCCCAGCTGTTCCCCGTCTTCTCCTATGAGACGAACTTCTCTGGCCCTGATTCTTCTATTAGTGAATAATTCCTTGACTATGCTAGTTCTACCTCCTGGAACAGTATTTAAGACTTGGCCTCTATAGCTGTCCTTATTTTACTCTTAACTTGTACCAGATTTTCTAAGCCCAGGTCCTGGCCACTCCTTAAGCGAACTGAAGCACTGGATGAAGCCACTTCTTTATCACCAACTATAAGCATATATGGGACTTTCTCCAGTTGAGCTTCTCTGACTTTCAAATTCATCCTCTCAGAGCGACCGTCAATCCGAACTCGGATACCTTCATTTTTAAAATCGCCCTCTATCTTTCGTGCATAGTCAACGTGGCGATCTGCTATGGGAATTATTACTGCTTGAACTGGTGATAACCACACCGGGAAGGCGCCACCATAATGCTCCGTGAGGCAAGCTAAAAAACGTTCCATGCTACCTAAAACTGTCCGATGTATCATCACCACATTATGTTCCAAGCTATCTTCACCAATATAACAGACATCAAAGCGTTGTGGCAAATTGAAATCGACTTGGATGGTAGGACCTTGCCAAACGTGGTTTAAAGCGTCCCTGAGTTTAATATCAATTTTAGGTCCATAAAAAACTCCTTCTCCGGGATCCACCTCATAACGCAACTCCAGTCTTTCCAGGACGCTTTTCAAAGATCCCGTTGCCTCCTCCCACATTGATACTGTGCCAGCATATTTTTCAGGACGTGTTGATAACAACAACTCATATTCGTCAAAGCCAAAACTAGACATCATGAATTGTGCCAAGTTCAGAACTCCCATAACCTCTTCTTCAACCTGATCGGGCCGGCAAAAAATATGAGCATCATCTTGAGTAAATCCTCTGACCCTGGCAAGGCCATACAATACACCCGTTCGTTCATACCTATACACGGTGCCTAATTCGGCATATCTTAAAGGCAAATTGCGATAACTGTGCAACTGACTTCTATAAATCAAAATATGGCCCAAGCAATTCATGGGTTTGAGCATATATTGCTGTCCCTCAATTTCCATCGGAGAGAACAGATAATCCTGATAGAATTCCCAGTGGCCGCTAGTTTTCCACAAATCTAGTTTGGCAATGTGGGGAGTGTAAACGATGTCGTAGCCTCGCTTTATGTGCTCTGTTTTCCAGAAGTCCTCGATGATTTGTCGAATCAAAGCACCTTTGGGGTGCCAGCAGATTAAGCCAGGACCAATTTCCTCGTGAGTACTGTAGAGGTCAAGTTCTTTGCCCAACTTCCTATGGTCGCGTTTAATGATTTCAGCTTGCCATGCTAGATAATTCTCAAGTTCCTTCTGGCTTTCAAAAGCCACACCATAAATTCTCTGCAGCATCGGTCGTTTCTCGTCACCACGCCAGTATGCTCCAGCTAGATGAGTAAGTTTAAATGCTTTTACCTCACCCGTAGAGACCAGATGGGGACCACGACATAAATCAGTGAACGAACCTTGTTTATAGATAGTTACAGCAGTGTCGGGGATCTCGTTGATAAGCTCCAATTTATACGGCTGGGCGGCAAAGAGCTTTTGCGCTTGATCCTTACTCATTTCCTCCGTAATAAACGGTACATCCTGACTAATGATCTCCCTGATCTTGCTCTCAATTACAGGCAGGTCTTCTGGTGTTAATGGACGTGACAACTCAAAGTCATAATAGAAACCATTCTCAATGGTTGGTCCGATGCCAAACTTAACCCCAGGAAAAAGCCATTGTACTGCCTCAGCCATAATGTGTGCTGCTGAGTGGCGCATTCGTTCCAGTTGCCTATCTCTTGTTTCTGATTTCATCCCTGACTTTCCATTATAAATCTAGAATCAAATATTACTCCATCAAAAAATGGGCAGTACTGGACTTGAACCAGTGACCTCTGCGATGTCAACGCAGCGCTCTAACCACTGAGCTAACCGCCCATCTGATAATTGTAGCAAACATAGCTAAACAGGACAAACCTTTGACAATATGGCAGAAATGGTAGATCAGTTATCATTAAGGGGCTTAGAAATTAAACATCAATAAAAATATAATACTTGTTGTGATTATTCCTTACCTCGCATCCTCACACCGCTGGTGATATGAACCTGTATAGTTTGACTACAATTAGGGCAGGTCACTTCCAGAATAAGAGGTCTTCCCATCACTCTTTCTATAAGTGATGTCATTATAGAATCCATATTATCCAGTCTATCATCCAACATATCGAGGCGCTTAATCAACTGGCCCATATCCCGTTCTTGCTTGGCCTGTTTGCTCGAATCAGTTCTATCTTGTGAAACCAATTTATAGACTCTTCTCTACAACGCCTAATGATTCTAGCTCAGCCTTATCTTCCTTCATCAACTTGTCTATTTGTTCAGCGACGGTGCGCTCTAAATACTTGCGGAAAGCTTCTCGTGCTGCTGGCGATGATCTCACTGCTTCCTTTACTCTCCGCCATTCATCCTCGATCACCTTATTCATCTGCTCAACACCTATGGGCTCTTTCCCTTGCCACAAGTCTTCTATCCTATCCAACACCCTGCTTGTCATAGCCCTCTTAATGCGGTCGAAAGAAAGCAATTCTTCCGCACTATATGGTTGTCCTGCTTTTCTTTCACTCATGGTATACTACCTCCAATTAGATTTATTTAGCTTATTATCATAAGTATAGCAGCAGAACTTGTCAAGATATTCTAGTCCGTTAAATTGATTTCTTATTGGTAAAGGTGTATGATATCTATCTAAAAGGAGGTATTTGGAGATGGGCGAAGTGGAAATTGGTAGCGTAACCGATTTTTTTGCTAAGCCTGTGGTAGCCGGTATAGAGTTAAGCGGCACATTAAAAATAGGTGATAAAATCCATATCAAGGGCAGCACCACAGATATGGAACTGCCTATAGAATCTATGCAAATTGAGCGCGTTAACATCACCGAGGGCAAACCCGGCGACCTTATCGGTATAAAAGTTCCCGACAGAGTAAGGCGTGGTGACAAAGTCTATAAAGTCACTGAATAGCCTTAAGCAGATTGGCCATCTCAATAGCACTCACCGCAGCAACAGAGCCTTTGTTGCCTTCTTTAGCACCCGCCCTCTGGATAGCCTGCTCCAAAGTGTCTGCTGTAATTATGCCTTGTATTACTGGTATGCCGGTATCCAAGCTCACTCTGCCAATCCCTCTGTTTACCTCGGCAGCAACATGCTCAGAATGGGGGGTACCACCACGGATCACCGCACCAAGACATATTATGACATCATACTTATTGGTTTGTGCCATTTTTTTGCTTATAAGCGGGATCTCTAGACACCCCGGGGTCCAAACAATGTCCATGTCACCCTCAGCAACGCCATGGCGTAATAAAGCGTCCGTTGCTCCTTCAAGCAATTTCTTGGTTATTAATTCGTTAAAACGAGAAACAACCACGGCAAACTTAAAACCTTTTCCTATCAGAATACCTTCATAATGCTTAGCCATTACTTACCCTCCTTTATACCTAGAATATGTCCTAACTTCTTTTGTTTGGTTTCTAAATAGTGGATGTTATAAGGAGTAGATGGGGTTATCAGAGGAACAGTCTCAACTATCTTAATTCCATAGCTTTCCAGTCCAATTACCTTCTTAGGGTTATTAGTAAGCAATCTAATATTATGTAAACCTAGGTCAGCTAAAATCTGGGCGCCTACCCCATAATCTCTCAAATCAGGAGCAAAACCTAACGCTATGTTAGCCTCCACAGTATCCATCCCTTGGTCTTGAAGAGCATAGGCACAAAGCTTGTTGTGAAACCCGATTCCTCTGCCCTCCTGTCTCATATAAAGAAAAACGCCTCGTTCTTCTTTGGCTATACTTTGTAAAGCCATTTCAATCTGGGCTCCACAATCGCATCTAAAACTACCAAAGACGTCACCGGTCAGGCATTCGCTGTGAACACGTACCAAGACTGGCTCATCATTTGATATTTCACCTTTAACTAAAGCAACATGTTCGGCGGCATCAACAACACTTTTATAAGCCACGGCTGTAAATTCGCCATACTTGGTGGGCAGCCTAGCCTCAGTTACTTTTTGTATCAGTTTTTCGTGACGGAGACGGTAGGCAATCAAATCGGTGATAGTCACAATCCTTAGATCAAACTTAGAAGCCATGGCCTCAAGCTGAGGCAGACGTGCCATTGTGCCATCTTCATCCATGATCTCACATATAACACCAGCAGGATAGAATCCAGCTAATCTAGCCAGATCGACGATAGCTTCCGTGTGTCCTGCTCGTACCAGCACTCCACCTTCTCTGGCTCGAATGGGGAATATATGCCCCGGCCGTACCAGGTCCTCCGCCTTGGCATTGGAGTCAAGCACTGTTTTTATAGTCTGAGCTCGATCAAAGGCAGAGATTCCGGTGGTAACTTGATTTTTTGCCTCAATAGAAACTGTGAAAGCAGTGGAGTACTGTGAGGTGTTATTAGTAACCATAAGGGGTATACCTAAATCATCAAGTCTTTTACCGATAATGGGAAGACAAATCAATCCTCGACCATATTTAGCCATGAAGTTTATCGCCTCAGGAGTAACCTTTTCGGCAGCTATGGCTAGATCCCCTTCATTTTCACGTGACTCGTCATCAACAATAATGACGAACTTGCCTGCCTTTATGTCTTCAATTGCTGCCGAAATGCTAGCCGGCATCTGTTCCCCCTACAAATCCATATTCTCTAAGGAACTCGAAGTTTAGACTTTGTCGTCTTTGCTCCTCAAGATTTTCCACATATTTAGCTAAAATATCTACTTCTAAATTGACTATGTCTCCAGGTCTCTTATTTGCTAACGTAGTATTTTCCATAGTGTAAGATACTAGAGAGACGACAAAAGAAGAATCATCAAGGTTTACGATGGTGAGGCTAACACCGTCAACAGCGATAAATCCTTTACCTACTATATAAGGCATCAGTTTAACAGGTGCCAGAATCCTCATAATATGCGCCCTTTCCTCAATAGTTACATCTATCACTTCTCCCGTATCATCGATATGACCCAATACTAAATGGCCACCCAGGCGTCCTCCCAGTACCATTGCTCTTTCTATATTTACTAGATCGCCATAACAAAGACTACCAAGGTTAGTACAACGTAACGTCTCAGGCATAACATTAACACTGAAACCATGATTTTCCAAGGAAACGACAGTTAAGCAAACACCATTAACAGCTACGCTATCACCCTCTCTTGTTCCTTCAAGCGTCTTGTTGGCTTCAAAGGTCAAGCAGTCTGAACTCGTTTCCTTAACTATACCAACCTCCTCAATTATGCCAGTGAACATACTATAAACCTAGAAACCTACGCTTCTTGCGGTAATCCCTTATCAATGTATCCACTAACTAACACATCATCGCCGAAACTCTTGATATCGACTCGATTAAGTCGCAAAGCCTTAGCCATACTGTCAACACCATTTCCTCCCACACTTGTCGCCTCACAGCCACCAATAATAATTGGTGAAATAAAAGCCAATACTTTGTCCACTAAGCAGTAGTCAAAAAGTGAACCGAGAAGCTTGCCACCCCCCTCCACAAGCACAGCGACAATCTCTCGTTTCCCCAACAACTTGAACAACTCTACAATGTCCACCGAGTCTTCTTTGGTTGGCAATTCCAGTACTTTAGCGCCCGCCTTTGCAAATTTTTCCTTCTTTACCAAGTCAAAAGGTGCTGCTACAGCAAGTAAAACCTCGCCTGGTGGTTCAAAAATATGAGCGTTCAATGGTACCCTTCCCTTACTATCAACTACCAGGCGAAGGGGCTGCATTTTTCTTATACCACCCCTACCACCACAACATTTAGCAGTAAGGTGAGGATTATCAGCAACAACGGTATTTACTCCTACCATTATTGCATCGAATGTATATCGCAGTGCATGTGCATACTTTCTTGCCTCTTCCTGTGTTATCCATTTAGAATCGCCAGTTTTGGTAGCAATCTTACCATCTAGGCTCATGGCGAATTTAGCTACAATAAATGGCAAACCTGTGGTAATGTGCTTGATATAAGCCTCGTTTATTTCGTAAGCTTCTTTTTGACATATACCGATATGGGTTTTGATGCTTCCTTCATTTAGCCTTCCTGTACCACGCCCTGAAACCAGTGGGTTGGGGTCCAGTAAAGCTATATAGACCTCTGAAATACCAGCGTCAATTATGGCTTGAGTACAAGGCGGAGTACGCCCGTAATGAGAGCATGGTTCTAGGGTAACATACATGGTAGCACCCCTAGCCTTGTCACCAGCCTGACGAAGTGCTATAACCTCAGCATGCTCTGAGCCTGCAGGCTGAGTATACCCCATGCCAACAGCAAGTCCGTCTTTAACAACTACTGCCCCCACTGCTGGGTTAGGACTGGTATATCCCATAGCTAACCGAGCTAGAGATAAAGCATATTCCATATAATGCTGAGGGGGCATTACCATCTACCTTTTCTGGATAAATTTCTTATAACGGGATAATATATTGCTAGCTGTAGATTTGCTTTGCCTTTAGTATTTGCTCCTCGAATCGCTAGAACCATATAACCTTCCACGTGAAAAGTCAAATTTGGCAAATGTGTTTACCCATCACCATCTTAATAATACAAGGGAATCGCTAATTTGCCAAATTGAGCTACCTATGGGGAAGTTGTCACATTTGTGTCTTCAGTATTGATTGTAGTAACAACTCGATTGAAGTGTAAAAAGAGAACGCCTAAATGGAGATGTCTTTGCTATTTTTGTATAATGGATTGAGAGGAATGAAGAAGGCTTTTAAAGTACTTGACCATACTGCGGATATAGGTATCATCGCCTATGGGGCAGATATCGAGGAGCTTTTTTCCAATGCTGCTCTAGCTCTGTTCAGTTTGATTACTGAACCTGAAAGCGTTAAAGAGGAATTTCACCTCGATTTGGAAGTGAGCAGTGAGGATATAGACAGTTTGCTCATTGAATGGCTAAATGAACTAATTTACCTCTTTGATGTCAAACATATTTTGTTTAACCACTTCGATATTAAAAGTTTGACTCACAACGGACTTAAGGCTACCTGTTATGGGGAAGATTTTGACCCAATGAAACATAAGTTAAAGGCGGGGGTAAAAGCAGCCACGTATCATATGTTAAAGTTAGATAAAAGTGATGATGGTTTCCAAGCACAGGTAATTCTAGATATTTAGGAGCTAAGGACATGGCACGATGGCAAGGACAGCTTATTAAGATAGACGATTATCGCTGGAAGATTCCCGAGAGTTATAAAACTGGTATGAGGGTTCCCGGTCTAATCTATGCCAGCAAGGAAATGCTGGAATCTATATGTGAGGAACAAACGCCAGAGCAAGTTGCCAATGTTGCCTTTCTCCCCGGCATAGTAGGTCACTCTTTTGCCATGCCGGATATCCACTGGGGCTATGGCTTTCCCATAGGGGGAGTGGCGGCAATGGATGTTAAGGACGGTGTAATTTCCCCAGGAGGGGTAGGTTATGATATCAATTGCGGCGTAAGATTGTTACGCACCAGTCTCAGCGAAGCTGAGGTGCGGCCAAGAATTAATGAACTCATTAATGCATTATTCCGTAATGTGCCGTCAGGCCTTGGCTCTGAAGGGAAAATAAAGGTAAGCCAAAAAGAGATGACCCAGTTGATGGTGGAGGGAGCTCGTTGGGCCGTGAAGCGTGGCCTGGGTTCCGAGGAAGATTTGGATGTTACCGAAGAAGGTGGGTGCCTCAGTGGTGCCGATCCCAGTAAGATAAGCGATAGGGCAGTAAAGCGAGGCATGCCTCAGTCAGGCACATTAGGCTCAGGAAATCATTTTCTCGAGGTTCAA
>Ga0315553_10001236_pt1 | contig 21531 bp, 13 predicted proteins | sample SalMarSW160140MG_FD_203099 | JGI IMG/M metagenome (GOLD analysis project Ga0315553, IMG submission 203099) | Salt marsh sediment microbial communities from the Plum Island Ecosystem LTER, Massachusetts, United States - Salt Marsh Sediment SW1601-40 ... | reverse complement strand
GAGTGACCGGTTCTGTATTTCCATTACCGGCTGCATCCGTCAGGTATTTCTCATCACCGGTCATCCGATAGAGTGTGCTTGCTGCCAGTTCCATATCATCCCGCCAGTTATCTTCCTCATAGAAATAGGGGGCTCCATGAGGAGCGGTCTGGCATACTCCCGGATTCTCCTCTCCAAAATCATATGCATCCACCGCTTTTTGTTTCAGGGCAGTGGAGAATTCAGGGTAAAAAGGCATCAGGATGTCAGCACCCAGAGCAAATGCTGCAGCATATTTCCCGGCAGTGGAAGCAATGCCTGTTGCCCGGTTTTTGTTCTTCTCCGACCCCTGGACCCTGCCTGTACAATAATAAACCGGTCTTTCAGCACCACGACCATAATCTGCACTATCTTCTGCCGGTATTTTGAATCCGATATGATCCCGGTCATCAGCTATTTGATTAAACATCACTCCTTTTTCCGGATTCATTTTGACCAGCCAGTCCAGACCCCATTTTGCTTCATCCAGAATATCGGGGATCCCATTCATCCCGGGATGACCATCTTTATCAAAATCATCATGAAAGAGAGCTGGATTTTTCATGTAAGCAAAAAGCATCTGAAATACAGCATTGGCCGATGTGGCCACATACTGTAAATAATCGGATGCATCATGCCAACCGCCAGTGACATCAATATGAGTGGAATCCACTTCCGGATCGGGATGAAAAACAATGAATCCATCATGAGCATGGCAGGAATCGTTGAAGAAGGGATTATAACCACACCGCTGTTGACGCATGTATTCCAGAAGAAAATCTGCTGTTCCGTCATAAACACCCTCATCAATTTTGAACTCCGGAGATCTGGTATTACCTGCCATGATATAAAACTGCCCCTCCTCCCGAAAGGCAGAGAAATCAAGCCTGCAGGTGGAGCTGAAGGGTCCGTATTCACCAAAGGGCTGGATCTCTTCCGACTTCCATACAGGTTTGCCTGATTCAGCTTCACATACCCGAAACTCAACGGGTACTTTTTCACTTTTACTCACAAAAACCACAATTTTTTCGGTTGAAGGAAGATATCCAAGCTGGTTTATTCTGATCCAGCTATTCCTTTCCTTTTGTTCACAACCTGAAAAATAAAACAACAGCAACAGGGTAATTGTCATAGCAAAGATCTTCCCGTATAGTCTCAAAAAACAGTTTTCCGTAGAGAGTGGATGATTTTTTTTTCGTGCCCGATTTAGCATATGCTGTATCGTTTTATGTACAATCAATTCATCAATAAAAAGAACCACCTACTGAAAAGATCCTTTATTAATCCTTATAAAACGATTGGAGGAGTTGCGAATCAGGATTTCAGTGGGTAATTTGATCTGCTTCGTAACCTGCTTTTTCACCTTCCGGTTAATTTGATCAGAATTCCTTATTTTCTTTTGGGTTGCCCCCCCCGTTGTTTTGCTGCTGCTTCAAGCCGCTGTTGCCACTTTGATTTTTTCTGGGGTTTCTTTTTGTTCTCTTCCATTCTCTTCAGGATGGCTCCTTCATCAAGAAACTGTTTTGTGATCAAGTTCTGTCCAAAGGTGATCAGGTTTGCCAGGAAGTAATAATAGGTCAGACCAGCGGAGAAATTATTCAGAATCAGCATAAACATAATGGGCATGATATACATCATTCCTTTCATCCCGGGCATTTGACTGCTTCCGGATGCTGAGGGGCTATTAATTTTCATAGTGACTATGGTAGACACTGTCATGAGGAGTGTGAAGAGGCTTATATGGTCTCCATACATTGGTATGTTAAAGGGAAGGTCAAAGATGGAATCGTAAGTAGAAAGATCATCGGCCCAGAGGAATTTTTGTTGTCTTAGTTCAATGGATGCGGGGAAAAACCTGAACATGGCAAACAGGATGGGCATTTGGAGGAGCATGGGCAGGCACCCACCCATCGGACTCACTCCGGCCCGTTTATAGAGAGCCATGGTTGCCTGCTGTTTTTTCATCGCATCTTCCTTCTTGGGAAATCGAGCATTTATCTCATCGACCTGTGGTTTGAGGACTTTCATTTTAGCCTGTGACATATAGGACTTCCAGGTCAATGGAAACAAACCCATCTTGATAATGATGGTCATCAGCAGGATAATGATTCCATAGTTGGCAATGTATTTATTGAGCCAGTTGAAGATCGGGATGATAACAAACTGGCTTATCCACCGAATGATATTTCTACCGAGGAATACCAGCTCTTCGAGTTCCACTTCATATTTTTTCAGGGTATTGAAATGGTTTGGACCAAAGTAAAACCGGAAGCCGATCGTTTCGTCACTATCTGCCTCGTAAGGGATACTCAATTCAGCCTTGAAATCCCTGAGATAATCTTCTGACTCAGGAAGTTTTCTGGAGCTCACATACGCATTGAGAAAATAATTGTCAGCAATCAGAACGGAAGAAAAGAACTGATCTTTAAATGCCAGCCATTTTACCCGGGTGGTTATTTCATTTGTCTCTTCATCTTTCTGCGATCTTTCCCTGAAGCCGTCAACTTCTCCCTGATAGTACTTATATTTAAGAGATGTATAATTGTCTTCGTTTTGTCTTCCTTTCTCCTGCTGAGGCAGGTAAATTTCCCAATTCAAATCAAGTGCATTCAGGTTTGACGGGATGATATCCGTCATTCCAACCAGGTTAATATCGAAATCAACCATATACTCACCGGGGTTGAGCGTATAGGTATATTCTATGTATTTCCCGGGTTCCGAGACCAGTCGCAAGGCAAATGATTTAGGGGATTCTGATGCATCGAGATGCCTCTCGCTTCCCTGGGGTTCAAAATAGAGATTATTGGTCCCAACCGGTCTGTTTTCCCGGGTAAAAAACTCAAATCCAAAGATGGTTGAATCGCCATTGAAAAGGATTAATGGAAGTGAATCGTAGGTTGTATATTTTTTCAATTGTGCGGAATAGATCCTTCCCCCAAGTGTGGAAATGTCCAGTTTCAACAGATTATTTTCCAGTGTAATCATCTCTGTCTCACCAACAGCAGTCTGTTCAAATACTCCAGCGAGGCTTTCCTGGTCATCGAGTTTCAATGCATCCTGGACCCTGTCCGGAGTGGAAACCGGTTGTTTCATTGCCGGTTCAGCAACTTCAGCCTGTTGAACGGTATCTGCCTGAATTTTGGAAACGGCTAAAATACTATCGATTTCACTAATTTTTAATGCAGGGTAAGGCTGATTTGGGCGTATGCGCAGGGCTTTCATATAAGAACCCTTGGCACTGGGATAATCTTCTGCATTATACAGAGAGTCGGCTATTTCAACCTCCTTATTAAATGCCTTGTTTAGCCGGGTATTATTAAAATAGCTAAACCCAATAAAGATGGCACCAATCAGAAGGATTCCAATAATTGTGTTTTTATCCATTATTCGTTGTTCTTTTCAAAGGCTTAAGGATATTATTCCAGACCCCATTATTCATACAGTGCATTACGGATAAACTGAACAAACAGGGGATGTGGTTTTATCACTGTACTGCTGTATTCCGGGTGGAACTGCACACCCACAAACCATTTATGTCCTGGTATTTCAACGATTTCAACCAGGTTTGTATCGGGATTTATTCCCGTAGCTTTCATGCCGGCTTTTTCAAAATCACGTAAATATTTATCATTAAACTCATAGCGGTGTCTGTGTCTCTCCCTCACTTCCGGAAGTCCGTATGCTTTATAGGCATTACTCCCTTTTTTCAGCCTGCATGAATAGGCTCCAAGTCTCATGGTCCCACCTTTATTCACCACATTCTTCTGCTCTTCCATCAAATCGATAACCGGATAATTGGTCTTACTGTTCATTTCTGTTGAATTGGCAGTGGTCCAACCCAGAACGTTCCTGGCGTATTCGATTACAGCACACTGCATTCCCAGGCAGATTCCCAGGAAAGGGATGTTGTTTTTTCTGGCATATCCGGCGGCTAATATTTTGCCCTCAATTCCCCGTTTCCCGAAACCCGGAGCCACCAGGATCCCTTTCAGGTCCTTGCATTTTTCAGAAACCTTTTTCTCTGTAATCTGTTGGGAATGAATTAAGATCAGTTCCACTTTGCATTCATTCATCGCCCCGGCGTGAATAAATGACTCGGTGATTGATTTATAGGCATCCTGCAGCTCAACATACTTTCCAACCAATCCGATACGTACTTCTTTTTTTGGATTTTTCAGTTTGAAGATAAATTCTCTCCATTTTTTCAAGGCCGGTTCTCTTCTCACTGCCAATTTGAGTTTTCTCAAGGCAGTGACATCAAGCTTCTCCTTCAGCATATAGAGCGGCACCTCGTAGATGGTTTGGACATCGATGGATTCAATAACAGAAGTGATGTCAACATTACAGAAGAGAGCAACTTTTTGCCGAATGTCGTCGGTCAGTACTTTTTGTGTGCGGAGCACCAGTATATCAGGCTGGATCCCATTTTCCAGCAGTTCTTTAACAGAATGTTGTGTGGGTTTTGTTTTCAATTCACCGGAAGCAGGCAGGAAAGGAACCAGTGTAAGGTGAATAACCAGGCAATTGGAGGATCCCATCTCCCATTTCATCTGGCGGACCGCTTCAATATAGGGCAGGGACTCAATATCTCCAACGGTTCCGCCGATCTCTGTGATAACGACATCATACTTGTTTTTCTCTGCAACCAGTTTGATCCGCCACTTTATCTCATCGGTTATATGGGGGATAACCTGGACTGTTTTACCCAGGTAATCCCCTCTTCTTTCCTTGTCGATCACCGCCTGGTAAACCGTTCCGGTAGTGACGTTGTTTTCCTGTGATGTCGGGAGATTCAGGAATCGCTCATAATGGCCAAGGTCAAGGTCGGTTTCTGCACCGTCTTCTGTAACATAGCATTCTCCATGTTCATAGGGATTCAACGTTCCTGGATCGACGTTAATATAGGGATCCAGTTTTTGGATCCCGACAGAATATCCACGGGCTTGCAGCAGTTTCGCCAGTGATGATGAAACAATTCCTTTACCTAATGATGAAGTAACCCCTCCGGTAACAAAAATAAATTTAGTTGAAGATAATGTCAATTGTTTTATTAATTTTTGGTCCAGGGATCACCTGGATGAGTTATTTAATAAGTTGCATTGATGTTATCAATCCGTATCAGACTGATCGATCAATTGAATCTTCTCCTCAAGCAGAATAATGGAGTTCTTTGCCCGACTGATTTTCTGGTGTACCTCTTGGATCATGGAATCGGCATTTTTTGATTTGGCAAAGAACCCGATATTGTTCTCCCACAAAACGATATCATTTTCCAGCTGTTTAATCTTATTGATAAATTTTTCCCGGTCCTGTTTAATTTTCATCTCGGCTTTCGGGTTTTCCATGATATTTACCAGTTTATTCTTGTATTTCAACAGGCTTTTTTGATTCTCACCAACTTTCAAGCTGTCGAATGCCTTATTTATTGTATCCCTGTATTCCTGGAGAATCTCATCCTTATGTTTGAACGGGACATATCCAATTTCTGTCCACCTGCGCTGGAAATCATTCAACTGGTTAAAATTCTCCTCCATATTTTCAACCGGCTTGAATTTACCAATCTCCTTGATCAGTTCTTTTTTCAGTTTCAGGTTATCTTCATAGGAATTGTCAATCTGGGCATAATGCTCAGATTTTTTCTGAAAGAATGTATCGCAGGCTGAACGAAATCTTTTCCATATTTTTCCGGAGTGTTTTCTGTGCACCGGTCCGATCTCCTTCCATTTTTTCTGCAATTGAATAAGATCTTCTGTAGTTTTCTGCCATTCTGTGCTGTTTTTAAGGGATTCAGCCTGGAAGCAGAGTTCAATTTTTTGCTGCAGGTTATTATTCTGGACCTCTTTGTTTTCGATATAAAATTCCCGTTTATGGGTAAAAAAGGTATCGCATGCTTCCCGGAATCGCTGGTATATTTTATTGTTGCTTTTTTTCGGAGCATATCCAATCGTTCTCCAGATTTTCTGTAGCTCTATGACTTCGCCTGATTTTTTATCCCATTCATTATGAGACGAAATCGTCTGTTTATTAAGCTCTTCAATCTGTTCACACAGGTGGATTTTGGCTTCCAGGTTTTTTTTCTGTGTTGATTTCAGTTCCTCATAGAACTCCTGGTGTTTTTTATTGATTTTGGATGTTGCTTCCCGGAACCGTTCCCACAACTCATTTTTCACCTCATGCGGTACGGGGCCGGTTTCACGCCATTGATCATGCAGTTTTTGAAGTCGTTTAAAGGCATTCACCACGGAAGGTTCCATCATCAGTTCCTCGGCTCTTTCACAAAGTTTTATTTTTGCTTCCTGGTTTTTTTTCAGGTCCAGGTCGCGCAATTCCTTATTTATTTTAATATAATCATAAAACTTCTCAACGTGATGATGATAGGTATTCCACAGATCTTTGAGGGTTTGTTGCGGTACAACGCCCACCTCTCTCCATCGTGATTGAAGGTCTCTGAACTCCTGAAATGTTTTATTGATCGATTCTTTCCGGTTAATCAGGTCTTTAATCTCCTCGATGATATGGTATTTCTCCTCCAGGTTTTTCTGTTTCTGAAGTTCAAGATCCTTGTTAAAGGAAGATTTAAGGTTTCTGTATTTAGCAAGCAGTTCTTTCATCTGAATTTCACGGGGATCCTCTCCCGGCATGAAATCGATAATATCACCACCCTCAGCAAGAAAAGCTTTCTTCTTTTTTTCTAATTCAATTTTATGTTTCTTGTAGAAATTGACTTTAATGTTTTCCACATCGTTCCAGATTTCCTGTACAGGCCGTTCTGAGATCAATATGGTAAGGGTATTCACCAATTCATCAATGGAAAAGGTTGTATAGTCAACTTCCTTGACGGTAATCTCTTCGTCCTCTGCATCTACTTTCCCCTCTTCATCCTCTTTAATATCGGATGGTTCAGAAAGGGCGCTTTCTGCCTGTGGTGAATCGGAATGTTTATCGTTTGGTGCAGTTACGGTGTGGTCTTCCTGGTCGGGTTTTTGTTCGGGATCCTTTTCTGATCCAATATCCCCGGTCTGTTCGGGTGGGGTATTAATCTCACCGCTGGAGTCAGTTTCACCTGACTCAGCCGCGGAGTGCTCTTCCTCAGGACTGAGGAGGGTTTCATCTTTCGAATTTGCAGTTACTTCCTGTTTACCAGAAGCAATGTTCTCATTTTCCGGACTCAGGGATGTCTTATCAACATCTCCTGTAGTAGCATTCTTTTCAGCCATTTCGCTGTTGTCTGTAGGGTCCTTCTTATTTTCAGGTTCCGTTGCGGGTTCCCGAATTGTTCATCATGAACAGAATCATCATTCAATGTAGTCTCCATCATTATCTCCAATTTAGTCAACCTACTACAAAGAAAGCGGTACGAACACAAAATTACGAAAATATACAATCTAAGCCGAATAGCAAACTTTTTACTGCAATTTAGAATAAATTGCGGTTGCAATGGGTTTCAAGTCTGTGTACAAATCCCGGGTTTTTTATTTGGGAATTAGTCACTACATTTGATTTAAAACCGATGAGGATAGATATAATAACCATATTACCGGATCTCTTTACCGGTCCACTCAGTCATTCCATTATCCAACGGGCAAAAGAGAAAAGACTGGTGGACATTGTCATCCATAATCTCAGGGATTATTCCAATGACCGGTATAAAAGTGTGGATGATTATCCCTTCGGTGGAGGGGCAGGAATGGTCATGAAAATTGAGCCGATTTACAAGCTCTGGACGAAATTAACAAAAGAGAGGTCGTACGATGAGGTGATTTATACCTCTCCCGATGGGAAACTTTTTGACCAGAAAACAGCAAACAAACTTTCACTGGCAAAAAATATTATCCTGCTATGCGGTCATTACAAAGGGGTAGATCAGCGGGTTCGTGATCATCTCATAACACTTGAACTCTCCATTGGTAATTTTGTGCTTTCGGGGGGGGAGCTTGCAGCGGCAATCATAACTGACTCCATCGTGCGGTTGATCCCGGGCGTTATCTCTGATGAGACCTCAGCACTAACGGATTCATTCCAGGATAACCTTCTGGCTCCCCCTGTTTATACCAGACCTGCAGACTTCAAAGGCTGGAAAGTGCCGGATGTATTGATTTCCGGACATGCCGGGGAGATTGAGAAGTGGAGAATGGAGCAATCGGTTGAACGAACACGAAAATTGAGACCGGGTCTGCTGGAAGAATAGGGAGATTAGTAAAGAGTATAGAGTAAAAAAGTGAGACTATGAGACTGTGTGATGGGGAGAGGGAGAGAAAAAGAGATTGGTCCTGGGTCCTCCCTGCCCGACTGAACAGTGCAGTCGTTCAGGCGGGGGTACTAGGTCCTCGGTAAAAACAAGAAATGAGAGATGAGTGGTCCCGAAAAAACATCCCATTGGGAGTATTTTTTCTGCCGAAGGCCCGCCTGCCGTGATGGGCAGGCTTTGTAACCGTTATTGAGTTATTTACGATACATTCAAAGGATTTTGATACCAGCACTGAATAACATTCGCGTCAGCGAATAAATAACAGTTCGTCCGCCACTGGCGGATGAACGAATTACGTGATCCGCAAGGCGGAGAACAAATAACAATAGTTCAGGTATAATAAATCATGACATCAATTATTATGAAAACATTACTCATTCTCATCATTTTAATTTTACCCAACTGGCTGTTTTCACAACAGGTTGCAGATACTTCCTATCATCCAATAATTGAGAATCCGGAATATGAATCCGGGAAAGGATCTGTAATTTTTATTGACCAAGGGCATCATAATTTTCATACAAAAGAGGGTCGGTATAAGGCGTTTTCAAATCTTTTGGAAAGAGACGGATATCAGGTTAAAGCCTATAAAGAAAGGTTTAATAAAAAGCAGTTAGCTGAAGGGAAGATCCTTGTAATATCCAATGCATTACATCAGCGTAATGTTAGAAACTGGTATCTGCCCATTCCCTCAGCCTTCACAAAAGAAGAAATCGAGTTTATCCGGCAGTGGGTGTATGATGGCGGAAGTTTGTTTCTTATTGCCGATCATATGCCCATGGCAGGTGCTGCAAAGGAACTCGCTGCTGCCTTTGATTTTGAATTTACCAATGGTTTTGCAATGGATACCCTGAACAGAGGCCCTGCATTTTTCAATAGAAAAGAAGAAACACTTATTGGTAATGTAATCACCAACGGAAGAGACTCTACAGAACGTGTTAATCAAATTGCAACTTTTACCGGTCAGGCATTCAGGATACCAGCTGATGCCAAACCGGTTTTAGTATTCAATGATATGTATGTTAATTTGCTGCCTGATACAGCCTGGGTTTTTAATAAAAATACTCCTGCCTATAATGTGAAAGGATGGTCACAGGGAGCTTATAAGAAATCTGGAGAAGGGAGAATTGTAGTATTTGGTGAAGCTGCAATGTTTTCTGCACAATTAGCGGGAGAACAGAAGATAAAGGCAGGAATGAACAGTGAGGATGCAAGCGAGAATTACCAATTGTTGCTCAATATTATTCACTGGCTGGATGGTAAGTTGGATTAAATCCGGGAATCTGCACCCGGTGGAATAATACTTCGCATAGTACAATTATTCAATGTTTATGTTTTATTTACATAGAAGAAAAACCGTAAATTTACGAACTTAACTCAAATCTGAAACCGTTGCGTCACTATTATCTTGCCGATGACGAAACACTTACCAATGCATTGAACGCATTGACAAACAAAGACAAAACCAGGTAACTTTCTTATCTGAGGATTTTTCTTACCAGTGATACCGTAAAGTATGCCATCAGGAACATGCCTGCAAAGCCTTCAATGGAAGAGACGACACGTGCTGCACCGGTTGGGAAATGGTCTCCATAACCGATGGTGAGAAAAGTAATTGCACTATGATAAAAAGCACGGGCAAATGGTTCTATCTCATACCCTGTACTGGAATGGATTTCTGAGACACCTGCCAGGAAAAGAACATAATAAATCAAGCTGAAGAGAACGTACCAGCCTAACATGGACATGAGTACACGCAGTGGATCGGTTGCATAGAGTCCGGCCACGTCCAGAACAAGCCATTTGAATCCGTGCCAGGGATAATACCAAAGGCCATTGAACCTGCTTTTTTTCAGTACGCCTTCCAGTTTTGAACGGGCTTCATACCGTTTAAATTCCACATACGATCTATCCTCATCTCCATACTGGCCTGTCTGGTTAAAGTTCTCTTTAAGAATCCGGAATTGTTCGGCTTTCTCTGCATTGTTCGTATTGGTTTGAGCGGAAATGACCTTTTTAACCCGATTGTTTTTCCAATCGATATAGATGGTTCCGAGAAGACGCATGCCGGTAAGATTCAAAACCGAGATGTCAACATCAAATTCATACGGTTTCAGGTCAATGATATCACGTACAATGGTATCCGACAGATCCATCAGTTCACACCGGGCAACACGAAGGTCGATATAATGATCCAGGTGACACGACTGCAGCGATAGTTGCCGGAATTTTGAATTAAGAAATGAGACTGCTCCCTGACCAAAATTTGTTCTGTCGAAGACAACTTCAGCCATCTCAAATTCAGCCAGTTCAAAATTAAAGATTCCTTCACCCAGGATGACTCTTTTGAAGTTAAATTTGCCATTTTTAATATCTGCACCCTCAAAGGTCACATCACCATCACCGAAGACTGCCCTGTTAAAATTAACCCTTCCATCATTGAATTCAACGGTACGAAAATCAACCTTGCTGTTACCAAACTCTACCTGCTCAAAAGATATGTCTCCCTCCCCGAACTTGGCATAATGAAAATCCACCTTACCGTCCCCGAACCGTGCTACTTTAAAACTGACATTTCCCTCGCTAAAATGGGTGTTGATGAATGATGTTTCACCTCCTCCAAAGTCGGTATTTATAAAATAAATGGAACCTTTACCAAAATCGGTATATTGAAAATCTTTGACACCTTTGCTGATGAACGAGTTTTTAAAAAGGAAATCGCCTCCGCCAAAATGACAATTGGCAAAATCAATATTACCATCGCGAAAATGGACGTGAGAAAAGCTGACATCACCTATTCCAAACCTGGAAGAATGGAAAGAGACACTTCCGTGTGCAAACTGTGTATCATCAAAATTGATGGAACCCTCTTTAAACTCAACATAGGAGAAATCGGTACCATATTTTGAATCAAAAAAGGCATGACGTGCCGACAGGTGCCTGATCCGGATGTACTCCTTCTTGTCCATGTTTTGCCGGCTCCTGTAGTCAGAAAGAGAAAAGTCTTTGATATAACAGTGATCCAGGTTGATGGCTTTATTGTCCCTGATCATCCGATATATCTCTTCCGTTTCGATATATCCGAACCGTTCTGTTGAAGATACAGCCTGGTTTGCTAACAGGTATGATACGATCACAGTTTTCGGAAAAACAACTCCCGCATCAGAAGAGAATTTGTCATTCTTTATCTCAACCTTAAAATAGGGGTAATCCAGGATCATGCAGCATTGATATTAACCTTTGTATAAATACAAATATAATAAAATCAAAGTCCTGGAGAAACCGATCGATCCTTACCGGTGACAAATTTTCCGATAGGGACACACCCGGCATACCTTTTCATCCTCAACCTGAGTGAATGGAACTGCCGGATTAATCATTTCCTCCACAAGTTCAATCAAGTGGGCCAGGAACTCATCCTTCTGCTGGTGGAAGTCCTTGATTACCAAATCGGGACCACCGGGTTCCTGACAATGAATATGATAATCGAACGGTTCCTTATAAAGATCCCTGACATAGTATAATCCGGGCATTATTTCATCATCAGAAAACTCATCAGACACCAGGAGAGCATAGAGGAAGGTCTGAAAAACTGCATTATTCCGTTTTGGATCCCCTTTTTGAAACAGTTTTTCCATCCCTCCATAGTTTAGTTCTCCTTTCCCGGTCTTGTAATCAATGATTCTGACTGCACTTTCCGTCTGATCTATCCGGTCAATGGTCCCTCCAATCCGGATATCAATCGTTTGTACAAGGTTTACGGTATGCAAACAGACAGTAAACAGTTCTTCCAGGCAGAGAATCTTAAGGGGAAGAAAATTCCTGTCTACAATCAGTATCCGGTTAAGGTATTTTCTCAGGATCTCGAGAATAACCAGGTTCCTACCGCCAAAATCCCGGTTTTTTCCCGTCCCGGGTGTTTTAATGAACTCCTCCATGATCGATTGTTCCAGGGCGGAATGGATCTTTTTCTGATCACGGATCAGGTTTCCGATGCCTTCTGCATCCAGCACACGGTTTTTATAGGGTGAATAGAGCCGGTTGATGGCTTTATGAAGGATATTCCCGAAAACCTGGAAGTCGATCTCTTCCGACATCTCCTCGGGTTCTTTCAAGCCGGCAATGTAGCGGTAATAAAATTTCAACGGACAATCCAGGTAGGTATTTATGCCACTGGGTGACAAATAGGGATAACCTTCGGCGTTGCATGAAAAGTTCAGGATCTCACGCATGATCCGTTCATCCTTTTCGATGGTCATGATCCCGGGATTCACGATCTGAATATCAAATGCGAGTGTTTTTTCAACCGGTTTGATTGCCTGATTATACTTAAGCTGGGTCAGGAAGCGACTCATTTCACCCGATTTCATCCCTTCGCTGTTGTTGTTATAGATGAAGGTAATGCGTTTGGCTCGTTGTATTAGCCGGTAGAAATAATAGGCATAGATGGAATCCTGGTGTTCGAAAGTGGGTAATCCGAATCCTTTCCTGAGGTTATAGGGAACAAAGGAGCCGGTTGATTGTCCACGGGGCAGGATCCCTTCATTCAGGGATAGGAGGATCAGGTTTTCAAAATCAAGGGTTCTGGTTTCAAGAATACCCATGATCTGTAACCCGGCAAGGGGTTCACCGGTGAATGGTATCTTCCTGTTTTTAACCAGCTTGTTGAGCAACTTAAGATAGGTTTCCAGATTCAATGTTACTTCCTCATCCGTTATTATATTTCCCAGCTGCTGGATCGCCAGGTAGAGGTGAAACATATACTCCTGGTGTAAGGCAGGTTTTTCCTGCTCATTCTGATCTTCCGGATTGAGTTTATGGAAAAGATAGAGAAGAATCTCCATCAAGTAGGTTGACATGTGTGCCGGTGTATCTACTTGCCGGAAAATCATATTCAACAACTCATTATGCTTGAAGACAGAAGCATCCACAAATATTTTATTCCCCCGTATAATCTCCCCAATCATTTCTCTGATCTCCGGAATATTCTGCCTGAGGATGTATTGATGACTGAGGATAGAAAGGACCGGTTTATGATAGAAAAAGAGGTTTTTACCTGAATCACCCTTTTTCCGTTTCTGAAGATCAATCAGGTGGATCACCAGGCTATAGAGTGGTGTATCTTTGATGGGATAACCCATAGTAACATTGATCTTTTCAATTTCCGGGGGGATTGAATAGAGTACAGGCATCAGGAGCTGTTCATCAGCAAGAACGATTGCCGTCTTATCGTGTTCATCATTCGTTATACAGGGTATTTTCTCCAGGATCTGGGGTAGAAGTTTAGCCTGTGCCACTCCCGTAGGAACAGCGATAACTTCCATCGTTTTATCATTACCTTCGAGGTGCGAAAAAGAGAAATCCATTTCAGCCTGAGGAAACCGTTTCATGTTTTTCCGGATAAAAAAACCGGCTTCGTGGTTGATATCATGGAGATAAGACTCATCATAATCCCAGAAAAACAAACCCTTCCCCTGTTTGTATAAAAATTCAAACAATCGCTCCTCACATGAGTTTAATGCATTGAATCCCACCATGATAAACATATCAAATTCAAGATCGAATGAGGTCTCCTGTATTATCTTTTCCACCACTTCGCGGTAAGCCATTCCCTCATACCCTCTTCTTTTATTCATCAGGGCCGATCGGAACCCCGAATAAATCCGGTTCAGGAGAGGCCATAACTGAATGAAATCGCTCTTGTGTTTTGTATCCTTTGCAGGATTCAGGTTCTTCCAGAAGGTTTTAATGGCCTCGATTTGGCTATCAGACAGATAAGAAAAGTGGTCTTCGAGCTCTTTTAATGCTTCAAGATTATGAAACAGATCCGCTGCATTCACCAGGTACTTATCAATATCATTGAAATCATTCAGGAGCATTTCGCCCCAGTAATAAAAATCGTCAAAACCTTCGGTCGTACCGGTCTCTTTTCTGAATACTTTATAGAGTTCAAATATCAGTTCCAGATTTTCAGCAACCTGCAGATCCGACAGGTCATGCATCAGTTCATTAATCGTTTTACATGCCGGGGACCAGATGGGTTTTACAGTTATTTCGGACAGGTACTTACTAAAGAAAAGACCGGCTCTGCGGTTCGGAAAGACCATACAAATCCTGTCAAGATCTTTTTCGTATTTCCGGTATACGATGTTGGCTATATGTTGCAGAAAGTAGTCCATTATTCAGTTGCTTTGAATTTCTTCCCCTGCCAGGAATCAAGCTCTTCCAGTCGTTCTTCAAAGAGTGTAAGTATCTGGTCTGTACGTTTCATGAACCATCTTGGACCAACAATCAATTCCGGAGGTGCTTCTCCGGTAAATCGTTCAACCACAAATTCCGGGTTCAATCGTTCGAGAAATCCGATAAAAAAATCAAGGTACTCATCCCATGAAAAGAGGTTAAAGATTTCAGGTTTCTCAAAATATTCCCTGGCCATCTCTGTTCCCTTTATGATCTGAAGCTGGCGAAATTTCACATTATGGAGTGGCAATCGGGAGAGAATTCCGGCTTCATCAAGCATCTCTTTCCGGGTTTCACCCGGCAATCCGAAAATGATATGGGCACCGACCTTTATATTTCTATTTGCCGTTTCGATAATCGCTTCCTCACTCTGTTCAAACGTATGTTTTCTATTTACCCTTTCCAGGGTCTTGTTATAACACGATTCGACACCGTACTCAACGAGCACAAAGGCCTTCTCGGATAGTTCACTGAGGTAGTCCAGTTTTTCCTGATCGACGCAATCGGGTCTTGTCCCGATTACCAATCCGATAACTCCGGGGATGCTAAGGGCTTCATTATGTATCTTTTTCAGGTTATCGAGGGTTGAATAGGTATTTGAGTAAGCCTGGAAATAGGCAAGGTATTTTTTTGCTCTCCTGTATCGTTTTTTATGGAAATCAATTCCTTCCCTGATCTGTTGTGCAACGGGTTTAGAGGCTTTGCAATAGGATGGATTAAATGCTTCGTTATTACAATAGCTGCAACCTCCATATCCAAGTGTACCATCCCTGTTGGGGCATGTAAATCCTGCATCGATGCTCACTTTCTGAACTCGTTCGCCAAATTCTTTTTTGAAGTAATTGGAGTAGGCATTAAACCTTCTCTCATGTCCCCAGCTATAGATCCTACTGCTCATAGAAATACCTCTATTTGCTTTTTCAGACTTCCGTACCAGATGTATCCTCTGACCGAAGTGTATCCCATTTCCATCAGGTATTTCATGTATTGCCTGATCTGGGATTTGTACGATTCCTCTTCAACTTCACCGAATTTATAATCCACCACAATGGCATTTTTATCTTTTAACATGACCCTGTCGGGTCTCCGAACCTTTCTATTCTTCAGCAGAATATCTGCTTCTGTTTTCACCTCCCATTTTCTGTTAAACCAATTTTGAGCCAGTGGGTCCGAGAGCATTTCGCTCGCTTCTTTTTTCATCTCGTTTGCGAGCCCGGCTGAAATTTTTCCTTTTATCAGTAGCCGGTTTACAGCATACTCCAGGTCATCTCCTGTTATCATGTGCTCAAATAATTCATGCATCAGGTTTCCATGATTAATCCGGGTTGTTTTTGCATCATCCTCCATAATAAAGTAGTCGGATTTGTGAAGGTTCAGCAGCAACCGGTTTGCCGGAGTATCTGCCGGACGATTGGTGCGCATCGTTATGATATTATTCGGTCTTTCCCACTCCTTGCCTGCAACCGGATCCGCACCAATGGAAAGCTGCAGTGTTTGTTCATTCCAGCTGACCGGTTTTCCGAAAGGAGACGATTCCATCTCTCCCGGGTCGTTTTTCACAACCATAGAATGGATAACATGATAGATCAGATCACCCACCTGTTTCATATCACCCTCTTTATCTGCCGGGCTAAACACATAGAGTTTATCGACCGGCCTGGTAAAGGCTACATAAAGAAGATTCAAATTATCGACATAAGCATGTAGTTTCTCACTGTAGTAGTCATCGTGAAAAATAGTCCCTGCAAGCTTAGAGGAATAATTTACAGGTACCAGTTCGAGGGCATCAAAGGGTTTGCCGGCAGGTTCACACCAGATGATGTTCTGTTTGCCGGGAATGTGATCCAGGGTCCAGTCACAGTAAGGAATAATGACCACCGGGAATTCCAGTCCTTTGGCTTTGTGGATGTTTCTCGAGAATTCGACAACAACATCCAGGAAAGCCTGAATAAACGGAACTTCGGAATCTACCTGATGAAGGGTAAAGTTCCGGATAATCCGTTCTATCATCTCATACAACGGCAGGTAGGGTAATACCGGTACATCATTAACAAACCCTTGGGGGAATGAATCTTCTATCAGTTTGTGTAGTGAATCGGGTTCCTTTGATATGGATTCTAAAAATCCCAGATCCGAGGGGGAGTTTGGATTGAAGTACCGGTTATATTCCGACAGCATAAAGGCCCCATTTATCCGGTCATCAGGGGTGTGCAGATACCTCAATATGGAAACAATAAGTGAGACAGCAGAAGATGTTTCGAGGAAGAGTGATTCGTTGGAAAGGACTTCGTATTGATGGTTCGCCGGATCTGCTCGCATCGATTTTTGCAGCAACAAACTGGTTACAATATCCTTTCCATCCTTGTTATTCCTTACCAGGATACATATATCTCCGGGATTGTATCCCCGGTCAAGCAGGTTATCCACAAGTGACGGAAGTTCTGTTTTTACCTGTTCTTTCCAATCTTTCTCTTCTTTATCAAACAGTTTCAGCCGGATGAAACCATCGCTTTTATTTTCTTTATCAGGAATCTCCTGGTAAGTATCTTCATACGCCCTTGTGATTTTTCCGGAGAAGTTTTTTATTCGTTCCTCACCGGATGCACGTTCATCCAGGCTTGATAAAAACCGGTTTTCAAGTGACAGTGCTGCTTCTTTGAAAAACAGGCTATTGAAATGAACAATGTTCTCTCTGCTTCTCCAATTGGCTTTGAGTGGCAGAGTGCTGATCAGGGGAGCCTGAAAATCCTTGTTCAGTTGTTCTGACAGTATTTTCCAGTCGCTGTTCCTCCATCTGTAAATCGATTGCTTCACATCTCCAACAACCATGCAATCGTGATTTTCGGCAAGGCTATTTGCCAGAAGCGGGTGAAAATTCTGCCACTGAATCCATGATGTATCCTGGAATTCGTCGATCATGAAGTGGTTAAACAGCGTTCCTGTTTTCTCGTAAATGAATGGTGCATCATTTCCCTCAATGATCTCCTTCAGCAATGCGGCAACATCTGAAATGAGGAACAGATTTTTTTCCAGGCAGTATTCCCTGACCTGTTTTGTTAAATCGGTTAGTATGCCAAGAGTATAGATGAATCTGGAAATGGTTATTGCAGTCTGATAATCTTCCGATCGGGTATCATAGAAGTGAAGGGAATCGCACAGGAGCTGGTTTAATCCAGCCTCATATACACTTCCTATTGACTCTTTCTTCTCACTGTTTTTAGTATACCAGAAAGAGAGGGTATTGCATGCATTCCGGGCCCTCACACCCGGATTGAAATCTTTTTTTTCTGCTAGTTTCCTGAAATGGTTGGCAAATCCTCCTTTTCCATACTTAAAATCTTCGATACACAAATCATACCGGGCAATCAACTCCAACCCTCTCCTGCCAAAATCCTGCAGGGTGGTTTCAAATTGATGGATAATTTTATTGAGGTCATCAAGGTATTTGTCAAGGAGTTGTTTATTACCCAATTTCTCAATCAGCGGTTTGCTGAAAAGCTTAAACTTTTCCCTGAATATTTCCTCCCCTATATCCAGGATATCCTGTTTGAAATTCCATGACTTACCATCCTCAATTTTTGCTTCTGCAAAATGCACAAGCCACTCTTTCAGGGGATCATTGTCCGACAAACGGAACAGCATCTCATCGACCGATTCAGTCAAGATCTTCTTAACATCCATTTCCAGGTTAAATCCTGACTGAAGCCCAATTTCACGGGTAAACGATTTCAATACATGGTGAAAGAAAGAATCAATGGTTTCCACAGAAAATCTGGAGAAATCGTGCAATATTAGGGTAAATGCCTGCTGAGCATTCTTCTGCACATCATCGGGAGGGATCCTGCTCCTTTTCACCAATGGTTCCAGATAGTGCGAGGGATTTCCTTTGGCGAGGTGAAAAAGCTCATTCACAATCCGGCTTTTCATTTCTGCGGTGGCTTTGTTGGTGAATGTTACCGCCAGTATTCTCCGGTAAGCATAGGGATTGCGAATCAGGTGCAGCAGGTATTCAAAGGCAAGGGTATAGGTTTTGCCTGATCCGGCAGATGCTTTGTATACGGTGAGGTGTGCCATTAATCCGGATGAATGAATCGGGATTAAATGTACTGAAAAACCGGGAATGTTGGAACCGGGTAATCGGGTTTCGGAAAAATAGATGATGATATAATGCTTTGATTCGGTTACAAGATTTTATATATTTAGAATCAGTTCAGTTCATATTTACGAAGCCCTGGAAGGGCGTAAGCAAAATAATTTAAAACGCAATGGAAGAATATATACCCTCATCTGATCGGTATAAAGCCATGGAATACAACCGGTCCGGGAAAAGTGGTTTGTTACTGCCTGCTGTATCTCTTGGTTTGTGGCACAACTTCGGATTCGTTGACGACTTTGAAACTGCCAGGAATAGTATCCTGAAGGCATTTGATTCCGGCATAACCCATTTCGACCTGGCGAATAACTATGGTCCTCCTCCGGGATCTGCCGAAACCAATTTCGGACGGATCCTGAATAACGATCTGAAATCATACCGGGACGAACTGGTTATATCCACGAAAGCCGGCTATTACATGTGGCCCGGTCCATACGGAGAGTGGGGATCACAGAAATACCTGATTGCAAGCCTGGATCAAAGTCTCCATCGCATGGGATTGGAGTATGTTGACATCTTCTATTCCCACAGACCCGATCCCGACACGCCCCTGGAAGAGACCATGAGTGCACTTTATCATGCAGTCCGTTCAGGGAAGGCACTCTATGCCGGAATCTCAAACTATGATCCTGAAATGACCAGGAAAGCCTGTTCCATTCTACGGGAGATGGGCACTCCCTGCCTGATTCATCAACCCAAATACTCGATGCTTGTTCGGAATGTGGAAGATGGATTGCTGGATGTCCTGGAAGAGGAAGGTGTTGGCTGTATTCCCTTTTCTCCCCTTGCCCAGGGATTATTGACCGATAAGTATCTGAAAGGTATACCTGCTGGATCCAGGGCAGACAAACCCCATGGATTCCTTGAACGTTCTGCCATCACTAAAGGGCTGGTTGACAAGCTGATAAAGCTGAATGAGCTGGCAAAAAAACGCGATCAATCCCTTGCCCAGATGGCTTTATCGTGGATCCTTCGTGATAACCGTATTACATCGGTTCTGATCGGAGCAAGCTCTGTTTCCCAGCTTCTGAATTCGATGGCCTGCCTGAATAACATCGATTTTACCGACCAGGAATTAAAGGATATTGATCGAATTCTGAATGTTAAACAGAACAACCCGAAATGAAAAAGTATATCCTTAACTGGTTAATATTTCTCTCTTTTCCCTGCTTATGTAAGGGAGGTACGGCAGGTCCCTCTGATGACGAGATCTTCCTGTTTATTATTCCTGTTATCCTGCTCATCCTCTATCTTGGAATACCGGCCATCCTCAGATTCCTGAAAGAGAGAATTGCCGAATGGAAAGAGAAAGCACACGTTGCAAACCACGAAAATGGAATAGCAGGATAGCGTTTTAATCGACACGCTATGAATTGAATTGTCAAATATACGTCACTATTGTTCCATGCTTACTAATCGTTTTATCCAACCTACACCCAAATCCTTTTCTACATGAAAAACCTGAACATTCGACTGGCTGAACCTGCCGATACACCGTTGATCCTGAGATTCATCAAAGAACTGGCAGAATATGAAAAACTGGCTCATGAGGTGGTTGCCACCAAAGAGATCCTGGATGAAACGCTTTTTGGCAAAAAATCGTATGCTGAAGTGATCATTGCCGAATACCATGGTCAACCGGTTGGTTACACTCTCTTCTTCCACAATTTCTCTACTTTCCTGGGAAGGCCAGGTATCTATATCGAAGATCTCTATGTCACTCCGGAATACCGCGGTAAGGGCATTGGTAAAGCACTCCTGAACTATTGTGCAATGCTCGCCAGGAAAAGAAAATGTGGAAGAATGGAATGGTGGGTGCTGAAATGGAACCCAGCCAGAGATTTCTATGAAAAAATCGGCGCCGAAGCAATGGATGAATGGGTGGTGTATCGGTTGACGGGAAGGGCTTTGGAGAGGATGGGAAGTGAGTAGTCAAAGTACAGAGTTCAGTGTTTAGTATTTGGACGTTGAACGTTCGATGTTGGAAGTTGAAAGTTGAAATAGGTCCTCGGTGCTCGTTGCTCGGTGCTGGGTAAAAACAAGAAATAAGAGGTGAGTTATGAGTGATGAGAAGTGAGTTATGAGTGATGAGAGGTCCCGAAAAAACAGAAATCTTCGATTTCGTATTTTTTCGAGGATCCTCGAATTTCTAACCAAATCACAGATTTGGGGAAATTCGGGATGAGTGGTGAGAAAGACAGGTCCTCGGTGCTCGTTGCTCGGTGCTGGGGTCGTCACGCCTGCCTGACGGTTTACCTGCCGAAGGCATGGCAGTCAGGCGTTACTCGTCACTTTTTAAAACTGAGAACCGAAAACTTCCCTCCTTTTTCGTATTTTTATTTATTAAATCAAAGAACCTTAATCATCAGCCATGAAAAAATCATCCATTCTATTCAACCTATTTGTCGTTTTACTCGTCGGTTGCTTCCTTCCTGGATGCAGCGATGATTCAGAGCCGGAGGAAACAACAACCGAATACAAAGACTATATGAAAGCCTTCGTAAAGGGCATCAGTGTCTATGCCAAAAACGTCGATGGCGCTTTTGTCATTATACCTCAAAACGGTCATGAATTGATAACCCTGGAGGGGAAGCTTCAGGATGATCCCGATCTCTCCTACCTTCAGGCAATTGACGGGGTTGGCAGGGAAGATCTTTTCTACGGATACAATAACGACAATGAGAAATCTCCCTTTACTTTCACCAGTGAGACATGCTTCTACCTTGAAAAAGCCAGGCTTAACGGGGTTAAAATACTGGTGACCGATTATTGCAGTACCCAATCGAAGGTTGATGATTCATATGCTACCTGTGCTGATTCAGGCTACATTTCCTTTGCTGCAGATCACAGGGACCTGGACAATATTCCATCC
>Ga0315553_10001235_pt1 | contig 21531 bp, 16 predicted proteins | sample SalMarSW160140MG_FD_203099 | JGI IMG/M metagenome (GOLD analysis project Ga0315553, IMG submission 203099) | Salt marsh sediment microbial communities from the Plum Island Ecosystem LTER, Massachusetts, United States - Salt Marsh Sediment SW1601-40 ... | reverse complement strand
TCTGAGAGGAGCATCTGGGAGGAGAAGGCGCGGGCGCAGGCGAGAGAGGGCTTCCGCGTGTTGGCGCTCGGCTGGTGCGCGGGCGAGGCAGAGACTGAAATCACTTTCCTCGGCCTTGTGCTTCTGTGGGACCCGCCGCGGCCCGAGGTCCCGGACGCCTTGCGGCGCGCGCAATCCGCCGGCATCCGCGTGATCATGATTACCGGCGACCACCCGGCCACGGCTGAAACGGTCGGCGAAACGATCGGCATCAAGACGCATCGGGTGCTGCAGGGACGTGACCTCGACCACATGTCGGCCGAGGAGCTGCGCGATGCGGTGCGCAATGTCGACGTGTTCGCGCGCGCAGCGCCCGAGCACAAGCTCAGGCTGGTCGAGGCGCTCCTGGCCGACGGGGAGACGGTCGCGGTCACTGGCGATGGCGTCAACGATGCGCCCGCTTTGAAGCGCGCCGACGTGGGGGTCGCCATGGGCCAGCGCGGCTCCGACGTTGCCCGCGAGGTCGCGGATCTGGTGCTGATGGATGACAACTTTGCCACCATCGTCGCCGCAATCGAGGAAGGACGCAGCATCTATGAGAACATACAGAAGTGCATCCGACTGTTGTTCTCCACCAACTTTGCGCTGATCCTGCTCGTCGTGGGTGGTCTGGGGCTGTCGTTCCTGCTCGACATCAAAGACCCGGCCGGCGGTATGTTCCTGTTGCCGCTCACGGCGGCACAGCTGCTGTGGATCAATGTGCTGGCCGACGGCCCTCCGGCGCTGGCGCTGACCTTCGATCACAACCCGGGCGTCATGCGCCAGCGACCGCGCCCCGCGACGGCCCAATTGCTGGATCCCATATCCTTGCGCTTCATCGTGGTCACGGGCTGCGCCAAGGCATTCGCCGGTCTTGGGTTCCTGGTCCTGATGCCGGTCTTCGGCTACCCGTTGCTCGAGACGCGCACCGCCGTCTTCCTCTACGAGTCGATGGCGCAGCTGGTCTTCGCCTATCCATCCCGCCGCATCAACGTGCACCCGCTGCGCAATGCGTTTTTGCATGTGGCCGTCTTGGGAGGCATTGCGCTGCAGGTGCTGACGATCCTTTTGCCGCCCTTGCGCACGCTGCTGGGCCTGGTTCCGATCGACATTCCCGTATCGCTCATGATCGCCGCGGGCGTGCTGTGGAGCTGGGGCGTGGCCGAAGGCGTCGGCTGGTGGCTGGGCGCGCATAACAGCGCGCGCAAGACCTGAGCCGCGTCAAGAATCGGGCGCGGTGCCGACGAGCCAGGCAGTCGCTGCGAGAATGGCGAGGGCCAACGCGATCTCGAGCCTTATGGACGCGCGCAAACGCGCGGCACCCAGTTCGAAGTCCCCTCGCAGCAGCGGCGTCAGGCGCAGTTTGTTCCAGGCCGCGGTCGCCAAGATCGCCGCGACCAGCCCCAGCTTGATCAGCAACCTTTGCTGATAGGCATTCTCAAGGCGCACCACGCCACCCGTTATGAGGATCGCCAACAGCACGCCAGCCCCCAGCAGGGCGCCGACGATCCACAGCGCCCGCCGTCCGAATGTCTCCACGGTTGAGCTGGCGAGGGCCGGCTCTGCGAGGCGCAACAGCGCGATCAAGGGCAGCAGCGCGCCGAGCCACCAGTGCACGGCCGTCAGGTGAATAAGGAGGAGGGGCGCGACAATAACCTGCGCCTCGCTGCTGGCCGTGTGCCCCTCCAAAAGGAACGAGCCGATCACCACGCAGGCGGCCGCCAGCGCGGCGAAACGATGGCGCAGGCCCAGGGCCACGATCGCGGCGGCGCCGGCGAGGCGCATCACCGCCGCCTGTCCAATCGGCGTTTGCATCCCCATCCAGCGCAGGTCCGGCCCGAACGCGAGGCCCCAGTCGCCGTCGGCGATGGCGAGCTGAAACGCGAGGTAGCGCAGCGGCTCGACCGCGAGCAGCAGCAGGAAGCCGGCGACGATCTGGCGCTTCAGTGCCGGCGCGATCGCCGGAGCCGCGCGCGGGAAGCTTACCGCAAAGAGGACGCCGCCCGCTGCGCCGATCGCGCCCGCGTAGACGAGGGCGCGCAGCAGAACGGCGAAAGGCTCCGCCTCAATCATTGCGCTGGCGCGGCAGACCCGGAGACCGTGAACGCGAAGTGGCCCTTCATGACGTGCCCGTCCTTCGACACCGCTGTCCACGAGACGTCGTAGGCGCCCGCTGTCAGCGGCGCGACCGAGACTTTGGCAGCATCCGCAAAGGCCTTCGGCAGGCCGCCCTGCAACGGGACAGTCTGCTCATCCGCGGCGCGGTGCACCTTAACGAGCGTCAGCCGCATATGGTGCGAGAACGTCATCTCGATCTGCGACAAGCCGGCGGGGACGCTCGCGCCGTCCTTGGGCACGCTTGCGACCATCTTGGTGTGGGCAAGTGCCGCTCCGATCCCCGCCGTCACCATCATGGTCGCCAATACGGTCGATCTTAGTGGGCGCATCCTCATCCTCCTGTCTCCCCGGCCTTGGGTAGCCGGCAGAATCCCTGGGCCGGCACCCCCAGTGCACTGTTGAACTTGCTCGACAGATTCTGGAATGCGACGAGTCCGGTCAGCTCCACGATGCCGTCATCGTCGAAGAATTCCCGCAAGCGCTGCAATACGTCGTCGCCAACTCGCAACTCGGATCGCGTCATGGCCTCGGCGTACTCGAGCACCGTCTGCTCGCGACGATCGAACAGGTTGCTCTGGCGCCAGTTTTCGAGGGCTTCCACCTTCTCCACGGCAATGCCCCGTTTCATTAGCGTCGCCGAGTTGAGATCGACGCAGAAGGGGCAGTCATTGATCTGTGAGACGCGCACGGTGACGAGCGAGCGCAGGGCGGGTTCGATCGGCGATGAGCGCCGGTCGATCATGCCATAGAGGAGCGCCACGCCCAGGAATAACTTCGGCGAGCGGGCCCAGAGCAAAGCCGACTGCAGCACCTCCCCGTACTTGCGGCGCTGGTTTGAGAAGAACGGCTGGAGATAGAAGGGATAGCTGCCAAGCGGCTTTGCCGGAACTCTCATTTTGACACCTCGACGTGCAGTGTTCTGCCGCGATCATTGCTGCCGCAACCTAGGGTGTGATGTCCTCGTTCGACAGCTTACCGAGCGGCACGCTCGATGCCGATGTCTGTCGGCGCCGCAGGGTGCGCTGCTTGATCAGCGCATAGACTACCGGGATCACCACCAGCGTCAAAATGGTCGAGGACACCATGCCCCCGATCATCGGTACGGCGATGCGCTGCATGACCTCCGAGCCCGTGCCCGTGCTCCAAAGGATCGGCAGGAGGCCGGCCGTGATGGCGGTGACCGTCATCATCTTGGGCCGCACCCGCTCCACCGCGCCGACCATGATCGCCTGGTGCAAATCCGCGTGCGTAAGCGGGCGGCCTTCACGCTCGGCGCGCTTGCGCTGTTCCTTCAGCGCGCTGTCGAGATAGATCAGCATGACGACGCCCGTCTCCGCGGCGACGCCGGCAAGCGCGATGAACCCGACGGTGACGGCGACAGAAACATTGAAGTTCAAGTACCACACGAGCCACAAGCCGCCGACCAGGGCAAACGGCAGCGAGGCCATGACGATCAGCGTCTCGGTGAGGCGGCGGAAGTTGAGATAGAGGAGCAGGAACACGATCGCCAGGGTCAGCGGTACAACGAGCTTCAAGCGGGCCTTGGCGCGCTCGTAATATTCGTACTGACCGCTCCACACGGCATAGTAGCCGGGCGGAAAGGTGACGTGCGCGGCCACCGCCTTTTTTGCGTCGGCGACATAGGAGCCCAGATCGCGCTCGCGCGCGTCGACATAGATATACGCCGCGAGCTGCGCGTTCTCGGTACGCACCACGCCGGGCCCGCGCACCAGCTCCACCTTGGCGATGCTGCCCAAGGGGATCGACGCGCCGTTCGGCAGCGGCACCAGAACCTCGTGTGCGATCGCATCCGGGTTGGAGCGCACGTCGCGTGGATAGCGTACGCTCACCGTGTAGCGCTCGCGGCCCTCCACGACCGTCGTCACCGGCTCGGCCCCGAGCGCCGAGGCGACGACCTCCTGCACGTCGCCGACCATGAGCCCGTAGCGCGCGAGCTGCTCGCGGTCGGGTGTGATCTCCATGTAGTTGCTGCCAATGATGCGCTCGGCAAAGGCGCTCGAGGTCCCCGGCACGGTCTTGATCGCGGCCTCGATCTGGCGCGCCAGGCGCTCGATCTCCTTCAGATCGCGTCCCAGCACCTTGACGCCGATGGGCGTGCGGATGCCGGTGGCCAGCATGTCGATTCGCGCCTTGATCGGCATGGTCCAGGCGTTCGATACGCCCGGGAACTGCAGCGCCTTGTCCATCTCGTCGATCAGCTTGTCGGTGGTCATGCCGTCTGGCCATTCGGATTGCGGCTTCAAATTGATGACGGTCTCGAACATCTCGGTCGGCGCGGGATCGGTAGCGGTCGCCGCGCGCCCCGCCTTGCCCCAAACTGAGGCCACCTCGGGGAACGACTTGATGATCTTGTTTTGCGTCTGCAGCAGCTCGGCCGCCTTGGTGATGGAGAGCCCCGGCAGCGTCGTCGGCATGTAGAACAGTGTGCCCTCGTTGAGCGTCGGCATGAATTCCGAGCCCAATCGCCGGGCGGGATAGATCGTTACCGCGAGCGCAACGATGGCGAGAGCGATGGTCAGCGTCTTGGCCTTGAGCACGCCCTTGATGAGGGGACGATAGATCCAGATGAGAAAACGGTTCAGCGGGTTGTTGCGCTCCGGGATTATGCGCCCGCGCACGAAAATCACCATCAGCGCCGGTACCAGCGTCACCGACAGGAATGCTGAGGCCGCCATGGCGAACGTCTTGGTGAAGGCGAGCGGCTTGAAAAGGCGCCCCTCCTGCGCTTCCAGGGTGAAGATCGGCAAAAACGAGACGGTGATGATCAAAAGCGAGAAGAACAGCGCCGGTCCCACCTCGCTCGCCGCCGCGATCAGGATCTCGGTGCGCGGCTTGTCCGGCGGGGCGCGCTCCAGATGTTTGTGCGCGTTCTCGATCATGACGATCGCCGCATCGACCATGGCGCCGATGGCAATGGCGATGCCGCCCAGACTCATGATGTTGGAGGAGATGCCGAGCGCGTACATGCAGATGTAGGCGATGAGCACGCCCAGCGGCAGGGTGATGATGGCGACGAGGGCGCTGCGTACATGCAACAGGAAGACCACGCAGACGAGTGCGACGATGAGGCTTTCCTCCGACAGCGTGGTTTTCAAAGTGGAGATCGCGCGCTTGATCAGCTCGGAGCGGTCGTAGACGGGAATGATCTCTGTGCCCTCGGGCAGGCTCGGCGCGATCTGCTTAAGCTTTTCCTTCACGTTTTCGATGACCGACAGCGCGTTCTCCCCGAACCGCTGCACGGCAATTCCCGTCACGGCCTCGCCTTCGCCGTTGAGCTCGGCGACCCCGCGCCGCTCGTCGGGCGCAAGCTCCACCCGCGCCACGTCGCGAAGGAGCACCGGCGCGCCGTTCTCGACCTTGAGCACGACCGAGCCGATGTCCTTAGTGCCGCGGAAGTAGCCGCGCCCGCGCACCATGAACTCGGTCTCGGCCAGCTCCACCACGCGCCCGCCCACGTCCATGTTGGAGGCGCGGATCGCCTCGCGCACCTTGGAGAGGGAGATGTTGAAGGCCTTCAGGCGGCGCGGGTCGACGATCACCGCGTACTGGCGCACGAAGCCACCGACGCTTGCGACCTCGGAGACCCCCTCGGCCTCGGCAACGGCAAAGCGCACTTGCCAATCCTGCGTCGTGCGTAACTCTGCGAGCGTGCGCTTGGCGGCCATGACGGCGTACTGGTAGACCCAGCCGACGCCGGTCGCGTCTGGCCCGAGCGTTGCTGTAACGCCGCTGGGAAGCTGGCGCTGGGCAGCCGACAGGTACTCGAGCACGCGCGAGCGCGCCCAGTAGAGATCGGTGCCGTCCTCGAAGATGACGTAGACGAAGCTCACCCCGAAAAAGGAGAAGCCGCGCACGACACGCGCCTTCGGCACGCTCAGAAGCGCGGTCGACAGCTGGAAGGTGACCTGGTCCTCGACCACCTGGGGGGCCTGACCGGGATACTCGGTGTAGACAATGACCTGGGTGTCGGAGAGATCGGGGATGGCGTCGAGCGGCACGTTGCGCACGGCGTAGATGCCGGCGGCCGTGAGGAACGCTGCACCGACCAAAACGAGCACGAGGTTGCGGGCCGACCAGCGGATGACCGCAGTGATCATGGGGCGTGCCCTTCGTGGCCCTGCTGTTGAGCGGCTGGTGGCGCCGACGTCTGCCTGCCCCCGCCATCGGCGGTGAAGCCCGCAAGCGCCGCATTCAGGTTGCTTTCCGCATCGATCAGGAAATTGGCCGCGACGACGACCTCTTCACCGGCAGAGATGCCTTCCTTGATCTCGGTATAGTTCTCGCCGCGCAAGCCCAGCGTTACCGAGCGCGGCTCGAAGCGTCCCTCACCGCGCGCCACCAGCACGACCTGGCGGTTGCCGCTGTTGATGACCGCGGAGTTGGGCACGGCGATGCGCGGGTTGGCGCCGGCGCCCGTCTCGATGTCGACGTCGGCGTACATCTCGTGCTTGATGCGCCGCTTCGGGTTGTCGAGCTCGATGCGCACCTTGCCGGTACGCGTTGCCATGTCCAGCTCGTGCAGGATGAAGGTCACACGCCCCTTGAACGTCTCCGACGGGAAGGCCTTGAAGCGCATCGTCGCCGGCTGCCCGAGGGCGATTAGGCCCATGTCCTGCTCGGAGACGTCGGCGATGACCCAGATCTTGTCGAGGTTGGCGATGCGAAAGATCTCCTCGCCCATGCGCACCATTTGTCCTTCGATGACGTTCTTTCTCATGATGTAGCCGTCGGCCGGCGACGGCCAGTCGATCGACATCACCGGCACTCCGGTCTTGTGCAGCTCGGTGAGCACGGAATCGGGAACCTCGAGGTTGCGCAGCTTCTGCTCCGCTCCCTTGAGATCGGCAGCGCGGGGGCGCACGTTGGCGTCGGGCAGGCCGATGCGGTAGTCGACCTGGGCGTTGACCATGGCAGGGCTGTAGATGCGAAACAGCGGCTGGCCTTTTTTGACCTGCGCGCCCGTCTCCTCGACATAGAGCTTCTCGATAAACGCATCGGCGCGCAGCGTCACCGAGTGCAGCGTGCGCTCATCGGCCTTGGCGACACCGGGCGCACGTACCGGACGCACAAGGCGGCGCAACTGCGCCGTCTGCGTTCTGACGCCGGAGCGCTGCACGCGGTCGAGACTGATCTTCACCGAGGCCGGGTCGCCTTTTTCCTCCTCGGCGTAGACGGCGATGTAGTCCATGCCCATGGAGTCCTTCTTGGGCACCGGCGAGGTATCGGGCAGCCCCATGGGATGGCGGTAGTAGATCGGTTTGCGCTCATTGGCCTTCGCCATCTCCGAGGCCGGATCGCGCGCGTTCTGCTCGGAGCTGTGATTGTGTCTTAGCGCAGAGAGATCGGGCCAGGCGCCGGTTGCGAACCGGTATCCGGCGCCACCCGCCACAATCACCAGCGCCAATGCGCCGGCGGCAATCGCCAAAAACTTGAGCTGCATAAATCTTGTCCTTCTCGCAAGAGGAAATGCCGTGGGCGCGGCCACGGGTTCGCGAAACGCTTTGCGCGCGCGTTGGCACGCGCAGAAACACATTCGCGTCTTTAGGAGAAGGTCAGGTTCTGGGTGGTGGAGGCCGCGGGGCAAACGACCATCCCGGCGGCCGCTCGGCAGGCCGCGTAAAGAACTGCAACGCGGCGGCGATGCGCAACGAACGGACCAGCGGGATCACGGCCATCTGCCCGAAGCACGTCTGCAGGCAGGTGTGCGCGCAGGTGCTCTTGTCGTCGCAGCAACACGAGCGCATGGGCGCGCCCTTGCAATGGCCGGTATCGGTCTTCCCGGTGGCCGCTGCGTGCATCGCGCCGTGGTCGTGCTGGACCGCGTGCGTATCCTGCGCCGGCATGCCTGCCGCCATCGCCGCGCCGACGGGCGCCAACGCCAGGGCGGCGGCGGTCAGGACGGTCAGAACGCGGCGGCCAACAGTCAGGGGTCACACCTCCCAATGGGAAGGTGCAAGCATGGCCGAAATCGCCGTGCAGTCAAGCGGCAACGCCGCCACGGCCCAAAAAGCGTGAACGGGTCCTTGCGGTCGGCCCTAAACTTCTCAGTTGACGCGCGCGACCTCGACCAGATTGTCGGAGAAGGTCGGCGCCCGCCCGATGCTCGACCACGCATCCGACGAGATGCAGTTGACCGACCCGTCCGAGCGGTTGAGCGAGCGCCAGTAGCCGAGCGTCGCCACCACGATGCCGGGGTTCACATCGTCAGTCACGCGCGCTACCCCCTGGAAGTCGCCACGGCTGTTGAACACGCGCACGGGATCGCCCTCGCGGATCGAGCGCTTGTCCGCATCGACCCTGTTGATCATCACGAACTGCTCGCCTTGACCGCGGATCTTGTGGGGCTCGTTGGCGTAGCACGAGTTGAGGAACCCGTGGCTCTTGGGCGAGACGATATTGAGCGGATACGTCTTGGCCAGCTCCGGATTGGTGTCGGGCGATTCGCGCACCGGCTGGTAGCCGGGAAGCGGATCGATCGGCGAGCCGTCCTGGTCGCCCTCGTACATGGCACGGAACGGCCCGGCGACGAAGTTCTTGGCGTCGGGCAGCAGTAGCTCCACCTTGCCGGACGGAGTGGGGAACTTGCCGTCGGCATGCGGCGTGCGCGTGTCGACGGAGCCGACGTCGATCCTGTAGTAGCCGTGCTGCTTGAAGTACGCCATGTCGATGCCGCCCATCTTGGGGTCGTCCCAATTAATGTAGGCTGCGCACAACTCAGCGTCGGTCATTTTAAAGACGGGATCGTCGAAGCCCATCTCCTTGGCAAGAAGCCGCCACAGCTCGCTCGTCGGCTTGCACTCGCCGGGAGGCTCAACCGCCTTCTCGTTGTACGTGAAGTAGAAGTGTCCCCACGACCACATCATGTCCTCCGCCTCGCCGGCCATGGCCGAGGGCAGGATGATGTCGGCGTACTTTGCCGTGTCGGTGATGAAGTGCTCGGCGACGACGGTGAACAGATCCTCGCGCTTCAGACCGTCGACGATCTTGTTGGTCTCAGGCGACTGGCTGACCGGGTTGGTGCAGAACACGAACAGGCTCTTGATCGGCGGATCGAGCTGCATCTCGCCGTTGAGCGCCTGGCCGAGCCGCAGGTTGTTGACCACGCGCGTGCCCGGCTTGATGAAGTCGGGCCGCGCCGCCTTGACCCAATCGACGGGGAAGTCCCACAGCGGCAGCTGCAGCATGCCGCCGCCGACGTGACGCCAGGAGCCTGCGAGCGCGGGGATCGCGTAGATGGCGCGCGAGGCTTGCGCGCCGCCGGCCGAGCGCTCGATGGCGACGCCGATGCGGATGGCGGAAGGCTGGCTGGTCGCGAACTCGCGCGCGAACTTGGCTATGTCGTCGGCCTTTACGCCGGTGATCTGCTCGACGTACTCGGGCGTGAACTCCTTCGCCCGCTCCTTCAATTCAGGGTAGCCGGCGACGTACTTGTCCACGTAGTCCTGATCGACGAGTTCCTGCTCGATCATCGCGTTGATGAAGCCCATGGCGAGCGCGCCGTCGGTGCCGGGCCTGGGGCAGATGTGCCAGTCGCCGGCCTTGGCCGTGCGCGAGCGGTAGGCATCGACAACGACCACCTTGGCGCCGCGCTTCTGCGCCTCCAGCACGAACGGCCAATGGTGCAGGTTGGTCGAGATGGAATTGCAGGCCCAGATGACGATGTACTTGCAGTGGACGAAGCTTTCCGGGTCGACGCCGCCGGTGGGGCCGTAGGTCAAGAGCCACGCCGTTGAGGAGCCCGACGTGCAGTACGTCTTTTCGTTTACCGTCGAGCCGAGCCGATTGAAGAAGGGATCGCCCGAGTTGATGCCCTGCACCAGGCCCATGTTGCCCAGGTAGCTTTGCGGCATGATCGCCTGGGCCCCGTACTCGGCGATAATCTCGCGCCAGCGCCGGCCGATTTCGGAAATCGCCTCGTCCCAGGTGATGCGCTCGAAAGTGTTGCCGCCGTTCGGGCCCGAGCCCTTGGGCCCCACGCGCCGCAGCGGATACATCAGGCGGTCGGGATTGGCGTGATGGTCGTGGAAGTCCTTGAGCTTCACGCACAGCCCGCCGCGCGTGATCGGGTGGTCCTTGTTGCCGCGCACGTTGACGAGCTTGCCGTCCGCGACCTCGTAGATCATGGCGCAGGTGTCGGGGCAGTCGTGCGGACAGGCGCCGAAAAAGGTTGCGCGCTTCAGCGGCTCGTTCATGTGGGTCCTCCCATGGGCGGGTCCTTGAAGCGGACCTCATCTGTGCGGCAGTCTGACCCAGGTCAGAAAGGTGCGCAAGCCGGATCGGGGCTGCAACCATGGGACGTATATCGCCGCGGCAGCTTTCTCAGATCGCAATCGGCGTGCTGTTGCTGATCATCGTCCGGTCGCTCGGCGAGGTGTTTCGGCTGCAATATGTGGAAGGCGACGCGCTGACGGTCGCGCAAACCACGCCTTATGTCGGGAGCGCGCTCTTCACAACGCTCGTGCTGGGGGCGGCGCTGATCGGCCATGCCTGGGCTTACTATCGCCTCGTGCTCGGCGGCGTGATCGCGACGGTGGTGCTGCTGCTCATCTACAAGATTGCCGTCATCGGCTGATGCGGGCGCAGCAGTCCGCATATACGTGAGGCGAGGCGAGTAGACCATTATCTTGCGAGGGGCAGGCGCGTGGTTTCATCGAATGGAAATTTCTTGTCGATGAACGTCACGAACGCTCTGCCTATCTTCTTGCCCATACTACCCAAGCTCTCTTGCATTTGCCAAAACGAGTCATCGAGCACGCGCCACCTCTGGGACCACTCTTCGCCAAATCCGTTGCCGTGCTGAAGGTTCGGTAGCAGCCTGTGAAAAAGCCAAGTTGCCTCGTTGAAGCGATTCATCATCATCGCGTCCGAGTCAGGCACACCCGTCTCTACTAATTGTGGGTAGGCCTCGCCCTTGACCCACGCGAGCATTGAATTTGACTGCGACAGAAATGAACCGTGTGTCTCCCAATTGAATAGATCGTTCCAACGCTTAAGCTCGAACGTGGTCTCGGAATCAAACTCAGGGTTGGCCGTCAGGTACTTTTCGATCAGGTGTTTTTCCAGTCGCATTCGCTTCCGGCGGCGATATTCGTTCAGCGCTTTGGTATCGAGGTTCTTCGGCTCGTGCTTAGTGATCCCCATGAGTTCCGTGTAAGTTACGTGCTCTTGGAAGACCGCCGATAGGAAGATGCTACGATCCTTCACATCGCGCAGCATTACGTGCGCCGGTCCCGGATATCCGTTTATTGAAGCAATATGGGCAGCACGCACTCGCCGAAAGATCATCAAGAATTCAAGATAAACTATGGGGAAGCCTTCAAGCTTGCGCTGCGCCGTGGCGACGCTTTCGGGCGGCGTGAGTTCGAGGGTATCAAATGCAAAGCTCTGCGAGCAGTCAGAAAGATAACGGTGCCCTATATATTTCTGCGAGAACGCATGACCCGCCGCGCTCTCTCTTCCGGTAAGCTTGAGCAGGGAGCCGCCCACGACTCCCTTAGTCGTAAAATTTTCTGCGAGCCGATCCTGCCACGCGCCAATGGGCAATTTCGTTCTAGCCATCTCCGCTCCAATGACACTCGGCCCCCGCGGCTCGCGGTTCCTGCGTAGGGAAGTACCGAGATTAAACCGTCGCGGTCGGGCCCGCGCAGCAGTCTTCGTAAGCGTGCGCCTCTCCGCGCGCGTCCTCCACCGTGTACCCGGCCGCGTTCTCCGTCTCGTAAAGATATGACGGCCCGACCGGCACCTTGCCGTGCGCGCCGGGGATGTCGAGCACGTAGGTCGGCAGCGCGAGCCCGGAAAGACGGCGGCGCAAGTCGCGCATCAAGGCCTGACCTTCGCCGATCGTGGTGCGCAAATGCGCCGTGCCCGGCGCCAGGTCGCCGTGGTGCAGGTAGTAGGGCTTGATGCGAGTCTCGACGAACGCGCGCATCAGCGCTTCGAGCGTCGCAGCGTCGTCGTTGACGCCCTTCAGGAGCACGGTCTGGCTCACCATCGCGAGGCCGGCATCGATGAGGCGCGCGCAGGCTTCACGCGCGGGGTCCGTCAGCTCGCGCGGGTGGTTGGCATGCAGGGCGACGTAGACGGTTTTCGCAGCCGAGCGCAGCGCGGCGGCGAGCGCATCTGTCACGCGCTCCGGCGCCACGACAGGCACGCGCGTGTGCCAGCGCAGGATTTTGACGTGGGGAATCTCTGCGAGCGCCGCCGTGACCTGCGCAATGCGGCGCGGCGATAGAATGAGCGGATCGCCGCCCGTGAGGATCACCTCCCAGATCTCGGGATGCGCGCGGATGTAATCGAGCGCGTTTGCGAGCTCAGACTCGGACAGGGCGGCGGCCTTGCCCGGTCCCACCATCTCGCGGCGGAAACAGAAGCGGCAATAGACGGCGCAGGCGGCGGCGAGCTTCACCAGCACGCGGTCCTTATAGCGGTGCACGAGGCCCGGAACCGGGCTCTTGAGGTCGTCGCCGATGGGATCGCTCAGCTCGGCCGGATGCCGGTCGAGCTCGCGCCGGTCGGGGATGAACTGGCGCGCGATCGGGTCGCCGGCGTCGGCCGGGTCGATCAGGGCGGCCATCGCCGGGGTCACCGCCGCCGCGTAGCGGTCTGCCACCTCGGCGATCTCCTCGGCGCGCGGACGCGAAATGAGCCCCGCATCCGCAAGGTCTGCGGCGCTCTTCAGGGTCTGCCGGAGGGCGGTCATGGGCTTCTCCCTCACCCTAACCGTCTCCCCGCTTTGCGGGGAAAGGGGATGTGAGCCGCTTCTACCATGGTCGCAAAAGATTGCGCGCTGAGCCTGTTGATTGCGGGGACAAGGCCAGAAGACGCCATCGCCGCCGCTGCGACTTCGGCGTACGCAGGAGGCCGGTTGCGGTTGTGGCGATGAGAGGAACGGTCCATGCGTCGTATGGCGGTTGTCCTGCTTATGGTCTGTGCGGTCACCCTCGGCATCAGCGATCCTGCGCGGAGCCAAAACGGTCCTTTCGAAGATCCGCTGGGGTATTCGGCTCCCCTGCACAGTTGGGGCGGCCTTTATGTCGGAGCCCATCTCGGTGGCACCTGGGCCGACACTACCGCCACCGACAGGGCCGGGTACACGGTCCTCGGCGATTATTGGAGCGCCGCCCCGAGCGGGGTCGTGGCAGGTGTTCAGGCCGGCTACAACTGGCGGCTGGGAGCGCTGCTCTACGGCGTTGAGGGCGACATGGGCGACCTCGGGCTCGGCGGCGGTGCGGCGTCGGGCTACGTGCCCTTCAGCTTTGACACGTCCACACGGACCGATTCCGACTTCTACCTGACCTTGCGCGGTCGGCTTGGCATCACCGCCAATCAGTGGTTGCTCTATGCGACGGGCGGCTACATCGGCGTCGATACGCGTGTGTCGGTCATCGATGCTTGCACGAGCGCGCCCTGCAGCTCGCTGTCCATCAATGCCTCTGACAGCTCGTTTCGCTCCGGCTGGACCTTGGGCGGCGGGATCGAGACGGTGCTCAGCGGCGCGTGGACGGCCAAGATCGAGTATCTCTACTACGATATTGGCAGCCGCACCGTGACCGGGTATGCCGGCTCTGGCGCCGGCCCCTACAGCTGGAAGCTCGATACCGACGGCCAGCTCGTCCGCGGCGGCATCAACTACAGCTTCGGCGCCACCAACTGATCCGATGCGCGTGGAGACGCCTGCGACATTTGAGCTGGCGACGGCGCTCGTCGGCACATGTCGAATTGGAAGCACGATCGCTATCGCGGCCTTGCGCGGCAATCGTCAATAATTCTCGGCTTTCTACCTGCGCTTTTTTTACGCGTCGGCTTGTACGGTTTGCGTTGGCGCGTGTAGCCACGCGCCGGCGGAAACCTACCGCTCATGCGGGTCGTTTCGGGCCAGCAATCTTAATGGCGGCTCGCTTTCCTCGACCGCCCGCAGTGTCAGGAAGCGCAGTCGTGCTGCAGTTGATCTTTAGCGTCTGCTCGATCGTTGAAGGGGCAACCTGCCATGAGTTGCCGCCAATTCCCCTTCGGGAAGGGGCGTCGATGATGACCTGCGTGATGGCCTCGCAAATCGAAGGCGCCAAGTGGGTCGCCGCGCATCCCAATCACTACATCAAAAAAGCGGTCTGCCAGCCTGCAGGCAACTTCGCCAAGATCTGAAGCGGCGCGCGTCAGGGCGCCTGCCCGGCGCTTACCTTCTCTGCACCAACTGCAAGCGTGGTCGCGCCATCAAGCAGGCCCAAGACGTCGATGTCCGGAGGCTCATCGATCCCGCTGTCCTTCACCGCCCGCTTGAGCTCACCGAGCGAGAAGCCCATGCGCGCATCGTATGTGCGATCCGGCTGATTGCGCAGGCGCTGCTCGGCATCATACCAGGCTTGCTTGACGCCGCCGTCGGCGCACGTGCCGAGCTCGTCGGGACTATCGGCGCCCCATCTGCGCTCCACACAGTGGTGGGGATCAAAAGACAGCCGGAACAAACGGCGCGCGATGTCCTCAAACGAGAGCTCTTTCTCCGTGCCGTCGCTCTTGGTGTACTTGATCGTGCAAGCCGCGGCCTCGTCGCGATAAGCCTTGCGCAAATCCGCGCGCAGGTCGTCTCCGTCATAGGCGAGTTTGCCGGGCTCGGCCGCGTGGAGCGCGAGAAAACGTGCCACCTCCTCGCGCAGCTCCACGAACGACGTTTTTAGCCGCGCATCGCGCGAGGGCGTCGAGTAGGTCTCCCAGTCCCCGTCGGTGCCATAGATGTTGGGCGGCAAGTTGCTCGGCTGCGGCCGCGATTGCATCCCCGCCTTGATCGCGATGTTGACCGCGTCGACCCGGTACTTGAGATCCTCGCACAAAGCGTGCACGCGCGTGCGCGTCTCGTCGATGGGATCGTAGCGGAAGCCGGCATCCGCAAGCCGCTTGCGCACGAAGTCGTAGTAGCCAAGCGTCTCGCCATCGATCACGAACTTGCCTTGGCTCCAGCTCTTTGGATGCGGCGTCTCGGTGCCGAAGAACTGCTCATCAGACCAATCGGCGATGTCCTTGTCGGCGGCGAGCGCGATGTGGCCGCCGTGATAGGTTCCGTCCTTGTCCTCCACCGCCCCCTCCAGCGTCTGCGGCCGCCAGCGCTTGAAGCCGGCGCCCATGCCGGGCGAAGCGCGCGTAAAGGCTTTGCCGTAGATGCCGCGCGTCAGCGAGTTGTCGGGATGGGAATCGATGTAGTGGATGCGCCCCTCGGGCGTCACCTTGTAGACGACGGCGAGGTGGCCGTTGGGATCGTAGAGGATCGTGCCGGGCTTGATCGAGTCGCGCGTGATCGGGACGGGATAGTGATCCGGCAGCAGCGGGCCTTCGACACCGGGCGGATAGCGATAGTGGGCCGACGTGATCGTGTCGACGATCCGCCGGATCGCCTGCGGCGCATCGATCCCGGCCTCCACCAGATCCGTGCGCTCGCTGATCTTGTTGCCGCGCGCGGTATAGCGGATGTCGCGCGAATGCCCGAGCGGGGACACCTCACTCGAGTAGGAGAACGGCAGGTTGTTCTTCCAGGCATAATAGGCGCGCAGGATATAGGGCAGGTCGGCGCAGTCTGCGTAGAAGTAAGCGCCGCGCGGATTTGAGGCGTGATAGAGCGGGTTCGATTGCGCCCCCCGCAGACAGGCGTTCACGGTTCGGCAGCGGCTCTCGCCGATGCGCCGCACGAACTCCCCGTAGCCTTTCTCGTCGCTTTCGGTCCAGCTGGTGCGCAAGATGCGCCACAGGGCAGAGCGAGTGACGGCTGGCGCCTCAGTCGTGTGGGTCTCGGCGGTGGCGGTCTGACCGGCATCGGGGCTCGCTTCGCTCAGCCTCGTCGTGTTCGGCGCGCGCCGGGGTCGCACGCGTATCCTCGGCCTCTGGGGCTCGGTCAGATTAGAGAACGAAATGCCTGGCGCTGCCCGCGCCGGCTCGGCGTAAACCGCCGCCGAAAGCCAACAGGCGACAAGCCAGCAGGCGACAAGCCAGCAGGCGAATGCCAAGCCCCTCATTGCAGGAACCCCTCAGGCCGCCCAGCGGAGGTCGGACTTTCGAAGGCCGCTTTGGCCGTGTCGAGGGCAGGGCGGGCCTGCCCGCAACTATTCTCGGTGGACGTGGCCCGGGCGTCACAGACTGGATTTGCGCAGCCCGTCGTTCCGTGGAGCACTCGATGTTTCGGGCGACGCTTGATGCTTGGCCCAAAGCATGGCTCGCATCCAGTCTCGCGGGGAGACCTCAATCTCGATGGGCACGCGCCAGGAACACGCCCATGGGGTGCCCGAAATTTTGGCGAACATTTCTCAGTATATTGTTTGCAATAATCGACTATTTACCGAGACTAATAACTTCCTTTGTTTTTAAGAGCGCCTTCAATAGCTCCGGGGCAAGACGTGAGGTATGAGTACCTCAGTACTTTCCCGGAGTAAGCGTTCATGAAAATGGTCGTTCCCCGCGGCCGGGGCGTTCTGGCCGGGCTTACGCGGTTGCACAAAGACCGCTCAGGTAACGTGGCGGTTCCGTTCGCCCTGTTCTCCACCGTGCTGCTGGTGGCCATCGGGGCCGGCATCGACATCGGCCGCTGGCTGTATGCGCGTGATCAGACGGTAGCGGCCATCGACGCGGCTCTTCTGGCCGGCGGTCGCTCGCTGCAGACCAACAATACGGACGCGGCCGCCGCGGTCGCAGCGGCGCAAAAGTACTACGCAGCCAACGTCGCCAGACGGCTGCGGGTGAACAAGGATTCGATCAGCTTTGCGGTGGCCGACAACGGCAAGTCCATGACGGCGAGCGGCACGGCCTATATCGATACGCCGTTCTTGCAGCTCCTCCGCATTTCGCAACTTCCCCTCCTCACGACGGCCGCGACGCAGTTTGCCAAAGCCGAGCTGGCCGCGGGCGGCAATGGAGGCGAGAACCTCGAGATCTCCATGATGCTCGACGTGACCGGCTCCATGGCGGGCCAGAAGCTCAGGGATCTGAAGGACGCCGCGACAGACCTGATCGATATCGTGGTCTGGGACGATCAAAGCAAATACACGTCCAAGGTCGCGCTCGTGCCGTTCTCCGAGGACATTCGCCTGCCGACATCGAGCGCCTTGAGCAAAGCGCGGGGCTCCAACCTGGCGAGCAGCAAGACCATCAAGACCGGAAGCGGGTTCTTTCAGCTGTCGCAGACGTACTACTTATCGGACTGCGTCGTGGAACGGACCGGCTCGCAGAAATATACCGATGCCGCCCCGGCGTCCGGTCAATACGCGATGGCCCACTACACCTCCGATTCGACCGGAACCGGCAGCAGCAAGAAGGGCGTGTGCACCATTCCGCAGGGCGCGGAGGTAATGCCCCTCACCAGCGATAAGAAGGCTCTGATCTCGAAAGTCACAGGGCTGTCGGCCGCGGGCGGAACGGCGGGTCATTTGGGGACGGCCTGGGCCTGGTACGCGCTGTCGCCCAACTGGGCCTCGCTATGGTCCTCGGCCAGCAAGCCCGACGCCTACGGAACCGACAAGCTCAAAAAGATCGCCATCCTCATGACGGACGGCGAGTACAATGCGCAGTACGACAGCAACGGCATCTCGGCGAGCGAGAGTCAGGCGGCCAACGGCAGCTCGATGACCCAGGCACGGTCCTTGTGCGCGGCGATGAAGCAGAAAGGCATCATCATCTACACGGTCGGCTTCGATCTGGGCAGCAAGAACAGCGACTCCTACCAGACCCTGCAGCAGTGCGCGTCCACAACGACGAATTTCTACAACGCCGACAACGGCGAGCAGCTGAAACAGGCGTTTCGCGACATCGCCATTAAGCTCTCGTCGCTGTACCTATCGAAGTGAGCACTGCTTAGGAGCCGCCGAGCGGGCCCCAGATCACCTGCGCTATGCGGGTGGCACCCGTCGCCAGCATCACGAGGCGGTCGAAGCCGAGCGCGCAGCCCGCCGCCGGCGGCATGGCGCTAAGGGCGGCAAGGAAGTCTTCATCCAGCGGGTAGCGCTCGCCGTAGCGGGCCTCCTTCCTGTCCATCTCCGCTTCCAGCCGCCGGCGCTGCTCGGCCGCGTCGGTCAATTCCCCGAAGCCGTTGGCGAGCTCGATCCCGCAGCAATAAAGCTCGAAGCGCTGCGCGACGCGGGTGTCGTGCTGGCATGGGCGTGCGAGCGCGGCCTCGCTCGCCGGGTACTCGGTGAGCAGCGTTGCGCGCCCGTTGCCGAGCTTGGGCTCGATCAGCGCCGTCAGCACCTTGGCAAAAATATCCGACCACGTGTCGTCGGCGCGGCAGGTGATGCCGGCGGCCTCGGCCATCACGGCGAGGCGCTTCCGGTCGTTGCCGTTCCCGCTCATGCTTGCCAAAAGATCGATGCCCGCGTAGCGGCCGAACGCCTGCGCAACCGTCAGCCGCTCGGGCTCGGTACGCGGGTTGGCGGTCACGCCGCGAAACGAGACGAAACGGTTGTCGGCCGTCTCCGCCGCGAGCTTCAGAAGTGCGGTGGCATCCGCCATCACCGCCTCGTAGGGTGCGTTGGCGCGATACCATTCGAGCAGCGTGAACTCGGGCGCGTGCAGGCTCCCGCGCTCGCGGTTGCGGAAGGCGGGCGCAAACGTGAAGATCTTCTCCTCGCCGGCCGCAAGAAGCTTCTTGCAGGCGAACTCCGGCGAGGTGTGCAGGTAGAGGGGCGTGCGGCTCAAGTCGGGATGCACGAGCTCGGTCTTGAAGGCGTGCAGATGCGCCTCGTTGCCGGGCGAGACCTGCAGACACCCGGTCTCGACCTCCGTGAAGCCGTCGTCTTCGAACCAGCCGCGCATTGCCGCCTTGATGCGACCGCGCGCGGCAAGGAACGGTTTGCGGTCGGCATGCGCCGCGCGGTCCCACCAGGGTGTGTCGCCTGTCATGCGCTCCCCTCTAAACCATTCCGACCGGAAATTCCTTGTCCTCGAGTGGTGAGCGGGCGAAGCGCGCGCGCCTTTGGCCTCGCGGGGTTTCGCCCCCGAGGGGATGAGAGAGATGAGGGGCTGCGGGGCGGGGAGCGCCGCAATCCGAAACTTTTATTTGGCGGCGCTGCTGCCGCCCCGCGCAGGCTTTTTTCGGCCTACCCGCAGCAATTAAGCGGTTCTCGCACCCCGGGTTTTCACCGGGGCGAGTGCGGCGAGCCCCAGGCAGTCTGCCGCGCGTGACGGCCAGAGTACCCGGCCTGCAGCCCGCCCTCGATGCAGGACGCCTCGAGATCGACCCCTTGAGCGGAGCGGGATGGAGCGAGCGTAGGCGAGGACGCGGGCGCGGGGATAAAATATTCAGCGTCGGTGCTCGCAAGCTCTCGCCGAGCATATGTCCGCAAAAGGGCCGAGATCGGTCATTCGTTCGACCCGGCCCCCACTTGAATTGCGTGATGGTACGCGCAAGCCATGCAGTGTATACCATTTGCGGTGATCAACCGGCCTCCGATGGTACGGCCACCACGCAACACCACCGACACTACTCCATCCACGCCGCGGCACGTCCACGCAAGGAGCAGCCGTATGAGAATCCTTATGCTCGGCGCCACAGGCCAGATTGGCCATGCGCTGACAGACGCGGTATCGCGCACAGAGCACGACGTATCCGTCATGGTCAGGAGCACGCGACCCCGATTTCCAGACAACATCCGAGTAATTCAGTCTGCGGAATTCACGCCCGATGCGATCCGGGCCGCGCTCGAGGGTGCCGACCACGTCATTTACGGGATCGGCCTGCCCGAGCAGTTCACGCGCGATCCAGGGATATTCGAGAAGGTCAATTGCGCGCTGCTCAGAACTTTCCTTGAAGAGCTGCGCAAAACGGGCATACGCGGGCTCACCTACATCTCCACCTACGAGGTGTTCGAGAACATCAATGACCTGATTGACGAAACGCACCCGATTGCCGACGAGAGCCATATGACTCCCTATTTCCAATCGATGGTGCGGGCTTATCGGTCAGTCGTGGAATTTGCGGAGAAAAACGGCGTCAGATTGACGACCATACATCCCGCGGCCGTGTACGGAGGGCTCAACACCGGCGACGGCATAACCCAGTTCCTGGAGAACATTGCTTCGCGCAATTGGCACAAGGTGCCGTTCATCACCAGGACGCGGTTCCCGGTCATTCACGTCGACTCGCTCACTGGCGCAATCGTCAAAGCCATCGGCAAGCCGGGGGCCTACATCGCGAGTGATCAAATGACGAGTCTGGGAGAGATTTCGCAAATCGTGCGGGGCCGCATTGCGTCGTACGTTCCCCTCACCATGCCTGTTCCGATCACAAAGCTCGGCGTATCCATCCTGGAAGCGGCAGCGAGGCTGATTGGCGTCAAACCTTTCGCCTCCAGTGTCCAGCTCGAATATCTCACGAAAGGATGGGAGCCGAGCCCCGCCAAAGCTGTCCGGGAGCTGGACTGGAAACCGTTGCCGCTGACAGAGGGCGTGGAGCGCTATTTGTCGGCAAGGAGCGGCGCGCGCGAGGTCGCTGCCGCGGACAAAGCGAGGCTTGGTGCAGGTGAAGCAACGGGAAGCATCAACCAGCCAAGACGCGAGACGTTGCAGACCATCGCACGCCTGCAACTCCTTACGGGTGCGGGACTGCTGCTGTATTGGCTGCTATTTTTCGTCGTGGGCGTCGCGCCGGTCATCCCTCCGCTGGGCTATTTCGTGTTTCAGCACAGCTTTACGGGCCCCGACATTGTTCTCGCGCTGGCATTCATCACGGCGGGGACGTGGCTCCTCAGCGAGGATGAGATCCGGCGTAGCCGCGGCCGCGCCTTGTCGTTGGTTTGCTCCGGCGCCCTCATCTTTCTTGGGATGCTGGACATCAGCTTCAACGATCTCAACAGCATCTATTCTCTGATGTCCCTTGATACCATCGTCGAGATAGCGGTCAACGCATGGTGCATCGGCTTTGGCGCGCTGTCCGCTTGGAAGTGTGCAGCCCTCTCGAGTCGCGATAGCCCGATCTGGTCTGTCGGCCGACCGTCACACCAGGGTTAGCAGTCCAACGCGCGGCGTGGGGTGGCGTTGCGGAGCAAGGTGCGAGCGCAAGGAACGGCTTGCGGTCGGCGTGCGCCGCGCGGTCCCACCAGGGTGTGTTGCCTGTCATGGGCTCCCGTCTAAACTATTCATGCTGGAAATTCCCTCTCTGTAACTGGTGAGAGGACTAGTTGCGCGCGCCTTTGGCCTCGCGGGGTTTCTCCCCCGAGGGGATGAGAGAGATGAGGGGCTGCGGGGCGGGGAGCGCCGCAATCCGAAACTTTATAAGGCGGCGCTGCTGCCGCCCCGCGCAGGATTTTATCGGCCTACCCGCAGCAATTAAGCGGTTCTCGCACCCCGGGTTTTCACCGGGGCGAGTGCGGCGAGCCCCAGGCAGTCTGCCGCGCGTGACGACCAGAG
>Ga0315553_10001233_pt1 | contig 21539 bp, 20 predicted proteins | sample SalMarSW160140MG_FD_203099 | JGI IMG/M metagenome (GOLD analysis project Ga0315553, IMG submission 203099) | Salt marsh sediment microbial communities from the Plum Island Ecosystem LTER, Massachusetts, United States - Salt Marsh Sediment SW1601-40 ... | reverse complement strand
AGCCCGGGGGTGGAATGGCTTCTCTAGATTGTAGGCCGGGACGGTCTCGATCTTGATCGGTCCTACGGATCGCGCCTCACCCGGGTGGAGCACTTCCGCGCTCGCGCCGATCATCCCTGCCGCTCCGGCGCTGGCCAGGATCAGCGTTCCTGGCTTACGGACTTGTTCGATATCTTCCGGTGAACAGTGATCGTGATGCTCATGGCTGACGAGGATCAAATCCGCACCCGGACTCCCCTCGGGAAGCCGCCACGGGTCGATATAGACAACGATGGGTGCATCCAGTCGGAAACTGTCGTGACCGATCCAATGTAGTTGATCGATCAGGGCGGGTTTGTCAGCGGTCATCTTCCCCTCCAGTAAGCGTGGCGCTCAGGCGCTCCCGTCGAGCGAGCTGAGAAAAGCTCGCACACCCGCCAGCGCTTCTTCGAAATTTGCGTAATCGAAAATCTCCAATCCTGGAGAATTATTGCCGCTGATCATCTTCGAGATCGCCTTGCCGCGGCGATGGCAGCACAGCACTGGTTTTCCTAAATTCAAGGCCACGGCGATCTCGAAACCTACGCCATGGGAGGGGGTCGAGACCTCCGCCACGACTGCGTCGCAGCCGGCGATCCATTCCATATCCCGTTGATAGACTTCGCCTGGCTGCACAACCCGCTCCAGGGACATCACCTCCGGGCGCGCTAAGTGCGCGGTGGGAACTTCGTGCCCGGCGGCGAGCAGATCATCGACCAGCGCGGCGTAAATCGATTCATCGGCGCGGCCTCCTGTTAATGAACATGAGAAGTAGATATTCATGATGATATTCCTGGCCTACGGAGTTGGTCTTGGCGTCCGCCCTCGATTGGTCGCCTCGATTCCAGCCTGCCTTGACGGTCACTATCAGCCATGATACCATGCCGGCCTGAACGAAAAAATACACCTGAAACACACAGGATCATCCACCGCCAGGAGCACGATCCCGGCGGTGTTGGTTATCCCGGACTCGCCTCACAGCGAGATCTAACGCAGGAGGACATACGGCAATGGCGGAACGCGAAATCGGTACGGTCAAGTGGTTCAATGCGGTCAAGGGCTATGGCTTCATTGGTCGCGAGGCGGGTGATGATGTGTTCGTCCATTTCTCGGCGATCCAGATGGAAGGCTACCGCAAGCTGGAAGAAGGTCAGCAGGTAGAATTCAGCATCGAGTCGGGGCCAAAAGGGCTCCAGGCTGCTGCAGTAACCCCGGTCTAGTTCGCCGCAACTCCCATCAACCAGCGCCCTGCAGCTGTAGGGCGATTTGCTTTAAGGACTTTCGCAGCCATCAAACTCTATGCTAAGATCGAGGCACTCGGAGGATGCCTTCATGGTTGATACCCGCGATCCGCTTCGTTTTCTGCAGAGCGAAGTATCTCGCCTACGGCAGGAAAACCAGGAACTTAAGGACGAGCTGACCGTATTACGATCCTCCGTGCGTGGTCTGAGCGCGATCCAAGACCTGATCCAGCGCATGACACCAGCAACGAATTTGCTGAACGTGCTGGAGGATCTGCTGGCCTCTGCCCTGGCCGTCCTGGGCAGCAGTGACGGATCGCTGCTCCTTCTGGATGAGGAAACAGAAGAACTTGTCTTCGCTGTGGTAAGCGGGACGGCAAGCGCCCGGTTAAAGGGTTACCGTCTGCCGCCCGGCAAGGGGATCGCTGGCTGGGTGGCTGATCAACGCGAGCCTGCCATCGTCCACGATGTGCATAAGGATCCCCGTTTTTACCCCCAGGTCGATGAAACATTTGGTTTCCACACCCAAACGCTGGCCTGCGTTCCTTTGCTGCAAGGCGAGAAAGTGCTGGGTGTGATCGAGGCGGTGAACAAGCTCTCCGATCGTGATTTCTCAGCCGAGGATCACCACCTGTTAATGGTCGTCGCTCAACTGGCGGCCGTGGCGATCCAACGTGCGGAGAGTGTCGCCAGGGAGCAGGGCTAGGCCCGCAGTTCTCCACCCAATTCTTTGGCAATGCGTTCGATGATTTTGCCCCGCACCCGCGCCACTTCATCATCCGTGAGTGTGCGATCATCAGCCTGATAAACCAGCGCATACGCCAGGCTCTTCATCCCCGGGCCGACCTGGTCCCCGCGATACACATCGAATAGGCGCACGCCCTCGAGCAAAGATCCACCTGCCTGGCGAATTTCCGCCTCCACCTGGCTGGCGGGCACCGCTTCGGGTACGACCAGCGCCAGATCCTCCAGGACGGGTGGGTAGGCGCTCACGCTCTCAATATTGACCTGGGCAGGAACGCTCGCCAACAGCGCCGAGAAGTCGATCTCGGCTGCGCCCACTGGCGATTCAGGTAGTGCGTAGCCGGCTTTGACCCGTGGGTGCAGTTCCCCGATCACCCCCAGCCGGTTATCCCCTGATAAGACCGCAGCGCATTTCCCGGGGTGGAAAACGGGATGCTCATAAGGCTCAAATCGGATCTTCGCCACATGCAGCCCCTGCAGGAAGGCCTGCAGGACCCCCTTTAGATCGAAGAAATCCACACTGCGATGCAAGCCCCCATCCCAGGCCGGTGATCCTTGAGGACCGGTCATGGCTATGACTAGCTTGAGCGGTTCCTGAGGTAATTCATCTCCCTCCGAAGCCAGGTAGACCGGTGCAATCTCGAACACACCGATCTGATCGCGGAAGCGAACATTGCTTTCCACGATCTCGATCACGCTTGCCAGCAAGCTGTGCCGCATGACCGTCCGATCGGTACTGATAGGATTCTTGATCGTGACATAGGGTTGGTCATCCGGTTGTTCCTCCGGTGGTAGGATGCGCCGCTCGCGCTCGGGTGTGGTCAAGCGGTAGCTGATGACCTCCTGCAGCCCCAGATTCACCAGCAGGTCACGCGCCCGCTCCTCAACCTGCAGGCTCCAGTCGAGGCGCAGCGGCGGCAGCGCATCGGCCATCATCGTCTCCGGGATGCGATCATACCCGTAGATGCGGGCGATCTCCTCCATGAGATCGGCAACTCCGATCACACCCTGACCAATATCGAGGCGGTGATCCGGTGCGGTGATGATCAGCTCCTCGCCCTCGTGCTGCACCTCGAACTGCAGTGAAGCCAGCAGGCTGGCAATCTCGTCCGAATCGAGATCGATCCCCAACCAGCGGCTGACATCGGAGGGCTTGAGCCTGACCATCGCTGGCTGGAGCGGAAGCGGGTAGGCATCAATCAGTCCTTGGGCAACTTCCCCGCCAGCCAACTCAGCCATCAAACCCAGGCCGCGGCGCACACCGCACTCGGCTAATGCCGGGTGAACGCCGCGCTCAAAACGGTAGGCGGCTTCTGAGTGCAGGTTCTGTGCAGCCAGTGTCTGGCGGATGTTGATGAAATTCCAGGCCGCACCCTCCAGCAGGACATTTTCCGTCGCCTGTGTAACTTCTGATTCGAGCCCGCCCATCACGCCGGCGATCGAAAGTATTCCGGCCGTATCCGCCACCAGCACGGTGAACTCGTCCAGCTCGCGCTCGACACCATCGAGCGTTGTCAGCCGTTCGCCCTTTTTGGCGAAGCGGGTGATGATCGTCGGCTGTGCTCCACCGGCCCGCTCAAGGAGCACGTCGTAATCGAAGGCATGCAGCGGCTCTCCCAGTTCGAGCATGGCGTAGTTGGTGGCGTCGACGATGTTGTTGATCGGCCGCATTCCGGCCAACTGCAGCCGGCGCTGTACCCAGTAGGGGCTCGGGCCGGGTGTAATACCTTCAATCAGCCCGAGCACGAAGCGCGGGTTCATCTCCGCTTCCCGAATTTCGATCGCTACCCGCCCATCGATCGCGGTTCCCCCACCAGGGAGATCCAGGGTAGGCTCGCGCAACTCGGCTCCGGTCAAGGCGGCCACTTCACGCGCCACGCCGACGATGTTGGCATCGCGGGCGATGTTGGGCGTGATGGCGATCTCGAAGACGGCATCTCCCATATAGTCAACCAGCGGCTGTCCGACAGGCGCATCCGCATCGAGGATGATCACGCCCTCGTGCTCCTCAGAAATCCCCAGTTCTTTTTCGGAACAGACCATCGAGGAAGATTCGACCCCGCGAATCTTGGTCCGCTTCAGCACCATCTCCTGGAACCCGGGTTGATGGCCGTCGTACAGCCGTGCGCCCTCTCGGGCATAGGCTACCTTCAGCGGCTCATCCAGTGGGCCTGCCTCCTTGTAGGGGAACAAGTTCGGCGCGCCGGTCAGTACGGTATGCTCACCCTGGCCATCCTGCAATCGGCACAGAACGAGCCGGTCCGCGTTAGGGTGCGGGGTCACTTCATGAATCGCCCCAACGACGATCTTCTCCGGATCCCAGGCAAGCCCGCTTATGTTGGTGTCGAGTATGCTTCTGCTCGTTGCATGTCCTGCCACATTTGACTCGGGCAGCGGCAATCCAACAAAACGGATATGCTCGACCTCCAGCCCGGCCAGTGTCAGGCGGTGAGCCAACTCAGGGATGGACAGCGTAATATCCACGTACTCTTTCAACCAGGAAAGAGGGACATTCATCGTGCTCCCCTCCTGTATCCAGTCAGCTTGTATTCAGCGCTCATGAGAACTGCTCCAGAAACCTCAGGTCATTTGCCCAGAAGGCGCGGATATGTTCGATACGGTATTTCAGCATGGCGATCCGTTCCGGGCCCATACCGAAGGCGAACCCGGAATGTTGCTCTGGATCGTAGCCACCATTCTCAAGCACCGTCGGGTGGACCATGCCGCAGCCGAGGATCTCCAGCCACCCGGTCTGCTTACACACTGGGCAGCCCTCCCCCTCGCATATAAAGCACTCGACGTCCATCTCGGCCGAAGGCTCTGTGAAGGGAAAGTGCTGAGCACGGAACCGCGTCCTCACTTGGGGGTCAAACAGGCGCCGCGCAAACGAAACCAGCGTCCCTTTCAGGTCTGCAAAGGTGATGTTCACCCCCACTGCCAGACCCTCAACCTGGTTGAATTGAAAATCTGAGCGGGCGGTCACCTGTTCGTAGCGGTAACACATGCCGGGTAGGATGACACGGATCGGATCGGGTGCACGCTCGCGCATGACATGGATTTGCCCGGGTGAGGTATGGGTTCTTAGCAACATCCCTTCCGTGCTGGTGTAGAAGGTGTCCCACTGATCGCGGGCTGGATGAAAGGGTGGCATGTTCAGCAGGCCGAAGTTGTACTCGTCGCTCTCGACCTCGCGCGAGCGATAGATCTGGAAACCCATCTCGGCGAAGATGGCGCTGATTTCGCGCAGCATCTGCGTGGCGGGGTGCAGGCGGCCTCGACGGACTGGTCTTCCAGGTAGGGTCACATCCAACCGCTCTGCCCCAATGGAGTGTTGAAGCGCAGCCGACCTCAATTGTGTTTCGCGCGCCTCATATGCGCCTTCCAGCGCCTTTTTCACCTCGTTCGCTTTTCGCCCCACCGCCGGGCGCTCATCTTTCGAGAGTTGACGCAGGTTTTCGGTGATCTTCCCCAGCTCCGCCGACCGTCCAAGGTAACGCGCTTTCCATGCATTCAGCGCGGACTCATCCGCAGCTTCCTCCAACGCGAGCATCGCTTCACGCTCGATCTGATCCAATCGCTCCAGCATATTCACTCCTTTACGCGTACATGTTACACGACACGCTGGCCTTTAAAACCAAAGCCCCGCCCGCAAGGGACGGGGGCCAGCCCGCGATACCACCCTTGTTGATCCGCATGGATCCACTCGTGTCCGACGGCTGAATGGTCAGCGATCGGCTCCCTTGTGCTAACGGTAGGGCTCCGGCCCGAACTACTGGCCTGCAGGCAGGCGTTCCCCCGAGCGGCTCGGGAGGGAACTTCAACGGCGTTCTCTCGAACCGGGGTTCCAGCCACGCCCCGGTCTCTCTGGCGGATTCCTGCCGTCTACTTTCCTCCGTCACAGCCTCTTTGAGACTATGGTCACACCATTATGCCGCATTCCGGACATCTGTCAACCTTGCTGAATATCGCGTGCAGGAACATTCCCGCTCAGCTCTGCGTCTATGGTTCACAACCAGCCACATACCACCCTGATTGACGGAGGATCCCGTGGTAACCATATTGAAGAAACTGCTTGCTACGCTGCTTTTATCGGTCGTGCTGCTCACAGGTTGCACAGCTCAACCCTCCATCAAGGTAGACCCGCACGGTGGCGGCTGGGTGGATTGGGATGGGCGGGGAGGCCGGTCTGGCAGCACCCGGGGCGGCGGCGCCAGCATGGAGGAAGATGCCGCGGACGGTATTGCCATCGCCGGTGAACCGGGGTTTGCTGCCCTGGCGCCAGGAAGCAGATCCGAGGTCGGTGAGCGCGTCAGCCAGCAAGTGCCCAACCTGCGTGCAGGGAGTGTCGACGATAACGCCAACTGGGATGACTACCTGCTCTATCGCATGCAGGCCCGGGAATGGGGGCTCAATGTGCATGATCTCGAAGTGCGTGCACGGCATACATTCACTATTCAGGACGACGAAGGTCTTCCTGTCCTCGGCGCCCGGCTTGAGGTCCGCTCCGAGTCTGGTGAACTGCTCGCAGAAACCCAGACTGGAGCGGATGGCGTGGCCTATTTCTTCGCACCCGGTTACGACACGGACCAGGAACAGGTATACGAGGCGTTAGTCACGAGGGGCAGCGCCCGGGCATCGCTGCGCTTTCACGGTGATGAACGTGAACACCAGATCCAGCTAGACATCTCTGCCAACCCTTTTCCAGTGCCACTCGATATCCTGTTCCTGATCGACTCGACTGGGAGCATGGGCGATGAAATCCTGCAGCTCAAAGAGAACATGATCAGCGTCGCCGAGCGAATCTCCAGCATGGCCGGTTCGCCTGATGTTCGCTTTGGGATGACCACCTATCGCGACCGTGGCGATCTGTTCACCAGCCGCACGTTCGATTTCACGCCGGATGTGCAGTCCTTCATCGAGGCCTTGCGCCAGGTTGAGGCTGACGGTGGCGGGGACTACCCGGAGAGCTTGAACGAAGGCCTGCACAACGCCCTGTACCTGCCCGAATGGAGGGTCGAAGAAACAGTGAGCTTGCTCTTCCTCGTTGCAGATGCCCCACCCCATCTCGATTACCCACAGGACTACGACTACGCGCAGGAGATGGTCACGGCCAGCTCGCGCGGGATCAAGATCTTCCCGCTGGCCTCGAGCGGGCTCGATGATCAGGGGGAGTACGTCTTCCGCCAACTGGCACAGTACAGCGGTGGCAAATTCATCTTTCTTACCTATGGCGCAGAAGGCGCCCCGGGGGATGAGACATCCCACCATGTGGATGATTACAGTGTGCTTTCGCTGAACGATCTGATCGTCCGCCTGGTCCAGGAGCAGCTTGCCTTCCTCCAGGATTAATGGATGCAGGTGAACCTATGACGCACCGGAGCGGGTTTCAGTCAACTCAGGTTTGGATGCTGCCTGTTTGCGTATAATGGCGGGTATGCACCTCAATGAGAACATCGTCAATCTTCATGTGCGGTCTCAAGAACGCCTCCGCCGGCGTCTGCTCATCATCCTCTCTGCGGGGGTATTACCAGCACTGCTCCTCCTGCAGGGCTGCAGCACTGCACCACCTGCAACCTCGCCGACCGTGATTCGTACACAGACTCCGGTGCCTGCCGATGAGAAAGCGCCTGAACCCTCCTCGCCAACGTCCACACCGGCCCGCGATTTGATCCTGGGCGTCCCACTAAAGCTCGCACCCCAAGCCGGGTCAGCACTGGAAGCGTTCGAAGCCGCTAGCCCAAGCTGGATCATTCAACTCAAACCTGGCCAACCTGACCAGAATCAACTCGATCTGGGCTTGCTTGACCTGGCCTTGCTTCCGGATGTCGGTGGATTGTGGATCTGGGATCAGCCCATAGCCCTGGCGGTCCCCCTGACCAGTGATTGGGATGATCTCACCCTGGATCAGGCGCAGGCGATCATGACCCAGGCTTCACCTTACGTCGCCGTGCTCCCTTGGGTAGAGATGACTCCCGACTTGCGGGCGCTGCGCGTGGATGGTTTGCACCCGGGAGAACCTGGCTATCCGCTCACCCGGCACTGGTCCCTGCATAGTCGCAGCGATAGCGAGATGGCGGTGCACGTACTCGCGCCGCTACTCACGCGCTATCTATTGGAAGACACCGTCATCCAGATCGCGGCTGTGGGTGATGTGATGCTGGATCGCACCGTTGGCGTGATGCTCACGGCTGGCGAGTTGGATTTCCCTTTTCGCTATGTCCTTGCCCCGCTGCAAAGCGCTGATCTTACGATCGGTAATCTCGAGTCGGCACTCGGAGAAAGGGGTCGAGTAGAAACAAAGGGATACACCTTTCGAGCTCCGCTGGCTGCCGTAAAAAGCCTGGCCGGCGCCGGGTTCGACGTGATGTCGCTCGCCAACAACCACGCGATGGACTATGGCCCGGAGCTTCTCCTGCAGGCAATCGATGCTTTGCAGGAAGCCGGCATTCGCACCGTAGGCGCCGGGGTCGACGAGAAAGCGGCCCATACGCCTGTTGTATTCGAACTGGAAGGCTTTTCGCTCGCCATCCTTGCTTACGTCGACGTACCCCAGGAGTTCCGCGGCTTCGACGCCCGTGCCTGGCGAGCCGGGCAGGACAGCCCCGGCGTTGCCTGGGCTGATCCGGACCAGGTCCGCATCGATGTCGCCGCAGCGGCCCAGGCATACGATGTCGTAGTCGTGCTGCTCCACAGCGGGTATGAAAACGTCGCTGCGCCCAGCAGCGAGCAGCGCCTCGCTGCCCAAACCGCGGTCGAGGCCGGGGCAGATCTGGTCCTCGGCCACCACGCCCATCTACTGCAAGGCGTCGAGCTATACCAGGACGGCGTGATCGCCTATGGCCTCGGCAACTTTGCTTTTGAGGACGCCGGCCCGCCGGAAAGCGGGATCCTGCGCATCTGGCTGGATGCGAGTGGGGTGCGGGCTTTCGATCTGCTGCCCGTCACTCTCGACGAATTTGGCGTACCCCACCCGGCCCAGGCCGCCCAGGCCCAGGTCATTCGTAGCCTCTTCCTAGAGCGAACACGAGCGCTGGTTTCAACGGGGGAATGAAGAAGACCGGCAAGTAAGACTTGACAAGCCAATGATTTTTTTAGTACAATTGTTCTAGTTACCGGTGGGCGCACTTAAAGCGAAACGACCACCCGGGTCGGAACTCAAATTTGACCCCCATCGGGAAGGAGAACTCCATGTTCCATACCATTATTGTTGTTGGGAATCTCGGCCGCGATCCCGAAATGCGCTACACGCCCAGCGGCCAGGCTGTGACCAACCTTTCGGTCGCAACCAGCCGCAAATACACCGACAGTTCAGGCGAGTCACACGACGAGACGATCTGGTTCCGCGTATCCGTCTGGGGCCGTCAGGCCGAGACGGTAAACCAGTACCTACGCAAAGGCCGCCAGGTGCTGATCGAAGGCCGCCTGGTACCAGATGAGAATGGCAATCCCCGCATCTGGAATCGCCAGGATGGCTCACCGGCCGCCTCATTTGAGATTTCCGCGCAGACAGTGCGCTTCCTCGGCGGACGTGATGACGCCAGCTTTGATGCCGGCAGCGCCGAGCCGGGCGTAGTTCCCGAAACTGAAGACGATATCCCCTTCTAGGGATCCCCATGGCGTCCTCAATCTGGCCCCTGGTCTGATTGAGGACGCCCGATTCCCAACTGGAGTCACAGAAAATGAGCCAAGAGACGCAGAAGCCCAGGCCGACGGGTCGTTTGCCAATCCAGATACCGGCCGACCTGAACCCGATCTACACGAATTTCGCCTTGATCACCCATTCCCGTTCGGAGATCCTGATCGATTTCGCCCAGGTCATGCCCCAGATCCCACAAGCCAGGGTGAAAGCCCGCATGGTGATGACCCCCATCAATGCCAAACTGCTGCTGCGGGCCTTGAACGAGCACCTTGAAGGCTTTGAAGCCGCGCACGGTGAGATCGTGATCCCGGAGGGAAACACGCTTGCCGATCAGCTCTTCCGCCCCCCGTCCGAAGGCGATCAAGAGGGAGAATCATAAATCCATGGATAAACTTGACGACCTGGGTGAGGTCATCCGCCAGCATCTGGAAGACAAGAACGCAGCCCGCGAGCTCGCCCTGCAGCACTCCCGCACCCTGATTCGACATTGTTCCAAAGCGATCCGGGCTGCACATCGTGATGACCGGGCCCTCGCACTGGAGCATATCGATGAAGCCGCCGGGCTGGTCGCTACCCTGCAGGCGGACCTCGAGCACTACCCCGACCTTTACCACGCCGGATATACACAGTCGGCACTCAAGGAATTTGCAGAAGCGAGCATCTTCAACGCCATCGTTGTTGGCGACCCACTCCCCGGGCCCGAGACGCTGAACCTGGGCTACGTTCCCTACCTTGGCGGTCTTGGCGAGGCTGCCGGTGAACTCCGCCGGCGGATCCTCGACATCCTCCGTCACGACAGGCTGGACGAGGCCGAGCGGCTGCTCGAGACTATGGACGAGATCTATGGGCTGCTGGTGACAATCGATTTTCCCGATGCCCTCACCAATAATCTGCGGCGGATCACAGACATGGTGCGCGGGGTGACAGAGCGCACACGCGGCGACCTGACGACCAGCTTTCAGGGACGTGAACTCAGGCAGGCGCTCGAGTCGGTGGAGGGCAAGCTGCGGGATCTGCATTCGTGAACGACGGCACGCTGCGAGCCTCCGAGATCGGGCAATTCCGGTTCTGCGAGCGCGCCTGGTGGTATGCTCGCAACGGGGTGTTATCAGCCAACACGCAGTTGCTTGAGGCCGGTTCGAAGGTGCACCGGGCACACGTCCGTACAGTCCGGCGCTGGGCTATCGTCCAAAGACTTGGTCTGGGCGTGATGATTGCAGGGATGGTCCTGATCGTGCTGCAGTTCGCCGCCAGCCAACTGTGATCCATGTCGACCCCCGGACTGGCGCTGCTGGTGGTGGGCATCCTGCTGCTCCTTCTGGCGCGACGGGGTTCGCGCTCCACCGGGCTGCCTGCAGGCAGGATCATCGCCATGGACACGACTGGCCTCGAACCACCCGAAAAGCCGATGTTCGATGCTGCGCTGGGCTTGAGTGGAAGGCCTGATTACCTGCTGCGAAAAGGCCGTGACCTGCTTCCAGTGGAAGTAAAATCCGGGAACGCTCCCTCTACCCCCTACGACTCTCATATCCTGCAGTTGGGCGCATACCTGGCACTGGCCTGGTCGCAGAGCGGGCGCCGCCCTCCTTACGGGATTCTGGCATATAAGGGCGCTGCATTCCGCATTCCGTTCACCCCAAGTCTTGAAGGCGAAGTGCGAACCTCGATCACGCGCATGCGCGCTACGATCGGACAGCCAGTTGACCGCTCTCATCAATCACCCGAGCGCTGTGCGGGTTGCGGATACAGTGCAATCTGTGACCAATCGCTGTACAGACCGGGCATGCGGACAAAGCTGCGCTTATAATACCGAGAATGATGGACCCCCAGACCCCACCCCGTCGGATCATAATTGCCCTTCATCCAAACATGCCGCGCGGGGCGGACCTTGCGGGCGCAGTTGCCGCCTACCTTGATCAGCGCGGGGTTTCGACCCTGCAGGGTTCGTTATTTGATGAAGGCCTGCGAGCGCATGTTCGTTCCGGGGAGGTTGATGTCCTGATCGCCCTCGGCGGGGATGGGACGATGCTACGGGCCGGGCACCTCTGCGCACCTGAGGATGTGCCGATCCTGGGCATCAACCTGGGTGGGCTTGGCTTTTTAATCGAGATTCAGCGTGAGGCCTGGCAACCAGCGCTCGACCAACTGCTCGAGGGCCGCTTCTGGCTCGAAACCCGGATGATGCTGACCGCAGAACACGTTCGCGCAGGAAAATCACTGGGGCGCTGGGATGTACTTAATGAGTGCGTGATCGGGCGCGGTGAGATGGTGCGCCCTGTCCGGCTAACCGCCGTGATCGATGGCCATCATCTGACAACCTACGTTGCCGATGCATTGATCGCCGCCACGCCGACTGGATCCACGGCGTATGCGCTCGCTGCGGGTGGCCCGATCCTCCCGCCCGTTCTGCGCAACATCCTGCTCGTGCCAGTCGCTCCTCATCTATCCGTCGATCGTGCCATCGTCCTGCATGAAGGCTCGCAGGTCCGGATCACCGTACGCACCGATCATCAAGCTTCCTTGAGCATGGATGGTCAGGAACCTGTATCCCTCGAGGATCGCGACGCCGTCGTCGTCCACGCCAGTGAAGACGTCGTCCGCTTCGTCCGTTTCCAGGAGCCGGATTATTTCTACCGCAACCTGACCTCACGCATGGACCAGAATCCATCCGCAGGAGAGCCCGATGACTGAACCGACACTTGCCTGCTACCGGCACCCGAGCCGAGAGACAACCCTGCGCTGCAACCGCTGCGAGAAACCCATTTGCACGCAGTGTGCCATCCTGACTCCGGTAGGCTACCGCTGTCCGGAATGCGTAAGAGGCCAGCAGAAAGTCTTCGATAACTCCATCCCGATCGACCTACCACTGGCGGCGATCGTATCCTTCGTCTGCGTAGGCCTGGCGACGGCCGTGCTCGACTTCCTTGGTTTCTGGGGACTGTTCGTGGCCCCGGTCATTGGCGGCGGGATTGCCGAGGTTGTCCGTTGGGCCGTCCGCCGCCGGCGCAGCTTGCGCCTGCCATGGGCGGCCGTGGGTGGAGGGGTAGCCGGGGTACTGGTATATCTGGGAACACGACTCAGCATATATCTTCCACTTGTCGCCTACAGCGCCGACATTGGAACGTCCTGGATCCCGTCTGCACTGCTGAGTGCTGTCTGGCCGGTTGCATACGGAGTGCTCATGCTTGGCGCCCTCTACGCACGATTGAAGGGGATCCGCCTCTAAGCCGGGCTTATGCTTACCCAGCTGCGTATTCGCGACTTCGCAATTATTGAAAGCCTCGATCTCGATCTCGAGCCTGGGTTCATCGTGTTCACAGGCGAGACAGGCGCCGGAAAATCGATCATCATCGATGCGGTCGAGCTGCTGCTCGGCGGGCGGGCTGACACGAACTCCATCCGCAGCGGAGCCAGCGTGGCCATCATCGAGGGCAGCTACACGCTTGATGCAGCCATCAAGGAACCGGTAACGGCGATCCTTGAACGTGAAGCACTCCTCGACGACCAAACCCAGATCATCCTCAGTCGAGAGATCCGGCGTGAGGGTCGTAATATCTGCCGCATCAACGGCCGCACCGTGAGCCTTGCGCTGCTATCCGAAGTGGGGCAGTGGCTGGTGGATGTGCACGGACAATCCGAGCACTTGAGCCTGCTCCGGGTTCGTGAACATCTGGACCTGCTCGATCGCTACGCTCATACCGGTGATCTTCTTCCTACCTATCAGAGCTCCTACCACGCTTTGCGCCAGGTTCGCAGCAGCCTGCACGAGCTGCAAAAGCAGGAGCAAGACGCTGCACGGCGCGCGGATTACCTCCGCTTCCAGATCAATGAGGTCCAGGGAGCTAAAATCCAGCCAGGTGAGGATCAGGTCCTGCGCGAGGAACGCACCCGCCTCGCTAACGCAGAACAACTGGCCCAACTCGGCGAGCAGGCACTTGCCAGCCTGACCGGGGGTCATGGACAGCAGATCTCCGCTGGAGATGCGCTGGGCCAGGCAGTGGAAGCGCTGCGCGCACTGGCCAAAACCGACCCCAGCATGCAGCCATACTTTGAGAACGGGCAGGGGCTTGTGGATCAGGTCAGTGATCTGGCTCGACAGGTACGCGCCTACCGCGAAAAGGTTGAATACAACCCGCACCGACTCGATGAAGTTGAAGAGCGGTTGAGCTTGCTCTCCTCGCTCAAGCGTAAGTATGGTGAGAGCCTGGAAGAGATTCTCGAACAAACCCGGGCTGCTGAAAAGGAATTGGAGGGCATCGAGCACGCCGGGGAGAGTCTGCAGTCGCTACAAGAAGAGGAACAGCTTCTGCTGGATAAACTTAGCCAGCTCGGCCGACAGCTCTCCGCGCTGCGTCGCGAGGCTGGAGTGCATTTAAGCGTAGCAATCGAATCCGAGCTGGAAGACCTGCGCATGGGCGGTGCACGCTTCGGCCTTGACCTGCAGTGGAAGGACGATCCGCAAGGAGCACGAATCGAAGATCGCCGTGTCGCCCTCGGCCCTTCTGGCCTGGATCAGGTGGAATTCCTGGTCGAGCCCAATCCAGGGGAAGGCTTGAAGCCGCTGGCGCGCATAGCCTCCGGTGGCGAGACCTCCCGCCTCATGCTCGGGATGAAAAGCGTGCTTGCGCGTGCCGACCAGACACCAACCTTGATCTTCGACGAAATTGACCAGGGAATCGGAGGGCGGGTGGGTGCGATCGTGGGGCGCAAGCTGTGGAGGTTGACTGAGAGCCACCAGGTGCTATGCATAACGCATTTGCCGCAGCTGGCCGCGTTCGGTGACCAACATTACCGGGTTGAGAAACAGGTGCATGACGGCCGTACGATCACGGTCGTCTCCAGGCTGAGCGCTGAAGCCCGAATAGTGGAGATGGCTTCGATGCTCGGCGGCGAGAGTGAGCCCAACCTGGTGAGCGCAGCGGAACTCCTGCAAGCCGCCCAGCAGCAAAAACGGCCCGCCTCCTGATCACAACTATTTCGATTATGAACGGAAGCCGCAGGAGGCACGATATATCGTGCCCCTACGATCGAAGTATCGATCCGATTAGGAATCCCCCTCCTGCGCCATCGTAGGGGCGCACGGCCGTGCGTCCCTGCATTTTCTCCAGTTGAGATAGAGTTCTTTTTCTCCTGCCCGGAGGTGTTTAATAGCGTAGGGGCAGGGTAACCCCGCCCCTACGCCAAGAATTGACTGGTTTGGCGGTGCTTCTAGCTCAGGCGGAGACTTCTTCCTCGATCTCCACAGCGGCCGAATTTTCGGCCCGTCGGAAGACGACCCCCTCATCCTCGTTGTAATCAACAAGGACGTGCTCACCGTTTTCAAACTCTCCCTGCAGAATCTTCACAGAGAGCGGGCTTTCTACATGCCGCTGGAGCGCACGCTTGAGAGGACGTGCGCCGAAATCCGGATCATAACCTTCGTCGGCGAGCCATGCGCGCGCACCCTCCGTCAGGTCAACGCTCAAGCCGTGTTCGGCCAGTCGGCCCCGCACCTCATCCATCTGCAGGTCAACGATTTTCTCCATATCTTCCATGGTCAACTTGGAGAAGATGATCACCTCGTCCACGCGGTTGAGAAACTCCGGCCGGAAGGTATCCTTGAGGGCGCGCTCGATCTTTTCCTCCGCTTCGCGGACTTCGGTTTCATCAGAGACCATGAACCCCAAAGTGCCAGAACGGGTGACAAATTCTGTCCCGAGATTGGATGTCATGATCAGCACCGTGTTACGGAAATCGACGACGCGACCCTGGCCGTCGGTCAGGCGGCCGTCATCCAGAATCTGGAGCAGTGAGTTCCACACTTCAGGGTGGGCTTTTTCAATCTCATCGAAGAGCACGACCCGGTATGGGCGCCGCCGTACGGCTTCCGTTAATTGGCCGCCTTCCTCATAGCCGACATACCCTGGAGGCGCACCAAACAAGCGTGAGGCGGTATGCTGCTCACGGTATTCGCTCATATCAACCCGCACCAGTGCGTCCTCGTCATCGAACAGGTACTCAGCCAGGGCCTTCGCCATCTCGGTCTTGCCAACGCCGGATGAACCCAGGAAGATGAAGGAACCGATCGGCCGGCGCGGGTCTTTCAGTCCAGCCCGGGCACGACGGATGGCATCCGCCAACGCATGGATCCCCTCCTCCTGCCCGACGATACGGTCATGCAGACGCTCTTCCATTTGTAGCAACTTTTCGGCCTCGGTCTCCATCACCTGGCTGACCGGGATGCCAGTCCACTGTGCCACGACCTCGGCGATGTCGTTCTCATCCACAACCTCGTCCAATTGGTGCTCGGATTCCCAGGTGTCGCGCTGCTCGAGAAATTCCTTCTCGATCCGCAGGCGTTGAGCCTTCATTTCGGCCGCGCGTTCATAGTCGCGCTCGACGCCGGCCTGTTCCTCCTCCGCCATAAGCCGGTCAACCTCACCTTTAAGTTCCTTCAGGCTGGGGGGCAAGGAGTAGAGTGCCACGCGCAGCTTGGCGGCTGCTTCATCCATGAGATCGATCGCCTTATCCGGCAGATGCCGGTCGGTCACATATCTTTGTCCAAGACGAGCTGCCGCCACCAGGGCGGCGTCGGAAAAACGCACCTTATGGTGTGCTTCATAACGGTCGCGCAGACCCTGCAGCATCTCGATCGTCTCATCGACCGAAGGTTCTTCGACATAGACCGGCGCGAAGCGGCGTTCGAGCGCCGCATCCTTCTCGATGTACTTGTGGTACTCATCCAGCGTTGTGGCGCCGACGCACTGCAGCTCGCCGCGCGCCAGGGCCGGTTTGAGCATATTCGAAGCGTCCATCGCGCCCTGGGCCGAGCCCGCACCGACAACCGTATGCAGCTCGTCAATCATTAAGATCACTTCGCCTTCGGCACGCTGGATCTCTTCGATGGCAGCCTTGAGGCGCTCTTCGAACTCACCCCGGAAGCGTGATCCGGCGATCATCGCACCCAGATCAAGCGAGACGACCCGCTTTCCACTCAGGATCTCGGGCACATCGTTCTGAGCGATCTTCTGCGCCAGTCCTTCAACAATGGCTGTCTTCCCAACACCGGCCTCACCAATCAAGACCGGGTTGTTCTTGGTCCGGCGTGAGAGGATCTGGATCACGCGCAGGATTTCATTATCACGACCGATGACCGGGTCCAGCTTGCCTTCCTTTGCGAGGGTGGTCAGATCGCGGGAGTATTTTTCGAGCGTGCGGTAGCGTGACTCGGCCTTGCGGTCGGTAATGCGCTGACCGCCGCGGATCTCTTTGACCGCGTCGTAGACGCGCTCCTTCGTGATCCCTTCCTCGCTCAGTAAACGCGAGATGGCCGTGTTTCGTTCCGATAGGATGGCGAGGAAGATATGCTCGGTTGAGATGTATTCATCATTAAGCCGGTTGGCCTCTTCGTTCGCCATATCGACCACGCGCTTGACGCGCGGCGTGATGAAGATCTGCCCGGCCCCTCCCCCGTAGATGTTGGCTTTGGGGCTGCTGCGCAGTTGCTGGTCGATCAGGTCGGACAGACGATCGATTTCGACGTTCAAGCGTTCAAGGATCTGTGAGATGACACCCTGCGGCTGCTCGATCAACGCCAGCAAGATATGCTCGGTGTCGATCTGATTATGGCCGTAACGCTGGATGATCTCCGCCGCACGCTGTGCGGCATCCTGGGCTCGCTCGGTGAAGCGATCAAATCGCATCATAGACACCTTCCCTGGTGGGCGCGATTGGAGCGCCTACCTCAGATCCCATTATATCCGCCGGCCCGAAAGGCAACGTAAGAAAGGTATAAGATTCCGGCGCCTGAGCAGTTATAGCGCAGGCATTGTAGCAGTGCGGGCCTGCACCGCAAGCAGTGCGGCTTCCCGCTCGGGCTTTGAAGCACAATGGCTATCTCAAATCAATGCAATCTGCGTGCCGTCCTAGTCGAAGTTCGCTATGCATCCCAAGCATATGATCTAGGGGCGAGTTCCCCCGCCATGTATTGGTATGAAGGATCACGGCTGCGGGCTGCCCTACAACAATAAAATTATCTCCGGCTGCAGTAGGGGCACGGCGCCGCCGTGCCCCTACGTCGAAAGTTTTGAGCTGCCAAACGACGTTGATCCCGACTTGCTTTACGCCACCTTGCATCCGATGGCGATTCCGTCACCGGAGGGGAAAATCACGCTCACCATGCGCGTATCCTGCGCCAGCCTCTGGTTGAAATTCCGCAGCACAACGGCGCGCTCGGACTGATCCTCAGCATCCACGACGGCGCCGTGCGAGAAGGCATTGTGCCCGGCGACCAGCCCACCTAGCGCAAGGTTGTCGAGCGCCCAGTCTAGGTAACGCCCGTAACCTTCTTTCTCGGCGTCGATGAAGATCAAATCATAGGGCCCGTCGATGCTCAATCCCGGAAGCAAGTCGTGCGCGTCACCCACAAGGACAGTTACCCTGTCATCGACTTCGGCCAGCTTGAAATGCTCACGTGCGACAGCGGCATGCGCCTCCTCCCGCTCAAGCGTGATCAGCCTCCCTCCAGGCGCAAGGCCGCGGGTGATCCACGTACCGCTATATCCGCCCAGCGTCCCGATCTCAAGCGCCTTTCGGACTCTGGCCGCAGCCGTGATGAACTGCAGAAAGCGTCCCTCCTCGGGCTTGACTGTGATCTGGGGCAAACCACGAACGGCAATCTGCGCTCGTATGGTCTGCATAATTTCATCTTCCTGGCCAAATAAACTGCGAGTATAGCCTTCTAGTGCTTCATCATAGGTTGGCATCGCAACCATCTCCTGAAATCAGACCGTAAAGATGGGATTATAGCTTGTTCGTCACTCGATCGAGCCGTTACAATCCCTGTATGTCCTCCACTGCGGGTGTGCGCTTACTTGATTGGTATCGCCTACACGCTCGCCAACTGCCTTGGCGCAGCACGCGTGACCCCTACCGGATCTGGGTAGCGGAGATCATGCTCCAGCAGACGCGCGTGGAGACAGTTATCCCCTACTACCAGCGCTGGATGGCACGCTTTCCAACCCTGGCAGACCTGGCGCGCGCCAATCTGGAGCAGGTCCTGCGCGAGTGGGAAGGCCTCGGCTACTATCGCCGTGCCCACAACCTGCACCATACCGCACAGCTGATCATGCAGCGCTACGCGGGCCAAATGCCGACCAAGGTGAACGAGCTTGAATCACTGCCCGGTATCGGCGTCTACACGGCAGCCGCCATCGCCGCGCTCGCCTTCGACCGTCCACATCTTGCGCTCGACGGCAACTTACGACGTGTGATCGCTCGCTTGCTCGATCTCGAGGACGATATCGCCACCCGCCAGGCACAGGACAGGATGCAAGCCTGGGGCGCACTACAAATGCCAGAGGGGCAGGCGGCGTCCTTCAACCAGGCGCTGATGGACCTCGGCGCCATGGTCTGCAGCCCGCGTTCACCACGCTGCGGCGAATGCCCGCTTGCACAGGAATGCCTTTCCAACGCCCGTGGCACACAGCCCGACCGGCCGGTACGTGCACAGCGAAAATCCACCCCTCGATTCCATGCATCGGCCGGCGTGCTCCGCCGCCGAGGAGCGGTCCTGCTGGGCCGCCGCCCACAAGGAAAGCTACTTGGAGGTTTGTGGGAATTTCCTGGCGGGAAGCAGGAACCTGGCGAAACACCCGAGGTCTGTCTGCGGCGTGAGTTGGAAGAGGAGCTGGGGGTTATCGTTGATGTGGGTGCGAACCTGGGCATCTATGAGCATGCCTATACACATTTCCGGATCACCGTGCATGCGTTTGAGGCGAAGATCCTATCCGGAGAGATCCAGGCGCTCGACCACAGCGAGCTGCAGTGGGCTGAACTTGCCCGTCTGGGAGAGTACCCGATGGGGAAGGTTGACCGATTGATTGCTGATAGGCTGATCTCCGGAGGCTAAAGCGGCTACCGTTGCCGTGCGCGGCTGCGGTGAACCCAGAACACCCCCAGCAGGACCACCACGCCGCCCACGATCTGCAGCGGCTCGAGTAGCTCACCGAGCATTGGTCCAGCGAGCAGCCCGGTCACAACCGGCTGGCCCAGCAGGGTTGGCGCAACCAGTGTTGCCGGAAGGTGACCCTGCGCGTAGTTGATCAAGAACCAGCCCAAACCCTGGCTGATCACGCCCAACCCGATCAAATTGAGGTACGTTGCTTGCGGATATCCGGTGAGCGGTTGTCTGAAGAGCAGGTTGATGATCGCCAGCACCATAACCGAGCCGAGGGATGATACCCAGAAGTAGTCCAGCGCATCAAGAACCTTCCGGCCGCGTTGTGTGATCAGGAAATAACCTCCATAGAACACACCTGCCAGCAATCCGTAGAAGGTCCCAAGCCCAAGCGAGAACGAACGGAGAGCATCCAGGCCGAGGATCAACGCCGCACCAAGCATGGCCGTGAATAGCCCCATCCAAAACGCAGCTGGCAGGCGCTCCCGGAAGATAAAGAAGGCGCCCAACCCAACCCACAGCGGGGCCGTGTTTGCAAGCAGCGTGGGATTTGTGGCGCCGCTCAGGACGACGCCGCTCGACCAAAAAGATAGATCGATGGCGAAGAACAAGCCTCCCAGCAGAGCAAAGCGAAGCTCGTGCCAGGGCAGCGACTTTATCGCCCGCCCCCTGCTGAAAAAGGGAATCGAGAGCACGATCAAACCGATCGCCATGCGGAAGAAGCTTGCCACTGTCCCCGATGCCTCCGCCCGGCGGATGAATATTGCAGAGAAACCGATCGCCAATAGACCGGCTGTCAGCGCGAGGTATGCCAGGATCTTCTCCTTCTTTAAGGGAGCAACGATGATGCGCTGTGCTGGTTGGGGATCGTTTTCCGCCATTGCGCCATTCTACCTTCCGCACGGAACCTATCCAAGGGTGGTCCCAGCGCGGCAATCCGCTTAGAATCCAGGCGGCCCTACCGGCCTGGAGGAATCCATGCATTTTGCAGAGCGAGTTTCAGAATTGCGGGCGGAAGGGGCGTATCACATGCTAGCCCGAGCGCAAGCTCTTGAAGCCCAAGGGCGTGAAATCATCCATTTCGAGATCGGGCAGCCAGATATCGACACCTATGAGCACATCCGTGCGGCAGGCATTGAGGCAATCGAGGCCGGGCATACACGCTACACACCTCCGGCGGGAATGCTTGCTCTACGCCAGGCAATCGCGCAGGATGCATCTCAACGCCTGGGCATGAATTTCTCCGCCGACCAGGTGCTCGTTACGCCCGGCGCCAAACCTAACCTCTTCTTCCCGACGCTGACAGTCGTTGAACCCGGGGATGAGGTTTTATTTCCTGATCCCGGCTTCCCCTCCTACAGGGCCATGATCCACGTAGCCGGTGGCATCCCAGTTTCGTATCCACTCGTCGAAGAAGATGATTTCAATCCTGACCTCGATTCACTGCAGAGTTTGTTTCACGATCGAACCCGGCTGATCATAATCAACTCACCTGGAAATCCCACCGGCGGTGTGCTCGGCCAAGAGGTGCTGAAAGCGATGGCCGAGATGATCCGGGACAGCGGATGCTGGGTCATGACGGATGACATCTACAGCCGGTTGTATTACGGCCAATCCCGACCGGCGAGCATCCTTGATCAGGCTGGGATGCACGAGCGCACAATCCTGGTAGACGGATTCTCGAAGACCTTCGCTATGACCGGCTGGCGGCTCGGGTACGGGATCATGCCGGTCGAACTGGCGCACAGAGTGGAACTTCTAATCACCCACGCAACGGGCTCGACCGCCCAGTTTACGCAGTATGCCGGGTTGGCGGCGCTCGCAGGACCCCAAGACCCGATGGCGAAGATGCTTGAGCGTTACCGGCGGCGGAGAGATGTCGTCGTGCAAGGGTTGAATGCCATCCCCGGTATCAACTGCCAGGTCCCGGGCGGTGCTTTCTACGCGTTTCCGAATGTCA
>Ga0315553_10001232_pt1 | contig 21554 bp, 17 predicted proteins | sample SalMarSW160140MG_FD_203099 | JGI IMG/M metagenome (GOLD analysis project Ga0315553, IMG submission 203099) | Salt marsh sediment microbial communities from the Plum Island Ecosystem LTER, Massachusetts, United States - Salt Marsh Sediment SW1601-40 ... | reverse complement strand
CAGCCCAGGGTATGCTGCGCCAGGAGGAGAAAGTGGAGTATTTCTGCCGGGAAGACGCGGAGGCCGCGGCCGCGCGGCTGGCCCGCGAAGGCTCTCCCTACCACTTCTGCTCATGCGTGGTCAAAGAGAAACCTACCTACGTTCGGGGCAGACCGCCCAAGGACGGGGTACGCAAGATAGCGAGGATGATGTATGGGCTGGAGGGAGAGGTGGTGGAGAGGAAAGACGCCGTCGAGCGGGCCAGGGCCGCGGCCGGCTGTTTCGTTCTGCTGACCAACGTCCCGGATTCAGGCGAGATGGCCCACTCCGGGGCTGAAGCGCTCGCCGCCTACAAGGAGCAGCACGGCATCGAGCGCAACTTCGGGTTCCTGAAGGACCCGCTGATCGTAAACGACCTCTTCTTAAAACGCCCCGACCGCATCGAGGCCCTGGGCTTTGTCCTGCTCGTCTCGCTTCTTACCTGGAGCCTCATGGAGCACGTGATGCGCGCCTACCTGGCAAGGACCGACACCGACATCATCGGCTGGGACAAGAAGCTTACCCGCAGGCCCACCACCTTCATGATGACCACCAAGTTCAGGGGACTGCTGGTGGCCAGGATTGGAGAGGAGTGGTTCCTGACCACCCCACTCACAAAAGAACAACAGCAGTTCGTCCAGGCCCTGGGGTTGAGCGAGGGATCGCTGCTGAAGATGGGTAAGACATGAGCTCAGAAATTACCCGGGAAGGGACTGAGAAGGGTGGGGAATATGAGGTGTAAGTGGAGAAATAGCCGCGATAATCCCTGATCCTGGCGACTTTCTTTGATCGTTCATTATGCCGATAAACTCACTGTTTAAAGATTAATGCGAATCGATTAGGAATAATACGTGCGTTGGCAGGGCTGCATATGTGTCAGGGGTGCATGCTAATTGTTGTCTGATACATCAGGTTCAATTATGAGGTGATAAATGCTGCCGGGTTTGTAAATTTGGATCAAAGGCGAGGAATGAGATTTCAACTCAATAATCCTATTTTCAATTAGCAGAACATCCTGCGAACGTCTTAGCTCGTTATCGATCGTGTCCAGAAAGATTACATGAGAAGGATCTACTGCCCGATCATATGATCTGGATGCAACTGTTGTTCTGGCATTTAGATGAAAGATGCCTTCCTCACCAAGAATATATATTTCCCAATCGGGAGTTAGACGGTATACACGGGGAACATCATTAATGCCCCAGTTATCTGGAAATAAATAGATATTCTCGAGAATTCTCGGGAGACTCCAAGTATTCGCCCCGATATTAGTCGTATCAATAAGCCCATCTGGACTGACCAGAATCACTGTTCCTTTATCAAGATCAGGTGTCAACCGGATTAGTTGGTTCCAGAAAATCCTTTGGAGATCCCATGCGCGAATCATGTCTCCTTGTACTGTCAAACCAAATCCGACGAGCAGTGTAAATAACGTAGAGAGCGTGACGATTCCTACCCAAACGGTACGCTGCCTTTTCAACCAAAGAAGGATTTGGGTCCAAATCCAGGCCCAAACCATGGCAGCGCCGAGGGCTGCAGCGAGATGGACGCGTGTATCCCTGCCACTGATGGCAAAAGCCCTCACGGTGAAGGTGAGCGGGTAGGCCAGGACGAGAATCAATAAACCAAGTAGGAGCAGGTGGAACTCTGCCGCATCGGATTGGATCCATAGACGCACTCGATCCATGATCGAAGCGACCTTGGATGCTGAAGGCCTGTCGAGATTTAGTTGCAGCGGGAATTTTCCATCATCCCATTCAAGCGCCTTTGCAAGCGTCCAGAGAAAGATGAAGAAGATAGGCAGGAGCGCAAACCAGATCAACCATGGCAAGGTGATTAGCGCCTGGTAAGGTCGATAAAGATAGGTACCTAGACTCACGATTGGTCCTTGAAGCATGTGGGATAGGGGTGTTGTAAGCACCTCAGGGAAGCCTAAACCCGTGATCCGTGTTTCGCCGATGACGGATCGTAAAAGGATGATGGCGAGAAGCAATGCACCGAGTATCAAAGCGTGTTGTATCAGCGAGCGGAAAACCGTTTTAGTCCATTCTGGTTCGAAAAGAAGGGGCGCTGTGAGGAAAATCAGGTATGGAGTCTCATAGGTCAAGAGCACTGCCAGGGCGAATGTATATGCAAGCCAGCGTTTTTCCCTCCCATAAGCGTGAAATGCGAGTAGTAAAAATGTAAGCGAGGTCTGCAGTCCAAGAGCATGGGTGATGAAGGCTTGCGTGATATCTCCGGAGAAGAGTACGAAGCTTATAGCCGCAATGATTGCATACTTAGTTGGGGAAATTTGTTTGATTAGTAAGAAAAAAAGGATTGCATTTGTTCCATTGATCAGGTACGCGATGAGATAAATCCCCTGCAAGCCGTTGAGGGTGACCCCCAGCATCGCGAGAGTGTAGATTATCGTAGTGTGTAAAGGTTTTCCATGGTCAACGAAGCCGGTGAAGGCCATCACGATCTGATGAATGAGTTCAGGGGCGTTCATCTTCAAGGCTAGGGGGATGCGGGTGTAATCATCCTCGTATATACCAAAGTATGCTGCAAATAGGAAGCGGGTGACCCCAATGAGAGCGAGGCATAGTAGGAGGACATAGAGCGTTTGGGCCCAATGGGATCGTTTATTCAAGCCAGGCATCCAGGTTATGTCGCTCTGAGTTCATCATGAGTATTTTTTCTTGGCGCGATGGTTGGTCGGTTGGTCCTACGGTTTCTTACTACAATTGCCAGGTTCCATCTGGGTTTCATAATCTTCGGATATCCCCCTCATTGTTAACCAGATATCAGGGAGTTGCAATCCGTTTATATTAAAACGTCTGTTTAATAACCGCCGAGAAATCACAATACTCAACCGCAGTCAGCTTCGCTAAGGTCTGATTCCTAAATTGAATTGTCGGTCGATACGACTCGATCATCGTCAAAGTCACAAGAGGATCTCCGTGGATAGTGATAACCGTCAATCCATCCAGGTAGTAGCCGATACAATTCCATAGTAAGGTACTAGATTGATGGAGTGGTAAATCATGCCTAATTGGGATGCTGATACTTGTAATAAATGGAATATCTAGCTCGTTATTGATCATATAGTCCGCATCGGTGATGTGAATGAAAGTGTCAATGGAAAAACCAATGAACCGCGAAAGGAAATATCAAACTGACCTTAGGTCCAAAATAACTTAGAATTAGGCGATTTCATTAATTTTGAAGGATCTTCAAGCTGAAGGCCGATTGAATTTCGTATGTAATGTCTAATGCTACATCATTAAATCCATTTCGAGTAATTGCAATATTTTACGTGGTTTGCCTTGGGTTATAAACGCAATATCATCTTATAACTGAAAATCGCAGATCCGAGCGTCATTCCTGCTTCGAGCAGGCAATATATATCTGAACAACTTTCTAAACTTGATTTATCTTTCCTAGATCTAGAATATTCAACAAAGTGATTCAGTATCACTTTGAATAAAGGCAAGCTAAACGCTACACAGATCCGGTGTAAAATACCGAGAACTTCGAGCTAGAAACGAAACACTTTTAATTCTTGGATTATCTAAAGCCCTGGCTCAATGCAATCGGTGATTATTGAATTGGTTCTCCAAACAGAGAGTTCGCTTGCGGTCAAAATAGCGTAGGGTGCTGGAGATTTCATGAAAAAGGTCGCAATCATTACAGGTGTAATGGGTGGAGTCGGTACTGCTACAGCCGAGACTTTTCTAGCGGATGGATGGCAGGTCTATGGGCTCGACCGCAATTCGCCTGAAACAAGCCCTGAAGGGGCACAGTATCATGTCTGTGATTTGGCGGATCCTGTTGCGATCGAGGCGTCGATTGCCGAGATACTCCAATCCATAGAGCGGATAGATGCCCTCATCAACAATGCCGCGATCCAGATCTGCAAACCCCTGGTCGAAATGACAGTGGAGGAATGGGACCTGGTTATGTCGACCAACCTGCGTCCTGCTTTTCTGACCGTAAAACATTGTTATCCACTGCTTAAGCAGGTCGGTGGGACAATTATCAATGTGAGCTCAGTGCATGCCTTGGCGACTTCGAAGGATATCGCTGCCTATGCGGCTAGTAAAGGCGGCCTCGTAGCACTAACCAGGGCGATGGCGATCGAATTCGCGGTTGATGGCATCCGGGTTAACGCCGTTTTGCCTGGCGCAGTCGACACCCCAATGCTGCGGGATGGATTGCGGCGGGGTCATGTTGGCGAGGGGACGGAAGAGGAATTATTGGATGCCCTCGGTCGGAAGACAGTTATTGGCCGGGTAGCCCAACCAGGTGAAATCGCCCAGACAATCCTATTCCTTGCTGACCCGGAGAGATCAGGGTTCATGACCGGGAATCCTTTGATCGTGGATGGCGGAGCGACGATTAGACTGAGCACGGAGTAAGCATATAGGTTAATAATGATCAGTTTTCGTCTCTCGAATCTTGAAACTCGCATTTAATATCTTGGCATAATACATATCTCTCGTGATTCTCGATAATCCGGTTATTGGTCAGAAGTATGAATCGATTTATTTACTCAGTAAAAACATATGTTCCCGAAAAGTTTTGGGGGGTGGTTACTACCCCATACTGGTGGTGGTATAACCGTGCCCGTCATCAAGCTGCAGCGATTATCAGCCATCGACTGCGAGACAGCAGCAGACAGTTGCAGCAGTACAAGAACCTCCACGACGGCGAGAGATGTTTCATCATCGGCAATGGTCCGAGCCTGCGCCATACTAGATTAGAACTTCTCGCTAATGAAATAACGTTCGGCATGAATCGGATATATCTGCTCTTCGCCGAACTGGGATATCCAGTGACCTATTATCTGGCTGTGAATACCCTGGTCATCGAACAATGCGCCAATGATATAAAGGGTCTCGCAATGCCGAAATTCATTACCTGGCGAGGTCGATCTTGGATGCGAGACGACCCGCGAGCGATTTTTCTGGATACAGATTACACCCCTCCACCATCATTTTCTGGCGACGTGACTGGGAGGGTATTCGAAGGATCGACAGTAACGTATGTGGCAATGCAGTTGGCACATTATATGGGTTTTAGGGAGGTCATCTTACTCGGAGTTGATCACAGCTTTAGCACCAAAGGAAGGCCGAATGAGACCGTTGTGTCTGAAGGTGGAGACCCCAATCACTTTTCAGATCAATATTTCGGACGAGGCTTTCGCTGGCAACTGCCCGATTTAGAAGCGTCTGAGAAGGCCTATGCTATGGCTCGAGATTATTACCAGGCGAGTGGTCGAAGAATACTTGACGCCACCGTTGGTGGCAAATTGGACATCTTTCCAAAAATCCAATTGGAGGACTTGTTCTAGGCGCTCCCAATGATGCCAAAGAGGCGATTACCGAATAGGATAAATCCTGACCGTTTTTGGGTCGGCCTCATCTTCCTACTCCTTTTCATTGTCGTAATCCGGACTTCATGGATCTCTGATGATGCCTTCATTACTTTCCGGTCAGTTGAGAACTTTGTCAATGGTTATGGACTCACCTATAACGTTGGCGAACGCGTTCAGACATACACACATCCCTTATGGGTGCTGATCCTTTCTGTTTCCTACTTCATCTCCTTTCGCGTTCTCCATCTAGACATCCCAGCAGCTTTGCCCTTCATTAGTCTTATCTGGTCATGGATATTCCTCCTGTTCTCGATTGCTATGCTGGGACACATTGAAAAAGAGAAGACATTGGCCTATGGTCTGGGGATTTGGATCCTGGTCGCCTCAAAAGCCTTTATAGATTTTTCGGCTTCGGGATTAGAAAACCCACTGACCTATGCATTTCTTGGGTTGTTCTTTACCCTATATTCCAGAGTGATCACATCCAAGACAGGAGTGAGCTCCAAGCATATCCTGTACTTATCTCTCACCGCGGGATTTGCCACCCTCAACCGCATGGATAGCGGGCTTATTTTCTTGCCATCATTAGCCCTTGCATGGTATTACACACAACGTCGAAAGAAAGCTCTGCTGCTGATTCTCACTGGATTTTCCCCTCTTATCCTCTGGGAATTATTTTCAATCATCTACTATGGATTTCTATTTCCCAATACTGCCTACGCAAAACTAAATAGTGGTATTGCAAGCTGGGCCTACATCAAACAAGGATTCTGGTATCTAGCCAGTTCCCTCACATTAGATCCAATTACACTTCTTATCATCCTGGTCGCCGGTTTATTCGGGGTGATGGTTTGGGACAGGAAAATCACACCTGCCTCGATCGGTATTTTCCTTTATCTGGGTTACATTCTTCGAATTGGTGGTGACTACATGAGCGGTCGATTTCTCAGCTCATTGGTCTTTTTAGCAGTCATAATTCTTCTTAATGCCGATATCCAGTGGAATAAAATCGCACTTCCAGCGGTTGGATGTATTTTCATCCTCGGGATCCTTACCAACTCCCTCCCATACGCATCCGATTCAAGTTTTGAGAATCAAGGAATTGACCAAAATGCGATTGCAGATGAGCGAGGGTTTCGATATCAGGAGTGGGGATTTTTGAGGATCTCGAGAAACAAATTGCTTCCCGATTCGCCTTTTGCAGGTGGTCACTGGAGTTTTGAAGGAATAAGAGAGGTCCGCGTTTCAGGTGCAATTGGTTTGGAGGGCTATAGGCTTGGGCCTAATGAATATATCCTCGACATTATGGCACTTGCAGATCCTCTCTTAGCTCGATTACCAGCACGAGACAAACAACATTGGCGCGTAGGCCATATTGAAAGGGTTATCCCGGTGGGGTACATAGAGACACTTGCTTACGGGCAGAATACGATTGAAGATCCTGATCTAAGCACGTATTACGATTACCTCACGCTCGTGACGCGAGGTCCAATCTGGAGTTGTAAGCGCTTGAAAGCGATCCTTCATTTTCAACTGGGTCACTACGATCATTATCTTGATGCTTGGGAAGGGTAGGTGATCTCAATTCTCATGGTTCTATTGTAGGAGTTGAAATTCGAAATGGAATTCGAATGAAAAGTAGAGTAAGAACCTACCAATTCATTTTAATTGCGGCATTTCTTCTATTTCTGATCACCCTGATCAAAACGGCATGGATCAGTCCTCGCGCCTATATTAACTTCCGCATTATCGAGAATTGGGTTCATGGCTATGGACTTGGTTTCAATGTGGGGGAGCGTGTTTTGCCTGTCAGCCAACCCGTCTGGCTGCTTTTCCTAGGTTCCATCTATTGGTTCGCGCTCTCGGTCTTAAACCTCTCGGATTTGAATCTGCTCTACTACCTCACGCTTGCCCTTTCAATTTTCATTTCACTCCTCACGTTTATATGGCTCTTGATGACGGTTTCCGGCGGTACAACTAAAGCTATTATCCTTGTGATGGGCCTGTTGATTTCGAAGGCTTTTATTGATTTCTCAACTTCCGGATTAGAGAATCCACTGGTTCATTTATTGATGTTGCTGTTCTTGCTGCAGTACTCAAGACGTGATCATTCACCCAATCAATGGACCACCCAGGATTTAATCCTATTTTCCCTGATTGGGTTTCTTCTCGTCGCTCTGCAATGGGAGCTCTTTCCGTTGATCGGTGTGGTCTTCTTTGCCATAGGTATCCAAACCAGAGTTGCTGTGAGAAGTTGGGTACGCTGGGTCATCCTACTGCTGCCCCTGGGATCCTACATATTACTCGCCACTTTGCTCTACGGATCGCCAATTCCCAATATGTATGTAGCTCGTTTTCATGCCGGGATAGGATGGGGGAGGCTTGCAAGACAAGGCGTCATGTATTTGTTGAATCTCATCGACTATGATCCAGGATCAGTGGTCATTATCTCCTTGGGATTGTTAACATTGACATTCAACCGGGTACGTTCGTTCTACCCGTTCGTCCTTGGGATTGTCAGTACGATTGTTTTAATAGGACTCATCGGTGGCGACTCTGTGAGCGGACGACTCTTCTCTCCATTGGTTTTTATGAGCGTACTCTTACTCAACCAAGTAGATATTGAATTATCAGAGCTGGGGCAGGTGGCTATATTCATGGGCATAGCAATCGGGTTGACTGCAGCACGATCACCGCTGAGGGTCGATCTGAGCTATGAGTACCTTGAGCCCGATCATCGGGGTATTCTTGATGAGCGAGGTGCAGCCTTTCGGACTACCGGATTGTTATGGCTAAGCAGGGATTCGATCTACCCGCCGGGATCCGACTGGGCTGGTGACGATTGGCATTTTCAAGAATATCAAGATGTCATCTTCATTGATGAGCGCGCGCTTGGATTCGATGCGTACAAGCTTGGCCCCGAGTCATATGTTTTAGCCACGACTGGAATTACTGATCCCTTGCTAGCGCGTCTGCCAACAGTCGATACTGTGGAATGGGATCTTTTTTCACTTTACCGGGAGATTCCGCCCAAGTATGAGGCTGCTATCTTGGAAGATCCAAAAGAGTGGGCCTGTGACGGACTGGCGAATTACTATCAGTCCCTCCGGATGGTTGTCTCGCAACCCCTATTTTCGAAGGGTCGATTCGCAGCCTTATTGAAAATGGTCACTGAAGACCCTTTGAAAAGCTTGATCGAAAAGTGCCAGTAGACGATTGCCTGCATTTCCACCGATAACGGACTTCCACCGGGCTTCCTACTCACCTGAGAAAATATTGAATTATTAATCCCCGGCAGCAAAACTTCACAATGGACTTTAGGCCCAATCTTCTGGGCTATAATGTCGGGGTTCTCGATACATATAAGCTGAATCAAGGCGGTTTTACTGGAATCACGAATGATTTGCTTACTCGGATGTTACCGGGAATGTGATCTTCACAACTTCTCTAGTGCGTAGTCTGTGAGAAGTGAATTTGAGGGAAGTGGCATGAGGATTATTAAATCGTTTCGATCGATGAGGGTCAGTAGGGTCTTTAACTCATCGAAGAAGCGAGCCATTTTCGTGGCTCTGGCATTTTTAGTTGGCGGTTTTGGTCTCCGGATGATAGACCTCACCGATCCTCCACTCGATTTCCATCCCTCCAGGCAGCTCTATAGTTACACGATTGCCCGGGGTCTATTTTATCAAACGACTCCCGATGCGGATCCTGTAATTCGTGAGCGTGCAATAGCCACCGGCGAGAGGACCGATCGCTATGAACCGAGGATCCAGGAGGGGATCGTCGCGCTACTCTATCGTTTGTCAGGTGGTGAACGCTTCTGGATCGCTCGGATCCTGACTTCTCTTGAGTGGATCGCTGGAGGCTGGATCCTGTTCTCCCTGGCTTCCAGAATAAGCACACCTATCGGTGGACTCTTCACCTTGGGTTATTACATATTCCTACCCTTTGCGATACAAGCGAGTCGATCTTTCCAGCCGGACATACTTATGATCCTCGGCATCATCTCTGCCGCGTATTGTCTCTACAGATGGAGCGAGGAGGAGACTTGGAGATGGAGTCTGATCGCTGGACTTGTTGCCGGGATTGCAGTCCTGTCGAAGGCTCAGGGGATATTCGCAGTGACTGCGATGGCCATCCTGACGGTCTTGACGAAGAAGAGTTTCGGAAAAGCACTCGTGGATCCAAAAATATGGGCCATGGCAGGCTCGATGACCGTTATCCCTGCGGTATATTATCTCGGGCCGTGGTTGCCTGGCAGCGGTGCATATTTCTCGAGCTTCACAGTAGCCATGTCGAGATTGCTGGAAGATCCCGGCTTCTATGTGCGCTGGGCGAACTTCATTCACGATTTCATGGACATGGGGATCATTGTAGTTGCTCTGCTTGGAAGCCTGCTTCTGAACAGGAGCGGGAGACCAATAGCACTTGGTCTTTGGTTGGGTTATGGCTTGTTAGGTTTGTTCTTCCCCTGGCAGATTGGCACACATGATTATTACAGCCTTGCCCTTGTCCCCACTGTTGCCCTTGGTCTGGCTCCAACAGGAGCGTGGCTAGCGCAATCAATACGTAAGCAAGGATGGATGCTTAGGACCGGTTTCCTCCTGATATGCCTTTTTGCAATTGCTTACCCGGCATGGACGGCTCGTTCAGGGCTTCTCGGCAAGAATTACCACAGTGAATGGAGAGCTTGGGAGATCATGGGGGAAGAGCTCCCTGCGGGCGCCAATATCATCGCACTTACCCATGATTATGGATGGCGACTTCAGTATTGGGGGTATACACCCGTAAAATTATGGCCCTACAATGCAGATTATGAGTTACATATCGCCCGGGGAGGAAATCTTGCAGCTGATATACGACCGGTCTTTGAAGACCTTACGTCTGGACAGGATTACTTCCTGGTAACACTTTTCAGCGAACTTGATGCCCAGCCGCAACTAAAAGAAATCCTCAATGAAGAATACCCGATCGTTCAGCGTGGCGATGGCTACGTCCTGTTTGATCTAAAACATCCTATCTCGAAATAATAAACTCATGAGCATGATCGCATATCCTTTCCTGTGGCATCAAATTCGTTTGCATGATTAAAAAGGAACCGCTGCTTTCCATCGTTACACCCTCCTTTAACCAGGCCCAGTTCCTGGAAACCACAATCCGCTCAGTTCTGGAGCAGGATTACCCTGTGTTTGAATACATCATCATGGACGGCGGATCGACGGATGGCAGCGTGGATATCATCCGACGCTATGCTGATAGGCTCGCTTTCTGGCAGTCAAAACCCGATCGAGGCCAGGCGGATGCCATCAATGAGGGTCTTCGTCGGACTCGAGGAGAGTACGTTGCCTGGATAAACTCAGATGATGCCTATCTTCCCGGGGCGTTCCGAGAGGCGGTTAATGCTTTTGAGGAAAACCCAGGAGCTGGTATGGTCTACGGAAATGGAATTATGGTGGATCAGGAGTTAGTAATATTGGATAAGCACTACTATTCCCAATTGACATTGGTTGACCTGCTAGCATTCGAAGTCCTGCTTCAACCTGCAGTCTTTATGCGTAAAGCTGCTCTAGAGAAAGTTGGCTACCTCAACGATCAATACAATCTGATCCTTGATCACGAGCTATGGGTGAGAATCGCCGCGGCGTATCCCATTCAGCACATACAAAACTTTTGGGCACTGGAGCGTACACACCCCATGGCGAAAACGATTGCCATGGCAGGCCGATTTGTCGATGAAGCCGAATGGCTCATAACACAAGCCGAGCATTCAGATACAACCGGCAAGGTAGTCAAGGATAATCACCGGCGCGTTTATGCCGGATTGAATGTGTTCGCAGCTCGACGTCTTATTGATGCTGGCGAATTCTGGATCGCACTAAGACGTATAACCAGGGCAGCATTCCTCCATCCGAAGACCGTCCTGCGTTATTGGTATAAGTGGGTACAAGCTGCCTTCAGCGCTATCGGATTGGCGCCCTTGTTTATGTGGTATCGCAAAACTCGCCGGCGCTTGTACTACGGGAACCAGAAAGTACGCTTTCTTGATCACGATGTTAATTGATCCTGATACTGAATTTTGGTTGTGCCATTAAATAGGTGGTAACGATGTCAAAGTCTTCCGATCTCCCTTTGGTGACCATCGTAACCCCATCCTTTAATCAGGCGGATTTCCTGGAAGAAACGATCCTCTCTGTCCTGGAACAGGACTACGGGAACGTCGAATATATTGTTGTGGATGGTGGTTCGACGGATGGTAGTCTCGAAATAATTAAGAAATATGCCGATCGAATAACAAGTTATATCTCCGAGCCAGATATGGGCCAAACGGATGCCATTAATAAGGGATTTTCGACGGCCAGCGGTGAAATTTTCGCTTGGCTCAATTCTGACGACACCTATATACCCGGAGCCATTCGGGAAGCGGTGGATTTCCTTGCCAGTCATCCCGAAGTCGGAATGATGTATGGCAAGGCTTATTATATGGATGAGCTAGGATCACCTGTAGCTCGCTATCCGGCGGGGGAAACGAGTTATCGAGGCTTACGAAGGGGAATTAATACAATTCCTCAGCAATCCATGTTTTTTCGAAGCGCGTTGTGGGGAATGGTTGGTCCTCTAGATCCGACCTTCTTCTATGCTATGGATTACGATCTGATGGTGAGAATATCTTCTGTAACCCCGATCACTTTTCATCCAGTCTTCATGGCGAATTTTCGCTTGCATGGAGATTCGAAATCGCTGACGCAGGCCTACAGATGTTGGCCAGAAATGATGCGTGTTCATTTCCGTGACGGCGGGACAAAGTATTCTATTATTTATTTGAAATATTTAATTCGTCGTGTGGTTGAACCTGTCATGCCATGGCGGATTAAAATAAAACGTCTTCTCTTCAAGTTCGGAAATGGATCCTGAATCGCATATATCGCACGGTATTCTGTGTGTTTCGTGAAGATTGCTCATTCGAGCGATAGTGCCTAGATTGCCTTATAAGGAGGAAATCTATTTGAGGCCGCATGATTTGAAGCTGATCAACATCATCCAGGATTGGATAGCGATATGGCCAATGCTTATCCTGAGCATGATCGTTGGTGGGATGCTCGGACTCGTGTTTAGTCTCTCTCGGCCCCCTATTTATGAGGCTTCGGCCTACTTGCAGGTATCAGTTGATCGCAATCGTGCTTTGATCCCTGATGATTACACCCTTTTACGAGCCTTTGAAAAAGTCCGACTGGTGTTCCTCGCAGATGAGACTTTAAGTGAGGTGCTTAAGAGATATGCTGCTTCGCGTGATACTGGGATTCCCATTCAGGATGTGGCTGATCTCCGCTCGTCCATTCGATTGAACCACAGAGAAGAAGGATTTCAGATATTTGTCTATGCAGATTCTCCAGAAAAAGCCTCCGATTTGGCAAATCTCTGGGGCGAGGTTGCACTCACAGAAATTCGAGAAGCGACTCGTCATGCCTTGCGTGCAGGAGAATATCAGAGTGCGTTATATGGTACCTGGTGCGAAATGGCGTCGAAAGACCTGGACTCTCCATCCCAGTTTATTTGGATATGTAAGTACGGTGAAGGGCAGATTGATCCTGATAAACTTGAGGAAGGCATACTCGAAGAGGTGCAGAAAAGCCGCGGGATACTCCCGGTGTTCTCGTTTTCTTGGATTGAGAAATCATCTCCACCAGAAAAGCCAATTGCGTGGGTTTCTGGTTGGTTCGTGTATTGCGGAGCCTTGATTGGTCTCCTTTTGACTTCGATTCTGCAGGTTATCCGTAAGCAGAATCTGGGCCGTAAACCCTGAATTGTTTAGGTTCATAATTTTAGTCTTACAGAAACCCATCGTAGTGAGTGTTGAAGAAGTATGCGTCGTGGTGACTGTGACCCATAGGATTTATTCAAACGAGCGGTGGATCCCTAACGGATTGTTGTTATGCTGAAACTACTTGATAAATGGGAGAAGTATGGCTGGATCCTGGGGTGGCCTGCTTGGCTACTATTGTTGGTTACGATACCGGTAACAAGTTCGCCGATCATCGCATCCTTCAGCGGTGGCGAAACCCCGGTAAGCCCTCTCTCACTCATTCCATTATTCCTGATCATCCTGCTCTGGCTAATACCCCATATCATTCGAGGCGCCAAGCTCCCTGGAGTTTTCTGGCCAATCCTCGGGTTTTTCATGGTTGCCGTTACAACGAGTTTGTTGTCAATTCGATTACCCTTATTGCCATATAAGAATGTGACGCAATTTGATCGCGGGATTAGAGCTCTGATTACGTTGGTAATTGGGCTATCCTTTTACCTATCGACCATTGTGATACCCTCAACTGAGAAGCGGATCATCACAAGCCTTAAGGCACTTTATATCGGTCTGGGGTTTATGCTTTTATGGTCAGTGATCCAGGCGGTGATCGTGTTGGCCAATCCAGAACATATGCCGTTATTGATCACTCAAATACACCACCAATTCTCTGTGAGGGATCCAATATTGGATCGAGTGACAGGAATGGCCTTCGAACCTTCCTGGCTCGGCGATCAATTGGTAGTGCTCTATATTCCTCTATTACTTGGGAGTGTTATTAACAAGTGGACAGTATTTAAACCCAAGGTAGGTTGGATATCCGTAGAATTCATTTTGCTCGTTGTAGCTGGATTTATGCTGGTATTAACCCGCTCAAGGATTAGTATGGTCAGCTTGATGCTTGTTGGCGGCGTGGCCTATTTCTACCTGGGGTTGAAGGCGCTCAATCGATTATTCAAAAAGCAGTTCCTCTCGTCAATTCGGATGAAATTGTCATCTTGGCTACTCTTTATTGTTGGGTGCTTGATCTTGATCGCGGTCATGCTTGGATTTGTTATGGGCGCTGGTTGGTTGATCAGCCGTTTTGACCCGCGCCTTACACAATTATTTTCGGCACCGAGCCGCTATGATGAATTCGAATACGATTACCCAAATGAGGCATATTATAAAGTGGCCGATAATTTGGCCTTTGCTGAGCGTCTGGTTTACTGGTCGTTCGGCTTTAAAACTTTCTCGCAGCATCCAATCCTGGGTGTTGGATCTGGGAACGCGGGTTTCTTTTTTGAGGATAATATCCCCCCTTATGGTTATGAGCTTACCGAGATTCAGAATGTGCTGAATCTCGAGGATTATGGTTTTACAAACCCTAAGAACTTATGGTTACGTATCCTTTCGGAAACTGGAATTATTGGTTTTTCGTTTTATTTCATATGGTATATGCTGATGGGGTTTACATCTTTGCTCTTGTGGAAGAAAGGAAATACGATCCACCGTGCCATCGGGCTAGCGGGTATAGTTGCGTTTATTACACAAAGCATAGAAGGGTTTAGTCTTGACACTTATGCACTCCCGCAACTTTGGATAATTTTTGGCTTTGTCGTAGCAAGCGCCACTCAAGCCCATCTGTTTGATGGCAGGGAGAATACCTATACTTAACGTTAAGGAGGCCGCATCCCGGGAACATTCGTTGTGTTTGGAAGCTTGAATCCGCCAGCATATGGAAAATGAACTCATATGGGCTAGGATGATTACCAATCTGACTGAACTTTTTGAATACATTCTTGCCGCCTTGATCCTTACGATATCAATCAGCCCTATCATGATATGGGTGAGTAGGAAAGTTGGGCTGATTGATCGACCGGGTAGTGCGGTTCATAAGGTGCATTCAGTAGATACGCCCGTAGCTGGAGGCCTGGTCATAGGATTTGTCCTGGGAGCATTCCTGCTATTTGTGCCTTTCAAACTGGATCTCCAGATCAAGGGTATTTTGCTGAGCACTTATCTCATGATCTTCATTGGGATTAGTGATGATCTGATCAACCTAAAACCGCTTTATAAACTAATCGGGCAAGTGATTGCAGCATCGATAGTTATTCTCTCAGGCGTACAAGTCCATATCACTCAAGTGAATTGGATTGATTTGTTGATTTCTTACTTCTGGCTAGTAGGAATCACCAATGCTTTCAATTTTGTAGACAGTATGGATGGTCTTGCTGTTGGATTAGCAGGAATTATTGCAGCCTTTTTCATGTTGGTCACCGTCGATGCCAAACAGTCTGAATACGCAATCCTCTCCGCGGTGATTTTGGGAATTATGATCGGCGCTTTTCTTTTCGCTTCTCCACCGGCAAGGATGTTTTTGGGAGATTCGGGCTCGCAGTCGCTTGGAATCCTTCTGGCGTCTATTGGGATTGCCTACACCCCTGGACAGGCGGGCCTTCCCCAAGGATCGACGTGGTTTGTTCCGATACTCGCCCTTAGTGTCCCAATTTTTGATATGTTGCTTGTCGTTGTTTCCCGGACCTTACGACGCAAACCAGTCTACAATGCCGATATGGATCATATCTATCACCGCCTGGTGGCTCTTGCAATGCCGCCTACAAGGGCGGTTGCGGTTATGCACGTCGCAGCGATATTTACCGGATTGGTAGCGTTTCTTGCACTTCGCATGGATGTTATTACTGCTAACGTTGTCTTTGGGTGTGTTGTGATTCTTTGCATTGGGCTGCTAGTGTTCCTAGAAAAGCAATTTAAAGGCGACCAGAATCAGGCCGATTCGATATGATTGAAAAGTCATTCAAATAATCGCAGGATACAAGAGAGCTCATTTTGATCAAGTTGATTATTCAGATCCCATGCTTTAACGAAGAAAGCACGATTGAAAGAACTCTGGATGATATTCCGCGAACAATCGCTGGTATTGATGATATTGAGATCTTGATCATTGACGATGGTAGTGAAGACTCAACGGCAGCCATCGCCCGATCCAAGGGAGTTGATCGCGTTGTAAGATTACCCAAGAATACTGGATTGGCACATGCATTCTCGATAGGCCTCCAAGCGGCGATTGAGATGGATGCTGATATCATCGTTAATACGGATGGCGATCATCAATACCCAGGTAGGTACATCCCGGAACTTGTATATCCGATCCTTCGTGGTGAAGCCGAGATCGTAGTCGGTGATAGGCAAATTGATTCAATCAAGCATTTCTCGAGATTAAAGAAGTCCCTTCAAAGGTTTGGCAGCTGGATCGTGCGCTGGGCTTCCGGAACGGATGTCCCTGATACGACAAGTGGCTTCCGCTCATTCTCGCGAGAGGCTGCATTACGACTGTCAATCTTCTCGGGATACACCTACACGCTTGAGACAATCATTCAGGCAGGCAAGAAGGGGATCGCAATCACCTCAATTCCCATTGAAATTAATCCCGTCTATCGCCAGTCAAGGTTGATCCGGAGTACCAGCCGATACATCCTAAGATCTGGAGTGACGATCCTGCGGATCTTTATGATGTATGAAGCTTTACGCGTCTTCCTCTCACTAAGTGCTCTTCCCCTCGCTGCAGGCCTCTTCCTTATCGGCAGATTCTTCTATTTCTTTATCATTGGAGACAGTGCTGGCCATATCCAATCACTCATTGTCGCCAGTATTCTCATGATCTTAGGGTTTATTACCGTCCTGATGGGTTTGCTTGCCGATCTTATCGCAAGAAATCGAAGGATAAGCGAGGATATCATCTATCAAATACGGAAATCGCAATTGGAAAATAACCGCTAGGGAATAGCACATCTCTCCTTTCCCCACACGTCTATAGGTCGTTAAAGCAAATCCCTATCGAAGACAATGAGAATCTCAGACTTGTATAACAATCATGCTTCTGATCGAATAGTGCGCTGGGTTATTACTGGCCCGGTGTATCCTTACCGAGGTGGAATCGCGCATTTCACAACAGCGCTGGCAAAAGCAGCTGGAGATCAACATGATGTATACACTGTTAGCTTCTCCAGGCTTTACCCCCAGCTATTCTTTCCAGGCAGCAGCACCAAAGATCCGAGCGCTTCTCCTCAACGGGTTGATACGTTTGCATTGTTGGACTCCCTCAATCCAATCAGTTGGCGTCAGGTGGCAGAAAAGATCCGCGATATCCAGCCTCAACTCGCGATTTTTCAGTGGTGGACCACGTTCTTAGCGCCTTGTTTTGGACTCATCACATACTGGTTGAAGCGATGGGATATCCCGGTTATCTATATTATTCATAATGTTCTTCCCCACGAACCAGGTCCTTTGGATAGGTGGATCACAAAAAAAGCGCTTTCCCACGCATCAGGCTATGTCTTACTTTCAGAACATGAACGTCAACGCCTGATCTCGATTTTTCCACTTTCTTCACAAAGGACCGTTGTGTACCCCCATCCTGTTTATGAACATATCCCCAAAGCTGCCGTGACCCGCGAAGTTGCGCGAAGACACCTAGAGTTACCCGAATCGAAATCCCTCTTGCTCTTTTTTGGTTTTGTTCGTCCTTATAAAGGCGTCCTGCCGCTGCTAGAAAGTTTGGCGACTTTAAAGAAGAATGGACAATCGGTGTTTCTCGTGATTGCTGGTGAGATATGGCATGATTCTGTTCGGTATCGGAATGAAGTTGAGCGATTGGATATCCAGGATTGTGTTCGCTTTGATAATCGCTATATCCCCGATGAAGAAGTCCCCCTTTACTTTGCAGCAGCGGATCTTTTTGTTGCACCCTATCTTAGAGGGACACAAAGCGGTTCGTTGCGAATAGCGGTGAACCACGATATTCCGATGGTCGTCTCCCAACAATTAGTGGAGGGATTGGAGTCGATCCAACCTGGCCGGTTGCTGGCTGTCCCCCCGGGAGATGTACCGGCGTTAACCGCGGCAATCGCCCAGCAGCTCGAGCGTTCCAAAATAACAGCGATCCCGGAAAATCGGATAGAGAAAACTGCAACTTGGGATCAGCTTGTATGGGTGATTTCCGATCTTGCTAGATCAATTGCTGGGCGTTCCTGAGTTCATGACCATCTATTACACTGTCGTCTGAGAGTATAAAACTCAAACGGTTTCAGAAAATGGTTCATTTGCTCCGACGGCATTCGCCGATCAGGTTACCCGGTGGAGTAAATTCGGGTTCATGCTCAGAAATCGTTATCGGATAAAATGATGGCTTCTTTGATGTTGGTTGGCAGGGGAGAAAACCGTCACCAAGGTTCATCCAACATATTCAAGAGGTGGCAGGACGGCTTGGATGGTAGGCATCATAAGTTGGATAATTAGTGCAATATTTACCATTATTGTGGCCTATCTGGTCCTTTGCATGCTAAGCACCAGTCAACCGAGTCTCAATCTGGCGCTCTTTTTTTTCAACTGGATTTTCTTCACGACCCTCTACTTATTGGGCATGGGCCTCATGGGATTGCTGGCTCCAATTCCCATAGCACTCACTTCAACTGCAGGCTCAATCGCGATAATAAGCATTCCCTCCACACGGGGGGAGTTGGGGACAATTTCCGTTTGGCTTAGGCAGTACAGGGAGTTATTTATAACTTGGTGGGGAAATTTACCGAGATGGTTACGGGCGGCCACAGTGATTTTTATCTCCTATAGCATCGCCCGCTTCGCCTTCCTTATCTGGGCTTTGCCTCCCTTCATCTGGGATTCCTTGACCTACCACTTGACGAATGTCGCACAGTGGATCCAAGACATGCGAATCCACACATTTACAACACCGGTGGAACGAATTTATAACGCTGCAAATCATGAAGTCTTTTCGACTTGGTTCGCTTTGTTTATTCACCACGATGGCATTATCGAAGCTGCTGGATTGCCAGCCTATCTGATTGCAGGATTATCAGTGTATGCGATTGCAAGGCAACTTGGTATTGGGCAAGGTTCCTCATGGATTGCGACCTTGGCTTATCTTTCAACACCAGGATTAACATTGGCAGTTACCGGGACCAAGAATGACCCGAGTATGACTGCCCTCTACCTGCTTTCTATCGCTGTATCTCTAGGATTTTCAAGTCCCAAAGACGGAAAATTCCATCAGAAGAAGTGGATCCCTTTCATAATTCTGATGATGCTAATGCTGTATGCAGCAGGAACAAAAGCTTATATTGCTCATTTATTTCCGGGAATTCTTCTTGTGGCATGGCTTTTTGCGATATATAGGCTCGGATGGCGGAAAACCCGAGCTATGATCAAGGATATATTTCAAGTTTTATCGCAGGAGTCTATTGGTGTCCTGTTCGTCGTCGGGCTCTTATTAGCTAGCGCCTTCTTCCTGGGGTCTTATTGGTACATACGAAATTGGGTGCAAATGGGAAACCCTTTCTTCCCCTACAGTGTCCAGGTTGGCCAGAGTGAGCTCATCGCATCGGATATCGGTGGATTTAAATTTGGTCTTCAAAATCTTTATGATACATTCCAGCTTTTTCTTCAACGCTTTGGGGATAAACTATACCTTGTCCGGCCAGATCTTCCCTATACAACGGGCTGGGGCTGGGTTGCCTACGGCATGGGACTTCCGGCAGCAATCTGGGGACTGATCCGGAAATCCTCTTACCGAATTCTTTTTGCAGGTTTCCTGCTGAGCTTTATCTTTCTTTTATTCTCAAGCCCAACAAGTCCATGGAACATGCGCTACTTCATTTGGTTCCCGGCTTGTTTAGCAATCGCGATTGGGTTTGTTTTTGATCAAGGCTTCCAGCATGTCCGGTGGATAGGTCTGGCTCTCTCTACGCTATTTTCTACCCTTACAGCACTCAATTTGATCATGGTTGTTACCTACAACACATTTCGAATCCAGGACATTCAAGCGATGCTAAGCCTCCCCTTCTATGAAAGGGATTCCGCCGCATTTTCGGTGGTTACCCCGAAAGCATATCAAAATTTTATTGAAAATGTGCCTAGGGAAGCGTTGCTTGGTTACAACGTGACTGGGAATGGTTTTGTTTATCCATTGTATCGGGGAGACTATTCACAGCGAATCGTATATATACCCATCGATAAGGATGATCGCTGTGAGGACATCATTGAAAGCATGCAAGCAAAAGGCACGCGCTACCTATTTACAGCACCAGTTCATACTTTAGATGCTGTCAGGGATAAGCTCTTTCAATGCTCCCAAACTGGCTCAAAACTACGGGAATTGGGTGTGGATCTGTATGTTATCTCAAAGTAAAACAGGCTCGCTCGAACTTGTTGTGCTGATACTTGCTATGTTCGGTATGACAATCTGGTATGCTTGGCCGCAAATCGGCTATTCGATGTTCATCGTATATGACCTTGGGCTCACCTACTTCCCTTCATTCATCGATTCGATGCTGAAGATATTTCCGCTAATTCGCTAAGGATTAGCCTGGTTTCGTGTGTCATGGCTCAGATCGAGATACCGCATTCAGCTTAATAGGCATTCTGTTATGACATCCGGGATGATTCCTGCTTCGACTCGCTACCTCAACGACCGCCGCAATCATTGGGACACCGTAGCGCTCGAGGATGAAGGCTATAAACCACTGGCACGGTATTATCATCGGCGTCTCGAAACGCTTCTTCGATTCTTTGCAGGTCAAGGGAAACGCGTCCTGGAGATCGGATGCGCCGAAGGGAACTTGCTCAACGCGCTCGATCCTGCATTTGGTGTAGGTGTGGATATATCTCAAAAGATGATCCACCAGGCCAAGGATCAATATCCTCATCTACATTTCATTCAAGCTGATGGCCATCGGCTGCCGTTTGCCGAAACCTTTGATGTCATCCTCCTCTCAGATTTGCTCAACGACATTTGGGATGTGCAAGAACTCCTAGCGGAGGTTCACCGGGTCTCGCATCCACAAACTCGCATCCTTATTAATTCATATAACCGCCTATGGGAGTTGGTTTTAGCACTTGCGAATCGATTGAACCTAGCACGCTCCAACCTGTTTCAGAATTGGTTGACCATCGAAGATATCCACAATCTGCTTAGCTTGACCGAATTCGAGCTGATCAGGCACTCGGCAGAGGTTCTCTGGCCATTTGGAACCCCGCTACTATCCTCAATTGCAAATAAAATATTTGTTCGTCTCTGGCCATTCACCCATCTGGGGTTAACGAACTTGATCATTGCACGACCAAGGCGGGAAAACTCTAGGAAGGTGTATCCGAGCCTATCGATCATTGTTCCAGCCCGTAATGAAGCGGGAAATATCAGGCAGCTACTCAACCGGCTGCCCGAGTTGAAGTATCCTACCGAGTTGATCTTCGTGGAAGGACATTCTAGAGACGGGACTTACGAGGCGATCGAGGAAGCGATCCGTGAAGAGAAGCGCTGGCGATGTAAATTACTACAACAGAGTGGCGAAGGGAAGGGAGATG